>Ga0209212_1003526_pt1 | contig 20501 bp, 17 predicted proteins | sample RifGroC2_FD_183996 | JGI IMG/M metagenome (GOLD analysis project Ga0209212, IMG submission 183996) | Groundwater microbial communities from Rifle, Colorado, USA - Groundwater C2 (SPAdes) (version 2) | ecosystem: Environmental > Aquatic > Deep subsurface > Groundwater | place: Rifle, Colorado... | reverse complement strand
GGATACTGGCATACCGTTGCCCTGGAATCCGATGGAACTGTCTGGACTTGGGGAAATAATACTTACGGACAATTAGGAGATGGCACCAATACCGATAGAAATACACCTGTGCAGGTTGATGGCATCAGCAATGTCATTGCCATTGCAGGTGGGTACTGGCATACCATCGTCCTGAAATCAGACGGAACGGTCTGGGCATGGGGAAATAACTTCTATGGTCAGTTGGGAGATGACAGTAACGCAAATAGCGTTACTCCTGTACAGGTAAAAAACAATGACGGTAGCATCCTTAGTGACGTCATTGCTATTGCATGCGGATACTGGCATAGCATCGCCCTGAAACAAGATGGATCAGTATGGACATGGGGGAATAATACCTATGGTCAATTAGGAGACGCTACCAACGTTGATAAAACTACGCCAGTAGAGGTAAACGGCCTTAGTAATGATGTCGATGTTAACGTCGACATGGTCAAGTCCATTGCGGGTGGCCATTGGCACAGTCTTGCCCTCAAGTCAGACGGAACAGTCTGGGCGTGGGGAAATAATACTTATGGCCAATTGGGAGATGGTAGCAACACCGATAGTAATACAGCAGTAGAGGTTAAATTCGGAGGGACTACAGAAGAAATTGACACTTTTTTCACTACATCCCAAGCTTCAACTAAAGCACCAACGGAATCTGACCACGCAACACCTCCAAAGCAAGAAAGTTCATTACGAAATATCATCACCATTGCAAGCGGAGGGGGGCATACCGTATTCATGAGGTCAGATGGCGCGGTTTTGACATGTGGAAGTAATTATGGTGGTCAATTGGGAGATGGAACCGATGCCGACAGTAATATACCAGTATTAGTTGATAATCTCAGCGGTGTTATCACCTCTGTTGCGGGTGGATTATCGCATACGGTTGTACTGAGGTCAGATGGGATGATCTGGACATGGGGAATTAATTACAACGGACAACTGGGGGACGGAACATACGACCAAAGAAGCATCCCTGTTCAGGTTAAGTATATTAATCTTATTCAGACTACGAGTAGCATTTACGGGCATGTAGTAGATACTGTCAGTGGTAACTATCTTACAGAAGTAAGCCTAACGCTTAGAGGGAAAAAAACTAAAATTCCAAAGATCACATCGTCTGACGAAGAAGGTTTCTTCCAGTTTGAAAACTTAGAGTCGGATACTTACATCATTAAACCCAAAAAAGAAGGCTACAAAGTGTATAATATAAAGCCAGTAACACTTAAGATAGGAGAAACAGAAGAGATTGAGATCAAGATGAAACCAAAAAAGAACAAGAGCAACTCCTTCACCAACACCGCATATTCACCGTCACCATAAGTACACCTATAAACCTTTCCCATCATTAACACCTGTGCACCACCACGATTAACTTTCTGATAGCAGACAAGTAAGTAACAATTTAGAGAAGCACATGCTATATGCACTATAATAAGTTAACACCTTCAATTCCATCGGTAGGTTTTATGCGTGGATAATAGTTGACTTTGGCAATCAAGATTGTAAAATAAACAAAATATATTCTACAGTTACTGAAAAATTCCAAAGGTATAAGTGATATGTCAAAAAGTGAAGTCGTTACCATCCAAAGACACATTGTTAAACAGGAGAGATTGTACCCAAAAGCCACGGGGGATTTCACTGGTCTCCTGTGGGATTTGACCATTGCGGCAAAGACCATCTCACGAGAGGTAAATAAGGCTGGTCTTGCCGATATCTTGGGTCTCACTGGTGAAAGAAATATCAGTGGCGATGTTGTAAAAAAGCTGGACGTTTATGCCAATGAAAGAATTTGTAAAGCAATGGACCACGGTGGTCACATTTGCATTATGGCATCCGAAGAAAATGAAGACGTTATCCCCATACCCGATGAATTTCCCAAGGGAAAATATGTGCTTTTATTTGACCCTTTAGATGGTTCATCCAATATTGATGCCAATGTGAGTATTGGAACCATATTCTCTATTTATCGGAAAAAGACAACAGGAAAAGACGCTACGATTGAGGATTGTTTGAGAAAAGGAGAGGAACAGGTTGCGGCAGGATATATGATCTATGGTTCCAGTACCATGATGGTATACACAACAGGACAAGGCGTACACGGTTTTACTTTAGACCCAAGTATTGGAGAGTTTTTACTTTCACATGAAAACATCAAAATTCCCTCCAAAGGCAAGATATACAGTATTAACGAAGGAAACGCTAACACGTGGGACGAAGGGACAAAAAAATATGTTGCGTATCTTAAAGAAAGTGACTCCGCAACTGGACGACCATACTCGCTGAGATACATTGGGTCATTGGTCGCTGATTTCCATAGAAACCTGCTGTACGGAGGCATCTTCTTATACCCTGCCGATTATAAAGACCCCAAAAAACCAAAGGCCAAATTACGACTGCTTTATGAGGCAGCCCCACTCGCCTTTATTGTTGAGCAGGCCGGTGGCATGGCATCTACAGGTAAGGAACGCATCCTCGATATCCAGGCAACCGAACTGCATCAAAAGGTGCCGCTCATTATTGGCAGTAAAGAAGACGTATTAACATATGAAAAGTTTATTAACCAAAAGTAAAAAGGAGTTAACAACTCATGTTATATTCTACAAAAGCAGATTTGATAAACGATCTTAAGGGTATCGTTAATATCCAAAAAGGTGGGACTATAAAAATAATCGATAAGGATACGTTCAGAAATAAAAAAATCGATACCCTTATTTACAATGCCGTCTTTAATAAAGAGGCTGCAATAAAGAATATATCCCGATGGCTAATCCGTAGTACGAGCAACAAGCTCGGTATTATTTCGTCATCCATCCAATCGCTCTACGAAGCTATTGGGGAAAAACAGTTTCAGGGATTTACCGTACCTGCCATCAACATCCGCGGTTTGACGTATGATGTGGCGCGTTCCATTTTCAGGGCTGCAAAAAAGAATCATGTGGGCGCATTTATCTTCGAGATTGCAAGGTCAGAGATTGGCTACACAGACCAGAGGCCGGTAGAATACGTATCAGCAACCCTTGCAGCCGCTATCAAGGAAGGACATGAGGGGCCAGTATTTATTCAGGGAGATCATTTCCAGATTAATGCAAAGTATTACGAAAAAGATAAAGACGCTGAAATCAATAAAGTAAGAGAACTCATCAAGGAAGCTATAGAAGCAGGTTTTTATAATATCGACATTGATACCTCGACCCTCGTTGATCTAAATAAACCGACCCTTACAGAACAACAGCGCCTCAATTTCGAGTTTGCGGCTGAACTTACCGCTTACATACGTTCATTAGAACCAAAAGGAATTACTATATCCGTTGGTGGTGAAATAGGAGAAGTGGGCAAGAAGAATAGCACCGTTGAGGAACTGAAGGCATTCATGGATGGTTATAATAGTACCCTAACTACTAAAGGCAAGGGATTAAAAGGAATCAGCAAGATCAGCGTACAGACAGGCACCACGCATGGAGGAGTACCGTTGCCGGATGGGACGATCGCTAAAGTGAAGTTGGACTTCGATACCCTGAAAAATTTATCGAGGGTCGCCATTGATGAATATGGCCTTAGCGGTGCAGTCCAACACGGCGCTTCAACGCTCCCGGCCGATGCCTTTGACAAGTTCCCTGAGACAGGAACGGCAGAGGTACATCTCGCCACGGAATTTCAAAACATGATTTACGAAAGCAGTGTTTTCCCAAAAGATTTCAAAAATGAAATCTACGAATCTTTAAGGAAGATTTACGCCGCTGACCGCAAAGAAGGGGAGACGGACGAACAGTTCATTTATAAAACGAGGAAGAATGGTTTTGGTCCATTCAAAGAGCGATTCTGGAATCTTCCTTCCAATGTAAGGGATAAGATTTGCGAAGAACTCGAAAGCAAGTTTGATTCCCTTTTCAAGAAATTAAACGTAATACACTCAAAAGAAATAATAAAGAAGACCATTAAACCAATAGAAGTGACATTACTGAGACCAAAAGACTTCCCATAAATATTTAGTTTAGTTTCGTAACTATATTTAAATATTTCAACAAGGAGAATGGAGAACGGTATGATAAGACGGTATATACTACTATTGGGAATATTAAGTGCGTTTTTTATTTTTAATAATACTATATTTGCATTAGAAAAAGGACAACCTATCTTGTCTAAGTATTTATCAAAATTAGAAAGTACGGCTGGAAAAGGTAAGGCAGAAAAGAAGATAGGTGGCCCTTTGAAATTGCAAATCCAGTTAAAAAATAGTTACAAGGAACAACCAACTCCTGAAAGATTAAACACTATGCAGAAAATGGGCATGAGGACTGAGGAGATAGATAAACATTTGGTTTTCATTCATTTAAAAGAGAAACTGTCCCCATCAAAGGTTGCTGAATTAAAGAAAATAGGGGTAATAGTCCATGAAGATTCATGGATACCCCCACTCAAGAACCATCCCACTGGTTATGTGATTGCCAGTATGCCTGTGGACCGTTTATATGATCTGGCAGAAAAGCCATTTGTTGTCAAACTTGAAACAGCAGAGCAGAAGTTGGAACCAAAAAACGATGAAGCTGCAATGAGTATTCATGCTGATAGTGTATGGAACTCCGGATACAATGGTAGCGGTGTGAAGATTGCCGTGTTAGATTCCGGCTTGGATACAACACATAAAGATATTCCCACCCCTTTGGTTGGTAAGGACTTTTCTGGTTATCCCTTGATAGATGATAATATTGAAAATATAGTAACGGAACATGGTACTCATGTAACAGGAAGTGCTTTGGGTCGTGGTACGCTATCTAATGGGAAATATAAAGGAATGTCATATGGCGCTGATCTGATCTTTTTGAAGATTGGAAACGATACAACAGGAAGTGCAAATACTTCAGCTATTTCATCAGCAATAAAGGCTGCCAGAGACCAATATAGTGCAGACATTATAACAATGAGTTATGGAGGGTTTGACATTTATAATGACGGTTCTGATGAAAATTGTCAGGCAGTGGATTATGCGTTTGGCGAAGGAGCGCTTGTATTTATCTCAGCAGGAAATGAGGCCAGTGATGGGACACATTATTCAGGTACAGTGTCTGGTAATGGTACTACAGATTTCATTAAGGTTGATGTATCTGGAAATACCACTCAGGGTCTGCTGTATTTTTATTTAAATTGGTTTGATGGAAAAGGGATAAACAATGACCTTGATTTAAGCTTATTCGATGCAAATAAGATCGAAATTGCATCAGCCACGCTTATCGTTAGAGAACAACAAGGGGAGAGTTCAAAAGGCACTGAGGCAGAGATTTTTTATCTTAATGTCGATGTTCCTGGACCTGCAACTTTTTATTTGAAAGTGAGGAATAATGCCAATAGCGAACAATTTTTTCATATATATTCTCTCGACAGTTACACAACATTTGAGAATGCAGATGCTGCCTATACTGTTGGAAGTCCGGCAGTAGCTGACAATGCCATAGCAGTTGCTTCTTATGTGACTCGAACGTCATGGACTGATTATACTGGGCAGGGTTGGCTTTATACGAATGCTACAATCGATAGTATTTCCTCATTTAGCAGTCGTGGACCGAGGAACGACGGCACAAAAAAACCCGACATCGCCACTCCAGGACAGGGGATTATTTCAGCAAGAGACAGGATTGTTACCTGGCCGGGAAGTGAAGATTCTAATGTGATTGACAACGACGGCATAAATGATGGTAATGGTCCAGCGGATTATCTTGTAGCACAGGGAACGAGCATGGCATGTCCGATTGCAGCGGGTGCAGCGGCATTGTTGATGCAGGCAGAACCTTCTTTGAAAGGGAATCCGTCCCGGGTTCGAAATGCATTATTCCAAACTGCAAGTAATAGCGGTACACAGGATACTACGTTCGGTTACGGTAAGATGGATATACTGGCAGCGCTGAATTATGTATTAAGTACAACCCCGACACCTACGGCAACATCAACACCAACGCCAGCAGTCACACCAACACCATCTTCAGAAAAGGGCAGTATCTCCGGAGATGTTATAGACACGGAAGGATTTCCGATTGAATCTGCAAAAATAAAACTCAAAGGGAAACAGACAAAGGTTTCAAAGAGAACAACCTCTGACGGGGATGGAACCTTTGAATTCAACGATTTAAGCGCAGATATCTATATAATCACCGCAACGAGAAAGGGTTATAGGAAGGGCAAGGAGGTGGTATCCCTCGGAAAAGGAGAAGATGCCGATGTTGAGATAGAGATGGAGAAAAAAATAAGCAGTAGATATTAGATGAGGCATAAAAGTTACTGTTCGTTAAGTTGATGTTAATGCTTGCAATATTTAACTAAAAGTAATCTTATAATAACTTACACCAGCATAAAAAATCCCCTTCATTCAAGAAGGGGTTGAAGGGGGATTTTCTTTACGACTAAAGAATAGTTCTACATCATGTATAATGCAGGAATTTTCATTTCATACTTTTAAATTTCTCTCTAACTTCTGTTATTTTACCACACGTCATCTTTCCTTCCGGGCATTTGTCATTCACACAACCAGGCCCTGCATCTTTGAAAATATGCGGAGAAACTTGTTTGACCAGTCGAAGCATCTCTGTCGCCATAGACCTTATCTCCCACTGTGCCCGGTTACAGCAACGCACACGAAAGAAGTGCAATAATTCACGGGCATTCATGGTAATTATAATCTTCGTTTCTGTAGCATTAGGCAATAGAAAACGGGCGTCTTCAAAGGCGCTTTCTCCCTTATTTCCAAGCATTTCTACAAGCTCATCATACCATTTCTGAATAGCCTCCATCTTTTCAATAAACCATTGTTTTCTCCCTATTTTCTCTATACTGGGAGGAACAATAAAATTAAACCCACTGCTCTTCTTACTCTGTTGCCCTACATATCGTTGACTCTGTTGAGAATAAGAAGCCAGACGGTGTCTTACAATTTGATGCGAACAGGCACGGGAAATACCTTCTATACCAAAGGTAAAGGTAACGTGTTCTACCGGTGAGAGGTGTCGCATATCGGTCAATTTTTCGATAAAGCTTGCCAGATCCTTGGTCTTTACCTGTTTTTTAAGGTCATCGACAGAAGCCGGGCTATAGCACAGTCTTGCAGCCTGAGCTACTATCTCTTCGGGATCTGTTGTGTATCGTAACAGTATTACATTTAGTTTGGATTCAGCCATAAATTAAGCATTCGGCGACTACGTGAATTAAAGATAATCCCTCCCTTGTTGGGAGGGACACAGAGAGGGTGCGTAGCTTTTTCTTTCACCCCCACCTTGCCTCCCCCATCAAGGGGGAGGAACAATAGTTTGAAATTCCTGAACCTTAAAATTCAATACCCTTTTGGGCCTTGATGCCTTTTTTGTAATGATGTTTGATTTCTTGCATCTCAGTTACCATATCGGCCAACTCAATAATCTTGCTGTGTGCATTACGACCCGTAAGAATTACGTTTAGTCTTTTGGGTCTTTCTTTTAATACCGAAATCACATCCTCAACGTTTAAAAGACCATAGTCAATCACATTATTGATCTCATCCAGGATAATCGTATCGTATAAATCAGAAAAAATCTCCTGTTTTGCATAATCCCAGGATATTCGTGCATTTTCAATGGCTTCCTTCGACTGCTCATTTTTCTGTGTTTTGACAAATCCCTGCCCTAACTGAACGATCTTGAAGTTGGGCTCTAACCGTTTTACAGCGCATAGTTCACCTGTAAGCCACGTACCTTTGATGAACTGGAGCATAAGCACTTTCATACCATGCCCAACCGCCCGAAGCCCAAGTCCTAAAGCAGCAGTTGTTTTACCTTTTCCATTGCCGGTATTCACTATTACAAGCCCATTTCCCACACCGATCCCCTTATGAACGAAAATGTGTCCTCTAGAATATGAGAAAAGATTATATTAATCAAGAATTAAAGTCAAGGATATTAGAGTTTGTTCGTCATACTTGATTCCTAAAATAAATTGACAAATAATCATTTAATACGTAATATCGTTTCGTTTGTATGGAACGTTTACAGACTTTTTTATGTTGAATAAAAGTATATTTTAAGGAAAGGGGGTTGTTATGTCAGAGATTAAAGAATGCGACCTGCCAGGTATAGGGAAAAAATTTACCCTAGAATTGGACTCGGGTGACAAATTAGTTGTGGTGGTTCATTTATCAGGGGAAAGAGAGGTGTTTAAATTTATGAAAAACAACGATGAACCGAGTTCTGTAACCACACTCACCGATGAAGAAGCGCGTCAAATTGGCGCTATATTGGCTGGCACATACTTCCAGCCAGTACTCGAAGATGAGCAAAAATTGATGATGAAAAATGTAACCATGGAATGGATTAAGATTACAGACGATTCAACTTTGGCCAACAAAAAGATTGAAGAATTGAACATTCGTAAAATGACTGGCGCTTCTATTACCACGATTATTCGAGGCGAAACGGTAATCCCCAACCCACGCGCCAGTGAAATTATCAAACCCCAGGATACCATTATCATTATAGGGAACAACGACCAGATTAATAAATTTATATCCACTTTTGAAATTAAACAACGTATAGAAAATGATCGTCAATGAAAGCGTATTATCATTAGGTATTTCCCTCCTTGCCTTATTTATTGCCGGCTTGCTGGCTACCAGGGTTAATCAATCCATGACTGCCGTATTTATAGTGGTAGGCATGATTCTCCAGAATTTTTTCCCCGTTACAATCGTTACAGAATTCATCGCCACACTGGGTATTATTTTTATGTTGTTTATGTTTGGCCTGGAATTTTCGGTTGGAAGTTTGGTCAATAACCAGCAGAAAATATTCTTCAGCGGAATTTATGACCTGATATTTAACTTTCCGCTCGGACTACTTATAGGCTGGTTATTAGGATATGACCTGATACAATCACTTTTACTTGCAGGTATTATTTATGTAACCAGTTCTGTAATTGTAGCCAAATCTATTATTGATTTGAAACGTTCAGCAAACCCGGAAACTGAATATATCCTTAATGTCCTGATTTTTGAGGATATGTTTATTGCAACATTCCTTGCATTCATCGTTGGTATCGCTAATTACGGCCAAATAGACGCAAAGGGCGCTTTTATAGTCATACTGAAGACATCAGCCTTTTTTGCGTTCTTTATCGTACTTGCCAAAACTTCAAAAAAATTTATAAACAAAATCATTGATATCGAACATACGGAATTATTTGTAATCCTGATCCTTTCGATTATTGTGCTCTCGGCAGGCGCTGCGTCCTATGTAGGACTTTCTGAAGCGATCGGGGCATTTCTTGCAGGACTCTTATTATCAGAAACAAAGCAAAGACACAAAATTTCAGAAGCAATAAAGCCCTTTCAACAATTCTCCACGGCAATTTTTTTTGTGGCATTTGGGATGTCAATTGATTACAAACATCTTGGAGTCATGATACCCATTGGAATATTTATATTTATCGTCTCTTCTTTTAGCAAAGTTTACGGGGGATATTTCATTGGGGGAAAATATGCATTAAGCAAAAGGGCTGGACTACGACTTGGTTTGAGTCTGATTCCCAGGGGAGAGTTTTCGATTATCCTGGCCGGCGCTATTTCTATGAATCCAAACTTGCCCTACCCTCTAAAATCTCTTACCGGTATTTATGTATTACTCAGCGCCATTATCGGCAGCATCATAATGAAAGAATCGGACTGGTTTATAAAATGGTTTATTGAAAGGAAAGACACAGAATTTAAACAAACGAAAAAGCCTTTATAAGGTCAACTTCTCTGATACCGGAGATATGATCCATCAATTCCCTTTTCTTGGAAAAGGCTTATCTCAGGATTCGCTTGCCCATCTTGCGCTTTACCAACATGAGAAGCTCCCTCATCATCAGCCACTTGTCTTCCAGCGCCCACATATAAAAAGGAAGCACACATCCGCATCGCAGGCAATCGGCCGGCGGCCCCATCATGCACGGTTTTTTAATTTGGCCCTGCGGATCAAGACAAAAAGACACCTGCTTGAAGATACAGTTTCTCGTAACCTCCTTACACTTATCAGACTTCATAAGTTTCAGAACGTGACTGGGCACACTTATAAAATCACCGTATTTCCCATCTTTTAGTCTCAGCAGCGTATCTAATATTTCATCACGTAATTCCCAACCAGGCCAAAGATCGTCGTTTTTCAACCCTCTTACAGGTGTGTAAATTTGAAACAAACACCCCTGAACACCTACGTCTTTCCATTCTTCTATAAAATACTCGATGTCCTGGTAATTCATCTTATTGATCACCATTGACACCAGTATCTTTAGCTCAGGTCTGTTGGCATGTTTTTTTATCCTTTCATGACAGCCCTGTCCCCGAATGGCATCGTGCATGTTCTTCTTGCCGTCCACTGAGATGTAGAAATTAACGTCCGGCCAATCAGGAAGTTCAAAAGTACCGTTGGTAGCAACAAGGTTAGATCTGAAATATTTCATGCCTCGTTCTATCAACTCTTTTCTCAGCAAAGGTTCGCCGCCGATCCAGGAACATTGATAAAACGGAAAATCAGCCTCTTTTAAACTCTCCAGTTTTTCTATCCACTCGTCATCGCTGAGTTCGGGATTTTCTTCATAATCATGCGCATAAAAATAACAATGCTTACAACGTAAGTTACAACGATTCGTTATATCAATTGCTCCAATTGCGCCTTTGGGCTTGCCAAAGAGATCGAATCTGGTCAAATCGTACAATTTAGAGAAAAACTTTGTCCTTTCCTTCCCTATCTTGTGGCAGGAATAATCAAATACCTTATCTCTAAACGTCCGTTTCGGATCGAATTGTTTATCTTCTAAGGTGTTAATCATTTTACATCAGAAAAATCAATAGTATATTTTTTTTGGTCTTTCCCGGTCTTAACAACAATAGTTGTGTTTGCATCAGGATTTACCCTTCCGTAGTTAAAGATACCTATGACACCTTGCCTGTTGTCCTTGTATTTCATGCCAAACTCGGTTTTTTGCGGCAGGATGTTGTTCTCTCCCTGTTTTAGTATAATTTGAACATCTTCCGGCGTTTTAACATTTTCATTAGAAACACTTACCACGACATTGAAAGTTGTGGATTCCTCAATATCTTTAATTTCTTCGGGTGTGAGAGTTTTATCTTTTATAGCCCTCATTGCGGAGACAACGGCAATTCTGATATATTTACTCATAATCAGCCCACCATCGCCCCCGGGATATTCACCAAAGCAGGCCTTTTTTACAATATTGCTTTCAAAAACATCTTTTCCTTTATATTTAGCGCCATACTCATTTGCCTCTTTAATCTGTTCCTGTGTTAACCGAACCTCAAACGCTTCTGACACTATAGGTATTCCCAATATGGCAACACAAGCGATACCGAAACACCATAGAATGCACCTCATAAAAACTACCTCCGGTAATGATACTTAATATCCTATAAATTTATAGCTTGGGCACATTACATATCACATAATTTAAGTTCTCTACCTGTTATCATACTGATTTTTTTCCCGAGGTTTTTCATTTCTTTAAACCCGCCGCGGCTTGAGGATTCGCCCACCTCATCTATCAATATCCTTTTTCCATCATTTAAGTGTAACAATACGGCATATCTTATAGATTTATCTGGTATTGAATCTCGTACATCTTTTACAACTTGCACATTTTTTATCCTGGAAAAAGGGAAACTGTCCTCATTATCTAAAAAAAGCGTCCTTCTAACCTTCGTTATTACCTGTTCTAGCTTCCCGTCAACAGTAATCGTCTTGAAAAAGGAACTCAATACAAGCTTATTTGTAACTTTCTTTTTCAATTCCATCGATTTCATACCTCCTTTTTCAATAACCCCCATATACAATTAAAATATAGATTATTTAAAATTGTCTGACTCAATTGCAGAAAATATATCATATACGATTTCTATAGTCAAAATTATTATTTCTATAATTTTCTCCCATCTGCTTACATTAAGAGACCTTAATAAACTGCTACAGCGTGAAGTTAAGATAATATACTGAAAGTGAAAAATCAACTTAAAATAGGTACAAAAAATAAGCTCCCCATTCATAATAGAAGGATGGGGAGCTTATCGTTAGAACAAAACAATTCCAATCAAGACATAGTAGGTGAAATAAATTAACTATTAGACTTTAACATCTATCTTGGCCTTTTCCAGGAGTTGTCTTATTAATACTTGAGCTTTTTCTTCCATCATGTTCTGCTTAATATTCTGTTTCACGTCATCAAATTTAACGTCGTTACCCTTTTTTATTTCTGTAACTTTGATGATATGGTACCCGAACGGTGTTTTTACAGGATCACTCACCTGACCTACCTTCAGCGCAAATGCCGCTGCAGCAAAAGGCTCAACCATCTGTCCCTTTCTCTTAAAAAAGCTCAGGTCTCCTCCCTTGTCTTTCGAAGGACAATCAGAATGCTGCTTTGCAACTTCGGCAAAATCCTTTCCGGAATCAACTTCAGCTTTTATCTTTTTGATCTTTTCCAATGCCTGTGCAAGTTCAGCATCGGTTTTCATTTCACGGGTATCAACCAGAACATGACTGGCCCTTCTCTCCGAACCATCATAAGCAGCCTTATTCTCGTCAAAATATGCCTTTATTTTCTTGTCATCAATATCCTTTCCAAGGTGCTTTTCCAAGGAGAGAGATATGACAATCTCGCTTTTCAAATTATCTATGCTGCTTCCATGGGTCTCTAATACTTGTTCAAATGTTTTGCCTTCCAAACCTGGATTTGATTTTATGTCTTCCCGAACTTTATTCAATTCCTTCTCTATTTCAGCCTGACTTACTTCTATTTTGCTATCTCTAATAAATTGCGTAATGAGTTTTTGTGTAATCAAGCCGTCGATTATTTGCTTTGTAATGGCAGGGAGTTGTTCCTTGGGTACCTGATTACCAAACCTGTTGAGCATTTGATTCACTTCCTTCTGGCTGATATTCTCACCATTCACAGTTGCCACAACCTTCTTTGAATCGTCCTCCTGTTTAGCTGGTGTAGCTTCTTCTTTCTTCGGTACGGATGTATCGTCTTTCTTTGATGCCGCTTTAGCATCTTTTTTTGCCGGTTCAGAAGTCTTCTTTGCGTCTTTTTCAGCGGCAAATCCATCCAGATAAAAGCACAATATTCCAGCTAATACAATCCCTATCGGCTTAACAACCTTTCCGATCATTGGTTTCTCCTACTATTAATAAAGTTAATAAATTAATGTAATCGTAAAATTGTAATATATTTAATCTACCATTGTCAAATTACTTTTTATTTTGAATAAGTGCCTTAAAAATATGAAATGGCTTATCAGTCTTTATACCGAGTTTTTGTAATATCCTTTAGATTTTCCATTCCGATGGATTTTGCAATGATTAAACCACCGACAATTGTCCATACATAATTAGTCAAAAACTTCCATATAACAAGAAATATCCCCAGAACATGGGAAGGAACTAATGGAGCAAAAAGGGCATATCCTAAGCCTTCCGATACGCCGCTGCCTCCAGGTGTTGGTACATAGTAAAGCATGAAGTTCAAAACCCCCTGTATCATACATACGCTCAGAATTCCCACATCACAACCCAGGCCTTTCAATATCATGGGCGCCACTAAAAATTGTGAGGCAATCATCAAGGCAGTATAAAAAATAACTAAAATCAAGCGCCATCGCTCACCCTGAAGGAATTCCTTGAGACTGGATTTAAACTCATCAACTACATGCAACAATCTCTGTTTTAATCTGGAAGATTTCCCCTTAAAAAACGCAAATTTCTCGAAATAATTAAATAGCAAATCCAGACCTCTTCTTGCTGAGTGTGGGGCAAAATAAAGATATGCAAAGAACATTACCGTCACTGCCAAAAAGATAGCCACATAATCAAACGCCATCATTAAACCGACACTCGACAATAATTCACGATGGAAATAAATGATAATCGGTCCGCCAATAGCAAAAAACATCATGGTAATCATTATGCGCAAGAACGCAATTGCACTTGCCTTCCCGTAGGTTATACCCTTTTGATTCAGCATGTAAAATAATATCGGTTCACCACCCGCTGAAGAAGGTGTAATATTTGAAAGAAATGCATATGTTAATATTGCTTTCGTACCATACATAAAAGGGATACGTACACCAACGGCATTCGTCAACACCTTTAGACGCAAGACGTCAAAACACCAGGATAAGCAGATCAATATCAGCGAGAAGATGAGAAACCGGATATCAATCGACCTGAGTGCATGGAGTGTCTTAATATTCGTTGTGAATATGATCAAAAGGCAAATAGCAAGGACTGTAACTCCACAAAAGATTTCCAGTCCCTTTTTTATCGTCATACGCTTAAAGGTATCAAATGTTGGTATTCTTTGTTCAGGAAGATTTTTTCATGTATATCATCATATCCATAAATCCCCGCCTGAGCATCATCACTGCTATGGCTGCTAATAATAGTGATGCAACCTTGGCAAATGCCTTGGAACCGCCCTCACCCATTAATCGGTATATGAAATTAGACTTCAGAAACACAACCCATACGATGATGAGATTTACCACCAGCGAAGTCACGGTAGGAATGTAGCCATAGGTATCCACCGTTACAATGATTGAGGTCAAAACAGCAGGACCTACAACAAGTGGAATGCCCAAAGGAACGACTCCCATAGTTGGGGTTATCGTCCTCTTTCCTTTCTCCGAGAACAGCAAATCGTTAATGGCAAATACCAGCAGCAAGAGTCCCCCAGCCATTTTAAAATCGTATATCTCAATCCCCAATACAGAAAAAACAAACTTTCCAATGGCCAGAAAACCAATACTAACGGAGAGCGCCGTGATGACAGACTGATTTATAATTTTCGTTTTCTGCGGTTTTTCTATCCCATCCACCAATGACATAAAAATGGGCAATATCCCTACCACGTCGATTGCTATAAAAAGTGGGATAAAGGCGAGGAGAAAATTAGACCAATGTTCGATATGTAAAATTTGTAATTCTTTCATAGTTCTGAGTTATAGTGATTCATTAATTTTATGTTTGTTTAATTTATTATAAAGACTTGCGCGCGAAATCTGGAGTACTTTAGCGGCCTTTTCCTTGTCATCGCCCGTTAATTCCAGCGTATTAATAATTATTTGCCGTTCAACATGATCTATTAACTCTTGCAGTGGTTTACCGGTCAAACCCTGCGGGAAACCCGTTTTTTCCTGATACAAAGGAATATCCTCAGATTCAATCACCTTCCCCTTACAAAGGATTACCGCACGTTCTATGACGTTCTCCAATTCCCGAATATTCCCCTGCCAGGTATACGACATGAGCTTGTTTAACGCCTCACGGGAAATCCCTTCTACAGTTTTTCTATTCTTCTCGTTGTGAATGGAAAGGAAATGAGAGGCAAGCATCGGAATATCGTCCGTACGCTCCCTTAACGGCGGCAGAAAAATACGAATGACATTAAGCCTATAAAAAAGGTCTCTCCGGAATTGACCCTTTTCAACATATCCCTCAAGGTCTGCATTGGTTGCTGCAATGATACGTACATCCACTTTTATAGGTTTGTCGCCCCCCACAGCCTCAAATTCACTGTCTTGCAGCACTCGAAGTAATTTTGCCTGAACTGCCAGAGAAATGTTACCAATTTCGTCCAGGAATATAGTGCCATGATCGGCCGTTCTGAAACGACCGATTCTATCTTTTATAGCGCCGGTAAAAGCCCCTTTTTCATGACCAAAAAGTTCGCTTTCCAGCAATGTCTCCGTCAGTGCCGCACAATCTACCTTGACGAACGGATAATTTTTACGAGCGCTGTTATAATGTATAGCCCTGGCTGCCAATTCCTTGCCTGTACCGGTTTCTCCCTGAATTAAGATGTTGGCTTCCGTATTCGATACGTTGGATATGATTTCAAATACCTTTTTAATCTTTGCACTCTCACCGATAATATTACCAAACGTGTACTTTTCACCAAGTTCTGAACGTAGGCGGTCTACCTCTCCTTCGAGGCGTTGCATCTGCAATATCTTTTCGATAACAACAACAAGCTCATCGCGTTTAAATGGCTTAGTGATGTAGTCGGATGCGCCAAGCTTCATTGCTTCAACGGCATTTGTTACCGTACCATAACTGGTCATTACCACTACATCAATCTGTGGGTTTTGCTGTTTGATCTTTTTCAAAACCTCTATGCCGTCTATATCAGGCATAACCAGGTCGGTAAGCACAATTGAGTACACTCCATCCATGAACACCTTTTCAATTGCCTCTTTACCGCTGCTGACAACTTCAGATGTGTATCCCTTACTCTTCAGGAGTTCTTTACACATCTCTCCCATGGCCAAATCATCATCTACGACCAAAATCTTCTTCACGACTCTTATCCTTCAAAAAACGCTCTTTATATCGGTAACGATACAACGAATCTAGTGCCATTCCCTATTCGACTTTCCAACGATATTTTACCATTATGGGCTGAAATAACGTTATTACAAATTGATAACCCTAATCCCGTCCCTTTGCCAGGTTCTTTGGTAGTAAAGAAGGGTATAAAGACACGATTTTGGTCTTCGCTCGATATGCCGATCCCGTTATCTTCAAAAACAACCTCAATAGACTTTGCTTCCGTATTTAGTCTGGTTTCAATAAATATATCCCCTCCCTGAGGCAGGGCATCTACCGCATTATTGACGAGATTCAAAACTACCTGTTGAATCTGATTCCCATCCACTAACAAGGAAGGTACATTATTATCGAAGGTCTTACGTAAATTTATTTTGTGAATTTTGAGACGATGCTCAACCAGCAACAGGGCATTATTAATCAGATGGTGAATATTGCATAATTTCTTTTCACAAGTGGATTTTCTTGAAAAATCCAATAGGTTCCGGATTGTCTTTTGACATTTTATTATCTGTTCGGAAATAATTTTAATACGACTTAATAACTTTTCATCACGAATATCTTCTTCCAACAATTCACAATAACCAGAAATCGTTGTAAGGGGCGTATCCAATTCGTGAGCAAAGCTAGATGCAAGCAGGCCGATGGAAACCATTTTCTCTGCCTGCAGGAGTTGATTCTGCATAGATTTGAGTTCTTCATAGGCATGTCGAAGCTCACGCACCCGCTTGCCTAATTCCAGTCGTTGTTGTTCCTGACCCTCTTCCAGCAACTTCCTTTCTGTAACATCTCTAAAAATTTCTACGGCATATTCTACTTTCCCATCTTTATCGACGATAGGAAAGGCAAATTTCTCCATGTAAAACTTTTTCCCATCGAGACCCATTTCCCATGTAATTGTTTGTTGTGCCTTACCTGTCTCAAAGACCTTGCCTGTTGCACAACTCTCGCAGGGAGAGCTTCCTTTCCATAACTCTGCATAGCATTTGTTTCCCAGCAATAATTGCCGTTTTTTCCCTGCCCTCTGACTGGCAGTTTCATTCATAAATATAATCTTAAAATCCTTATCCACGATGTTAATACAGTCTTGAATGCCGTCCAGGGCTGTCTGTAAAAATCTTTCCGATACCTCCATTTCACCTCCCTAAGAAAAATATCATATTTTTTCTAAACGTCAGAAAGTATATGAAAAATTACTATAGCATAAGTCTTAATATCATCGCAATATATAAATTATTACCAGTAATTTTTTACTTGATAAGAATTCGTTGATTAGGTAATATTTGTTAACATCTTTACGTTCCTCTATTATACAAATCGCCTTTTTGCAAATCTTAAAAGAGATGTCATGCATTAATGAAGCATTACATGCATTTTTATGTTCACGTTTATTCAAATTTTACAAACAAATTAATTTATCATTTGTTAGTTAAGGGATTGACAATAAATAACATGAACAACTTCATGCCTGCCTGAGCGAGTCCGCTTGCAGACAGGTTGCTGTGACATCAGGGCTAAAGCCCCGGTAGGACGTGTACCCACACTAACCCCAGCCTTAAGGCTGGGGTTAGTAACGGTCTTATCGTTCGACTGAGCTCACGACGAAGTCTGAATTGGGCTTTAGCCCTGACAGTGCTTGTACTGAGCATGTCGAAGTGTCGGACAACAAACTTGTTCAGATTATTTATTGTCAATCCCTAAAGCCACATTCTGGTTGGTAATCATGATAAAAAACAGCCTCTGGAAACGTATGGTCTTTGGTTATATTATCATTGCATCATTTATGCTGGCCATGAGTTTTTATTTAATCTTTCGTCTCAACCATCTCAACAAGGTCACAGATTCAATTATGAAAACCGATATTCCTTCTGTTGAAAACGGTGAAAAACTGGTAGACAGCCTTCTTGAGCAGGTTCGAAACGAAAAAAAATACCTAATTACAAATGACGATGCCTTTCTGGATCTCTTCGACAAGAAGAAAAGAGAGTTCCTTGGCCGACTCAAATCCATAGAAGTATCCACGAAGGATCGAGAAAAGAAGGTATTTATAAATCAGATAAAAGAATTGCACAATAAATATCTTTCCATGGTTTCCAAAGAAATCGTACTGGTGGGAAGCGAGGAGACACTCCCCCACGACAGCCGTTATGAAGCGGAAATAAAAAAAACACTCGACCAGCTTACCGAATCTATAAATAAGCTAACCCTTGCCTTACAGACAGGATTAATAAAAAAAATAGAATTATTTCAAAAAATTGGATATAAATCTGCAAAAGTATCCCTTATCATCATCTTATTTGCTGTCCTGTTTGGGGTAATATTCGCTTATTTCTTTACCAATAGTATATGCTCTCCTATAAAAATCCTAAAAGATGCGACTGACCGTATTGCAGATGGAGATTTAGATTATCGGATTGAAGTTACCTCCAGCGATGAAATCGGCACACTGGGAACGGCATTTAATCAAATGTGCAATAAACTCAAAGAAATGGATCAAATGAAATCGGAGTTTGTTTCTAATATATCCCACAACCTGAAAACTCCTTTAACGGCTATCCGTGAGGCTAACGATCTCCTGCTGGAAAAAATTGCCGGTCCCATATCAGAGCCACAAATAAAACTCCTTACCATTGTAAAAGAAGAGGCGCATCAGCTTACTATGATGATTAATGACTTATTGGACATCTCACGGGTAGAAGCAGGATTAATGAGATACAATTTCCAATACGCAGACATTCGCGACGTCATTCGAAGGAGTACGGATGAAATACGATTTCTGGCGGAAAATAAAAATATCCTCATTCAATGTGAAAATGGAGATTCGATACCAAAAATTTTATTAGACCGTGACAAAATCGCGCAAGTAATGGACAACCTCTTAAGCAATGCCATTAAATTCACCCTGCCAGGAGGCGCCATCACCATAAAAGCAAACGTGGTCGAATCTCACGATGTCACCCAATTCTTTAGAGAACAAAACCATATGAATAATGTGCATTCTTTCGTTAAAGTCAGCATATCAGATACGGGGATTGGAATACCGACTGAATGTCATAAAAAGATATTCGACAAATTTCAACAGGTCAATAACAAAGGAAAAGGCGGTATTAAAGGAACGGGACTGGGGCTTTCTATTGCAAGGCATATTGTACTTGACCATGGGGGTGATATTGGGGTAGAAAGTAATACAGGAGAGGGCAGCACCCTTCAATTCACCCTTCCCTGCAATTATGATTATGCTTTGAATGCATAAACAGCCTTTTCAATAACAAATTACATTGATCAGCAGAAGCAATAGAACTTATTCCCATGCAGTCCCCCTTAATAAAGGGGGATTCAGGGGCTGTGTTTTTTCTGTGGTTATTTTACAACCCCCTAACCCCCTTTTCTAAGGGGGATTCTCTATGCCATGCACCCTGTAATCCGTATGAATAAAATGAAAATTCCTATACAATCAAGTTAAAGGATAAAAAAGTGCATATTGCAAACATTAAGAAATACTATTTTTCACTATTCTTTTTTCCTGTATTTTTTCTTAGTACCAGTTGTGTCTGTACAACACATATAAAAGATTTAACCATAAAAAATGAAGAAATCAAAACTATCAAACTTGAACTTCGACTCAAGGAAAAAATGATCACCGACCTCTTGGACCGTCTTTCCATGAAAGACCAAGAAATAGGAAAACTTACAGATGAACTTCATGCGGCACAGGAGACAATCGAAGAACTAAAAAGTGATATAGAAAAACTCCGCGAAGTCGACGTACAGATGGAAGAAAAGAAGGCAGAAGTTGATAATCACATCAAAGAAACGATCACAACAAGTTCTCCGGAAGCAACACCAGGGGTTAATTCAAAAAGTACAGAAGGGCAAAAAACAGAATAATTTTAAGATATCCCAAACTATGCCAGGCGAAAAAATATTAGTCATAGATGATGACGCAAATATCCTGGAAGTCCTCCAAATGCGTTTAAGATCGTGGGGTTATCATATTACAATTGCTAGAAACGGTAAAAAGGCAAAAACAATACTGTCCTCCACTCCCTGCAATCTCGTTATAATCGATTTGCGGCTATC
>Ga0209212_1003524_pt1 | contig 20506 bp, 17 predicted proteins | sample RifGroC2_FD_183996 | JGI IMG/M metagenome (GOLD analysis project Ga0209212, IMG submission 183996) | Groundwater microbial communities from Rifle, Colorado, USA - Groundwater C2 (SPAdes) (version 2) | ecosystem: Environmental > Aquatic > Deep subsurface > Groundwater | place: Rifle, Colorado... | reverse complement strand
GGGGGGGGGGGGGTAGGGGCCACGTCCATTGACCTGGCAGCTTCACCCACCCCCCTGCCCCCTCCCGTCAAGGGAGGGGGAGGCTCCTGCGAGTTCTTCGCCCTTCCTGTGATCACTCCTCTGCTACAGCTGCAACGATTTGGGAACCAGGAACTCTTCCAGTCCGTGCCTGCCCAGCTCGCGGCCGTGTCCCGACTGCTTGAAGCCACCAAAGGGTGCCATGGCGTTGAAGCGCCCGCCGTTGACGTCAACCTGCCCGGCGCACAGGCGGCGCGCCACCCGCTGGGCGCGCTCCCGATCGCCGGACCAGACCGCTGCCGCCAGCCCGTACTTGGTGCCGTTGGCGATGCGCACCGCATCCTCCTCGTCGCGGTAGCTGATGATGGAGAGCACCGGGCCGAAGATCTCCTCCTGGGCGATGGTGCAGCCGGGCGCCACTCGGCCGAAGACCGTCGGTTTCAGGTAATAGCCCCGTTCCAGCCCCTCGGGCGGCTCGGCTCCTCCCAGGAGCAGTTCCGCCCCCTCCTCGATACCCTTGCGGATGTAGCTTCGCACCCGCTCGCGCTGGGCCTCGGAGATCAGCGGACCCAGTTTGGCCTCTCCCGCGAAAGGATCCCCCACGCTGAAGCCCTGCGCCACCTGCACCGCCAGCGCGGCCGCCTCCTGGTAGCGCGCCTCCGGCACCAGCATCCGGGTCAGCGCGTTGCAGGTCTGCCCCGAGTTGAGGAAGCAGCCGTTCACTGCGGCCTTGACCGCCACGGCGAGGTCGGCGTCGTCCAGGATCAGCGCCGCGGATTTCCCCCCTAACTCCAGTGTCACCTTTTTCACCGTTTCGGAGGCGTTGTGGCAGACCCGTCGCCCCGCCCCGGTGGAACCGGTGAAGGAGACCATGTTCACCCCGGGATGGGCGCTCAACGCCTCGCCCACCACCGCGCCCAAGCCGCTCACCAGGTTGAAGACCCCTGCGGGCAGCTTGGCCTCGTCGACGATCTGGGCCAGCATGAAGGCGTTGAGAGGAGCAAGCTCGCTTGGTTTGAGCACCACGGTGCACCCCGCCGCCAGGGCAGGGGCCACCTTGGCGACGATCTGGTGCAGCGGGTAATTCCAGGGAGTGATGCAGGCCACCACGCCGGCCGGCTCCTTGAGCACCAGCGAATTGCCGATCTGCTCCTCAATAGGGAACTCGGTAACCATCTGCGCATAGCTGGCCATCACTGCGGTCGGCAGACCCACCTGTATCACCCGGGACATCTTGAGGGGCATCCCCACCTCGCCGGTGATGGTCTGCGCCAGCACCTCGGCCCGGCTAAGCAATCCCTGGTGCAGCCTGGTCAGACAGGCGGCCCGCTCAGAGACCGGGGTGGCCGACCAGGAGTCCAGGGCCCGTTGCGCGGCCTGCACCGCCCGGTCCGCGTCCTCGGCCGTCCCCGCCGGGATGCGGCCCAGCACCTCTTCGGTGGAGGCGCTTAGTACCTCGATGGAATCACGCCCTGCAGGGGCAACCCAGGTTCCGTCGATATAGAGCTTGTCGTAGTTGTGCATGGCATCTCCCCCCATTGGCATTATCGTTGCCGCTCATCGTTGCGCCGCACCTGCCGGGCAGGCCAGATCCTGCCCTGCGGCCTCTGCATGTCCGCGGACTATATTGTATTTTCCGACCACTGTAAACAGGCTCGTCGTCAATAGTGTCCCTCCGTAGTTTTCAGCGCCGCGAAGTTTGCAGAACTGTCCTCACGCTTAATGGCGCTCCCTCTCTCCGGCCCTAGTGCGAAGTGTCAGAGACCTTGTTGCCATCCAGTGTAAGGACGTCATACCCGGCAGGTTGCAAGGTAACGCCGAAGATCCTGCTCAGGTTCTCGTTGACGGTTTCGATCACCATATCGAATTGGGCCATGGTAGCAACTGTGCCGCGCATTACGTTCTCTTTCAGGCCGCTATCCCGCTCGACGAAATGAGCCCACTCAATGGTGCCGTCCACCTTTTTCTTCGCCAGCAGCTTGTATATTCCCACCTGAGGGATGTGCGCAGCGACGTGTCCAGTGCAGATTTCTTCTCCTTCCTCCAAGGTCATCACGGCAATCTGGGACGATTTCTTTTTCATGGCATTATCCTCTTGAGAGTTTAGATGTGGGAATGCAGCTACGATCGGTAATGAGGGCATCAATGCGGGCCTGGCGTGGCATGGGTAATGTTGCCACAAGAGAATCAGTTAGCAACACATGATGGCATGAGCGTTACCGACCCCTCACCACACTTGCATAACTATGCCATATTTGGCATAATTGCTCGATGCCAGTCACTCCTCTAAAATCGGTTGAATGGGTGGGCAGCAGCCGCAAGGATATGAAAGCCCTGCCAGAAGATGTGCAGGATGCTTTCGGCTTTGCCCTCTACCTGGCCCAGCTTGGCGGCAAACACCCCGACGCTAAACCATTGAAGGGTTTCACCGGCGCGGGGGTACTGGAGATTGTGGAAGACTACAGTTCGGACACGTACCGCGCCGTCTACACCGTGAGGTTTGCCGAGGCAGTCTACGTACTGCACGTTTTTCAGAAGAAGTCGAAACAGGGAGTCGCAACACCGAAGGAAGAAATAGACAAGGTTAAAGCGCGCTTGAGAATGGCGGAACAGTTACACCATCGCAAGAGGGGATAGGAAATCATGAAAGAAGAGATGGAGGTATATCACGGAAGCGGCAATGTATTTGCCGACCTAGGACTGCCCGATTCCGAGGAGCGGCTTGCCAAGGCTGAGCTTGCCCGTCAGATCCTCAATGTCATTACAGAGCGTCACCTGACCCAAAGCCAGACCGCCGAGCTACTTGGCATAGACCAGCCGAAAGTATCAGCCCTCACGCGGGGCAAATTGTCCGGTTTTTCGATGGAACGCCTCTTCCATTTCCTGAACGCCCTCGGCCGTGATGTTCACATCACCATCACACCGAAACCAGAATCTCGGCACCAGGCCCAGCTTAAGGTCAACGCGGTATAAGCTTGGAAGAAGCAGAAGTAACTGAAGAACAAAAGGGGACAGGCTGGTTTTTCCAGCTGTCCCCTTTTCTGTGCTCGATCCGTCTGATCATACCAGGTCGGAGTTTGCCCTGGGATCACGGCGATCTGCGAGTGTGAAATCTCTTTGACTTTACCCCCTGCTTACACTAATCTGCCGGTCGCGGGACCTTCTGTTACGCCCCCGGTTATCTGTGCTCTAATTCCGCCAAAGGTTTCAGAAAACGTGATCGAAGATATCGAGACAATCCTTTGGGCTACTGCCGACAAACGGCGCGCCAATGTGGACGCCGCCAAGGCGTTTAGCGAGGTTGCGGTTGCATGAGCTATCAACCACCTTACACCATCACCTCGACTATTCTTTCTCTTGTCGCCGACATCTCCGAGCGGATAGGCTTCCTGTCCGCGCTTGAGTCGGCCTCGCGAACATTGCACCTAAGACGAATAAATCGCATCCGCACAATACACGGTTCGCTCGCCATTGAAGGCAATACCCTGAGCGAAGAGCAGATTACCGCCATTCTGGAAGGCAAACTGGTCCTGGCGCCGCTACGGGAAATCCAGGAGGTGCGCAACGCGATCAAGGCATACGACCTCTTCGAACAGTGGCAACCCGCTCTGGAAAAGGACCTGCTCGCTGCTCACGAGATACTCATGACCGGACTTCTGGATGCGCCGGGGAGATTCCGCTCCGGCGGGGTCGGCGTCATGGCTGGCGACAAGGTCGTACATATGGCGCCTCCTGCAGGTCGGGTTCCGCTGTTGATGCACGACCTGATACACTGGCTGGCAACCAGCAAAGATCATCCACTAATCTCCAGTTCAGTGTTTCACTACGAGTTTGAATTCATTCATCCCTTTGCCGACGGCAACGGCAGAATGGGGAGGCTCTGGCAGACCCTGATCCTTACCAAATGGAACCCACTGTTCGCCCACATCCCAGTCGAAAACCTTGTGCACCAACATCAACAGGAGTACTACGCCGCGCTCAACAACAGCACGCAACAGGGAGACTCGGCAGTCTTTATCGAATTTATGTTGACCATGGTGCAGAAGGCCATCACCGCATCTCAGACCCCACAAGTCGCCCCTCAAGTCACCCCCCAAGTTCGACTTCCGGAGGTGTTTGCCGACGACATGTCTCGCGAGGGGAGCCGGGCGGACAAAGCGTCGGTGAAAATGTCGGAGAAAATGTCGGAGAAAATGTCGGAGAAAATTGTAGTTGCTCTGAGGGAAAACGGGGCTCTGACCATATCTGAGATAGCCCAGCGTCTAGGCGTAACAACTCGCACCATTGAACGCAACTTGAAAAAGCTGCAGGAACAGGGCCGGTTACGTCGTGTCGGTCCCGACAAAGGTGGCCATTGGGAAGTACTCGATTGACCATAGGCCAACTCGAACTGTAGAACGTACAACATAGAATGGCTTGAATTTCGTTGACAACCCTCCTCTGTTTGCCTGATTATTCCCACTTTGCTATCAGTTCCCGCCACGAATGCTCCAAAAGGTGGACAATGACCAAGTCTAAGCCGAAAAAATTCGAGATGAATCCTCTGGAGATTGAAGTAGCCATCTCTGCACTGCATTCCACAGGCGACTTTCTCGTGCTGCGCAGACTGAACCTGGAGCGCGACACCCGCCTCTGCCAGAAGGGTTCGGACTGCTGCCAGATCGCTCTTTGCCTCGACACCGAAACTACCGGGCTGAACTACGCCAGTGACAAGGTCATAGAGTTAGGCATAGTCGCGTTTGAATTCAATCCTAAGAGCGGCGAGATTTTCAGGATAACCGACCGTTACTCGGGTTTTGAGGACCCGGGCTTCCCGATTCCGGACGAGGTGAAGGAGATCACCGGCATCAGCGACGAAATGGTGCGCGGCAAGTCGTTTGATGACGCCGCGGTGGACCTTCTGGCGCAGCGGGCCGACCTGGTGATAGCCCACAACGCCGCCTTCGACCGGAAGTTCGTGGAGAACAGGTTCCCCGCCTTCGCCAACCTCCCTTGGGCCTGCACGGTCTCGCAGATCGACTGGGGCGCGGAAAGGATCTCGTCGCGCACGCTGGAATATCTCCTCTTCAAGACCGGCTCGCTCACCATTAACGCCCACCGGGCGCTGGATGACGCCGAGGGGGTGCTGGGGCTCTTGCTGGAGCGCCTGCCGGTCAGCGGCGCACCTATCTTCAAGGTTCTGCTGGAAAAGGCCCACGAGGTGAGTTCCAGGCTCTACGCCGTGTCGGCCCCCTTCGACAAGAAGGATCTGCTCAAGGATCGCGGCTACCGCTGGGACGACGGCTCCAAGGGAGGGAGCAAGGCTTGGTGGCGCGATGTACCTGCTCACGCCGAAAAGGAAGAACTGGCCTACCTGGCTAAGGAGATCTACCCGAGAGGGAACACCAACGCGGTGCAGATCACGAGAGTTGATGCCTATGCCAGGTTCTCGGCCAGGGAGTGAGAAGGTGGTATCACGGTAAACGGCGTGAAAATCGTTGGGGTTCGTTCCTCACCCCAACCTACATTTCATTGCGGCACTACGCTGTATGGAGAATGATGTTTTGATGAACAGTTCTGGTTTTGCTGACAGCATGCGGCACTCCCACGTCTTCGACCAGGGGAACCCGCTGGCAGAGAGAAACACCCGCTGGGCCGTGGGACTCACGGCGCTGATGATGGTGGCCGAGATCATCGGCGGCTGGCTCTTCAACTCGATGGCGCTTCTGGCTGACGGCTGGCACATGAGCTCGCACGCCCTGGCGCTCGGCCTCTCGGTGCTGGCCTACAGCGCCGCCCGGCGCTTCGCCCACGATGCGCGCTTTTCCTTCGGTACCTGGAAGATCGAGGTGCTGGGCGGCTATACCAGCGCGGTCTTCCTGGTCGGCGTCGCCGGGCTCATGCTGTACCAGTCGGTGGAGCGCCTGATCTCCCCGACTCCCATAAGCTACGACCAGGCCATCGGTATAGCCGCGCTGGGGCTAATGGTCAATCTCGCCTGCGCCTGGCTGCTCAAGGATGGCCACCATCATGGCCACGATCACCATCACGGACAGGGCCACCATCACGAACAGGAACACAACCACGGCGGGCATGAGCATCATGGCCAGCACCACTGTCACGATCTGAACCTCCGCTCCGCGTACCTGCACGTCGTGGCCGACGCGGCCACCTCGGTATTCGCCATTTTCGCCCTGATGGGCGGCAAGTTCTGGGGGGCGAACTGGCTCGACCCGGTGATGGGCATCATAGGCGCCGCGCTGGTGGCGATCTGGGCCTACGGCCTCTTGCGCGACACCGGGCGGGTCCTGCTGGATGCCGAGATGGACGTCCCGGTGGTGGCGGAGATCAGGGAGGTCATCGAGGCGAGCCCGATCCGGGCCGAGATCACCGACCTGCACGTCTGGCGCGTCGGCAAGGGGAAGTTCGCCTGCATCCTGTCGCTCTCGGTCAGCGATGCGGCCAAGCCCGAGTTCTTCAGGAAGCAGTTGAGCGTTCACGAGGAACTGGTGCATATCACGGTAGAAGTGACCCAGCACGGCGAGCAGCGTCCTGTCTTGCAGATCAATTCGGCGGCGGGATGATCGAGGCGTGCGCTGACATATGGGACTACCGGGGCAGGGGGGTGATCGCCATCAGCACCAGCGGCTCGGTGGCGCGCAGCGGCAAGGCGGTGCTGGGCAGGGGGGTGGCAAGCCAGGCGGGACGGCGCTTCCCCGGCCTGGCGGAACGCCTTGGCGAGCTGCTGAACCGGGGGGGCAACCACGTCCACGATCTGGGCGACGGGATCGTGAGCTTTCCCGTGGAGGCGTCGGCCTGGGAATGGCCCGACCTGCGGCTCATCGCCCGCTCGGCGCGGGAACTGCGCGAGCTCGCAGATCGGGAAGGGTGGCAATTGGTCGTGGTGCCTCGGCCGGGGTGCGGCGGCGGAGGGCTTTCCTGGCGCGAGGTGCGCCCGCTTTTGGAGGAATGCTTCGACGACAGGTTCCTGGTCATCACGGCACCGGTGACAGATGACGGGTGGACAACGGCGCCTGACCGGGTATGCTAGATTCATTATATTCATCAGGAGGAGGTCCACATGAAGAGGATTGTTCTGGTCGCGTTGTCTCTGTTAATGGTGGTCGTGGCTGCGGGATTGGTCTTTGCTGACAAGGGTGATGGCAAGTTCACAGGCAAGGCGGGTGATACCATCTATGTCTGCGGCTGCGGTGCCGGGTGCAAATGCGGCAGCATGGCGAACACCGAGGCGAAATGCGGCTGCGGCAAGGATATGGTCCAGGCTACCGTCACCAAGGTGGAAAAGGGCAAGGTGTTCTACAAGGTCGGTGGCGATGAGCTTTCCGCCCCTGCCCAAGGTAAGTACGCCTGCGGCTGCGGCGAGGGGTGCAACTGCGGAGCGATCAGCCAGAAGCCCGGCAAGTGCGGCTGCGGCAAAGATCTCATTGAGGTGAAGTAAACGTTTTTTCGCTACGAAAGGCGCAAAAGACACAAAAACTGGTGCGCTCTGGTAACATCTCAGCTTGTAACACGGAACCCTCCAGGCGCTCAGCCCGGAGGGTTCTGTCTTGAGAAGGTAGTCCTTCTGGAAATGGAGGTGAATGAACATGTTCACTCGTTTAGCTTGCCACCGAAAAATCCTGCTCTGCGCCTGCCTTGCCGCCGGGACCATCCTGGGGCCGACAGGCGCGACGGTCCACGCCGCCCAATGTCAGCCGACCCCGTGGGACGAGATCGGTCCGTTCTACCGTCCCAACGCGCCGGTAAGAAGCAGCATCGGCAAGGGGTATGTCCTGAGCGGGACGGTGCGCTCCGTTGACTGCTCGCCCATCAGCAGCGCCAGGATCGAGGTCTGGCAAACCGGGCCTGACGGCAATTACGACGACGCCCATCGTGCCACTCTCTTCCCGGACAAGCAGGGGCGCTACCGGCTGGAAACCTCTTTTCCTCCCGGCTACGCCCGGCGGCCGTCCCACATCCACATCCTGGTGGACGCCAAGGGGTTCGAGGGGCTGGTGACCCAGCATTACACGAAAAAGGGAGCCAGGGAGGGGACCCTCGACCTGGTGCTGGTGCCGGAATCGCAGGGGAAACCGCAGCCGGGCGGCCGGGTGGACGACATGGTCCGGCCGGGAAAGGTGCGGCCCGCCCCACGATAGGGGCACAGCGTCTTCCTTTAATTTCCTTGACCAAAATAGACCTGCACGTTATTTTCACGGCTTAGAGTGGCTCCACGAAAAGGGAGCTTGTATTTCATCTGACTCGGAAGGTGCCAACGTGAGGCTCGAGCAATGGGAAGTGGATGCAATCCGAACGGCAGTCGGAAGCTTTGACGCCGGTGCATCGGTGTACCTTTTCGGTTCCAGGGTTGATGACGGCAAGCGGGGCGGGGACATCGACCTGCTGATAATGTCGGACCTGCTCTCATCAGTTGACGCCGGCAAGATACGGTGGCGCTTGTGGGAACTCATCGGCGAGCAGAAGATCGATATCGTCATAGCTAGGGATGCTTCAGATCCGTTTGTCAGAATTGCCATCAATGAGGGGGTATTGCTGTGACAGGGGAAGTCTATCTTAAAAACCTTGCTCTTGATCTGGACCTCCTCGAGAAATCTCTTTACTGGTTGAGGCGTTCTTACGGCATCTGCACCTCATTCGGTGTGACGACTGGCTACACCGAGGAGCAACTGGACGCCATAGAAACCTTGACCAGCAGATATGCGCGCACCAGCGACATCATCATCCAGAAGGTTTTCCGAAGCATCGACCAGTTTGAATTTGAAGGCGGCGGCACGATGATCGACGTCGTCAACCGTGCTCACAAAAGAGGGCTCTTCGATTCGGTGGACGAGCTCAGGATGATCAAGGATCTCCGGAATAAGATAGCGCATGAATACTCGAAAGAGGATATCGAGGGCGTTTATGCGCAGGTCATGGCGTTTGTGCCTCAAATTTTCACCATCGCCGCCAACGTCCAGTCGTACTGCGCTCGTTATTTCAGTTAAAACAACCTCCGTTTCCTCTGCTTCATTCTCACAAATCCTTCCAAGACCCATTCCCACTGTTTAAGGCACAGTCTCGCAGAGACGGCCACTTTCATAGTACTCAAACCTGTACTCAAAGCTTTTTTGCTATGCCGGCAACCCGCTCCTGACTGCTGGCATATTCCAAATTTTATATGTGCTATGTCTTGACCTCGTCGCTCTCTGAGGTAAAGTTTCTCGCACCTTGCGCCAGCTATGCCTGACATCCATATGCTAGATAGCATTTCAACGCGATTAGTAGCGCCTTTCACTTTATATTCATGGAGGCCATGTCGGACCGAGGGGGTGCAGCTGATGAAGCCTGGCGGCAAGGCGAAGCTGGTCTGCCCGCCGCAACTGGCCTACGGCCCCTCCCCCTCCGGGGGAGGGGAACTTTTCACTGGGACTTTGGAAAAACCGCTCCCATGGGTGCCAACATGAAGCATGCCTTGCAGTCCACGCTGGTCCTGCTGCTGACGACGCTCTGCCTCGCCCTCCTGTCTCCCGCCCCGGCCGGGGCCGAGGTGCAGAGGTACAAGCGCACTGTGGAGAGGTACAGCATCCCGGACCTCACCCTGATCAACCAGGACGGCAAAAAGGTGCGCATCGCGCAGCTTCTTGACAGCGACCAGCCGGTGATCGTCGATTTCATCTATGGCACCTGCACCACCATCTGCCCCGTGCTCTCGGCCGGCTTCGTGAACCTGCAGAGGAAGCTGGGCCCGACCGGCCAGAAGGTGCGCCTGATCTCGATCACCATCGACCCGGAGCACGACTCCCCGAAGGTGCTCAAGGATTACCTGAAGCGCTACCGCGCTCAGCCGGGCTGGGACTTCCTGACCGGCAGCCGGGCCGACATCGACACCGTGATGAAGGCCTTCAACGCCTACATCCCGGACAAGATGTCGCACTATCCGATCAACCTGATCCGCGTCCCCGGGGACGGCAGCTGGGTGCGCCTCTTCGGACTGCTGAGCTCGCGGGAGTTTTTGGAGGAGTACCGCCGGGTCGCCCCGGCCGCCGTTTCGGGCGCTGCGCCATGACAAGGCGCCATCTGCCCCGGACCCTGGCGCTCAGCCTGACGCTTTTTCTGCTCGCCCTGGCGCTCCTGTCGGCGGGGGAGGGACTAGGCGAGCCGCTGCCGCCGTCTGGGCTGGCGCCGGATGAAATCATGCGCCTGGGCGAGGCGATGTACCGCGACGGGATCCTCCCTTCCGGAAAGCCCCTGCCCGCCTTCATCCGGGGCGATGTCGAGGTCGATTCCAGCGCCTTTTCCTGCTCCAGTTGCCATCTGCGCGCCGGTCTCGGTTCCTTCGAGGGGGGTGTGGTGACCCCACCAACCACGGGGCTTAAGCTGTACCGGCCCTACCGCCGCCCCCCCTCACTGCACGACAGCCAGGACAAGGCCGGCCGCTTCATCTATGCCAAGACCACGGTGCAGCGCCCGGCCTACGACCGCGACACCCTGGCCACGGCGCTCCGCTTCGGCGTCGACCCCGCCCGTCAGATCTTCAACGACGTGATGCCCCGCTATCCCCTGGGCGACCGGGACATGGCGATCCTGATCGACTACCTGGAAGCGCTCTCCGCCCGCCCTTCGCCCGGCGCCAGCAGCGGGACAATGGCCTTCGCCACCATCGTCACAGACGACGTCGGTCCCAAGGAGCGCCAGGCACTTTTGACCCCGCTGCAAGATTTCATCGCCCGCAGCAACCAGCAGCTCGCGCTCTACCAAGACTTCATCAAGTTCGGCTACACCCCGACGGTGGAAATGAGGGACGCCTTCCGCGCGGCCTCGCTCGATGTCTGGGAGCTCAAGGGGGCGCCGGAGGGGTGGCCGGCACAGCTTGAGTCCTATTACCGCAGGAAGCCGGTGTTCGCGGTGCTGGGAGGGATTTCCAACGGCGACTGGCGCCCGATCCACGAGTTCTGCGAGGCCCGGCGCCTCCCCTGTCTGTTTCCGATCACCGATCTGCCGGTGGTTTCGGACACCTCCTGGTACACCTACTACTTCAACAAGGGGTACTACCAGGAAGGAGAGGCGCTGGCCCGCTATCTGAACCGGCTGGACGGGCTCCCCGAGCCGGGCTCCATGCTCCAGATCGTCCAGGACGCGCCGCGGGGGCGCGCTCTTGCGGCGGGCTTCGAGCGCGCCTGGGGCGATTGCGGACGGTCCCGCCCCGCCACGGTGACCCTGAGCGCCGAGGAACAGGCCGCCCCCGGAACGCTGGATCGGCTCCTGGCCCAGCGCGCACCGAAGCTTTTGCTGCTCTGGGTCGATGGGCAGGTTGTTGCCGGGCTTCCCGCTCTCGCCGGAAAGCTTCCCCCTGCCGCCCGCATCTTCCTCTCCTCGAGCTATCTGGGGCAGAAGTCGGCGCAGCTGCCGGAGCCGGTGCGGGACCGGGTCTACCTCACTTTCCCGTACCGGCTCACCCCCTACCTCGGTCCCAGGGACGGCGGTTTTGACGCCAAGGTACCGATACTGACCGGAGCCAAGGAGTTCGGCGAGCGCAGGATCACCTCGCGCACCGTCTCGATGCTGCAGCAGGCGGTCCTGCGGGGGGTGAATCTGCTCTACGACAACCTGCAGCGCGATCACCTGCTCGACGTGATGAGCATGCAGATGGACCTCACGCTGCGTGACTACGAGCGCCTCAGTTTCGGCCCCGGGCAGCGCTACGTCTCCAAGGGGTGCTACATCATCCAGCTGGGACCGGGGGCGGACCCCCCACTTTTGCCGCGCAGCGAGTGGGTCACGCACTGAGCCGCGCAGCCAGCCGCCTCACGCGCTCCAGCCCCCTTTCCCATTTCTGCCTCGCGCACTCCAGCCACCTTTCCCATTTCCCTTCTTGAAAGCCCCATAGTGACACCCTGTCCTGTCCCTCGGCAGGAAACCTCCCGCCAGATGCCCAGCCGATGAAGGCAACCGCCCCTTATCGGTGCAACGACGGCAGGACTGAACGGAAACGCCAAAGAACAGCAAATATTGTCGATTTAACGGCAATAAATGACAATCGCCCGCAGCATCTTCCTGCTAAGCTCTATCATCACTGAAAACTTACTGTACTTTACTGATTGAAAGCAGGCAGACACAGGCTTCGCGTGCATCTGTATCTGTATTAGGCGCTGTTCAGCAAGGGATGAATATCACTCTTTCCGTGGATTTCACAATTCACTTTTTTATACCACCTGGCCCAGTCCCTTTTCGGAGGGGCTGTTACTGTGTAAAGGAGATTGAGTATGGGTTATTTCAAATGGTGCTGCGTCGAAGTGACAGCGATGATGACGTTGCTGCTTGCGGGAGGTTTGGCGCTGGCAGCCGACGGGGCGCCCATGACGCCGGAGTTGGCGGCCAAGAGGGAGATGGTGCGCCAGCAGGAAAAACAGAGGGTCACCCCCGAAAAGCGCAAGGCCGCAGCTGAGGCGCTCAAGGCGGAGAGGCTGCGGGTCTACAACGCCAGGAAGGCGGCTGAGCAGCTGCAACCCGGCGCACCGGGCCAGAAATGACAAGGAGAGCGATCATGGAAACGCCGAATGTATTGCCTTTTCTGAGGCGCGGGGCGCTGCTGGTCCTGCTCTGCCTCCTGTGGACCCCGCTTCCGGCCGACGCGGGCACGGTCCCTCCCATACCGAGCGGGCCCCTGGATGCCCAGGGTAACCCGGCCACCCCGGATTACTACACCACCGCCAACTGGGCCAACAGCCCGCCGCTGGCCAAATTCGTCGACACCCTTCCCGGGCTGGGGAGCGCCAAGGCCAACAACCTGGGGCAGTACCTGAGCGTCGTCAAGCCGGACGTGACCAGCTATCCCGGCTCGGACTATTACGAGATCGAACTGGTGGAGTACCGGGAGCGCATGCATTCGGACCTGCCGGCGCCGGGCACGCTGTTGCGCGGCTACCGTCAGGTCAACTTGGGGAGCAACCTGTCGCCCGGCACCCTCCCGAGCCAGAACAAGTGCGGCCTGGACCAGCATACCTGCACGGAGGCCGACGTGGCCCCCGGCGCTCTGGCCCCGGCGCATTACCTGGGACCGACCATCGTCGCGGAAAGGGACCGCCCGGTGCGCATCAAGTTCACCAACAAGCTCCCGGTTGGGGCCGCGGGCGACCTGTTCATCCCGGTGGACAGCTCGGTGATGGGGGCCGGCACCGGCCCGTCCCACCCCGGCGCCACCCGCGGCGCGGGCACCCCCTGCGACAACACGGTGGGGCCCAACAGCTGCGCGAGCTACACCCAGAACCGGGCCGCCATCCACCTGCACGGCGGCCGCACCCCCTGGATCAGCGACGGCACCCCGCACCAGTGGATCACCCCGGCTCTGGAGGTGACACCGTTCACCCAGGGGGTGAGCCTGCAGAACGTCCCGGACATGCCCGATCCCGGCGACGGCTCGACCACCTATTACTACACCAACCAGCAGAGCGCCCGGCTCATGTTCTACCACGACCACGCCTTCGGCATTACCCGGCTGAACGTCTACGCCGGCGAGGCGGCGGGGTACCTGATCACCGACCAGTGGGAGCAGGACCTGGTGGCGCGCGGGGTGATCCCGCCGGACCAGATCCCCCTGATCATCCAGGACAAGACCTTCGTGGACGCCACGCCGACGCCGCACCCGGTCTCCGGGGTCACGACTCCCAAGGTACGCATCACCGACCCGCTCTGGAACTGGGGCAGCGGTCCCCTGGCGGACGGGGTCAGGACCCCGGTGACCGGGGACCTCTGGCTGCCGCACGTCTACATGCCGGCCCAGACCCTGGCGGCCGGGTTCGGCGGGGTGAACCCGTTCGGGCGCTGGATGTATGGCCCCTGGTTCTATCCCGCCACCGCGGTGGAGAAGGGGCCGGTGGACAACCCCTACTACGACCCGGACTGCTCCAGCACCAACCCGCTGATCCTGGCCCAGTGCAGCACCCCGGGGCAGCCCACCAAGATCCCGGGCACCCCGCACCCCTCCATGGGGATGGAGGCCTTCCAGGACTCGGCCATGGTGAACGGCACCGCCTTCCCCACCCTCTCGGTCGACCCCAGGGCCTATCGCTTCCGCATGCTGAACGCGGCCAGCGACCGCTTCTTCAACCTCTCCCTCTACGAGGCCGACCCGGCGCAGTCGAGCCCGGACGTGCGGCTTCTGGCGGCGGGGCGCTCCAACAAGACCGAGGTCAAGACGCTGCCGGCCTCCGCCGAGCTGGCAGAAGCCCAAGGCTGGCCCGCGCTTTGGCCGGTGGATGGCCGCGACGGCGGGGTGCCCGACCCAGCCCTGCGTGGCCCGAGCTTTCTGCAGATCGGCACCGAGGGGGGCTTCCTGCCCCAGCCGGTGCAGGTCGACCCGCAGCCCATCGTCTATTACACCGACCCCACCGCGTTCTGGGTCGGCACCGTTGACAAGATGGGGCTCGCCCTGGGACCTGCTGAGCGCGCCGACGTGATCGTCGACTTCAGCGCCTACGCCGGCAAGACCCTGATCCTCTACAACGACGCGCCGGCCGCCTGGCCGGCCCGGGTGCCGGGCTACGACTACTTCACCGGCGCCGAGGACCAGAGGGAATCCGGGGGGTACGGCACCGGCGGCATCTTCAACCTAGCCGAGGGTGTCTGGGAGGGAGGTACCGGTCCCCTGGTGGGCTACGCCCCCAACACCCGCACCGTGATGCAGATCATCGTGCGCCCGAGCTCCGGCACCGACCCGGCCTACAGCTTCAACAGGGCCAACCTGGAGCGCGAGTTCACCAGCCAGGCGCCGGTGAGCGCCATCAACCCGGCGCCGGTAAAGACCTTGTTCGAGCGCGCCCAGGAGCCGATCATCGTGGGGCAGGCGGCCTACTCCGAGGCCTATCCCGGCTCCTACTTCCCGACCAACTACCCCTGGGAGGGGGTGTCGCAGATCAACGACCAGACCCTGAACTTCCTGACCCTGGCGGGCGAGCAGGTGGTGGCGCCCCAGGAGCCCAAGGGTATCCACGACGAAATGGGGGCCTCCTTCGACCCGGTCTACGGCCGCATGAGCGGCAACCTGGCCATGCAGCTCCCCAACCCGAGCACGCTGAACGCGCTGCTCATCCTGTACGGCTTCTCCGACCTCCCCACCGAGACGGTGAACAACTCCACCGAGCTCAACGTCTCGGTGGTCCCCGGCAGCACCGACCTGGCCGACGGCACCCAGATCTGGAAGATCTCGCACAACGGGGTGGACACCCACCCGATCCACTTCCACATCTTCGACGTGCAGCTCGTGAACCGGGTGGGGTGGGACGGCCAGATCCTGCTCCCGGACGCCAACGAGCTGGGGTGGAAGGACACGGTGAAGATCAGCCCGCTCATGGACACCATAGTGGCGGTAAGGCCCAGGGCGCCCGCGCTCCCCTTCGGCATCGCCAACAGCCTGCGTCCCCTGAACCCCGCCATCCCGCTCGGCTCCGGCATGGGGTTCAACAGCGTGGACTGGCAGACCGGTGAGGCGCGCCCCGAGCCGGTGACCAACATCCTGTACGACTTCGCCTGGGAGTACGTCTGGCACTGCCACATCCTGAGCCACGAGGAGATGGACATGATGCGCCCCATCGTGCTCAAGGTCGACTCCTCCCTGCCGCCTCCCTTCAGCGCCTCCGCGGCCAGGGCAGGGGAGAACGTCGTGGTCTCCTGGAACGATCCCACCCCGGTGGGCTACACCGACCTGGCAAGCTACGGCAACCCGGGCAACGAGATCGGCTTCAACGTGTACCGCTCCGTTAACGGCGCCCCCTTCGTCAAGCTGAACCAGGCCGCCTTGAGGGCCAACAGCACAAGCTACAGCGACAGCGGCGCTCCGGCCGGCGACGCCTACAGCTACCGGGTCGAGGCCTTCAACGCCAAGGGGGCGACCTTCGCCCCTACGGCCAGCACGCTGGCCGTCACCCTTGAGCTGACCAACGGACCGGCCTTCACGGCGCCTGCCGGCGTCGGCCTTGAGGCCACGGTGGACGCGCTCCCCGCAGGGGTCACGGTAGCGGAGGTGGCCTTCTTCAGCGGCGCCAGCCAGATCGGCGTCGCGGCGGCGCCGGGTCCGGTCGCCAGCTTCAACTGGGCCAACGTCCAGGCGGGCAGCTATTCGGTGCGCGCCCGGGTCACCGACAGCCTTGGGGGTAGCGTCTTCTCCGCTCCGCTCGCCGTGACCGTGAGCGGCGCGCTCACGGCCGACTTCAGCGTCACCGGCTCGGCCGGCGGCGCCGACCTGGGGCGCTGCGAGACCCTCACCTTCACCAGCAGCTCGACCGGGCCGGTCACCGGCTACAGCTGGAGCATAAACGGCGCGAGCTACAGCACCTCGACGCTCAACACGACCCTGCCGCTTGGGAGTTACCCGGTCACCCTGGCGGTGAGCAACAGCGCAAGCGGCGAGAGCGCCCAGGTCACCAAGACGGTGAACGTGGTGAACCACAACCCGGTAGCGCTACCGGGCGGGCCCTACCTGCTGCTCCCGGGCCAGGCGCTCACGCTTAACGGCTCGGGCAGCGATCCCCAGGACCCCTGCAGCGCCGGGGCGCTCAGCTACGCCTGGAACATCGACAACAGGGGGAGCTATGACATCACCGGCTCCACCCCGACCATAAGCTACAACACCCTGCTGGCCCTGCTGGGGCTGGGTAGCCACCCCATCACCCTCAGGGTGACCGACGCCAACGGCGGCGTGACCACCGCCGGCACCACGGTAACCATGAACGGCGCGGCCCTGGCTCCGGCCTCGATCACGCTTCCCGCCAGCAGCAACACCGGCAGCTACCAGGTCTCCTGGGTCCCCTCCGACACGGCAGGGGTGAGCTACGTGCTGCAGGAATCGACCGTGGCCAACTTCGCCAGCTTCACCCAGACGCTGAACGCGGTCTCCCCGGTGAGCTACAGCGGCAAGACCAACCGGACCTACTACTACCGCGTCAAGGCGGTCAAGGCCGGCTACGGCGACAGCGCCTGGGTCTCGGGACAGGTGGTGGTGGCCATAGCGCCCCCGACCGGCAGCATCGCCATCGCCGGCGGGGCCGCCTATACCAACCAGACCGTAGTCAGCGTCACCCTGTCGGCCAGTTCCAGCATCACGGTGAGCCAGATGAGCTTCAGCAAGGACGGCGGCACCACCTGGTCCAACTGGGAGCCGTACGCCACCAGCCGCACCCTGGCCCTGACACCTGCAGGGAACGGGCTGAAGACAGTGAGCGTGAGGTTCAGGGACACGGCAGGCAACGTCTCCGAGGTCTACAGCGACTCGATCACCCTGAGCACCGTGGCCCCCACCGGCAGCATCGTGATCAACGGAGGCGCCAGCAGTACCAGCTCGGCGCTGGCGAACCTGACCCTGTCGGCCAGTTCGCCCTCGGGAGTGACCCAGATGCAGTTCAGCAAGGACGGCGGCAGCACCTGGACCGGCTGGGAGAGCTACGCCGGCAGCCGCAGCGTCATCCTGGTCCCGTCGGGGGACGGGGTGAAGACGGTGAGCGTGCGCTACAGGGACGCGGCAGGGAACGTCTCGACCCCCTACAGCGACTCCATCGTGCTGAGCGCGCAGCCTCCGACGGGGAGCATCGTGATCAACGCGGGAGCCGGCATCACGGCCACGACCGCACTGGAGCTCACCCTGTCGGCGACCGGCTCCAGCGCGATAAGCAACATGCAGTTCAGCAAGGACGACGGTGCCACCTGGTCCCACTGGGAGAGCTACGCCAGCGCCAGGAACCTCTACATCCCGGCCGGTGACGGCGTGAGGGGGGTGCTCGTCAGGTACCGCGACAGCCTGGGGCAGGTTTCGCCGGATTACAGCGACACCATAATCCTGGACCGGACCCAGCCCACCGGCTCCATCGTGATCAACGGCGGAGCGGACACCACGAACAGCGTTTCGGTGACCCTGACCCTGACCGGCGCGGACCTTAACGGGGTGACCGGCATGCAGTTCAGCAAGGACAACGTGACCTGGTACAAATGGGAAGCGTTCAGCGGAACCAGGGTGGCGAACCTGCTGCCCGGGGCCGGCAGCAAAAACATGTACGTCCGCTTCAAGGACACGGCGGGGAACATCTCGGCAGTGTACTCGGACAGTATTAACTACGCTCCATAACTTTCTTGGCGCCGGCAACTGAAACAAGGCCACTATCTGGTAGACTGGTAGTGGCCTTGTTTTTGGAGAAGCATTCTTTTAGGGCGGCCGGCTCTCAATCAGGGAGGCGCGCGGCTGGCTTTAGATGAGAAAGCGCAACCCCGCAATGAGTGAGCACGCAGCCGGAGTGTGACAGCGCCGGAGCAATGTTTTGGATTAATTTTGCGCAATGTAAGAGGTGCTTGACCCCGTCGTTGCCGACATGGTACGTTTTCAGGTCAGACCCATTAAACGGGGATAGACCCGAAGCTAAATAATGACTGGTTCGGCGCGCGGCGCAGCCGGAAAAGGTAAAGATACTACATGATAAAAGTCCTATCCGTTTTTGGTACCAGACCCGAAGCGATCAAGATGGCTCCAGTGGTAAAGGAGCTCGAGAAGCACCCCTCACTGTTCCAGAGCCTGGTCTGCGTCACCGCGCAGCATCGCCAGATGCTGGACCAGGTGCTGAACCTCTTCCAGATCAAGCCGGATTACGACCTGAACATCATGAAACCCGGCCAGGACCTGACCGACATCACCTGCAACGTGCTGCAGGGGTTGAAGCCGGTCTTGGCCCAGGAGCGCCCCGACATCGTGCTGGTGCACGGCGACACCTCGACCACCATGGCCGCCTCGATCGCCGCCTACTACGCCCGGGTGCAGGTGGGGCACGTCGAGGCGGGGCTGCGCACCGGCGACAAGTTCGCCCCCTTCCCCGAGGAGATCAACCGGCGGGTCACCGGCTCGCTCACCGACCTGCACTTCTCGCCCACCCAGGCCTCGCGCCGGAACCTGCTCAGGGAGGGTGTGGCGGATGACGCCATCTTCGTCACCGGCAACACCGTGGTCGATGCCCTCCTGTCCGTGTCGCAGCTGATCGCGCGGGACCCCGAGCTGGAACGTGGCTTCGCCCGGGAATTCTCCTTCCTGGACCCGGCCAAGAGGCTCATCCTGGTCACCGGCCACCGCCGGGAGAACTTCGGGGCCGGCTTCGAGAACATCTGCGCCGCGCTGGCCGAGATCGCCGGCAGCCACCCGGACGTAGAGATACTCTACCCGGTGCACCTCAACCCGAACGTGCAGGAGCCGGTCCGGCGCATCCTGGGGGGAGGCAACCTGGGGAACGTGCACCTGATCGAGCCGGTCGATTACCTCCCCTTCGTCTACCTGATGAACCGCTCCTATCTGATCATCACCGACTCCGGGGGCGTCCAGGAGGAGGCCCCCTCTCTGGGCAAGCCGGTACTGGTGATGCGCGACACCACCGAGCGGCCGGAGGCGGTGGACGCCGGCACCGTGCTCCTGGTGGGGACCGACCGCAGCGCCATCGTGAGCCAGGCCGGAAGACTTCTGGACGACCCCCTTGCCTATCAGACCATGTCGCTGGCGCACAACCCTTACGGGGACGGCCAGGCGGCGCAGAGGATTGCCGCAGCCCTCACGGGGCAGCTGGGGAGCTCTCGATAACATCCCAAAGGGGGCCGAACCTTATGAACAAGAAGCTGCAAACGGTCGTCGTCGTCGGGCTGGGATACATAGGCCTTCCCACCGCATCCATGCTCGCCACCAAGGGGCATCGGGTGATAGGTGTCGATATCAACGAGGCCGCCGTCAACACCATCAACTCAGGCAACATTCACATCGTCGAACCGGACCTGGACATCCTGGTCCGTTCCGCTGTGAACAGCGGCAACCTGCGCGCCTCGCTGGTTGCCGAACCTGCTGACACCTTCATCCTGGCGGTTCCCACCCCTTTCAAAAGCGAGGGCGCCCAGGGGCACAAGATCCCGGACATAAGCTACATCGAGGCCGCCACCAGGGCGATCGCCCCCCACCTTGAGCTGGGGAACCTGATCATCCTGGAGTCCACCTCACCGGTCGGGACCACGGAGCGGATCGGCGAGATCGTGGCCGAGTGCCGGCCCGACCTGGCCTCGGCCCAGAGCGGCCTGCACGCACCGGCGCCGGTGCACATCGCCCATTGCCCGGAGCGGGTGCTCCCGGGGCATATCATCCGCGAGCTGGTGGACAACGACCGGATCATCGGCGGTGTGGACAAGGCCTCCGCCGAGAAGGCCAGGGACCTGTACAAGACCTTCTGCAACGGCGGGATCTTCCTGACCGACAGCAGGACCGCCGAGATGGCGAAGCTCGTGGAGAATTCCTCGCGCGACGTGAACATCGCCTTCGCCAACGAACTTTCCATCATCTGCGACAAGCTGGGGATCAACGTCTGGGAGCTGATCGCCCTGGCCAACAGGCACCCGCGGGTCAACATCCTGCAGCCCGGGCCGGGAGTGGGGGGGCATTGCATCGCGGTCGACCCCTGGTTCATCGTGGCCGCCGCCCCCGACGAGGCGCGCCTGATCCGCACGG
>Ga0209212_1003523_pt1 | contig 20509 bp, 18 predicted proteins | sample RifGroC2_FD_183996 | JGI IMG/M metagenome (GOLD analysis project Ga0209212, IMG submission 183996) | Groundwater microbial communities from Rifle, Colorado, USA - Groundwater C2 (SPAdes) (version 2) | ecosystem: Environmental > Aquatic > Deep subsurface > Groundwater | place: Rifle, Colorado... | reverse complement strand
TTTAATGTATAGGAAATTCAAAGTTGATAGAAACCGTGACCGAAGATACGTTCCATGACGGTATTGGGGTCAAGGTTTTTGATTTTTGGTTTTATTTCATGGAAAAGATAGGTTTTTGCACGGTAATCAGTATAATTTACTGGGATAATAAAGCCAATATGACACATATCGCACTCTTCTTTGACAGGACAGACAGTATCTCCGGTGTTTTTGGTCTCAAGTAAACGTACCTCTCTTGGTGAGAGATAGAACTCGTCATAGCAGTAAGTGCATCGTACCAGAACGGGTTGTTTTTTGTTAGAGAAGAAGGGGAAAATAGCCATGAGCAATCTCCTCGTGTTTTGAGACAAGGGAATAATAAGAAGGCAGTACAACGGCCTTTAGTAGCATGATGGACTTACACAAAGGGCATCTCAGGGGGTCGTATTTATAGGCCGTCTGTATCATGGTTCTCCATGAGATGTAGACCTTTGTGGTGATAACAGTTTTTATGTCAAGGAGTTTATAGACTAAGGGTAAGAGTTTTCCTCTGAGTCTGTTTGCCAAGAACCCATAGTAACGGATATTTCTGAAGTTTTTATCTGGGATGTGGCAGATGAGCCGTTCAATAAAGTCGAGCACAGGCAAGGTCATAGTTTCTTTGATATTGGTATAGTGGTCAAGGTACTCAAAGGTAACGGTATTACCGTCATAGTGTTTGATTCTGGTTTCACCAATGGGAGGCCGTTTGAGGTATTTACCAAGATACTCTACGTTGGCCTTCATGTTATTTGATTGTTCATTGAGGTGGACGACCCAGGTTTTTTCATAAAACTGGGTTGTCCAGGAATAGAACTCATTGTATGAGGTAATATGCTTGAGAGAGGAAGGGAGCTTAAGGTCACCCTTTTTAAATTCCTCTCGTAAAAGAGCAATGATGTGGTATCTCCAGGTCTTCTTGAGTGACTCATGGTAGAAGTAAATCCCTCTGAGCCAGGAATCATACGTCAGAGAGAGTCCGCCAACGGTGGATGAGAGGTGAATATGGATATTCTTTTTGAGGTCTCTGCCAAAGGTATGGATGGCAAGAAAGATACCTGGAAGAAATCCTTTTCGTTTAGCCCACTCTTTAATGATGTTTGCTGCTATCAGGGGAATAAGGTTCATAAGGTAGCGGTTAAGCCAGAAGAGGTTCCAGAGTTCAGAAGGCATAGTAAAGGTAATGTGCTGCCAGGTAGTTTTGGGAAGGGTGTTAAAGCTGTTTTTGATCCAGATGTCAGTAGCCTTTTTACCGCATGAGGGGCAGAATCTGGATTTGCAACTGTGTGGAACTTTGATGCTCTTCGAACAGGTAGGACAGACAAAGTGATGGTAACCGAGAAAAGAAGTTCTGCATACAAGGAGTTTTGAGACGTTGATTATGATACTGAGTCGAATCAGATGGCGGTATTTAAGGAAAAGCTTCCACCAGTTCCCGTTGTCCAGGAATAGAGTTCTGAGCTTTATGCCGTTACTGCTGACGTATTCCACGTGTATCATTTATACTTTACTCAAAAGATAAATTCAAAGAAAAAGTCGTTGGGTTTTGTCTTTTAAAACCCAACCTAATTTAATGCTCAGGAATTTCAAAGTTGCAGTTGTAGTGCGAACTTCAGTTCGCGCTACATTGAATGTTTAGGAATTTCAAACATAGCTTCCCCTCTTGATAGAGGGGAAAAACGCCACATCTCCCCTCTATCAAGAGGGGCCGGGGGTGTGTAATCATAATAAAAGTCGTTGGGTTTTGTCTTTTAAAACCCAACCTAATTAATCTATGCCTTGTTCACGACTATTCGTGTCTAATTGTGGTTTGTAATTGTTTCACGGGAATTTTACTCTATTGACATTGAAAATCAAACTTGATAGATTCGGTTCATTTATTACCTGAAAACAAAGACATTGCCCACCGATGGCATCTATAATTATTGAGAAACCTTTAAAAAGGAGAGAAACGCAATGAAAGGGAATAGTATTTTACCTCCGCTGCTTACTGTCTTATTCCTGCCGTTGTCTTTATCACAAAATCTACCAGCCAATGAAGCTGTAGCCCAACTATCAAATCCACAATCCGAAATCCAAAATCCAAAATTGGATAAGACGGAATTTGCCCAGAAAACAATGAAACTCTACATGCCGTTTATTGCCAACAAGGGGCAGATGGATGAACGAGTAAAATTCTACGCCAATACCTTCGGCGGGACGGTGTTCGTGACGAAAGACGGGGAGATTGTGTATGCATTGCCGAATAATAGTTCAGAGCAGGAAGCAGGTAGGGGCGGGGTTACCCCGCCCGTACAGGAGTCAGAGGTCAGAATACAGGAGTGTCTGGTTGAACTGCGTTCGCCCAACGGCATTTCCCCTCTAAAAAGAGGCACACACCCCTTAATCCCCTCTCGAGAGGGGAATGGGGTGTGTAACGCAACCCCAATCCCCAACAACAAGAACGAAACACACCCCCGGCCACTCTTGGTAGAGAGGAGGAATGGGGTTGCCCTCAAAGAGGAATTTGTCGGAGCAAGGATAAATTCGATACATGGTGAAGACGCGTCCGTAACGAAGGTAAGCTATTTCAAGGGCAAAGATTCGTCTAAATGGAAGACAAATATACCAACCTATGACGCAGTAAACCTCGGAGAAATATATGACGGTATAGAACTAAAGTTGAGGGCTTATGGAAATAATGTAGAAAAATTGTTTTGTGTAAAGCCCGGCGCAAGCCCTGATTCGATAAAGATATATTTACTAGGGATTGAGGGATTAAGGGTCAATAAGGAGGGACAGCTTGAGGCAGATACGGAGCTTGGTCCTGTAAAGTTTACAAAACCAGTGGCGTATCAGGAGATTGATGGGAAGAGGGTAGAAGTGGATGTTGAATACAGCATTCAGAATCCAGAAGTCGGGAGACAGAGGCAAGAACTTCCAAATAAGAAATCAGTGAACTACAATAGGACACGGACAAACAATCCCTGCTCAAAACATACAGGAACAGGGTTTGTCCATGCCACCCCTATGCGCAATCCAAAATCCGCAATCCAAAACTTGTCCTCGACTTCGATCGGGGATCGTAAATTCGAATACGGTTTTACAGTAGCAAGCTACGACCGCACCAACCCTCTCATCATTGACCCCCTGCTTGCATCCACGTACCTGGGCGGGTCTGGGAGGGATTATGGTTATTCCTCCCTTGCCCTCGACACAAGCGGGAACGTATATGTGACTGGGGAGACTGAATCAACAGACTTTCCGACCACGAGCGGGGCATATGATACCTCACAAAATGGTAGGACTTATAGTGATGTCTTTGTCTCGAAGCTGAACAGTGGATTAAGCAGCCTGCTGGCATCCACATACCTGGGCGGGTCTTATGATGACGAGGTTTATTCTATTGTCCTCGACACAAGCGGGAACGTATATGTGACTGGGGAGACTGAATCAACAGACTTTCCGACGACGAGCGGGGCATATGATACCTCTCGTAATAATAAAGGTGATGTCTTTGTCTCGAAGCTGGACAGTGGATTAACGAGCCTGCTTGCATCCACGTACCTGGGCGGGTCTTATAATGAGCAAGGTAAGGCTATTGTCCTCGACACAAGAGGGAATGTCTATGTGACGGGGGACACTCAGTCATCAGACTTTCCGATGACAAGCGGGGCTTATCATACCTCTTTTAATGGTGGTTTGGATGCCTTTGTCTCAAAGCTGAACAGTGGATTAAGCAGCCTACTGGCATCCACGTATCTGGGTGGGTATAGTTGGGATCATGGTTCTTCTCTCACCCTTGACACAAGCGGGAATGTATATGTGATGGGGGAGACTCAGTCAGACGACTTTCCCACGACGGACTTTGCATATGATAGGGATCAAAATGGTGATGTTGATGTCTTTGTCTCGAAGCTGAACAGTGGATTAAGCAGCCTGCTGGTATCTACGTTACTGGGCGTGTCTGGTGATAATTGGAGTTCTTCTCTCACCCTCGACACAAGCGGGAATGTATATGTGACGGGGTATACTGAGTCAGCAGACTTTCCGACGACGAGCGGGGCTTATGATACCTCTTTTAATGGTGGTGATACAGATGTCTTTGTCTCGAAGCTGGACGGTGGATTAAGCAGCCTGCTGGCATCCACATTCCTGGGCGGGTCTGGTAATAATTGGGGTCCTTCTCTCACCCTCGATACAAGCGGGAATGTATATGTGACGGGGAAGACTAGGTCAACAGACTTTCCAACCACGAGCGGTGCATATGATACCTCTAATAATGGTTCTTCTGATGTCTTTGTCTCGAAGCTGGACGGTGAATTAAGCAGCCTGCTTGCATCTACGTACCTGGGCGGGTCTAATGGTGATGAAGTGTATGGTAGTCCAATTACCCTTGATGCAAGAGGGAATGTATATGTGACGGGGTATACTTCTTCAACAGACTTTCCGACGACGAGCGGGGCGTATGATACCTCTTTTAATGATAGCTATGGTGATGATGTCTTTATCTCGAAGCTGGACGGTAATCTCTCTGCATCAATTACCTCTACACCAACACCCACATCAACACCCACGGCGACGAAAACGCCAACACCAACTTCGACAGCAACCAAGACCCCAACACCGACACCTACGCCAACAATTACACCTCTTGGGTGTAAGGCAGTGTCTATAGAGGCATCTTCAAATCAGCTTACGCTTAGTAAAAAAGCAAGTGACGAAGTAACTGTAACGGTTACAGGTGATAATGGTTGTCCTGTACAGGGTGATACTGTAACTGCCAGCGTTAATAGTACTGGCAAGAATGTAATTTCCGTTTCACCAATAAGTGCAACAACAGATGCTGGTGGTGAGGCAACGTTTACAATTACTGCTAAAAACAAGACAGGTAATGCAACGGTAACATTCAAAGAAGGCAACTCAAACTTAAGAACAAAGGTCAAAGTGAAGGTTGTGAAATAAGATTTATGAAATAAATAACAACAGGTTGTCAGCCATACCGTAAAAAGTTAGTTAAAACTTTTTACAATACGAATAAGAAAAGGAGGAATAGAGGAATGGAAAGAGGAGAAAAGAGCAGATATTTGTTATTAATTGCAGCGGTATTTCTGACATTTATGGCAACAAGCGGTATCATTTGCCACACCGCATCAGCATCCACATGGTTAATAGAAACAATAGATAAACCAACAAAATATTTTACTAATTTTTCTCAAAGATCAATCGCTTTGGACTCTAGGAGTAATCCCCACATTGCTTATGGAGGGAAAAAACTTTACTATGCGTATTACGATGGCAGCAGCTGGCAACAACGAACCGTGGATTCGTCAAATGAAGTAGGAGAGTATGCCTCAATAGCGCTGGACTCGTCGGGTAATGCTCACATCAGCTATTATGATGCTGAGAATGGAAACCTCAAGTATGCAACAAATGCTTCTGGTAGCTGGGTAATGACAACAGTTGATAGTGTAGGGGATGTAGGTTTGTATACCTCGATAGCTCTAGACTCATCGGGCAATGCCCACATCAGTTATTATGACGTTACAAACGGTGACCTCAAGTACGCCACAAATGCTTCAGGCAAATGGGTAACAACAACAATAGATAGTGGCGGAACCGTCGGCTGGTATACCTCAATAGCACTGGACTCATCAGGTAAAGTCCACATCAGCTATTCATCATGGGTCTTCGAACCCTCATATAATGAGAATGAAGGTGACCTCAAATATGCCACGAATGCCTCAGGTAAATGGGTAAAAGAAACGGTGGCTGACGTAGGTTCCTACTCTTCAATAGCATTAGACGCTTCAGGCGACGCCCATATTAGTTATTATAACTCATTTTATGAGAATGTCGAGTATGCAACGAACGCCTTGGGCACATGGGAAATAACGGTTGTGGATGATGGGAATGCGGGGAATACCTCAATAGCGTTGGACTCATTAGGTAATGTTCACATCAGCTATGATAGTTCTGAAGTTGATACAGCCTTCAAGTATGCCACGAATGCCTCAGGTAAGTGGGTAAGAACAGAGGTAGAAGATGAAGAAGGGGGAGGTGAGTCCACCTCTATAGCATTAGATACATCAGGTAATCCACATAACATTTATCATGACGATAAAAATGGTACACTCAAGTATGCAACAAATACATCTGGTAAGTGGGTAATTATAATAGTTGATAGTGAGGGATATGTAGGTGAGTATACCTCGATAGCGCTAGACTCATCTGGCAATGCGCATATCAGTTATTATGACGCTACAAACGATGACCTCAAGTACGCAACAAATGCATCAGGCGCTTGGGTAACGACAACTGTTGATAGTGAAGGGTCTGTGGGTAAGTATACTTCAATAGCACTGGATGTCTTAGGTAATGCATACATCAGTTATTCATCATATGTTTTCTGCCCTACATGTTTTGACAAGAATCAAGGTGACCTCAAGTATGCCACTAATGCATCAGGCACTTGGGTAACGACAACTGTGGATAGTGAAGGGTCTGTAGGTGAGTATGCCTCAATAGCGTTGGACTCATCGGGCAATGCTCACATCAGCTACTATAATGGTTCAGATAACACCCTCAAGTATGCAACAAATGCATCAGGCACATGGACAACGACAACTGTTGATAGTAGCACGAATGTTGGTGAATATACCTCAATAGCGGTAGACACTTCAGATAATGCACATATTAGTTATTTCGATTCGTATAATGACACCCTAAAGTATGCCACTAATGCCTCAGGCTCATGGATAACAACAACAGTTGATGGTGAGGATGTGGGTGAGTATACCTCAATAGCACTGGACTCGTCGGGCAATGTTCACATAAGCTATTATGAATCGTTTTACATGCGCCTCAAATATGCTACGAACTCATCAGGTACATGGGTAACGGAAGTGGTAGATGGTGGAGATGCTAATGCAATAGCAGTAGGTTTGTACACCTCAATAGCGCTGGACTCTTCTGATAATGCCCACATCAGTTATTATGATTATAATAATAGTAATCTCAAATATGCAACAAATGCCTCAGGTAAATGGATAAAAGAAACGGTGGACGATGGCGGAGCTGATGATTGGGTTCATGAGATAGGTAGGTACACATCAATTGCATTAGATTCTTCAAACAATGTTTATATCAGCTATTATGATGTTACAAACAAGGCACTCAAATATGCTACCAATGCAACTCAGTCAACGTCTAGACCCACCCCTACGCCATCATCTACGCCAGTACCAACGGCAACAGCAACACCTACGGCAACGGTGACGAAAACACCAACGCCGATATCATGCGATGTTGCTACGGCAATAACTTCAAGTTCATCTACAGTCACAGTAGCGAAGGGCAACAGCACGACAGTAACTATTACGGTAACAGGCGCCGGTGGTTGCAGGGTAGAAAGGGATACGGTGAGTGCTTCTTCCAGCGACAGAAGCGTAGCAACGGTTTCACCGTCTAAGGCGACGACAAATGCTAGTGGTCAGGCAACATTCACGATTACGGGTAGCCAGAAGGGTTCTGCAAAGGTAACCTTCAAGGAGACCACAGCCAACCTGAAAACAAAGACAACGGTAAAAGTAACAAAGTAAAACAATTGCTGACCATACATTGGTTAAGTAGTTAATTTAATAAAAAAGGGCGTCATGCCAGGAGGTGTGAAAATGTTCGTCTTTAAAAAAAAAGAAATCTCGGTAGTAATAGTTTTTATTTTGGGGCTTTTTATGACAGTTCTACCGAAGGCGTATGCAACCCCAGATATAGGAATATGGCCTTCCTACGGAGGAGATTTTGAAATATTTAACGTGGAACAAGGCTCTGGACCATCAGACGCCAGAAAGGTCTGGATACAGAACAAGGGGACATCAGACCTCATAATAACAGCCATTTCCTCTCCAAATGAACCGTTTTCCCTGGTCAGCCCGCCAATAGTTCCTTTTACCATCAAACCCGGCTCCGAGAAGGAGATAAATATCCAGTTCAGTCCCGTAACTCAGGGCGCCTATAACAGCAAGGTTATTATTTCATCTGATGACATGGGCAAGCCCAATCTGGATGTGCCTTTAACAGGAACTGCCGATGAAGACCCTGTCACCATCTCACCGGGGGATTTTGTGACAGGGGAGATTAAGGTTGTTGGCGATACAGATGTCTTTTACTTCTATGGGAAAAAGGATGATACGGTTTCAATTAATACAAATGCGCAGCAGAAATATTCAGGGGGGGGAAATTTTCTTCCACAATGGCAACTTTATGCCCCCGATGGTTTGTTGGTTAAAGTTATGGATATTGGGGGATCGGACACCGTCACATTACCAGCCACTGGCACTTATACCATTCTGATAATAGATTCCTCTACATCAGAACTTAATAAAGATTCAGGACGATACGGCCTTAGTTTGCAAGGTACCTCCGCTTCATTAGTATCAGGACAGCACATAGATTCAGGTCAAAATCTCACCGATGAGATTGAGGCTATCGGTGATACAGATTCGTTTAATTTTAACGCCGTTCAAGGCGATACGGTTTCAATTAATACAGCTGCGCTGAAGAAATATTCAGGGGGGGGAAATTTTCTCCCACAATGGCAACTTTATGCCCCCGATGGTTCGTTGGTAAAAGTTATGGATATTGGGGGATCGGCCACCGTCACATTACCAGCCACTGGCACTTATACCATTCTGATAATAGATTCCTCTACATCAGAACTTAATAAAGATTCAGGACAATACAGCCTCAGCCTCCAATGCATAGGCTGTACAACAACCCCAACTGTAACAGCAACAACGACACCTACTCCTACAGGAACTCCAACGACGACACAAACTCCTACTCCCACAGCTACAAATACACCTACACCAACCGCAACACCAACAGTAACACCGACGGTAACACCAACACAAACGCCAACAGCAACCGTGACTGCAACGCCGACTCCAACAGCTACAAAAACACCTACGCCAACAGCAACACCAACGCCGGTATCATGCAATATTGCCACGGCGATAACTTCAAGTTCATCTACGGTTACAGTAGCGAAGGGCAACAGCACGACAGTAACTATTACGGTAACAGGTGCCGGTGGTTGCAGGGTAGAAAGTGATACGGTGAGTGCTTCTTCCAGCGACAGAAGCGTAGCAACGGTTTCACCGTCTAAGGCGACGACAAATGCTAGTGGTCAGGCAACATTCACGATTAGGGGTAGCCAGAAGGGTTCTGCAAAGGTAACCTTCAAGGAGTCCACGGCGAACCTGAAGACAAAGGTGCAGGTAAAAGTAACGAAGTAAAACAATTGCTGACCATACATTGGTTAAGTAGTTAATTTAAGGAAAGGGGCGTCATGCCAGGGTGTGTGACGCCCCTTTCCTTTTTATATAGAGGGAGATATAATTGTTATGCTTACTTCACCCTCCAACAAGAGACACGGTCGTATTTAAAAAGGGAAAATGATATTGTTTTACGGAAAGACGGTTCGTTGAATTATATTGACTCGACTGTTGTATTTAGCTATATTACTTCACTTGTTTTTTAAGTGTATTTATCTGCCACAAAGATACTAAGACACAATGTTAGCAGGCTGGGTGAAGCAACCTGTCCTCGACCAGATTGCCAGAGGTTAAAGGCTGGAAACAAAGCGGCATAATAAAAAATGCAAAATTTTGATTGAAACAGAAAGTTTGGTTAATATGAAACAAAAAAAACCCTGGGGAGGGCGGTTTACAAAGCAGACAGCGGCATCGGTGGAGTCGTTTACCGAGTCGGTTTCCTTTGACTGGCGACTCTATGAATACGATATTGAAGGAAGTATTGCCCACGCTACGATGCTTGCCCGGTGCAAGCTGATTACTGAAAAAGAAAAGGATGCAATTGTTAAGGGCTTAAGTGAGATATTAAAAGAAATTCACGCTGGGAAGTTCGAGTTCAAAAAGTCACTTGAAGATATTCACATGAATATCGAATCCGCCCTGATCGAGCGGATTGGCGAGGCTGGTAAGAAGCTACATACTGCCCGAAGCCGGAATGATCAGGTTGCCCTTGATATGCGGCTATGGACACGAGAGCAGACCCGGTTAATGACAGGGCTTCTGTCCGTGTTACAAAAAGAATTAGTAAAAAAGGGTAAGGATCATTTTGGTTTGATTATGCCGGGTTTTACCCACCTTCAGCATGCACAGCCTGTCCTGTTATCACACTACTTACTGGCATACGTCGAGATGCTGGAACGAGACAAAACGCGGCTCCATGATTGTTACGTTCGTCTCAACAAATCACCTCTCGGCGCCTGCGCCCTTGCAGGTACGACGCTTCTAACGGATCCGCTGCATACGGCAAAATTACTGGGCTTTCAAGGGGTTTGCGAGAACAGTATGGATGCCGTAAGCGACAGGGACTTTTGTATTGAGTATGCATTTTGTCTCTCTACGATTGCAATGCACCTTTCCCGTCTATCTGAGGAGTGGATTATCTGGTGTAACGATGAGGTTAAGTTTATTGAGATAAGCGATGCTTATTGCACTGGTTCAAGCATTATGCCGCAAAAAAAGAATCCTGACGTACTGGAATTGATTCGTGGTAAATGCGGTCGGGTGTTCGGACATTTGATGTCTCTGCTCACATTGCTCAAAGGGCTGCCATTAAGCTACAATCGGGACATGCAGGAAGATAAGGTGGCAGTTTTTGACGCTGCGGATACAGTTCAAACCTCGTTATCTATCCTTGCGGAGCTTGTGGCTAATACGAATTTTAACGGTGAACAAATGATGCAGGCTTGTGAAAATGGATTTATTGATGCTACAGCTCTTGCAGAGTACCTGGTCAAAAAAGGGGTGCCCTTCCGCAAGGCACACGAGATTGTGGGGAATATAGTCCGGGAGTGTATCAGGGTGCAATGCCGTTTGATGGATTTGAAATTAGAAAGTTTTAAGGCATTTTCTTCCGCTATAGAGAAAGATGTTTATGAGGTGCTTGGTGTAGAGAATTGTATTAAGAATTATAAGAGTTATGGTTCCACAGCGCCGGGTTTAGTGAAAAAGCGTATTGCATATTGGGAAAAGAAACTGAGCAGCAGTTCACCACGGAAGAACACTGATTAACACGGAGTGAATAGATTTTGAGTAATAGTTCACCGTAGGAAAAAGATTTGACAAGATAACAGGATAATCAGGATGAAATAAGGTAGCTTTTATCATGTTAATCCTGTTCATCCTGTCTAAGATAGCTGAACTATTACGATTTTGAAAGGGTGAATAATCTATGGATGCTTTTGAATACAGGAATAAGACGCTTTTTTGCGAGAATGTGAGAATAGATGATATCATTTCAGAGGTGGGAACTCCTGCCTATATTTACAGTAAGAATGCAATTTTAGCGCGTTATAATGAATTGAAGACTGCATTCCAGGATGTTGATACCCTGATCTGTTTTTCAGTAAAATCAAATTCAAATCTCTCTATTTGCAAAATATTAGCGGAGGTTGGGTCTGGTTTTGACGTAGTTTCTGGTGGAGAGTTATTTCGAGCTATCAAGGCTGGTGGTGCCCCGTCAAAGATTGTATTTGCAGGGGTAGGGAAAATGGACAGGGAAATAAAGTATGCCCTTGAGAACGATATCTTCATGTTTAATGTAGAATCTGTTGCAGAGCTTGAACATATTAATAAATTGGCTGGAGAGGTTAGTAAAAAACCAAGAGTTGCCCTGCGAATCAATCCGGACATTGATCCAAAGACTCATGCAAAGACTACGACTGGGAAAAAAGAAAACAAATTTGGCATTGATTTTACACAAGCTGAAAAGATTATCAGGCAATCTGCAAGATATTCAAGCGTTGACCTGTGCGGCTTGCATGTGCATCTGGGTTCGCCAATTTATACTGCCGACCCTTACGCGCGTGCCCTTAAGAAGATTCTGGTACTTGTTCAAAAATGCAGGAATGCTGGTCTGGACATTGAATATTTGAACATTGGAGGCGGGTATTGTATTTCTTATACTGGTGAAAAAGTAATACAGCCAAGAGATTATGCCAGAAAAATTTTACCACTCGTGAAAGAGATGCAATGCAATCTGATTATGGAGCCGGGACGATTTATCGTTGGGAATTCCGGGACCTTGATTTCTCAGGTGATTTATACAAAGGAGACAGTGCACGGGAAGAAGTTTGTTATCTGTGACGCCGCTATGAATGATTTGATTCGACCAGCCCTTTACGATGCCTTTCACAGGATATGGCCGGTAAATACAAATATAAAAATGCCAGAAGTAGAAAATCCTGATAAAACAACGGTAAAGAAAGGTATGGAATTGGTTGATATCGTAGGTCCTGTTTGCGAGAGCAGTGACACTTTTGCCACTTATAGGGCATTGCCAAAGGTAAAAGAAGGAGATTTGTTGGCCATCTTCAGTGCTGGTGCCTATGGTTTTACGATGAGCTCTACTTATAACTCCCGTCCAAGACCATGCGAAGTTTTGGTGGATGGAGATAAGTATCATATTATCCGAAAACGTGAGACTCACGAAGATTTGGTGAGAGGTGAAGATTTGTAATAGTTCGACTCACCGCAGACGCAAAGGGCGCAGTTAAATTAAGAGGATGAGAGGTTGGGAAGATTTTGTAGGTTGGGTCAAGCGGAGCGGACCCAACAAAAATAGTGGCGATGGGTTCACTTCGCTTAACCCATCCTACCCATAATATTAATTTATCCATAGTGTAGAGATGAGATGGCAAAATATTATCCGGTATTTCTGAATATTCAGGGCAAGAAATGTGTGGTGGTGGGTGGTGGTAACGTTGCCTGGCGCAAGGTGTGCAGTTTGAAAGAGGCGGGTGCAAAGGTAACGGTGGTGTCCCCAAAGTTTTGCCATGAACTGGAAAAAGAAACAGGTATTGAACGAATCCGGCAGAAATATGATGAAGTGTTTCTAAAAGAGGCGTTGGTTGTTATTGCCTCCACTGATGATGAAGAGGTAAACAAAAAGATTTATTATGACGCTATTAAGCGGGGTCAATTAGCGAACGTTGTTGATAAACCCGAATTTTGCTCTTTTATTGTTCCAGCATCCGTTGTGCGGGGTGACCTCTGTATTAGCATTTCTACAGGTGGGGCAAGCCCTGCATTGGCTCGTAATATTAGGGAGTTATTGGAGAAGCAGTTTGGGGATGAGTATGACGAATTTACAAAACTTTTATCGGAGATGCGTCGAAAGGTACTTTCTGAGGTTTCTCAAGAATCAATAAGGCGCGATATATTACAGCGTATTGCCGGACTTGATATGCTTGAGATTGTCAAGAAAAGGGGTGTATCTGAGACAAAGAAGAAAATGCTGGAGATTATTTCGGAAGAAGTTTCCAGAGATGGCTAATTTCCCAATGTTCATAGTTTCTTTTTCCTTGCAAGGTTTTTTATGAGTTGATAAGATAAAATTGAAGGTGATGTGAGATTGTTAAATCCTTTGGTACTGGTTTGTCCAGGTTAGGAGTTTGAATGGTTGAGAATACTACAAAGCAAAGAATAGACTTTAATGAATTAAAATCGGGTGGTTTCATAAAACAGACGCAAAAAGACCTTTTCACCGTTCGTTTAAAGGTGCCGGGAGGTCGGATTACTCCTGAAAAATTGGCAAAAATTGCGGAGGTTGCCAAGAAATATAGCCGGTTGGGTTATTGTCATTTAAGTTTCAGGCAGTCGGTGGAGATTATTGGAGTTCATATTGACGACTTTGACACCGTGGTGAAAGAATTGGCGAAGGTGGGGCAAAAAATTGCTTCCTGTGGGCCGAGGGTCAGGGTGCCTACGGCGTGCGGAGGCTGCGAGTACAACCCAAATGGTATTATGGATACACAGACGAAGGCGCTGGAGGTTGATGAAAAATTCTTTGGCACTCCATGCCATCACAAGTTTAAGATGAGTTTTTCCGGTTGTCCGATTGACTGTGCAAGGACGAGGGAGATGGACCTTGGATTTCAGGGAGTAGTTTATCCAGTATGGAATAAAGATTTGTGTAATGGATGTACGTTGTGTGCCAAGGCATGCATGGAAGGCGCAATTGTTTCAGATAAAGAAGGAAGACCTAAATTTGATGAATCAAAATGTGTGTATTGTGGTGATTGTATCAGAGCTTGCCCAACAGACGCATGGAAGGACAAGAAGAAAGGCTGGTTGGTGCGTACTGGTGGAAAACATGGAAGACATCCGCGTGAGTCTGACCAGGTGGCTAATTTCATACCGGATAATAAAGTAAACGACTTTATTGCTGCAACGTTGAAATGGTATAAAGAGAATGGCAAACCTAAGGAGAGGATTGGTTCTTGTATAGACCGTGTAGGCTTGGATAAGTATAAAAAGGAAGTTGTGAGTGCCTTAACAAAGGCTGTTTAGGGATTTCTAATGAGAAGCAAGAAAAAATTCGTCATATTTGCGCACAGCGGTACTTACGATAAGCTTTATCAAATTGTTACTTTGGCGATTACGGCGGCTTCGATGGGAAGAGAAACATATATTTTCCTTTTCTTCTGGGCATTGAGGAGATTTGTGAATGAAGAGTTTGACGTCACAAAACTATCAAACGAATTTGGTGAAGAGGGTGCGCGGTTGTCAAAACGGATGCAGGAGATCAATCCTGTTTCACTCAAAGAAATATTATATGAGGTTAAAAAGATGGGGAATTTAAAGGTCTATGCATGCACGACAGCCGTGAAACTTATGGAGTTGGAAGAATCTCTGGTCAAATCCAGGGTGGATGATATACTCGGATTAACTACAATGTTAGAAATAGCGGATGGCGCAGAAACACAGCTATTTATTTGATGAAAGAAAGGTATTGACGTGACAAGCGCCGCGACAAAAAACAAGAAACACACATCAAAACAAATCTCCTGTAGTACTATTTTAGGCAGGATAGGAAATACGCCTCTATTAAAAATAGATAGGATTACAAAAGGGATAAAGAATAAAAATGTGGAAGTTTACGCTAAAGCAGAGTGGTTCAATCCTGGCGGGTCTGTAAAGGACCGCCCGGCTTTGCGAATCATTGAGGAGGCGGAAAAGGCGGGAAAACTCAACCGTAACAAAATTATTATAGATTCAACATCTGGAAATACAGGCATTGCATATGCCCTTATTGGCGCTGCAAAAGGATATAAAGTAACTTTAGTGATGCCTTTGAACGTCAGCGAGGAAAGAAAAAGGATTGTGCGTGCTTTTGGCGCCAATATTATCTTTACCGATCCATTGCTAGGCTCGGATGGCGCTATGATAGAGGCAAAGAGGCTTGTAACCGAAGAACCCGTTAAGTATTTTTATGCCGATCAATACAATAATCCTGCAAATTGGAAGGCGCATTACGAAACCACAGGAGTGGAGATATGGAAACAAACGGCAGGCGAGGTCACCCATTTTATTGCATGTTTGGGAACAAGTGGAACACTCATGGGTACAGGGAGACGACTGAAGGAATATAATCCTGATATTAAGGTAATAGCAGTTGAGCCAGCCACATCCATTCATGGTTTGGAAGGTATGAAACACATGGCGACTTCGATTGTTCCGGGTATTTATGATGAGCTTTTTGCAGATAGAAATATAAAGGTTGAAACTGAAGATGCTTATGAGGCAATCAAAAGACTCGCAGCCGAAGAGGGGCTTTTTGTAGGATACTCTTCGGGAGCGGCGCTTATAGCGTCATTGAAGGTGGCAAGTGAAATTGAAAAGGGTTTAATTGTTACGATTTTTCCTGATAGGGGGGATCGTTATCTGAGTACGAGTTTTTGGGCAGGTGTGTAAAAATGAGATTTGTTAGAATATTTAGGAGTTTATGGCTTTGTTAGGTATTGATAATGATAAGCTTAACGATATTAAGAATCAGGTGAAAAGGAATTATCCCTTAGAATGTTGTGGGCTTTTAGTTGGTACGAACACATCTGAGAGAAAAGTTGTCGAAGTCCGTCAGGTAGAAAACAAAAATACTGATAGAACCCATGATAGATATGAAATAGAAGGTAAAGAATTTATGAAAGTGGATAAGGAGGCAAAAAAGAAAGGTCTCCAAATCATCGGCATCTACCACTCACATCCAGACCATCCAGCCGTTCCTTCGGCATTTGATACGGAGCATGCATGGACAGGGTATTCTTATTTGATTATTGCCATAGAGAAAAGAGAAAAAATTGATGTCAGGGCATGGGTTTTCAATGATGAGAAAAGGCAGTTTGATGAAGAGGAAATAAACATATATTTTGTGACACAGTGATAAATACAAAGCCAACCATTAAATTTCATTTTGTCACAAAGCATAGGAAAATAATAAAGGTCATCGCCATTAATTTCGCCTTAATTGCTTTGATATTAGTGACGACGGAAGTTTTTGTAACTTTGTGTTTCGCTTTTCCGTCTGTATGTAAGTATACTCCAGTTTTAAAGGTTTTAAGAGTTCTATACTTAAGAGGTGTAAGGAATGTAATCCAGTTTATTCCAGAATATACTAAATATGATAAAGATCTTTTTTATACTTTAAAACCGGGTAGCTTTGAGTTTTACAACTTAGAATTTAAAACCAATTATTATGTAAACCAACTTGGCACTCGTGATGATGAAAATTCTTTAATATCTCCAGATGCGGTGGTGATTGGTGATTCTTTTGCGATGGGATGGGGTGTTCAACAGGATGAAACATTTGCTCAGGTAATTGAACACAAAAGCAATCTTAAGGTCCTGAATGCTGCTGTTTCTTCCTACGGAACAATTAGGGAAATGGGTATGCTTGCCAGGGTAGATACTTCAGCTTTAAGGTATCTTATTATTCAATATAGCGATAATGATTTTAATGAGAACAAGGCGTTTCTCGGAAATGAAGGGGCTTTTTTTGCATACGGCAACAAGATGTTTCATCATAGTCTGAAATTATATTCCCAGCGCAAGAAAAGGCACTACTTTGGTAAATATATTCATACCATGATTAGTGGGTTAGTGGGTAAATGTTCTTATGATGAGACAGCCAAGTTTGAGGAAGGTTGTACAGCAAAAATTGAGGAAGCAGAAGCTTTTATTAATATGTTAATGAAAAGTCAAGTGAATCTTCAGGATGTAGAAATTATCATTACAGAGCTTAATAGTTACGGAAATAATGACTCCGATTTTGTTGGGAACTTGAACAGGATTGTTAAATCTGGGAATTATCCCGAATATATTAAGAATATAAGGGTGATTGATTCTTCTAAGATTTTAAATAAAAAACATTATTTTATATTGGACGACCACATAAACAAAGAAGGGCATGAAGTCATTGCCGGGGAAATACTGAAGGTTATGCAGAATTATAAACCCAATTCACGGGATAGCAAATATTCGTGGGAATGACTTCTTTGTTTGATGGATAAAAATATGAATATCTTAGGCATATCAGCATTTTATCATGATAGCGCTGCTTGTTTGGTAAGAGACGGTAATATTATAGCAGCAGCGCAGGAAGAACGTTTCACAAGGAAAAAGCACGATCCGCGTTTCCCAATAAATGCAATTAATTATTGCCTTCAGGAAGCTGGGATTAACGTCAACCAGTTGAATTATGTGGTGTATTATGATAAACCGTTTTTGATATTTGAACGTCTTCTTTTAAGTTATCTTACAGTTGCGCCGAAAGGTATACGTTCCTGGTTGGAGGCTATGCCGCTATGGTTAGGTAAAAAATTGCGTGTAGAAAAAACAGTTCAGAAAGAACTAGGTTATAAAGGGGATGTTCTGTTTACTGAACATCATGAAGCTCATGCTGCGTCAGCTTTTTATCCATCTCCGTTTGATGAAGCGGCTATTTTAACAATTGATGGAGTGGGAGAATGGGCAACAGCAACATACGGTTTGGGAAAAGGTAAAGATATTAATATTATAAAAGAACTCCACTTTCCTGATTCCCTAGGATTGCTTTATTCAGCTTTTACATATTTTACAGGTTTTAAAGTAAACTCAGGTGAATACAAACTCATGGGGCTGGCGCCTTATGGAGAACCTTGTTATAAAGATATTATACTTACAAAGCTTGTTGATGTAAAAGATGATGGTTCTATTCGGCTTGACCTTTCGTATTTTGACTTTCTTGTGGGTTTACGTATGACAAATAGGCGCTTTGATAAACTTTTTGGCGGGCCTCCACGTAAACCAGAATCACCAATTACAAAAAGAGAAGCTGATATTGCCGCCAGCATTCAAGTTGTGACCGAGGAAATAATATTAAAGATGGTTAACCATGTATTTAAGGAAACCAAACAAAAAAATTTATGTATGGCTGGTGGAGTAGCGTTAAATTGTGTTGCAAATAGTCGGATATTAAGAGAAGGGCCATTTGGTAATATATGGATACAACCTGCGGCTGGTGATGCTGGTGGGGCGCTTGGTGCGGCATTAAGTGTATGGTATCGTTATCTCGATAATAACAGACATGTTTCCGGGAACTATGATAATCAAGATGGTTCATATCTTGGACCTTCTTTTTCTAGCGAAACTGTAAAAATATTTTTAGATAGCAATCAATATCCATATCGTAAACTTGATATGGACGAAAAACATAGAATAATTGCTCAACAAATAGCAAACGGTAAAGTTGTTGGATATATGTCAGGGCGAATGGAGTTTGGGCCCAGAGCTCTCGGAGCGAGAAGCATCTTGGGGGATCCACGCAGGGAGGATACGCAAAGTATTATAAACCTAAAGATAAAGTATCGTGAGTCATTTCGTCCTTTTGCCCCCTCAGTATTAGAAGAGAAGGCATCAGAATATTTTGATATAGATAGACCAAGTCCATATATGCTTCTTGTAGCCAGAGTCAAGGAGGAAAGGTGTATACCACAGCCTTCTCGTAATGGAATGGGGATTTTGGAACGTCTCAAGTTTAAAAGAAGTGATATACCGGCAGTGACTCATCTTGATTATTCAGCGAGATTACAAACTGTGAATCAAAAATACAATAGTGAGTATCATGCATTAATCTCTGAATTTGAAAAATTAACAGGATGCGCAGTGATAGTAAACACAAGTTTTAACGTGCGTGGTGAGCCGATTGTTTGTACCCCTGAGGATGCTTACAAATGCTTTATGAGAACGGAGATGGATGTTTTAGTGATTCAGGATTTTATTTTATTTAAAGATCAGCAACCTACATGGAAAGAAGGTAAGGAGTGGAAGAATGACCTTATCCTTGACTAAGAAAAAAGAAATAAGAAAGTTTGGAATAATTGCCTTTTTCTTTTTTGGGGTTTTATGTGGGTTGGCAGTCTTCCGAAGGAAAGAACTATTAATTTGGTTTTTTGGTTTTTTGTCAGTGGTAGGATTGTCTTTGCTATCTTTTCCCGAACCGCTAAAGCCGGTTTATGAAGGATGGTTAAAAATAGGGCATTTTATTGGTAGAATTGTTACTTCAATAATTCTTGCACTTGCGTATTATTTAGTAATAACTCCCGCAGGTTTATTAAAAAGATTATTTAGCGGAAGACCACTTCCTTTGAAACCCGACAAAAATGTTCTATCATACTGGCGTGATCATTCTAAGCTTACGGTAAATTATAAAGAAAGATTTGAAAAACGATATTAAAACAGTGAGGGAGGGGTAATATGGCAAAAAAATCTTTAATAAGAGAATTTTGGGAATTCATAAGGGTAAGAAAACGTTATTGGTTAATACCTATAATTATATTACTTTTATTATTGGGTATTTTTATAGTATTTACCGAAACAAGCACCGTAGCACCGTTTATTTATGCTTTATTTTAAAATAATGATAGAAATTATACCTGTTTGTCTTTAGTTTTGGAGTTTTACAGTGGCTGATGGCGAAAAACTTATTCCTGATGATCAAATTGATTTAAGAGGCGTGCTCTGTCCCATTAATTTTGTGAAAACAAAATTAAAACTGGAAATGATGGATTCAGGTCAGGTTTTAGAAGTACTATTGGATGATGGTGAACCTATAAGGAGTGTTCCTCGTAGTGTTAAAGAAGAAGGTCATAAGATTATAAAAGTAGAGAACATAGAAGGCGCCTATCGTTTGTTGATAAAGAAGGCATGAAAGTATATCATATTTCTAACAAAATATACTTGACATTTTTCATTTATAAATATAATATGCGCAGACTGTAGTTATTATTGGTCTTTTCTAATATCAAAGTGTAAAAAACGATTAAAAAATAACAAAATTCTAGAGGGTTTTTGATGTAGGAGGTTGTTATGGAAACGAAAGAAAAAAATAAGTGTTGCACATCGGAAAAAGAGGGGGGAATTTGGTTTACTGTTTCCCGAAGAAATTTTTTAACTCTTGCCGGATGGGGTCTGTTTTTTGCTTCAATGGGGGCTTATTTGTTAGAAATTTTTGGATATAAAGGATTTTTCTATCCAAAAGCACTTTTTGAACCTTCACCAAAATTTACCGTTGGACAACCAACGGCGTTTCCTGAAAATTCAGTAACTACATTAAAGTCAAGAAAGATATTTATAGTGCATGATGGAAACAGTTTTAAGGCGATTTC
>Ga0209212_1003522_pt1 | contig 20519 bp, 11 predicted proteins | sample RifGroC2_FD_183996 | JGI IMG/M metagenome (GOLD analysis project Ga0209212, IMG submission 183996) | Groundwater microbial communities from Rifle, Colorado, USA - Groundwater C2 (SPAdes) (version 2) | ecosystem: Environmental > Aquatic > Deep subsurface > Groundwater | place: Rifle, Colorado... | reverse complement strand
TCAACAGATCTGCAATTGGAGATACGCTCCTGGCAGGACGCCGCACTGTCCGATATGATGGTAACGCAGCCATTGCGCATTCTGCAGGCCGCGGTTGATATAAAGAGACGGCGCACATCGTCGGTTTCAGTCGATCATCTGTTATCGAACCCCATTATCACCGAGCTCACCGTCGAGGAGTTGCCGCAGGACATTGCCCGGATAAACAGTACGAAGTTGAAGCAACGGGCACAAGCGGAGTACGAAAAAGGTAATTACGAAGAGGCTGCCCACAATTGCAGGCAGGCTTTATGGTTTGACAAAACCGACCATGAGCTGCTCTACCTCATCGCGCTGGCCTATTATGCCATCAAGGATCATCAGAAGGCATTATCGAGTGTGACGGAATGTCTCAACATGAACGAACTGTTCATGCCTGCCAAAACATTGAAACAGGTACTGCTGCATGAAGATGCAGGCGAAGATGCCAACCAAGCGCATTGCCGGGCAAGGGTTCTGTATCTGGTCTATAACCGTTTCGATGGTTATGACAGAGAAATTGATGGAAACAATATCGATTCATACAATGCAATTCTGGATGAACTGCTGCATGATTACATAAGGCAGGGCGATACTACCAATCAGCTTCTGATTCAGCATCATAAACTGCGTCTGAACAAGATAGCTGCCCTGTAGAGACAGGTTCGATATGACAGCGACCGCGCATTGTCACGCGTCTGATGTCCACTCGCCGGCAGCCCCCGGCAGCAAGAAAGGGATGATCATGGCGACACAGCACTCCATACTAAATATAATTTCTCCGGGAGACCTCGTTTTTGACGTTGGGGCCAATAGAGGTAGCATTGCCCAGGAATTTGCCCGTGCCGGCGCGCGTGTCGTGTGTATCGAACCGCAACCGAATTTGGCTGCAGCAATACGTGATCGATTCTCAATGAATCCGCATGTTACCGTTGTTGAAAAAGGCGTTGGAGCCATTCGCGGCCGTTCCAGCATGAGTATTTCATCGGAAACCGACATTTTAAGCACATTTGCAGAACACTGGAAGGTCGGGCGTTTCAAAAATATGGTGTGGGATCAGCAGATAGAAGTGCCGATCACGACACTTGACGATCTTGTTTCAGAATTCGGAACCCCGCGATATTGCAAGATAGATGTGGAAGGTTTTGAACGTGATGTTGTGAGAGGACTCTCTTCGAAAATTGGCGTTATCTCTTTCGAGTTTACCTCGGAATACATCGAACATTCGATGGAAGTAATTGAGATGCTTATCCGCTTGGGGTATCGTCATTTCAATGTTTCCATTGGCGATCAACCTGAATTCCAGTGGCCGGATTGGGTCCCTTATTATGAGATCGTAAAGGCGTTGTTTCTGTCGACCTCCCCGGATCTCTGGGGAGATATCTATGCACGTTAAACCATTAAAAATGGCTGATTGGTTGAGGTCGGTTGTCCAACTTTTTCGGAGGATTTCCATACATTAGATGAGCCAATTAATTGTATTTCCCAATAGTGGTTTTGCCAACCGGTTGAAAAGTCTGATCAGCGCGTCTTTGTTTGATACGGAGTATAAGGTGTATTGGCCGCCAGAGCTTTTTTGCGGCATGGAATACGCTGATATATTTTGTGATACGTTCAGAAAAAACAATCATATTCCGGCTGATTCCGTCCTTCTTAACACGTGGCGTTTTGAACTGCCCGCTGATCTCAGGAAGTTACTCCCTCCAGGATTTTCTGATTGTTCCACTGGGTACAAAGGGGTCGATTTCCCCGGTGACACTCAATCCAGAACTATTGATTTTGAATACTTGAAAATACCACAGCCCATTCTGGCGGTACTCAAAAAACAGTTTTCGCAGATTTGTTTCAGTGAAGAAATAATGGCACGAGTCAATGCGCGCCTTCGAGAACTGCCTGATCAGTATGTCGGAGTGCATGCACGAACCTGGTTCGATGAGCCCGAAAGAAGACGCAAATGGTTCGACTTCGAGGCTTTTGTTGCAGTCTGCTCCCGTTTTCAAGACAAGGAACTATTTGTAACCAGCGATGACCCAGCATTTATCAAAAGCCTGTCGGCAGCTTTAAACAAAAAACTGATTACCATGGAGAGGGCCGAGCAGAGGGTGCCAAAACCGTGGCAACAGAACAGTCGTGAAGAAATGTTGGATGACATCGTCGAGTTGCTGGTTCTTTCAAAGGCAACTCATTTGGTCCTTACTGCCATGTCCACCTACTCCGAGGTCGCCTGGTTCTTTGGCGGATGTACCGAAGAGGTCTACTTCGCTGATCCTGACTTTAAATATAAGGGGCATGCTGACGATTGTCCTCCACACGCCCGAATACAGGTAATTGAGAATAAGGTGCATAACGTCCATTGGGTAGAAATAGCCGGTAATCCTTCATACTTTTTAGCACTGATTCCCGGGTGCCACGTGCATCTGGACCATCTAGGCGATGGTGCTCACCGGATTGGCGACTATGTCGAAAAATACAGCGGCTATATGAAGGGAAGCGCACCTGAAGATTTTATGATCGATGTCGGCGCGAACCTTGGTCTTTCGGCTTTTCCGGTCGCATCAATACCTCGGAGAGTAGTCGCGTTCGAGCCGGTTGCAGACAATGTTGAAGCCATGAAACAATCCATTGCGCGCAATCGCTTCGACAATATCACCCTGATAGAAGCTGCAGTGTCCTCGCGGGTTGGCAAGACAAACCTTTATGTTCCGCTGGGGAGAGCGGACAACGCATCTTTTGGCGAAGATGTCGCTAACGCAAACGTATCAAGCCCTGAGGTGAACCGATTCACGGTCCCGGCTGAGACTATTGACCATTGGTTTGAAGAACATGGCAAAGAATTCGGACCCGGCAACGCCAGATTGTTAAAGATCGATGTCCAGGGGTACGAAACCGCAGTTTTAGCAGGTGCGAAAGATTTCATTGCCGCCTGCCGCCCGTTTGAAAAACTGGTCATAGAGTTTGAGTTCGATCCGAAACTGACAAAAATGGCAGGGTATTCGATGGTCGCCCTGTTGGAACTGATCCATTCATATGGCTTGGAAATATATTATAACGGCACTCAAATCCCTTCCAACTATTATACCGATTTCTGCAGACAAGATATTAACTGCGACCTGATCGCCTTGTTTCGTCCAGCCGGCGATTCAGGCCTGGGCCGTGACTATTCGATATCCAATATTACTTCTGATGCCGGGAATGCGATCATGGGCGACAGTATGTATGGGCAGGATTTCTACGATAGCCAAATTTTTGGCAGTCTCCAGTCGGCCCAGATATTTCTTTATCATCTCTTCTCAATCTGGGGAGTTCCCGAAAGCGTCGCCGACATCGGCTGCGGCAGAGGCGCGTGGCTGGCCACCTGCCGGGACTTCGGAGTCAGGCGCACAGTGGGTGTCGATGGTGACTGGAATTCGCAAGCAGCCATGCTCGACCCTGATATCGAGTTTCACCCGGCCAATCTGGAGAAGAGGCTGACGCTGACCGGACCCTTTGATTTGGCGATTTCCCTTGAGGTTGCAGAACACCTGCGGCCCGAATCTTCTGATGCCTTTGTAGAATCGCTGTCCAGCCTGTCAGATGTGGTACTGTTTGGCGCCGCATTCAGTGGACAGCCGGGCGTTAACCACATAAACACCAGACCTCACAGTTTTTGGGCCGGGAAGTTTTTTGATCGCGGTTATGCCCTGTTCGACCTTTTCCGTCCGAACTTCTGGAACGATGACAGGGTTGAGCCATGCTATCGACAAAATACGTTTCTTTATGTGAAATCCGGTCATACCCTCCATGATGCACTTGTAAAAAGCGGATATAAGTGTGATCGGGATGCACAATTTATCGACTGTGTTCATCCGGCGATTTACCTGGGATTGCTCAACGAATTCAACAGGCTGCAACAATCCGGGGGAGCAGGCCGGCAGGAGCCCCCACCACAGGCTTCGTACGACTCTGCCGGGACGAGTGTGGCCTTGCCTGATAAATCGAGCAAATTTGACAGTCTTCTTGAACAAGCGGACGCTCAGGTTGCGCTGAACCGGCTCGGCGATGCCGCGGATACCTACCGGCTGGCCTTGGCCCAGGAGCCGAATAATCCGGAATGTCTGCTCAGGCTGTCGCATGTCCTGCTGCGCATGAAAAACTTTGAAGAGTCCTACCATCATGCGCGCCATTTCATTCGCATTGTCAGTGATGTCTCCTATGGATACTACCTGGCCGGTCATGCTGCCAGGGAGACAGGGCGCTGGCAGGAGTCGCGTGCCTATCTGCTGCGGGCTGTGGAGTTGGAGCCTTCCCATGTATATGCACGGGTGCTGTGCTGCATGTCGTCTTTCACGGTATGCCTGAATCAGGCGGAAACTGTTACCATGATGCAGAACTACGCTGATGAGCTTGATAACCTTATTTGCAGCCTTACTCTCGATACTGCAGAACAGATCGATAATGCCGTTGACGGGATAGGCGCATTGCCCCCCTTTTTTCTTCCTTATCTTGGCTGCAACGTAAAAGATTTGCAGGCAAAATACGGCTCCTGGATCTGTTCCGTCATGTCTGCAAAGTACCCACAGTTTACCCATCCGCTGCCACGGCGATCATCAAGCGATAAAATCAAGATCGGTATCGTATCGAATTATTTTCATAACCATTCAAACTGGAAGATTCCCATCAGGGGGTGGCTGGAGCAGCTTGACCGAGAAATGTTTTCAATCCACTGCTTCCACACCGGTGAAATCAGTGACATGGCAACGGAATCGGCTCGTTCGCTGGCCGATTTCTTTCTGCAGAGCAGCGATATGGAAACGCTTGCATCAGCAATCCATGAACAGGGCTTTGATGTACTGATCTATCCGGGAATCGGCATGGATACGGTTACGCTCAAATTGGCTGCTTTGAGGCTTGCGCCGGTCCAGTGTGCGTCCTGGGGACATCCGGTGACAACCGGAATGCCGACGGTGGACTATTTTATCAGCAGTGACCTGATGGAGCCGCCGACTGGCGACGAACACTATACCGAAAAACTTGTTCGGCTTCCCAACTTGTCCATCTGGTACGAACCGGCCGAACTAAAGATGGATGCTTCCGTGAACCTGGACATTTCAGGGCTTGAACAGCATGATGTTGTTTTCCTTTGCAGCCAGAACCTTCTTAAGTATCTGCCCCAGTATGATTTTGTTTTTCCGGCAATAGCCGCGGCGGCAAAAAATGCTCGTTTCATATTTATCGCCAGCCAGGTTTCCGAGCTGACGGAGAAATTTATGCGGAGACTTGAACTGGCATTCCAGGATCATGGGCTCAAGGCCTCGGACCATGTTTTGGTGATGCCGCACCTCAACGCTGCCGATTTTTCGGCTCTGAATGCCCGGATGGATATTTTTCTGGACAGCATCGAATGGTCGGGATGCAATACGGTATTTGAATCACTGCCGTTCAATAAGCCGATTGTTACCCTTCCCGGATCATTCATGCGGGGCAGGCACGCCTATGCGATTCTGAAGATGATCGGGGTTGAAGATACGATTGCCACCAATACGGAAGAATATATTTCCATCGCGGCTCGGCTGGCTCAGGATAAGCAATGGCGAGATGATATTTCGGCCGTGATTTCCAGAAACAAGCGTAAAATTTACCGGGATAGCGCCTGTGTCGCTGAGCTGGAGAAATTTCTGAAGAATGTTTCCGGCAGGAATTCCACCGTATAGTGTTGACAAACCAACGATGCTTTCACTTGAAATTTATAAAAATTATGGTTTTTGAATTTGAATATGAGTTTTTACCGGAGTAACGGATGGCCAGGATAGACGGATATGTAGCCGATATAGAATATATTCATCATTTTTGCCGTGAGCTGGGACCGTCTGCTCTGAATTTAGTGCTGACCATGCAGGGGATAGAGCCGATACCGCTAAACCAAGGCTTCTCGTGTTGTGATTTAGGTTGCGGACAGGGGCTGTCCACGAACATTTTTGCATCCTGCCATCCCGAAGGTCAGTTCCACGGGATTGACTTTAACCGGGCGCATATCCTGGGTGCCCGCGAGTTGTCCAGTCAGGCCGGGCTTGCGAATGCGACCTTCTGGGAGGCATCCTTTGACGATCTCGGGAGGCTTCCGCTGCCGGAATTCGATTTCATCACCCTGCATGGTGTTTATTCCTGGGTCAACGCAGATAACCGTAAACATATTGTTGATTTTATCCGGTGCAAACTCAAGGTCGGTGGTGTTGTTTACGTTAGCTACAACTGTCTGCCTGGGTGGTCTTCCGTAGCACCAATCAGGCAGTTGCTGATCTCCTGTGCCGATATGGAGTCAGGTCTTTTAGAAGAACAGATCAATGTTTCCATCAAGTTTGTGGAGCGACTGAAGTCAATGAATTTGTCCTATTTCAGCAATAATCCCTCTGCAGGTAACTTCTTTGATGAACTCAGTAAGCGCTCCAAAAATTACCTTGCTCACGAATATTTCAACGAGAATTGGGTACCGTTCTATCATGCCGATGTGGTTAAGAATTTTGCTGCGGTAAATTTGACCTTTGCCGGTTCGGCGAGTTTTGTCGACAACCTTGATTTTCTAAGATTTTCACTGGAGGAACAGCATTTACTGAACAGTACTGAGGATCCTGTCTTGAAGGAGACCGTCAAGGATTTTGCAGTGAACCAACAATTCAGAAGAGATGTATTCACCAAGGGACGTAAACGGCTGGTTAATGTTGCTCATCAGGAACTTGTTTCACGGTACCGTTTTGCGTTGGTTGTTCCCAGGGAAAAAGACACGATTACGCTGAACTTCTCCCGCAATGAGGCGCATTATGACCCGGCGTTGTATAAGGCTGTATTGAATGCCCTGGATGAACAGCATCTCTCTCTTGATGATATGCTGCTGAAGCCGGAGATTGCCAGCTTCGGTCCTGAATATGTGCACCAGAGCCTTATGGTTTTACTTTCTGCCAGTTATATACTGCCGGCCGTCGATCCATCACCAGAGGTTATTGTCAGCACCAGGCAATTCAATTATGCAATGCTGGAACGAACGGCTCTTAATATGGAACCACAGTATCTCGCGTCTCCCGTGGTGCAGACCGGCATTAAGCTGGATTGGGTTCAACGGTTACTGCTGTTGTGTGAGCTGACCGACAGTGGTGACCCGTTGTCTTTCGTGTCGAGTATGATGCGAGAGCATAATTATGCCCTGATCAAAGATGGTGCTGCTCTCCAGTCATGGGATGAAAACCTCGAAGAGCTTGGCCGGCAAATAAGATCATTTCATGTCTGTCAGCTACCATTATTGAAGCGTCTGGGGGTGGTCTGATTGTAAATTGGATGGTCGCACTACAGCCGCTTTCTACGTCTCAAATGAACCTAGTTGCGTCGCATACAATATTGGATTTCCTTGCATATCCTTTGGATGTACAAATTTATCCAGATCGGGATAGACACTGCCTAATGATATCTCAAAACAATTGTCCAGTATCCGAATCGGGTGACGCTCAAGATAAGCTATGTCTTTTAGGAACACACAAACGTAATCGCCAAAGTTGGTGTATTGTTCTAAAGCGATGCAATTGTATCCGCATCTCCTTCCCCATTTTGCCAAGGCATTTCCGCTATCGGGGAAAAACCGATAACAGTCCACCGGGAATGCATGATAACCACTCTGTGAGGGCGCATTCAGGTAAAAAAGTCCTTCGGGTTTGAGTACCCGGATAAATTCCAAGAATAACAGCCAGAATATTTCAGAGTGTTCAAAAGTCGATGTACTCACTATAATATCAACCGTATTGTCATGAAATGGAAGTTTATAGGGGTCATCTAAAACGATGTCAACGCCACTGCCTTTTGCTAAGTCTAATCCCAAATAGGAAGCATTACTTGGACAAATTTGCCGGAGCGAACCATTTACGTCTTGCGCCCCAACGTCAATTATATTCACACTGCCTAACCTAGCCACGTAGGCATCGAAGAACCGTTGCCCATTTTCCATAGCGAGTTGATGCATTGAACCTCCCTTGATAACGTGGCAAGCCTGACTTGCACGGCTTTACGTATCATTTATACGCCCAACTTATGGGGGGCATGTCCTCGTGGCAGGATAAGTCAAATACTAGCCAAAGGCAAGGCGCATCTAGGAGCCCTGTGAAGCTTAAGCAGCCACATAATATACATATTGAGGAACCTGATACCCCGGAAGCATGGTTCAGCCGGGGAATTTCATGCATGGAAAAAGCTGATTATTCTGGGGCAGAACTCAGTTTCCGTCGAACAAGGGCGCTGGCTCCAGAGTCGCTGGAAACAATCTTGAATCTTGGTTACGCCCTTGATAAGCAGGGGCGGTCTGCCGAAGCCTTGGCCTGTTACGAGTCGGTTCTGGCTACTGCCCCAGGCAATGCCAAGGCGCGCTATAATCGGGCCATCCACCTGCTTCGAAGCGGAAATCTGGCTGCCGGTTTCGCCGACTACGAGGCCCGTTTTGCGGCCATAAAGAATGCGGACAGCCGTGTCTATGCCCAGCCGCGTTGGGATGGTTCTACTCTGAACGGCCGCAGCATCCTGATCTACTGCGAACAGGGGCTTGGCGATGCCATTCAGTTCAGCCGTTATATCCCGAGTGTGGCAACTCTGGGTGGACGCGTGGTGCTGGAGGTTCAGCAGCCGCTGATATCACTGCTGGCTACACTTTCCGGAGTCGAGAGAGTTGTTGCCAAATCGGAGGTGCCTCCGATCACGGATTGCCATATTCCGCTGTTAAGCCTCCCCCACATCTTCGGGACAACTCTCGATACGGTACCGACCCCGATTCCGTATCTTGTCTCCGATCCCCTAAAAGAAATGGCCTGGCGCCAAATGCTGGCGGATGATGCAAGGTTCAGGGTTGGGCTCGTCTGGCGCGGCAGTGCTACCAATCCAATGGATCAGGATCGTTCCTGTGCGCTAGCCGAACTTGTCCCGCTGCTGGAGATTCCCGGTGTCAGCTGCTACAGCCTCCAGGTGGGGCCTGCCGCGGGTGAAATCGCCTGTCTGCCGCAAGATTGCTTCCCAATAGATATGACGGAGCATCTGTATGATTTTTCAGATACAGCAGCTCTGCTGGCCAATCTTGACCTGGTAATAACGGTTGATACTGCTGTTGCCCATCTGGCAGGCGCCCTCGGCAAACCTGTCTGGATTTTGCTGACACACACACCGGATTGGCGCTGGATGCTTGATCGTTCCGATTCACCCTGGTATCCCGGTGCGCGCCTTTTTCGCCAGCCGAGTCCAGGAGATTGGCCGTCTGTTGTCCGCGAGGTTGCCCAGGCACTCCGGCAACAGTTGTCAACGCCGGCGTTTGTACCGGTTTTTTCTGCCGAGATGCTGGAAACCTCTTTCCAGCAGGCGCTGACATCCATCGAAAATAATGATCCATCTGCCGCCATCCCCGATCTGCGCAATCTCCTCCTGCATCTGCCGGATGATCCGGCTGTCTGGTTTAATCTGGGGCGGGCGCATGATATGGCAGGCCAGCTTGCCGAGGCTGAACACGCCTATCGACAGGCTCTTTTATATAACCCCGGCAGTCCGGCCATCTGGTTTGCTCTTGGTGAAATTCGAATGAGTCAGCGGGCTTATCCTGAGGCGGAGTTTTGCCTTGGCAAGGCACACGGCCTGAAGCCGGAATCGGTTGAAATTCTTCTGAGCATGGGTAGCGCATTGTCGGCGCAGCACAAAACCGTTGAAGCTTTGGATTGTTGCCGAAAAATCCTGACGATCAAGCCCGACTGCGCCGAAGCTATTTACAATATGTCGTTTATTCAGCTCCGTAACGGAGATTACGGGCCTGGTTTTGCCAATTTTGAAGCTCGCTTGGCCATTGAAAAATTTGATATCGATTCACGCAAATATTCACAGCCCCGATGGGATGGTTCCCCTCTGAGCGGCAAGAGTATCCTGATCTACGGCGAACAGGGACTGGGTGATGTAATTCAGTTTGCCCGCTATATCCCGCTTGTTGCCGAACGGGGCGGAAAGGTGGTTTTTGAGGTTGATCCGCCGCTGATCCCCTTGTTTGGAGCTTTCCCCGGTGTAGACCGGATTGTTCCAAAGTCAAAAGAGCCTCCGCAAACCGATGTGTACATCCAGTCGCTCAGCCTGCCGTATATTTTCGGCACAACGATCGAGACAGTGCCGAACCGCGTTCCATACATAATTCCAGACATGGCCAAAGCGACCAGATGGCAGCAGAGACTGGGCAGCAGGAAGGTTTTGCGGGTCGGCCTGGTCTGGCGCGGCAACCCCAAAAATCCGCGTGACAAAGCACGCTCCTGTACCCTGAATACTTTTGCGCCACTTGGCAACCTGCCAAGTGTCAATTTCTACAGCCTGCAGGTAGGAGATGCAGCGGCGGCTGAAGCAGCATCACCACCCGAAGGAATGCAGCTGACGGATTGCTCGGCTCTATTGACCGATTTTACCGAAACGGCGGCACTGATTTCAAATCTTGATCTGCTGATATCCGTTGACACCGCTGTTGCTCACCTGGCGGGGGCAATGGGACGGCAGGTCTGGGTGATTTTGCCGGAAGGCTCGGAGTGGCGCTGGCTGGAGGGGCGTGGCGATACCCCATGGTATCCCACCATGCGGGTTTTTGAGCATGAGCAAGATAGCGATTGGGCTGGGGTGATCCAACGGGTGCGGATTGCGTTGGAAGAGTGGCAGGCTGAAAAGGCAAACAGCGCCGGGGGTATTAATATTGAGACCTGTTACGAGCAGGGGGTCAGGCTCAAGGAATCCGGAGATCTTGAGGGGTCGGAATACTGTTTCAGGCAGATTGTGGAACAACATCCGGAATTGCCGGACCCACAGTATAGCCTGGGAGTTGTGCTGCAGCTCCAGGGGCGACTGCAGGAGGCGATCAGGCACTATCGCAGCGCCATAGCCCTCGACCTTGATTTTGTAAAGGCGCACTACAACCTTGCCAATGCACTTTTGAATTGCGGCTCGTATCAGGAGGCCATTCATTCGGTTCAGGCGGTGCTGCAGCATGACCCGCTACATGCCGACGCCCACTGGCTGCTCGGCATGCTCCTGCTACGCTCCGGCGATTTCCTGAACGGATGGAGTGAATATGAGTGGCGCTGGAAAGCCCTGGAGTTTACGTGCCGGATGCCCGCTCTGGGTCGCCCGCTCTGGGACGGTTCCCCTTTGGAAGGAAGAACGCTGCTGATTCATATGGAGCAGGGGCGGGGCGATATGATTCAGTTTATCCGCTATGCTCCGCTGGCGGCTGCCATGGGCGGAAAGGTTGTCGCCTGTGCGACGCCTGAGCTGGTGTCGCTCTTGGCAACGGTTGAGGGGGTTAGTCTGGCGGTGGACCGCAATGGGCCATTGCCGGATTTTGATCTGCACACTCCTGTGCAAAGTCTTCCATATCTGTTCGGGACAACTCTGGAAACAATCCCACGGAATATTCCTTATCTCAGGGCTGACCCGGTCAAGGTGGCAGAGTGGCAGAAGATATTTCGGGATGAGGAACGATTTCGCATCGGCCTGGTCTGGCAGGGCACCCCAACCCACAGGGATGACCATAACCGCTCATGTTCATTAAGTGAGTTTTTAGCGCTGAGCGATCTTATGGGAGTAGATTTCTACAGTTTGCAGATTGGAGCGGGGGCAGAGCAGATCCATGGGTTGCCGGACTGCATAACTGTTTATGATGTCTCCGGACAGATTCGGGACTTCTCGGATACGGCGGCGATTATTGCAAACCTGGATCTTGTAATCAGCGTGGATACGGCCGTGGCCCATCTGGCCGGGGCGCTGGGAAAACCGGTCTGGACAGTGTTGCCGTATGTGTCTGAATGGCGTTGGTTGCTCGGTAGGGATGATACACCCTGGTATTCCACCATGCGTCTTTTCAGGCAGACATCGCCAAGCGATTGGAAGAGCGTTTTCAGCCGATTGAGAGATGAGCTGGCATCGCTGCTTGGCAGCGCTGATTCGCTTAACCAATGGGGGATCAATCTGCTGAAATCCGGCTCTGCCGGAAGGGCTGAACGGGCATTTTCAAGAGCTGTAGCGAGCGCGCCCGATAATGTTGAATTCCATTGCAACCGGGGCGTGGCGCTCGATGCTCAATGCAGTTATGAAGCGGCTATCGCATGCTATCAGGAGGCGTTGTCTTGTAACCCGGTTTCCATTAACGCAATGTTCAACATGGGGAATACGTATGTATCCCTCAATAAGCTGGAAGAAGCTCGTGCATGTTATGAGCGCGTAATTGAGCTGAATCCGAACTTTGTAGCGGCTCATCTCTGTCTTGGGGAAGCTGCTAAAACCTTGCAGGATTTCACGCTGGCACGGACAGAATTTGAGCAAGCGGCAGCTATTGATTCTAATTGCGCGGATGCTTTTCAGGGGATTGCTGAGATCTGCCAAGCGGAGGAGCGCTATCATGATGCAATAGTCTCCTACGGCCGGGCTCTGGAGCTCAGACCGGGAAACGCTGCCTCCCTTAACATGATGGGAACGGCGTATCAGTCCATCGAGCAGCTTGACAAAGCTGAAGAGTGCTATCGTCATGCTCTGGCTTTGACACCCGATCAACCAACGCTGCTCAACAATCTTGCCGCAGCACTTAATGCTCAAGGACGTTTGGATGAGGCGGTTAGGGTATATCGCCATCTTCTTGAAATTGATCCGGATTATGCGGATGGGCATTGGAATCTTTCAGTAACCCTGCTTGCCATGGGGGCCTATTCCAAAGGATGGGAGGAATTCGAGTGGCGCTTCAGAAAGGCAGACCCGGTACCGTCCCGCCATTTTTCCCAGCCTCGCTGGGAGGGCTCCGATCTGGCTGGAAGAACGATTCTGTTACATGCCGAACAGGGTTTTGGAGATACCATCCAGTTTTCCAGATATGCTCCTTTGGTGGCGCAGCGAGGGGGAAATGTCATCATAGAGTGCCAGGTGCATGCCCTGAAAGGATTGTTGCAATCACTCGACGGTATTACCGAAGTAATCGTCAGCGGAGAGCCTTTGCCGCATTTCGACTGCCACCTACCACTGATGTCGCTTCCGTTGGTTTTCGGCACAACAATCGAGACGATACCGTGTCAGGCTCCATACCTTGCTGCTGACCCACAAGTTGGCGAAATTTGGCGGCAACGATTGGGTGTGTCTGGTCGGTTCAAGGTAGGATTGGTCTGGTATGCCAAACAGAGCCAGGTGCTTAATCGCAAGCGCTCCTGTCCGCTCAAATTCTTTTCTCCATTGTGGAAGGTCAATGGGGTTGAGTTCTATACTCTGCAAATCGGAGTCGGCACTGATCAGCTTGAAGATTTTGCCAACGATCATGAAATCATCGATTTGACCCGTAATATCGATGGATTTGCCGATACGGCCGCCTTCATAGCCAGCCTTGATCTGGTGATTACCATCGATACTGCTGTTGCTCATCTGGCAGGTGCGCTCGGTGCAAGGACGTGGGTGATTCTTTCTCATGTTGCTGAGTGGCGTTGGTTGTGCCAGCGTGAGGATAGCCCCTGGTATCCGACCATGAGGCTTTTCCGCCAGCCAAGCGCCGGTGATTGGCCCGCGTTGATGGCATTAGTCGCTGAAGCTTTGGACAACTGTGTGCGAGTGGGACCGAAGCCATTGGACAGGGTACCATTTCATTCGAGACTGCGAGTCGGTTTGGCGTGGTCCGGGCGTCAGGACAATCCGCTTAACCGTAAGCGCAGTTGTCCGTTTGCGACACTGGCGCCGCTGCTTGAACTGCCGGACATCACTTTTTTTTCGTTGCAGCTTGATTCCCCAGATGGGGTGGATACTCAATTGATTGATCTTACCGACCAGATTCACGATTTTGAGGACACAGCTGCCCTGATGGCAAACCTTGACCTGATAATCTCGATTGACACGTCGGTTGCCCACCTTGCTGCCGCTACCGGTCGCCCAACCTGGGTGCTACTCTCTCATGTCGCAGATTGGCGCTGGTTGAAAGACCGGGTTGACAGTCCCTGGTACCCCGGAATCGAATTGTTCCGTCAACCGGACCATGGTGACTGGGAGGCTGTTGTTGGTAAGGTGGCCGACCGCTTGAAACAGTTTTCCGGCAAGCAGTCGCAAGAACCGCGGCTGAAACGACAGACGGCTGGTTTTATCCCGTCACATGAGCGTCTGTTGCTGGAACAGCTTCTGGAAAGCAAGCAGCATTCGATGCGACGCAATTCCGTTTCTCCTGACGCCCACCTGGACGTGGGGGCAACTCTGTCGCTATTAGGCAGGGATAACGAAGCCGCCGACTCGTTTCGACGTGTACTGGAACTTGACCCTGAACATGTCGCAGGCCACCTGAATCTGGCTTATGCTCTCCTGGCGTTGGGAGAATATCCTGAAGGGTGGCGTCATCTTGAATGGCGACTGCAACGGATTCCGCCGGGACAACTCCCTCCCTGGCCAATGCTTCAGCCCAATAACTTTGGTACACATCCAGCAGGCTCAACCTTGTTGGTGCATTGTGAACAGGGATATGGGGATACGATCCAGTTTGTCCGTTTTTTGCCGCTACTTGTGGATGCCGGGTACCGGGTTGTTGTGAGTTGTCAGCCGCCGATTGTCTCGCTGGTGGCCTCAATCAACGGAGTCTCCCAGGTTGTCAGACACGGAGAGCCATTACCTGCCTGCGATTTGCAGGTGCTGCTGCTCAGTCTTCCCTTTCTGTTTTCCACGACGCTGGAAACGCTGCCGACCTTTATCCCCTACCTTGTTCCCAACTCCAGGTTGATCGACAGGTGGCGAACCAGGTTGAATAATTTTTATAGCGAGCACCAAAAAAAAACTAAAGTATTTTCCACGCCGGACGATAATCATTAGTAAGCGCAGAAAGCGCAACCGGTGACAATGCCGGAACAACCCAGAAAGGAGCACGACCATGGCAGTTTCAGACATCTCCCTTACCGCAGGCATGAGGAACAACCTTCTCGCTCTTCAGAAAACAGCAACTCAGTTATCATCCACCCAGGATAGATTGAGCAGCGGCAAACGCGTAAATACCGCTCTTGACAATCCGACCAACTTCTTTGCCGCCGCAGCCCACATGGACCGCGCCAGCGACCTGAACGACCGTAAAGACGGAATGAGCGAAGCCGTTCAGACCATCAAAAATGCCGATAACGGCATCAAGGCCATCACCTCTTTGATTCAGGCCGCCAAAGGTCTTGCCAGCTCGGCCTCCGCTACCAGCGACACTCTGTCGCAGGTCACTTACGAGAGCCAGTTCCTGCAAATCAAGAGCCAGATAACTACGCTGGCCAGTGACTCCGGCTATCGTGGCACCAACCTGCTGACCGATGGAACCCTGGCCATCGAGTTTGCTCCCAAGGCAGGCGATGCCAAGCTTACTGTGGCTGGATTTAAGGCCGATGCAGTAGATTTGGGAATTACTTCCGTTGTTAACTGGGCAGTTGCTGGAAACCCGGCCAGTGCTTTGTCCTACATGGATACTGCTCTGACAACTCTGCGCACCAAGTCTTCAACCCTGGCCAGCAACCTGTCGGTTATCACCACTCGTCAGGAATTCACGGACAGCGTCATCAATACCCTGCAGCAGGGTGCCGATGGCCTGACCCTGGCCGACATGAACAATGAAGGCGCCAACATGCTGATGCTACAGACCCGTCAGTCTCTGGGTACCACAGCTCTGAGCTTGTCTTCACAGGCTGCCCAGTCTGTCCTCAGACTCTTCTAGTCGTAATTGAAGCAGGTGAATCATTAAACCTGAGCGGGGAGAGGGCAACCTCTCCCCGCTTGCGCATTTCAGCTTCGGGGGGGATTGATTATGAGAGTCGATGGTGATGATCAGCGACTGGCGGCTGCAACAGCTATTCAAATCCAGCAAACCGGGCTTCAGCAGGTTATAGCGCCAAAATCGTCTCAAGAACAGCAGGACGCACGTAACAGCAGCAAGGCAAGTACTGCTCAGTCTCAGGTGGAAGACAAGCTTTCCATCAATGTGGTACTGCCAAAAAATACAGTCTATACCCTGCAGCGAATGGGCAATATTTCCGATTTCCTCAATTCGGTGGCTACCAATCTTCGTCAGACCAATGAGGGGCTGAAGGCGACTTCCAGTATTGTAGTGGACATGAAGGCGTCGTTGGACAAGATAACCAAGAACTATCCCCCCTATTCCCTCGAAAACAAAGAGCGTATCGATCAGTTAATGAGCTATTTATCTCTGAAAAAGCAGATAATGAGTCTGATGGTACCCGCACCGCCTCCGCCGATATATGAAAATATTAAGCATCTCTGGGAGGACCTTTACAGCGGTCCGAACAAGGCGCTCCAAACTCCTACACTACCGCTTGATGCCCCGGATTCTCATGTTAATGCTGCTGCTAAGCAACTGGACGTAATTTCCAGCCAGATTGGTTTGGTGCAAGACTCTATGAGCAGTTCAGTTAGGATGGACTGATCATGCCCCTAATGCTGACTTTAAAGCCGGGAGAGCGGGTTATACTGGCCGGTGCAGTAATTAAAAACGGGCCTACAGTTTCTCATTTGCAGATAGAAAACCAAGTGACGCTTCTCAGGCAGAAGGATATTCTGACCGAGATCGAGGCAACTACACCATGTAAAAAAATCTATCTGATTGTCCAGCTGATGTATATTGGTGATGGCTTGAATTCAGAGCTTGCGCAAGTATACTGGGATTTGGTGCGTGATGTTCTTACAGCTGCCCCGAGTACAAATGACTTGATTTCCCAGATAAGCGCGTATATTCTTAATTCTAGTTTCTACCCTGCTCTTAAGGTTGCAAAAAAATTGATTTTATACGAAGAGGAGCTGATTAAACATGCAACAACACTCGGTTAATGCCTATACATCGATTCAAAAAGAAGCTTCGAGCGGAAGGGAATTGGAGGCTTCTGTTCTTTCTCGAGCTGGACTTATGCTGAAGAGTGTCAAGGATAACTGGGATGCTCCTGATCGCGATCAGAAGCTGTTGGAAGCTGTTAAGTTTAATCAAAAAGTCTGGAGCTTCTTTCAGGCGGAGCTCTCTGATCCGGAAAACCCTCTTCCCAAAAATCTGCGCGAAGACATACTTAACCTTAGTATTTTTATTGATAAGCGTTTGTTCGAGGTCCTGGCTTTCCCAGATCCAGAGAAGCTTGCAATTGTTATAGATATCGATTTCAATCTTGCCGCAGGGTTGCGAACAAATCCCGGACAATAAATATAGATTACAACATTTAAGTTTTCTGAAAATTAATCCTTTGGGGCAACCTCAAAGGATTTTTTATTGTAACACGTAAGGTTGTCGAGATCAGAATGTATCCTGTTCATTACTTCAACCCAATCACCAGGTTGTTTTTGTCGGAAGATACGCATTGTCGGATACCAGGGTGAATCATTGCGTTCAAGCAGCCAACGCCAATCAGGCGCGAACGGGAGCATCAAGTGTACCGGTTTACCCAGCGTCCCGGCCAGGTGGGCGACTGCTGTATCAACGCAGATGACCAGATCCAGCTGTTCAATTAATGCTGCAGTGTCTGCAAAATCACAGATCTGATCCGTCAGGTCGACAACGTGCTCTGCCAGTGGTGATAATCCAAGTTGGTACTTTGCATCCCCCATCTGCAGGGAGAAGAATTTGATGTCAGTAAATTTTGCCAATGACGAAAGAAACGCCAGCGGCATTGAGCGGAAATTATCATTCCTGTGAATGCTGCTGCCAGCCCAAACAATGCCAACTCTAGGGCCCGAATAGGGCGCTGTACGCTGATGCCATTTCTCTAGCCGCTCGGTGGGTACCGGAAGATAGAGACTGGCTGGAATATTTTCCAGGGTTGTACCGAATATTCTGGGTAGTGTGAGAAATGGGGCTTGACAATCACATGCAGGGATCTGTTCACCAAATGCTACAACTGAGGATATGCCTTTTATGCCCTGAAATAAGGAAACAAGCTGAGGGTGACACTCCAGTAAGATGTTTCCTCCGCAACTTGCCACCAGCGGTACGTACCGCACAAACTGGATAGCATCACCGAAACCCTGCTCTGCATGCAACAAAATGGTGCGGTCATGGAGCGGAGAACCGTCCCACAACGGAATATCGGTATGACGGCATGGCGAGGTGAAATCAGGCTTTTGCCAGCGCCATTCGTACTCGGTCCATCCTTCATGGTAACGTCCTTGCAAAAGCAAATTTAATGCAAGATTCCAGTGTGCATTAGCAAAATCAGGTGCAATCAACAAAGCGTTGCGACAGTCTGTTTCCGCTTCCGTGATGAAGCCAAGAGCCTGAAGTGCCGTTGCCCGTGCTGCCTGCGGGACAGGTGAAAGCGGTAGGAGTTGAGCCGCCAGGGCAAAGCTGTCGGCAGCATCGGCAAAGCGGCCGAGTGCCATCAGAGAATTACCCAAATTGTTATGGACCTCGCCTATGCGGGGTGCAACCCTTATCGCAGCGTGGTAACAGGCAATCGCTTCTTCATAGCGTTCCAGGTTATGTAGAGCCGTGCCTGCATGTAGAAGTATTACTGGGTTTGAGGGGGCAATATCGTTTGCCTGTTGAAAGTAAACCAAAGCTGCTGCGGAGTTTCCCTTCTGCAGTAATCCTGAGCCTTCCAAAAACACTCGTTGCGCTTGCTCTGTCGGATTGGTCATGAATTTCCAGTCAGCTACATAACCAAGAGGTTATAGCCTTTCCCTTCCAGATAGCTCACTATCTCCTTGATGTGATCATAGCCGCGTGTCTCAAGTTCAAGGGACACGTCTGTTCTGCCAATGGCCAGAGATTTTGAGCGCCGGTCATGGGTTATGTGGAAGATATTGGCTCGCGTAGCAGCAATGTTTTCAGCCAGGGTAGCCAGCGCCCCGGGGTGGTCATCCAGCTCTACCGTCAGTTTCAGGTAGCGTCCGCCGGCAATCAGCCCTCGTTCAACTACCTGCGAGATAGTCTTGACATCGATATTCCCGCCGGACAGCAGGCAGACGGTCTTGCCTTCCAACCCCTCTATTCTTTTGTTCAAGACCGCTGCCAGCGTCACCGCACCGGCACCTTCCACCAGCATCTTGGTCTTCTCCAGCAATGAGACGATAGCCAGAGCGATGTCTTCCTCCTGTACCATGACGATCTCGTCGACGCAGTCACAGATAACAGGAACCGTCAGCGTGCCGGGAAGCTTGACGGCAATGCCGTCGGCCAGAGTTACGCTGACCGGCTTTTCAACGGGCCTGCCTGCCGCAAAGGATGCCGACATGGAGGGGGCGGCTTGCGATTCAACGCCAACGATCCGTACATGTGGAGCAATCTCACGGATAGCTGTCGCTATACCGGCAATCAGGCCGCCGCCCCCAACCGGAACGATCAGATTTTGAAGATCCGGCAGTTCATCGAGGATCTCCAGGGCAATGGTTCCCTGGCCGGCCATGACCAGCTCGTCATCGAAGGGGTGAACAAACAGGGCGCCGGTAGTCTTCTGCACTTCCCATGCTGCCTGGCAGGCCTCGTCAAAATTCCTGCCAACCAGCACCACTTCGGCGCCGTAGTCGCGTGTTGAATGAACCTTTTGGGGGGGAGTGATTTCAGGCATGTAGACAGTAGCCTTGACACCCAGCAGATCTGCCGCAAAAGCAACACCTTGGGCGTGATTTCCAGCCGAGGCTGTGATAACGCCTTTAACAAGGGCATCACGCGGCTGAGCTGTCATGAAGTTCAGTGCCCCACGAATCTTGAAGGAACCGGTGCGTTGCAGGTTTTCACATTTGAAGTATAACTGTAAACCCAGTTTCTCGGTGTAGTAATGGGAATAGATCAGCTCTGTCCGCCTAACACGTTTCTTCAGCCGGTCGTAGGCTTCCTGTATCAGATCAAAAAGTTGCATAAAGCGAGTGGTCTCCAAAATAATGTGCGCTAATCCTGATTCAAGTGGATAGTTCAGTTGCCATAACATTTCTGCCAGAAGCTGCAAAAAATAATTGTAACTTTCGAATAGTACCAGATGGGAGTGACAGGGTCAAACCCGAAGGGGGTGTTTGAGGCTTGGCAATAAGCCTGTTTACTGGTACATTTAGAGCGTCAAACTCCTTGTCTGCATTTTTAGCAAAAATGTTTCGCTAACCCACCTATCCTGTTTATCAGGGTTACACAATTACATCAAGTTGGAGGTTTCATGGAAGCAATTCATCACCAGTTGATCATTCTCGGCGCCGGGCCGGCAGGGTATACCGCTGCGATTTATGCTGCGCGGGCAAATCTCAACCCTGTGATCATCACCGGCTTGCAGCCGGGAGGTCAGCTTACCACCACTACCGAGGTTGACAACTGGCCGGGAGACCATGCGGGTGTCCAGGGGCCGGATCTGATGGAACGCATGAGGCTGCATGCTGAACGATTCAACACGCAGATGATCTATGACCATATCAAGAAGGCTGATTTGCGCCAACGCCCTTTTGTACTGGAAGGGGATTCGTCAGTTTATACCTGTGACGCATTGATTATTGCTACCGGTGCCTCAGCAAAGTATCTGGGTATCACA
>Ga0209212_1003520_pt1 | contig 20529 bp, 15 predicted proteins | sample RifGroC2_FD_183996 | JGI IMG/M metagenome (GOLD analysis project Ga0209212, IMG submission 183996) | Groundwater microbial communities from Rifle, Colorado, USA - Groundwater C2 (SPAdes) (version 2) | ecosystem: Environmental > Aquatic > Deep subsurface > Groundwater | place: Rifle, Colorado... | reverse complement strand
GGGTTTATCGTCGCGCGCCATCCGTGGGCGCTAACGGCGGCGGCTTTCTGCCGGCCGTTCTGTCTAAGTGCGCGGGCGCGCTCGGTTGCACCTCGCACCGCCCGCCCCAGGTGACGTTCCCCGGCCTTTTTTTAATACCGTTTCCTTGACAGGGCCCATCCGGCATGTTATAATTAATGTGTTCCGTTAAAAAAACGGTTTTTTCGGGCATAAATAATGGTATTTTAACGAATTATCAACGGCCGGCCTTGAGTCTGTTTCGGGCCATTAATAAAGAACGGGGTGTTATCGTATGAAATTTATGAAACAAATATCGAATACCAGGCTATTTTTCATTTCATTACTTATTTTTACGGTCTCGGCGTTTTCGCCGGCGGAAGCCGCTAAGCCGACCACTTATCTCGCTCCTGCTTATCAGAACATAAATTCGAGCGTTGAAAAGTCTATCATTCCCGTCGGTTTTCTTATTAACGAGTTAAAAACCTCCGAAAATAAACTGGTAGAGGTAAGCAACGAATTCGACCAGATCGAAACGCGCTCTAAAAAAGCCTTTCTGTCGGTCCCGGTCGACGCCGAAAAATATAAGATCAGCGAACTTGTTTCATATATGAAAAACTCAGAAGTAGTGGCCGATTCCGTAAAATTAAGGCATATCGCCCGCATGAAAAAACTCGACATTATAATGAAATCGGGTAATGACGGCTACGCCGGATATTTCAAGAAATTCGTCATGACGCCCATACTGATATGCACCTTCGGCCAGGGCGGCTGCGCGATGAGCCATTTCCCATCCTATATGGGCTACAAAACCGATATTCAATATTTTTTCAACAGTTATATCAAAATAACCGACGGCATCGCCAAAGTGTCCGACCGCATTAAAAACGACACGCTGTGCCTGGGGTTCGCCCACGAGAACGCCCACGCGATAATGCTCGATATGTACCTCAAAGACTGGCGCGTCGTCCTGAAAAGCGTTTCTACGAACGGCCATGACGGGCCCGTTGTTTCCGACAGGAACATGGCCTATACCGAAGGCTGGGCGGAAGCGTTCGAGGCCGTTTACGGTCAGATGAACCCGCTGCTGATAAAAGAATCTGAAAGAGAAAAATACGGCATTGCCGAATTCCAGTTCACCAGGCAGGACCCTGTCCGCCGCAACCGCTACATCTGGCAGAACTACAAAGGCAAAAAGAGCGGCATACTGAAGAACGGCCTCCAGATAATATCGACCGAAGGCGCCATAGCGGCTACTTTTTTCGATATAATGACATCCAGAAAAATATCCGATCCATTCATAAAAGCGGTAACGGTTATGTATAATCACAAACCGGCTGATTTCATTGAGTTTTTAAACTGCTGGATCAAAGAATTCAGCGGCGATAAACAGGTACTTTACAGAATATTCCTCGAAGAAACCAGATACGTCACCATGTCGAATGAGGCGCGCAAGCTTTACTACGACTATTATCAGGCCGGCGTCAAGTTCAAACAGGGCAAGATCGATAAGCAGACTTCGGAGATCGCGCGCGGTAAATGGATCGCCTATAAAGAGGAACTGTTCAAAAAAGCCATGAGCGGCGCCCGCATCGATTCTAACGTAGGCCCCGACCTGTGGCTTGCGCTAAAACTTCCCGCTAAAGACGGAAAGGAAGATATCGATGAAAATATCAATATGTCATTGTTCGAACCGAAAGAATGGGTCATCAGAATTTTTAATAACGCGGGCATAACCGAAAAAGAACTTCTCGATTTTATCAAAGCGCGCGAAGCGATGGGAGTCATGCCGTATAAAACCCCGGTAGAAGCGCTTAACGCTGCTTTCGGCGCTGAAAAGGCTCAGGCGTTCATAAGTAAATATAAAGCCGCTGATTTGAAATAAAACAGGTTCGACCGCAATCGTTCGGAATTACTATCATTTATAAAGTGCGAAGGGGAAGCCATTATGAATAAAACTCGATTTTTTTTAACGCTGGCGATATTCTTTTTCATCTTAAATATTTTTTATACGCCGGTTACTTTCGCAGCGAACGCGGATGAATCCGCGATTAAAAATGCATATAACCGTTATATTTCGAGTTATAACCGCTATCTCGATGGCCTGAAGAACGATCTCGACGAAAAAACGCTCGAAAGATACGCCGAGCGCTATCTCGACGATATGAAAAAATATAAAAAGCTGCTGGCCGGCGATGACGCCAAAACTCTCGCCGCGGCCGATTCGATCGAAACCGAAATCAATGCGCTGCGCGCGTCTTCAGGCACCGTGACGGCCGCCGGAGCGTCTAACGGCGCGCTGAGCGGCGAGGCTAAAAAGCAATATGCCATATCCAGGGTGAACGAACTGAAAAAAAGCCTGAGCGATTTCGCATCGCTCTACGCTAAAAAAGTCGAAGCGAGCCGCAAAAAATATAAAGAGATCTCATGGTTTTCGCCTATATCGAAAATCAAGTCCGCCTATGGCCTGCTGCGCGATAAATTCTCGGCGAACAAAGCCGAATCGACTATGGAATATTATTCCACGCCCCGCACCGACAGTTCGAAAACCTCTTTTTTCAAAGAAATAGCGACGGAGTTCGGCCATGTCACCAATATATCTAAACTTCTGTACGACACCAACTTAGACGAACAGTCTTTTATTTTCAGCGACCCGGCTGCCGAAAAAGATGTTCTCGTCGTATATACGATGCCCTCGCCGCATGGCATCAACTGGGCTTCGCCGAAGGGGCTCGCGCTCGCCGGCGGTCTCAACCAGCTTACAACCTTCCATACCGACGCCAAACACCCCATAGGCCATGTATTCATGAGCCTTAAAACGCAGGAAACGCCCGAAACCATTATAGCCGGTATGACGACGTTCAATAACACCGAAGAGGTCGAGCTTGTTATGAAGCACGGATACTGCCTCGGCGTTTTATTCGCCGACCTCATGGGTAAATTCGACGACGGCGGAGAGCTTATGAGGCAGATAACCGAGCGCCACGGCACCGGCCGTGTTTCATACATGAAGTTCCTTCTGAGCCCATCCATGGGTAAAAGACTGCTTCAGTATTTCAGGGAATATAAAGAAAAGAAATGCGACGAGCACTACGGCGGCGCCAACAGACCGCGCTATGCCGAGGGTGGCGGATGCTCGCCGTTCGGCGTCAGTTTCATCGAAGTCGCCGGTTTTCTTCTGCCCGAGTACGAAAAAGAATGGAAGGTCACGCTCGAAGTGCCGAAAAGACTCTGCGGCGGACCGGCCTTCAAAAAGAAAGTATCGTTTAAAAGCCTTATAAGCGCGGGCGCATGGGCGAAGCCGGGCGAAGATTCGGCTCAGCTTGAAATGTGGGACCCGACGCTCATGTTCCGCTGGATGGTCAACGAATGGAAGAAAGAATTCAGCGCTCCGACCGGCAAATACATTCTCGAAAAAAATAAAAAGACGATGAGCCTTGTTTTAGACTGCCGCGACATCGAGGCCTCTGACGGGCAGATCTGGCTTTCCGGTCCGAACCCGTACAGGCAGCACGGCCTGCGCTACGGCCCCGATCCGTATGCTTACACCGGCGAGTAGAAAGCCCGGTAAACGCAAAATAAAATTAAATAAAACAAACATCATACCGTCATGATGATAACGCCTTCTTAATGAAGGCGTTTTTTTATATCGGCGGCCGGTAATAATTTTGATATAAAAATTGACATTATTATTAATTTATAATATAATTTTCGCATTGAGTTAAAAATAAATAACGCGGTAAAATAAATTATAAACAGGGGGCGGAATAATTATGACGGCTACCATCGAAAAAGTCATCAAAAGAAACGGCCTGATAGTCGAATACGATAAACAGAAAATAGTCAACGCCATATTCAAGGCCGCGCAGGCGGTAGGCGGCTCCGACCGCAAACTCGCCGAAAGCATAGCCACCAAGGTCACTAACACCGTCGCTAAACTCGATTATATCCTGCAGGTCCCGACGGTCGAAGAAGTGCAGGATATAATCGAGAAAGAACTCATCGAGCACGGCCATGCCAAAACCGCTAAATCCTTCATTTTATACCGCGCCGAACACCAGATGATGCGCGATAACCGCGATGCGACATTCGCCACTTCCGAAAATATTCCGTACAAAAAAATATGGCAGCTGCTTGTGTGGTCGGTCGATAACAAGGCCTACTCGATCGAAGCGCTCAACGAAAAAGTGAAAAGCAGACACGAATTCATCAAACTTATCGAGGCCACCGAAGAGGCTTATCATCAGGACGTAGCCATGGCGGCTGAAAAGATACTCAAAAAACCTCAAACGCGCATAGTCATAATAGCCGGCCCGTCGTCTTCCGGCAAGACCACATCGACGATCAAAATAGGTGAAAGGCTCGGCGAAAAAGGCCTGAACCTTGTCGCGATGAATCTCGATAATTATTTCTTCGATCTGGAAATGCATCCGAAAGACGAATTCGGCGATTACGACTTCGAGACGCCGCAGGCGCTCGACCTTAAACTCATCAACGGCCACCTCGCTGATCTGCTCGACGGAAAAACCATCCAGCAGCCGATCTATAACTTCAAGACCGGCAAGCGCGAAACTGAAACGATCCCGCTGAAACTCGAAAGCAACCAGATACTGCTGCTAGACAGCCTCCACGGGCTTTATGACGAAATGACCTCGTCGGTCGCCGCCGATTACAAGTTCAAACTTTATATCGAAACGCTCAGCCAGGTTAAAGATAACCAGAACAACTTCCTGCGCTGGACCGATATCCGCATTTTAAGAAGAATGATCCGCGACTCGTGGCACAGAAGCTACGACCCGAAGCGCACCATCGAGCACTGGCATTATGTAAGGCGCTCAGAACTTAAACACATAATCCCGTTCATCGGAACGGTCGACCATATACTCAACGGATACCTGGCGTATGAACTGCCGATACACAAAAAATACATGTTCAAATATTTCCCCGAATTCGTTAAAGAATATAAAGATAATCCCAAAAAACAGGACGCATACATCAGGGCGCAGAGAATACACGATTTCATGATGACGGTCAACGAATGGGATGACGACAGCGTCATACCGAAAAACTCCCTGATGAGAGAATATATCGGCGGGTCAATATATAAATATTAGAATATTGTGATACATTTGGGCCGCGGGCGTCCGCGCTTAAAGGGTTTGCATGAAGAGTTCCGCTTTTCAGGCATCCCCTTTTACTTTTAATCAACCGGAGATGTTTTATGTCGAATTTTAAAGAAATGTTGAAGACCGTTTCGTGCGCGGCGGTGGTTATTTCGCTGCTTATGGCGGCCGCAGCGCCTCAATGCGGCCCATACTCTTACGCGCAGGACGCGAAGAAAAAAAAGGCGGCCGGAGCTAAAGCCAAAGCTGACGCCGGAAAGAAAATCATTAAAGATTCCGCCGGGGCGTATATCGATAACGCTCTCACGCAAAGCGCTAATGCCGATATTCTCGGGCTGTTAAACGGCGCGGCGCGCATCATAGCGGCCGGATACGCGAACGAAAAGATCAGGCTGAGCGCTTACTGTACCGTCACGGACGGCGATTCGAGCGAGATGAATTTCATGTATTCTAAAAACTACGGCGTCGAAGCGTCGGTAAAATCAGATTACGCGTCGAAATACGCTTCCGCCGATTATTTCACTTTCGAATCCGATTTTCTCGGCTGCAAGGGTTATCAGATAGTCAGCAGGGCCTCCGCAAAATCGCACATCGATATGCTGTGCTATCAGCTCGCTACCGATTCGGTTTTCGTCGCCTATGCCGCCGCCGATCCTAAAATTGCCGGAAATAAAGCGCGGCCGAAATTGACCGAAGAGGGCGGATTCTTAAGAAGCGCTATCATCGCCGCTATTGATTTCGAAAATTCCGCCGGTTTTTCGTTCTTCGAAACTAACCTGCTGAAAAAATTCAAGCCGAGATCCGGCGGGGGAGCTATTTGCGCTCAGACATCGATAGCCGCCGGAAATTTGCAGCTCGTAATGGTCTACACTTACAAAAATTCTCAGGCGGCCTCATACGCGTTCGAAAACTTCACTCTGACGCGCAAAGAAATTACTTCGGCCGGCGATAATCATAAAAAAGACGCCGATTACAACTATTACCTGAACTCGGCATTTATATTAGCCGTTTCTAATAAACTATATCAGTAAAGTATATAATGTTTAAAATATGTATTTAAAAGTCGAGAATAAAAAAAAGATAAAGCCGTTCGAATTGAAGTCGTCCTACTCGCCCACCGGCGACCAGCCCCAGGCGATAGAGCATATAAGCTCATGGTACAAAGACTCGAACGAAAAACACGTGACGCTGCTCGGAGTGACCGGCTCCGGCAAAACCTTCACCATGGCCAATATCATCGAGCGCCTTCAGGTGCCGACGCTCATACTCACGCACAATAAAACGCTGGCAGCGCAGCTTTACGGCGAATTCAAGGAGTTCTTTCCGAACAACGCCGTCGAATATTTCGTCAGCTACTACGATTATTACCAGCCCGAAGCGTATATTCCGCACACCGATACCTATATCGAAAAAGACTCCGACATAAACGAAAAGATCGATAAACTCCGCCACGCGGCGACGCACGCGCTTCTGACCCGGACCGACGTCATCATCATAGCGTCAGTTTCCTGCATCTATGGCCTCGGATCGCCCGATATTTACGAGAGCATGAAGATACTCATACAGAAAGACTGCGACTACGACATCGACTCGATTTTGAAAAGGCTGGTCGAAATGCAGTACACCAGAACCACGCTCGACCTTTCGCGCTCGATGTTCCGCATGCGCGGCGATCTGCTGGAAATAATTCAGGCTTCCGGCGAGGACGTCATCAGGATAAGTTTATTCGGCGACCGCGTCGAAAAAATATCAAAAGTGAACCAGGTCAGCGGCGAGATCATAGAAGACCTGCATGAGGTCGCAATATTCCCCGCCACGCACCACGTCGCGCCTGAAACACTTCGCGCGCGCGCTGTTACGCAGATACAGGACGAGCTCGAAGAGCGGCTGATAGAACTTAAAAAAGAGGAAAAACTGGTCGAGATCCAGCGTCTGTCGCAGCGTACCGCCTACGACATCGAAATGATAAAAGAAATAGGCTACTGCAAGGGCATCGAAAATTATTCGCGCATACTATCCGGCAGAAAGCCCGGAACGCCGCCTGAAACGCTCATCGATTATTTTCCCGACGATTACCTTCTAATAATTGACGAATCGCACATCAGCGTTCCGCAGATATCCGGAATGCAGCGCGGCGACTTCGCGCGCAAGAAAAACCTCGTCGATTTCGGCTTCCGCCTGCCCTGCGCCTACGATAACAGGCCGCTAAAATTCCACGAGTTCGAAGAAGCCGTCGATCGCGTGATGTACGTTTCCGCGACGCCCGCCGAATACGAGCTCAATAAATCGAAGGGGCGCGTCGCCGAACAGATAATCAGGCCCACCGGGCTTCTCGACCCCGAAATCACCATCCGCGAGACGCGCGGGCAGATCGACGACCTCATCAGCGAAGTGAAGGCGCGCGTCGAAAAGAACGAGCGAGTGCTTATCACGACGCTCACCAAGAAAATGTCGGAAGATCTCACTATTTATCTTCAGGACGCCGGAGTGCTCGCGCAGTACCTGCACTCGGAGGTCGACACTCTCGAGCGCACCGAGATCATCCGCAATCTGCGCATCGGAAAATTCAACGCGCTCGTTGGCATCAATTTGCTGCGCGAGGGCCTTGATATTCCGGAAGTGTCTTTGGTGGCTATTCTTGACGCCGACCGCGAAGGATTCCTCCGCTCGCACCGCTCGCTCATTCAAACCTGCGGCCGCGCGGCGCGAAACGTCAACGGCAGGGTAATTTTCTACGCGGACAAGATCACCGACGGGATGCGCAAGACCATCGAAGAGACCAACAGAAGGCGCGCTATTCAGATGGAATACAATAAAAAGCACAATATAACGCCGAAAACCATCATCAAAAATATATTCGAAAGCATGGCGGTCGCCGGGTACGACGGCGCCGCGCTGCTCGAAGCGGGCGTAAGCCCTGAAAAACTCAGCGAAATGATAGCCGATCTCGAAAAGAAAATGTACGACGCCGCGCTGTCGCTCAATTTCGAAGAGGCCTCAGCATGCCGTGACCAGATCCTGGCGCTGGGCGGAAAACTCGAAGGCGTCGAATCGCCCGGCGGCGGCCGCATCGGCCCTAAAAATAAAAAATACGTAAGAACTAAAAAAGGTGCAATATGATCATTACCAATTCCAGGGCTTATACCGAATGTTTTCTCCAGCTGGCGAACGTTTTAGACCTCGACGAGAACAGGCCGACCTACCACAGCTGGCGGGTCGCCGCGGTGGCCTATCAGATGGGACTTCTTCTGAACTCGACCAACCTTCAGGAGATATTCTGGAGCGGGCTTCTGCACGATATCGGCGCGTTCGGATACAACGATTTTACCGTTTCGACATCGGAATCCATATCGGTGTTCGAGAAAGAAAAAATACTCAATCATCCGCTCAAATCGGCGCGGATAATCCAGAAAGAACTTCCGGGCGAAGTTTCGGCTGTCGCCGAGTTCGTGAAGTATCATCATGAAAAATTCGACGGCACCGGGTTTCCGGAAGGCCTCGCTGGAAACGACATCCCGATCTGCTCGCAGATCATTAAGATCGCCGACGATTTAGACACTGCGCTGCGCATGATCCCGGAGATATCCAAAAAAGACATTTATGACATGTTCCGGCGCAATATCGACCGCGAATATTCATCACAGATGGTCTCGCTGCTTCTCGAAACTCTCGAAAAAGACGATTTTTTCTCTAAGATCGAAATCGGCGCGCGCGTCCCGATCGTCGTCTACGGCATACTCGACTCGCTGCCTAATTATAAAATGTTCCTGGGTGCGGATCTGCTCGAAAAGATCACCACCGTTTTCGCCGATATAATAGACGCGAAGCACGAGGAAACGCTCGGCCACTCGGGCCGCGTGGCTGCTTACTCCCAGCATATCTCCGAAGTGCTGAAGCTGAATCCTAAAGATATCACAAAAGTCAAGATGGCCGGATTCATGCACGATATCGGTAAATCAGCCGTTCCGCGCAATATATTGAATAAGTCCGACAATCTTTCGCCTTTCGAATGGCACGTCATTAAGGGCCATCCGGTCCTCACCATGGACATTCTCAGAAAAATGAGCGTTTTCAACGATATCGTCGAAATAGCCGGCTATCATCACGAAAGGCTTAACGGCTCGGGATATCCGAGCGGGCTGCCGGCTGAAAGCATTCCGTTCCTCGCCAGGATAGTCATAGTGGCGGACGTTTTCGACGCCATGACCTCGGGGCGGCGCTACCAGAAATATATCAGCCGCGAGGAGGCCATCGATTACATGATTGCGCAGAAAAACGTGCTGTTCGACGCCGACGCCGTCGGGGCCATGGTCGAAGTGGCCAGCGGCGAGCTGAAAAAACTGGCCGCCGATAAAATTGCCGGCCGCGCCGGGGAGACAAATTAACGAATTTTTGTTTTTATAATTATATACAAGGAGTTTCGACCGTATGAGAAAAGAAGAAGTTATTGCGATATTGAAGGAGTCCGGCGTAGATTTCCTCAGAGTCCTCTGGTGCGACAACGCTAATGTAATACGATCAAAAGCGATATCCACGGCCATTATTGGCGATAATTTCGACTATCCGGCAGGAATATCGCCCGCCCAGCAGGCGGTGCCCGTAATGTTCGACGGCATAGTCAACAACTCCGGGCTGTGCCCCGTCGGCGAGGTTTATTTAAAGCCCGACTACAACACGCTCACGCTTCTCGATTACGCCCCGGGACACGCTTCGGTTATCGCCGATATGACCCATAAAGGCCAGATATGGGACCTGTGCCCCAGAAATTATTTGAAAAAAGCGGTGGCGGCCGCTTCTGAAATGGGATATAAAATAAATGCCGCTTTCGAGAACGAATTTTACCTTTTCAGACATTCCGACGACGACACGAAGCCGGCGCCCGTCGACGAGTCGCTTTTCGCCATGGCCACTTCCATGAATATCAGCGGCGAGGTTATCGGAAAAATATCCAGGAGCCTCTGCAGGCAGGGAATAGTGGTCGAACGCTACTATCCCGAAGGCGGAAACGGCCAGCAGGAGCTGACTATCCGCTATGACAATGCGCTGAAGGCCGCCGATAACCAGATCATATTCCGCCAGACCGTCCACGGCGTCACGATGGCAAATAATCTTATAGCCAGCTTTATGCCGAAGATATTTGAAGAAGGCGCCGGCAGCGGCTGTCACCTGCATCTGAGCATAACGAAAGACGGCGCCGATATAACGGGCGATCCGGCCGCCAGGTATAAAATGTCAGCGGACACGGAACGCTTCGTCGCCGGCATTATGCGGCGCATGAACGCTCTGTGCGCGGCCACTATGCCGACCGTCAATTCGTACAGGCGTATCAAGCCGCACTGCTGGAGCGGAGCGTTCAACTGCTGGGGTTTTGACAACCGCGAGGCGGCGATACGGGTTATAACATCTCCTGACGAAAAGACGGTTTCACATTTCGAGCTCAAATCATGCGACGCTTCGTCGAATCCTTATGTAGCGCTCGCTTCGGTTATTTTCGCCGGGCTCGCCGGTATCCGCGAAAACCTCGAGCTGTGCCCGCCGGTCGACTGCGATCCCGGCAAGTATGACGCGAAGACGCTCGCCGAAAAAAATATAAAACCGCTGCCGCAGGAATTGGGCGTCGCGCTCGACGAGCTCGAAAAAGATGAAATGCTGAGATCGGCCATGGGAGAAAATTTTTATAAGAGCTATTCCGCCGTCAAAAAGACCGAGTGGAATTATATGAAGACCTTCGCGATCGACCGCGAAAGGAAAATGCTTTTAAGGCGATACTGATAATGAGAGGTTTTTAAAGTGGCTTTAAACGTTATATGCCCCGCGTGCGGAGCGGAAAATCTAATAACGCGGCCCGGCGCCGAAAATGGCGATCTATTGTGCAGCGTGTGCGGAGAAAGGCTGGATGCCCCGTCCGGCGGCCAGCCGTCCAGAAAAAGCGCGTTCGGCCGCTCCGATGCGGGTAATTCAAATTCTGGCGCTAACGCATCGTCCGTCGGCGGAACCCGCGTCGACGGACGGTCGCTCGAACCTGACGCCCCCGTCAACCGTATATACGCCCCGCCGCCGCGCTATGGCGATAATAATTGCGACCGCGGTTCGCAAATGCAGCGCAGGCGTCATTCCCCTCCATTTTCCGGCCAGATAATCATCGTGCTGATCGTCCTTACCTTTATCGCGGTGGCTTATATACAAAAAAAAGACCGCGTATTTTCAGGGAAAACCAGAGTTAAAATGTGCGTATCCAACATGAAAACCATAGAAGGCGCCATGGAACTGTATTTAATGGAAAACGACACCGACGATAAAAGATACGAGCCCAATTTCGGGGTCGAAACCCTTATCAGCAAAGGTTATTTAAGGAGCGAACCGAGGTGCCCTGAAAAGGGAAGATATAAGATCAAACTTACAAAATCCGGTAAAGCGACCATTAACGGCGTAAGCTGCGAAAAGCACGGCTCCCTCTTAGAACTCATCCGCAATGACGGCAGAACCAGAGGACTTTAAAATTCAGTCTTACTCGTATGGGTAAGACATTTTTTTTAGTGGAGAGTTAAGAGTGGAGAGTTGAGAACTAAAGGTATTTTGACGATTTAAATAATAAATATCCCAAACATTAACTATCCACTCTCCGTTGTCAACTCTTAACTAATAATTACCGGTATAAAATGAAAAAGAGTCAAATTTTTACCTGTCTTTTAATTTTTTCATCAGCCAGGCCATGTTGCGGCCGAGATTCGTCATCGTCTGCATGCCTTCGGCGTCGTTTTTCGCCTCGCCTTTTTCGCGGCCGAAACAGTCGTTCCAGTATGACGATCCGGGTACTATCATCGAGTTGATCAGAAAGAAATGGTTCATGGTGTCGAACGCGTGTATGGCGCCGCCACGTCTTACGGCCACCACGGCGGCTCCCACTTTATACTTCAACACGTCCTGATTGGCCTTAGCCAGAAATCCCGTGCGGTCGATCAGCGCCTTCATTTCGGTCGTCACGTCGGTGAAGTAGGTCGGCGAGCCCAGCAGAATCGCATCCGCCTCCAGCATTTTAGCGAAGCATAAATTAAGGTCGTCGTTGACCACGCACTTCAGGTCCTGGTTTTCATAGCATTTGCCGCAGGCCGTGCAGCCGCGTACTTTTTTCTGGCATAAATTGATAACTTCCGATTCAATGCCTTCTTTCGCCGTCTCGTTTAATACTGTTTCGATGAGGATCGACGTGTTGCCGTTCAGGCGCGCGCTTCCGTTAAAAGCTATTATTTTCATTTGATATCTCCTTGTCGCTTGACTTGTTTTATCTTTATTGTTGATTATTTTTATAATATAGCATCCTGTTTAATACCGTAATAATCGTTAACAATCGCTAACAAACAGAATTAATAATTAGACTATTTTATTATAGCACATCATCGATAATTTAAAAATATAAAATTTTTTAAAAATTTTCGGTCCGTTGACTTAAGTCAATTACTTTACTTTCAATTTGTATTATAATGGCAGTATAAGATGAATTGAAAAACATTAAAATGACGGAGGGAAATTAAATGAAAAGAAAGATCATCGAGATCAATGAAGAACTTTGCAACGGCTGCGGTAACTGCGTCACCGGCTGCTCCGAAGGAGCACTAAAAATAATAAACGGAAAAGCGAAGGTCGTCAACGATAAATTCTGCGACGGATTCGGCGACTGCATCGGACATTGCCCGACCGGCGCGCTTAAAATAGTCGAACGCGACACCGTCGAATTCGACGAGAACGCCGTGGAAAGCCATCTGAGAAGTAATTTCGGCGAGGACGCCGTGGCTAAAATGAAAGAGGCCCAGAAAAAACACGCTCCCGCCCCCGCCGCGCAACACCACCATCACGGCGGCTGCCCTTCGGCCCGCTTCATGAATTTTAAGGGCGATAACGATAAAAACACCGCGCAATCCGCCGCCGGCGATACCGTATCGGGCGTCGTTAACTCGGAACTCAAACAGTGGCCCGTTCAGCTGCACCTCGTCTCACCCGCGCATCCCGCATTTATGAACTGCGACATTTTAATGGCAGCCGACTGCGTCGCTTTCACATTCGGCGATTTCCACCGCAAACTGCTTAAAGGCAAAACACTCGCTATCATGTGCCCTAAACTCGACGATACCGAAGGCTATGTCGAAAAACTCGCTGAAATATTCAAAAATAATAATATTAAAAGCGTAACCTGCGCTATCATGGAAGTTCCCTGCTGCTCGGGACTTTTAAGGATCGTTAAAACGGCGCTCGCCGAAAGCGGCGCGGATATCCCCCTTAAAACCATAACTATCGGCGTCGCCGGAAGCGTTAAGGACCTTTCAATTTAATAAGACCGGCGGACCGTAAAATTAATGTATTAATGTTAAATAATAGTTTATAATATTCAAGTAATCAAATTAAAATTTTTAAAAGTATTTTTAGAAAATTGACTTACGTCAATTTATATTTAAGCGAAGTAGTTTATAATTGGATTATAGAAACCCAAAAACGAAATTCAAAAACTAAAACCAAATATCGAAAACTAAAACAGAAAAAGACGAAAACTATTTACTTAAACATCTGTCTCGAATTAACCGGATAAAAATAAAGGAGGAGTTAAAATGTTTTGTTATCAGTGTGAACAGACTCTCGGCGGAAAAGGTTGCGTTAAGATGGGCGTATGCGGTAAAGATTCCGAAACCGCTTCATTACAGGATCTCTTATTATATGTCGCGAAAGGCATATCGATGTATGCCGCGCGCCTTCGTAAAATGGGCGTTATCGACCGTGCTATCGACATAGCCGTCACCGAATACCTCTTCACGACCGTTACCAACGTCAATTTCGACGCCGATAAGCTCGCGCTGCTGATCCAGGCCGCGGATGACATGCGCTCGAAGGCTAAAAAATTATACGAAGAAACCTGCGCTAAAAAAGGCAATACTCCCGAAAATCTAAACGGGCCGGCAGTTTTAGCGCTCGCTTCCGACAAAGCCGGCCTCGTTAAACAGGGCGATTCAATATCTATCGAAACCAGAAAACAGAAACTCGGCGAGGACATCACGGGCCTTCAGGAACTGCTCACCTACGGCGTAAAAGGCACCGCCGCCTACGCCGATCACGCGCACATACTCAATAAAGACGACGAGACCATTTACGGCTTCTTCCACGAAGCGCTCGACTTCCTTACCAAAGAAAACCCCACCGTGGACGAACTCCTCGGACTCAACCTCAAATGCGGCGAGATCAACTTCAAAGTAATGGGATTGCTCTGCGAAGCCAATACCGGAACCTACGGCAATCCAGTTCCGACCAAAGTGCGCATCAACCCGCTCAAAGGCAAGGCCATCCTCGTTTCCGGCCACGACCTCAAAGACCTCGAAGAGCTGCTCAAACAGACCGAAGGTAAAGGCATCAACATATACACCCACGGCGAAATGCTGCCCGCGCACGGCTATCCGGAGCTCAAAAAATACAAACACCTCGCCGGTAACTACGGCGGCGCGTGGCAGGACCAGCGCAAGGAATTCGACGAATTCCCCGGCGCCATACTCATGACCACCAACTGCATCCAGAAACCCCAGGAAACCTATAAAGCCAGAATATTCACCTGCGGCCTCGTCGCATGGCCCGGCGTCGCGCACATCGCTAACCGCGATTTCTCGCCCGTCATCAAAGCCGCGCTCGACGCCCCCGGATTCGCCGCGGACGGCGATCCTAAAGAAATACTGGTCGGATTCGGACATAACGCCGTGCTCGGCGTCGCCGATAAAGTTATCGATGCCGTTAAAGCGGGCGCTATAAAGCATTTCTTCCTCATCGGCGGCTGCGACGGCGCGAAACCCGGCCGCAACTACTACACCGAGTTCGCCGAAAAAGCACCGAAAGATACCGTCATCCTCACTCTCGCCTGCGGCAAGTTCCGCTTCAATAAACTCGAATTCGGCGACATAGGCGGCATCCCGAGACTCCTCGACGTCGGACAGTGCAACGACGCTTACTCCGCGATACAGATCGCGCTCGCCCTCGCCGGCGCTTTCAAATGCGGCGTCAACGACCTGCCGCTGTCGATGATTCTGTCATGGTACGAACAGAAGGCCGTGTGCATACTGCTCACGCTGCTGTCCCTCGGTATCAAAAATATTAAACTCGGACCGACGCTTCCCGCGTTCGTAACCCCGACCGTGCTCAACGTGCTCGTCGAAAAATTCAATATCGCTCCGACAACCACCGCTGAAGCCGACCTCAACGCTATACTCAAAAAATAACCAAACTGCATATTCAATAGATCGCGATGCTTATCGCGGGTTCGAAAGTGCCGTTAATTAGAAAAGGGGGAAGGGAAAGGACTTATAGCCCTTTCCCTTCCCCCTTTAACCCCCATCCCTATCCCTGAATCGCCTGACGCTTTATGTTTATTGGCTGCAGGCTTTTTTTTCTCGGCTTTAATTCAAATCCTATTTTTTTCCTTTTACTATCAATATCAAATTTTTTTATATTTTTTGCTTTTGGCAATAATTTCTTTCCGGCCAGCCGATCTTTTGCGTTTGTCTTTCCTGCTTTATATTTTTCCCCTGCCTGCCGAGAGTTTTGCAGTCGCGCGCATGCGCGCGACTGCGTAGCATCAAGGCATCTCAGTATATCGATACCCATGCTCACGGGAAAGTTTCTAAAAATAAAAATACTTTTTGGATAAGAATAAAAAAAGATTTTTGTTGATTATATGCGCTTTTCGGCGGAAAGGTCTAACAATTTATTAAGAATAGTTTTGGAATAATATCGGTTATTTTCGATCAGCTTTATGAATAATGTTCTTAACTCTTTGATGAGTCCTTTTTCTTTTGCTTTAAATAGAATGCCGAGAGTTCCGACGCAGTTTACTCCCAGTTCTTCCGCGATCTGCCTGGCTTTTAGATCGTCAATAACCAGAAAATCGGCTTTTAATTCCTTATATAAAATTATAGCCTCAGATTCTCCGAGATCCATGATGGGCAATAAATTATTGGTTTGACTTATATCCGCGACCCTTTCCCTGAAAAAACTTTTTAATTTATTAGTTTCCAATTCGTTTTCGCCGGCCGTGAATTCATTCCAGACAGCTCGCGGGATAATAATTTTTTTGAATAATTTCTCAAGAATATCGAGTCTATCTATCGAAGCTAGAGAAATTACAGGGCTTGTATCGGAAACGATCGTGATAAGTTTTTTGCTGTTCATTACAAAACGCTTAATTTTTGGATATCGTTTTCAATATCGTTAAATTTAAGATTAGATATTGGGATTTTATTTTTAGACAGGATATCTTCGAATTTAATTTTAGATATTCCGGCCAGTTTGGCAGCTTTTCCTAAAGTAAGCTTATGATTTAAATAAAACTGGATCGCGGTGTATAGGATCAGGTCGTTTTTAAGCTCGTCTTCCGATTTGTTCAAAGCCAGAAACAGGTCGGAAGGAATGGATATTTTTAATATTTTTTGAGCCATGAGTCTCACCTCAATTATATTTTAACACACTTTTAAAGGTATTTCAAATAATTTCGGAAACAATCAGAATTTGAGAATTAACGAAACAATAAGTATTAACGGTCAGTACTTTTTACCAGTAAATTACTTGTTTCTGGTGAACATATACCTCAGCGGTAGCTCTATTCGTGCGCGCCAGGCGGTCTCGTTGTGCGGCGCGTCCGGAAATTCTTTATAGATATAGTTTTTGAAGCCCGGATATTTTTGCTTGAACGCTATGTTGAATTTGCGCGTGAATGAAAGGCCTTCTTCGCCTTCGGCGCCGCCCATATCAACCCATATGCGTGTTTTAGCGGCGTCGAGTTTCGCGCTGGTCACGTAATCGATTATTTTACCGTCGGCCCACCAGATCGAAGGCGACATTACTATGACTTTTGAAAATTTATCGCTTCGCTTAGCGCCTGCATAGAGCGAGATGAGTCCGCCGAGCGAAGAGCCGCCGATGGCGGTATTTTTAGCGTCCGTGAGCGTGCGGTACTTCGAATTGACGTGCGGCATAAGCTCATCAATTAGAAATTGCAGGTATTTTTCGCCGTCGCCGCCTTCGTGTTTCGGGTCTTTGAACGGCGTGTATTCGCCGATGCGGTCTGGGCCGTTATAGACGGCGATCACTATCATTTCGTTAATGGCGGATTGTTTGTACAATTTGGCGCACGCCTCGTCGACGCCCCAATCGACGCCCTGGAAAGAAGTATTCGGGTCGAACAGATTATTGCCGTCGTGCATATAAAGCACCGGATAGCGTTTTAATTTTTTTTCGCCGGTTTTTGCTTTAACTTCAGTTGCTTCAGTTTCTGAAGTTTCGCCGCTGCCTGAAGTTTTATCTTTATACGAAGGCGGCAGCAGCACGATGATATCTCGTTCATTGCCGAGGATTTTCGATTTGAATTTTTTAATGAACTCGTAATCGCCGGTTATTTCGGGCGGTTTAGGCCCGGCGCTGGAGCCGTCGGCGTTGATGTCGGCCCAGGCTTCGACGGCGCAGTCGATCTTGTTCTCGCCGGCTTCGAAGTTGAAGAACAGTTTGCGGTTCGGTATCTCATGGCCTTTGGCGTCTTTTTCCACTTTCGAAAAATCGCCGCGCGTGAATTTGAACTCGATCTCGTAGTCTTTTTCGAGGCGCGCGCCGAAGCGGTAAGTATATTCGGAAATTTTGATAAGCTCCGCCCCCGTTGCCTTCCAGTCGCCCATGGTTTCGTGGCCGCCGGCGATGTAAATCTTATCGCCCGCCGGGGTGGAGGCGGGGACTTTAACTGTGACTATGAGGTTATCGGGGAGCGTGCCGGGCGTTACGATGCCGGAGTCGGCCGCTGATGCTGGAAAAATGAAAACCGCGGCATGCAAAAATAAAATGAAGGCGAAAATCAGCGCGGCCGCGCGTAATTTATCGATCACAGAGCGGCTCGAGCGAAAGCTCCCGGCCGTTTTTCCGGAGCGCAAAAATATTTCCGGTGAACTAAGTTTTTTAAGTTTTTTCATTTTAAATTTCCTTTTTAGTTAATAAATATTGATCGGACATTATTTTCCGGGTTCCGTCTTTTGCTGCCAAAATTCTTCTGCCGAAAGTTGATATATATGAAATTATATCACTTTTTTTCTTCCGCGGCTTTGACCGGTTTTTGAAAGAGCGAGTCTTCGACCGTTCCGAACGTACATTCCGGGTATTTCATTTCGCCCGTGAGTTCTTCGTTTTTATTGTAAATATTCCTGCCGGTCAATAGTTTTTTCGCGGGATCGACCGTAACCGTTTCATTCTCCTTCGAGGCGGCGTCGGGATAGTAAGTATAAGTGATGCTGCCGTCGGATTTCCCTTCCTGAAATCGAGTCATTAAATTCATCCTGTGCGCGGACAGCGGAGGAACGGGAATGGGCGTCATTTGATCTGTGTTTTTCAGGTAAAACCAGGCGGCGTTGCCGTCCACTACCGTTATTGATTCCAGGCCTTCTTCCGCGTCGATCCGCATGTCGATCCTGTAGTGTTTTTCGTCTTTGAAATAGGCTTTTCCGATGCTGCTGCGCCACCAGGTCGCGGCGGGATCACTCTTGCCCGGCCCGTCATCGGCGGCCCAGCTCACGCCGCAATGCGGGCATCTGTCGCCTATCGTGAAATAACCGGGGGCCGATTTGCCGCATTGGCCGCATTTTTTGAGGGTCACAACGCCGGAATTATCATTTGCCTTGATCAATTCATTGTAGTCGATCGAATATATCGCGTTAACGCTCATTTTATTCAAAATTTCCTTCAACGGCCCGGGGACCTTCGAGTCGTCGTATTTAGTTCCTTTCGCATCCGCGCCTTTTGAGATCAACAGCCGGCATATGTCATCGAAATCTTTTTTGCATTCGCAGCAATGCGCCAGCAGTGTTTTTCCGTCTTTGTCCTTTCCGTTGATATCTTTAAAGTCGGTCATTTTTTCGATCACAAGCTTTGCGATATCCGCGTCTTCGCTTTTAACGGCGTAATATAGCGCGGGGTATCCTTCGTTATTTCTGGAATTCACGTCGGCGCCCTTTTCTATCAAATATTTCGATATTTCGCTTTTTCCGCCTTTGATGGAGTAATGCGCGAGAGTGTTATCCTTGTTATCTTTTGCTTTGAGGTCGGCCCCTTTTTCAGCAAGCGCTTTTACCATATCAATATTCGCGGATATCACGGCATATATGATAACGGATCTGCCTTCATTATCGGCGGCGGCGGCGGCGGCGCCCCGGGATATCAGTTTTTCATACAGCGGCACGTTTCCAATTTTAGCGGCGTATAATAAAGCGGTCATCCCGGCTTTGTTCTTCAGGTTCACATCTGCGCCGCCGGTTATTAAAAAATCCGTCAGTTCTTTCAGATTCTGATTTATTGCAAAAAATAACGCCGTATTGCTTTCTTCGTCCTGATAATTAAAATTAGCTCCCTGGTTGATAAATTCCTTGACCTCATCCGTATATCCGTCACGGGCGGCCTTGATCATCTGCTCGTTTATCTCCGCCTGTTTTTCCGGCTTCAGGACCACGGCTTTTTTAACCGGCGCCTTTTGAGCCGGGTCACCGCCTTCGGTATTTTCGGGCTTCGAGGGCTGGCCGGCGGCTTTATTAGTTTTATTATCCGCGATATCTTTTAAAAAGTTAATCACTTTTTCATGCCCTTTTTTTTCCGCCAGGGAAAGCGCCGTTTCGCCGTTATTTGCCTGTATTTTAACGTCGGCCCCGTTTTTGACGAGCAGCGTTACAATATCGATATGGCCGAAATTCGACGCAATCATTAAAGGCGTATATCCGTTATTATCCTGCAAATTAACGTCGGCGCCCTTTTCTATAGAGAGTTTTGCAAGTTCGGCGTCGTTTTTCGCCGATGATTTTATCAGATCTTCGTTTACGCCGGCAAATAGCATATCAGCAAATAAAAAGACGCACGCCGATAAAATCAGCAATAAAAGTATTTTTCTCATTTATAAACCTCACTGAAAAATGAATTTTTTTAAAAAAATTTTTACGTTAAAATTGTATCATAGATTGAAAATTTATTCAACTTACGTTTTTTTCGCGCCCTGCCCGTCACGCATCTCCATCGCCATTTCAAAGATCGCGCCTATCTTTTCGATCTTATCCTCGAGATGGTCCGTCGTGCGGATCAGCTATACAGCAGGCTCGAATTAAATACTTTTTCCTTTATCTCCGGTATCGACATGGAGGCCTGGGCATAATGCATGGCGAGGGTTTCGAGGAACCCGCCGTCTGATTCGCGCAGGATGAATTCTTTTGAGAACCGCTCGGGTATTTTGGTTACTTTAACGTATATACCCTTGAAATCGAGGTTGTTAAGGCTTCTTGGCGGAAGGTAAGCTATGAAAGGCGAATACATCTGTTTTTTTCTATAAATGATCCCGTATCCGCCGCCGGCCTTTTTAGGCCGGTCG
>Ga0209212_1003515_pt1 | contig 20542 bp, 18 predicted proteins | sample RifGroC2_FD_183996 | JGI IMG/M metagenome (GOLD analysis project Ga0209212, IMG submission 183996) | Groundwater microbial communities from Rifle, Colorado, USA - Groundwater C2 (SPAdes) (version 2) | ecosystem: Environmental > Aquatic > Deep subsurface > Groundwater | place: Rifle, Colorado... | reverse complement strand
GGCTGGTAGGGCGGATGAGCCGCAGGCGTTATCCGCCGGATGTGAACGATGTCGGGCAATTTGCGTTTCCACCATGCGGCGGATAACGCTGCGCTCATCCGCCCTACGAATTGCCTGATTACGATTAACCGATCACGAACAACGGCTGGCCAAACTCCACCGGCTGGCCGTTTTGGCTATGGCCGCAGCTACGCTGCTTAACGTTCGCTACGCTTACGTTAGCCAGCGCCGAAACGGGCGAAATTTTGGCGGATATTTCACTCATGGCGTCACCCTATAACGAATAATGGCTGACCGAACTCTACCGGCTGGCCGTTTTCCACCAGAATAGCCTTGATGACCCCAGCCTGATCCGCGTCGATTTCGTTGAGCAGCTTCATCGCCTCGATGATGCACAGGGTGTCGCCGCTGTTCACGGATTGGCCGACATCCACAAAGGCCTTGGAGCCCGGCGAGGCCGAGCGGTAGAAGGTGCCGACCATCGGCGATTTCACCAGATGGCCTTCGGGTGCGGCGGGTTTTGCGGGTTCCGCTGTGGCAGCGGCGGGTTGCGGCGCGGCAGGTGCGGCAACGGGTTGCGGGGCCGGTGCATATATCTGCTGGGTGGCGGCGATGTTGCGTGTGATGCGCACGCGTTCTTCGCCCTCGCTGATTTCCAGTTCGGCAATGCCGGAACTTTCCACCAGCTCAATCAGTGTCTTGAGCTTGCGTAAATCCATGATGCCCTCCTTAAAACTCTAGTTTTTATAGTTCAGCGCGTATTGCACTGCTGATTCATACCCCGCCGCGCCCAGGCCGCTGATGACGCCGATGGCGAGATCGGAGAAAAACGATTCCTTGCGGAACGCTTCCCGCGCGAACACGTTGGAAAGATGTACCTCGATAAACGGGATCGCAACCGCCGCCAGCGCGTCGCGCAAGGCTACGCTGGTATGGGTGAACGCCGCCGGATTGATGACGATGAACTGGGTGCCGTCGGCGCGCGCCTGCTGCACCCGCTCCACCAGCGCCGCCTCGGCGTTGCTCTGGAAACAAAACAGGTTTGCGCCATTCGCATCGGCTAATGTCATTAAACGTGCGTTAATTTCGTCTAACGTGACGCGCCCATACACATCCGGCTCGCGACTGCCGAGCAGGTTCAGGTTGGGTCCGTGCAACACCAGGATGTTTTTCATGCGCGAAGTTTGCCGTAAATTAGGGTGATTTGTCCATCTTTTTTGTAAAGATAAAGAAAGAACGCTAAAAGCCCGCGTTTTGCAGTGTTTTCAGGAATTGTGCCGCATTCTGATAGCCCATTACCCGGAAGTCGCCCAACTCTTTGCCTTGTGCGTCGAAAAACAGGATGCCGGGCGGGCCGTACAGGCCGAAGCGTTTTAGCAATGCCTGGTCGGCTTCGCCGTTGGCGGTCACGTCCGCTTGCAGCAACAGCATGGGTTTGAGTTTGGTCTGCACGGCAGGGTCGGCGAAGGTAAATCGCTCCATTTCCTTGCAGGAGACGCACCAGTCGGCGTAGAAATCCAACATCACCGCCTGCCCGTGCGCCTCTTTAATGCGCCGGTCGAGATCCGCGACATCCGTGACGCGGGAGAATTGCACGGTCTCCGCTACATGCGCCTCGGTGCGGCCGATGTTGCCGAGCGGGCGCAGCAGGTCGCGCGCGCCGGACAGCGCGCCGATCAGGTAAGCCACGCCGAGCAGCAGGGCGATTATGCCGATGCCCTTGAACAGCGTATGCCAGCCGTTGGCATTCTGCGGCAGCGTGTCCAGCGCGCGCAGGTAGACGCCGGAGAAGATCAGCAGCGCCGCCCACAGCAGCATTTGCACGCCGATCGGCAACAGCGGCTGGACGATCCAGATCGCCAGCGCCAGCAGCATCACGCCGAAGAATTTCTTGACCGCTTCCATCCATGCGCCGGCCTTGGGCAGCAATACACCCGCCGAGGTACCGATCAGCAGCAGCGGCGCGCCCATGCCCAGCGCCAGCGCGAACAGGGCGATCCCGCCCAGCACGGCATCATGCGTCTGGCCGATATACAGCAGCGCGCCGGCCAAGGGGGCGGCCACGCACGGCCCCATGATGATGGCGGACAGCGCACCCATCGCGAATACGCCGGACAGATGCCCGCCGTGCAGGTGGTTGCTGGTGTCTGTCAGCTTGCTTTGCCAGGCATTGGGGAGCTGTATTTCATATAGACCAAACATCGACAACGACAGCAACACGAACAGCCCGGAAAAGCTGCCCAGCACCCAGGGTGTTTGCAGCGCGTTGGAAATCAGGTGGCCGGAATATCCGGCCGCCACACCGGCGGCGGCGTATGTAATCGCCATGCCCAGCACGTAAGCCAGCGACAGGACGAAGGCGTGCATCCTGGTGATCTTGTGGCCGCGCCCGACGATGATGCCGGACAGGATGGGAATCATCGGAAACACGCAGGGCGTCAACGCGAGCAACAGCCCCGCGCCGAAGAAAAAGGAAATAATCAGCCAGAAACTGCCGCTCTTGAAGAGTTGCGCGATCTGGGCATTTTCGGTGGTGGGGGCAGCTGGCAGGGGAGTGATAGCCGATGGCGGCGGTGTCTCGGTCATCTCCGGGACGGGCGACGCACGCAAGCCGGTTTTGGCGTCCGGCAAGTCGAGCGCTATCGCCTTGTTGATCGGCGGATAGCATAACCCCTCCTCGCTGCAACCCATGTAGGTGGCGTTCAACGTGATGCCGGTGGCGGCATCACGCGGGCGCTCCAGGGTGATCTCGGCCTGGATCGAGCGATGGAACACTTCGATGTCGCCGAAAGAGGGATCCCGCTTCATTTCGCCGCGCGGCAAATTCACCGCCAGGACTTTGGCCGCGCCATCGCCTGTCTCGAACTTGATTTTGTCGCGATATAAATAGTAGCCCGGCGTCACGGTGAAGCTGGCTTGCAGGGTGTAAGCGTCGCGCACCGTGACCTGCAGCCCGAAAGCCTGATCCGGCGGCAGGAAAGTGGGCTGTTTGCTGCCGCCCAGACGATCCAGCAAGCCCGCATTTGCGGCGGGAGCCATCAAACATAACAGCAGTAGTACAAAACGCATGGGTTATTCCTTGAGAGTGTTGGCTTCTTGATTGACCCAATCCAGGTAAGCGGGCAAACCGGCTGTTACAGGGACAGCGATGATTTCGGGAAGTTCGTAGGGATGCGCCGCGCGGATCAGTTGTTCGAGGCGCGGATAGGCGGCGCGCGTGGTCTTGATCAACAGCGGCACTTCGGTGGCGGTGTCGATTTTACCCTGCCAGCGGTAAGTCGAGATGCAGGGCGCGAGCTGGTTCACGCAAGCCGCCGCCCGTTCCTCGACCAGTCGCCGCGCCAGTTGCCCGGCGGCTTGCGCGTCCGGCAGATTGGTAATGACTAATAAAATGTCGCTCATGATCTGAATGTGTTCATTTCGCGAAGCGCAATCCAAGTTGCAGCAATTCATCCCACACATCGCCCTGGCGCAGGCCTTTGATGGTCTTGTCCAGGCGCGCGGCCTGTTGCATGGCGCGTTCGATATGCGGAAATTTCAGACGCCGTGCCGCCTGCTCGATCAGGGGTTGGCGGTCCTTGCGCACCCGCATGTCGCGCAGCGCGTTGCCGAGATTGCCGCCGCGCTGCACCGCTTGCAGCACCTTGCCCAGCGTGCGGATATCTTCGCCGACCGCCCACAGCACCAGCACGGTGGCGGTTCCCTCGGCGCGCAGTCCGTCGAGGATGCGCGCGAAACGCGCCGCGTCGCCGTTCAGCATGGCTTCCGAGAGCTTGAAAATATCGTAGCGCGCCACGTCCATCACCGCATCCTTGACCTGCTCGAAAGACAGTTGCCCGGCGGGGAACAGCAGCGCGAGTTTCTGGATTTCCTGGAATGCCGCGAGCAGGTTGCCTTCGCAGCGGTCGGCGAGAAATTCCAATGTAGCCGGGTCGGCGCTCTGCCCCTGCCGTTTCATGCGTCCGGCAATCCAGCGCGGCAGCGCCGGGCGCGGAATATCGTCGGCGGAAACCATCACGCCGTGCTTTTCCAGTGCGCCGAACCACTGGCTTTTCTGCGCGCTCCAGTCCAGCTTGGGCAGGGAGATCAGGGTCAGTATGTCCGGGCTCAGGTTGGCGACATAGTCCTGCAACGCCTGCCCGCCTTCCGTGCCGGGCTTGCCGGACGGGATGCGCAGGTCGATGATCTTGCGCTCGGCAAACAGCGACAGGCTTTGCGCGCTGTTGCGCAGCTCGCCCCATTTGAAATACTGCTCGGCGATGAAGGTTTCCCGCTCGGAATAACCGGCCGCGCGTGCCGCTGCGCGGATGCTGTCCGCCGCCTCGACCGCCAGCAGCAGTGCGTCGCCGTACACCACATACAGCGGCTTGAGGCCGGAGGCAAGGTGGCGCGGCAGGTCTTCGCTGGTGATCGCCATGAGAATTATTGCGGCTGCGATTTGGCGCGGCTCAGGCGGCGCACGATCTGCTGCACCATGTCGGAACGCATGCTCTGATAGAGCAGGGTTTCCTCGGCTTCCTTGGCGAGAACCTTGGTGTCGTCGTAAACATAATCGCGGCGCAGCATGACTTCCTCGGCGGGGATCCAGTCCTGCCCCTTGAGGTCATAAGCACGCAACGAAACCCGGTAGCGCAACTGGAATTCGTTCACGCGCCCGCTGCCGCCCAGCGTGAGGATTTGTTTTTCGGTAATCTCGCTGACGATGTTGAGCACCACATCGGCTTCCTTCGCGCTGTGTACCAGCCGCACCTTGTTCGCTTCCAGGTTGCGGCGCAGCTCGGCGATGAAGGACGTGCCGGGATTGGCCGCATCCAGATATAAGGTATCGAACGGCATCCCCGCCTGGCCGCGCAGATGGAAGCCGCAGGCAGTCAGCAGGAGCGTAGTTAGCAGCAGGGCGGTCAACAGCAATAATGTACGCATAGCCATATTTCCAAGCCGGATGAACCGGAAAAAGTTGTGCCAGAAAATTTATGCCGGATCGCAGGCGTCCCGCCTGCATGCGGGCAAGATGCCCGCGCTCCCGTGGTTGTTGACAACGAACAGCTTGTTTACACGACAATGTTGACCAGGCGACCCGGCACGATCACGATCTTCTTCGGCGCCGCGCCCGCGAGTTGTTTTTCGACGGCGGGGTGAGCGAGCGCCAATTGCTCCAGCGTCGCCTTATCGGCGGTCTTGGCAACCGTCAAATTGCCGCGCAGCTTGCCGTTCACCTGGATCACGATCTCGATTTCATCCTGCACCAGCGCGCTCGGGTCGGCCTTGGGGAAAGGCTGATCCAGCATATCGCTGCCGGGGCGCAGCTCGGTCCACAAAGTTTGGCAGAGATGCGGCACGATCGGGTTCAGCATCAGCGCGATGGCTTCCAGCACCTCTTGCGCCACGTTGCGTGCGACCGGATTCTGCTCGTCAAACTTGACCAGCGCGTTGAGCAGCTCCATGTTCGCCGCGATGGCGGTATTGAAGGTCTTGCGCCGCCCCATGTCGTCGTCCACCTTGGCGATGGTCTGGTGCAGTTGCAGGCGCAGGGCTTTGGCAGCCGTACTCAGTTCGCCGCTGCGATAGGCCGTTGCAACGCCCTGTTCGACATGGTCATGGACGGCCTTCCACACCCGCTTGAGGAAACGGAACGCGCCTTCCACACCGGCGTCCGACCATTCCAGCGACTGTTCCGGCGGCGCGGCAAACATCATGAACAGGCGCGCGGTGTCGGCGCCATACGCGTCGATGATGGCCTGCGGGTCGACGCCGTTGTTCTTGGATTTGGCCATTTTTTCGGTGCTGCCGATGTTCACCGACAGGCCGTCGGCGCGCAGCGTTGCGCCGACCGGGCGACCGCGCTCGTCGGTTTTGACTTCCACCTCGGACGGATTGAACCACTGTTTCCTGCCGTGCGCATCATCGCGGTAAAACGTCGGCGCGACCACCATGCCTTGAGTAAGAAGATTCTGAAAAGGCTCATCGCCCTGCACCAGCCCCTCGTCGCGCATCAGCTTGTGGAAGAAGCGTGCATACAGCAGATGCAGAATCGCGTGTTCGATGCCGCCGATATATTGATCCACCGGCAACCAGTGTTGTGCGGCTGTTTTGTCCACCATGCCGGTGCTGCAATCCGGGCTGGCGTAACGCGCGTAATACCAGGACGACTCGATGAAAGTGTCCATCGTGTCGGTCTCGCGCTTCGCCGCCTTGCCGCATTGCGGGCAGGGGGTCATATAGAATTCCGGCATCTTTGCCAGCGGCGAACCGGCGCCGTCCGGCACCACGTTCTCGGGCAACACCACGGGCAATTGCTCGTCCGGTACCGGCACATCGCCGCAGGTGAAACAATGGATGATCGGGATCGGGCAGCCCCAGTAGCGTTGCCGCGAAATGCCCCAGTCGCGCAGGCGGAACTGGCTGCGCTTCTTGCCGAGCCCCCTGGCTTGCAGGTCGGCGGAAATCGCGTCGAACGCCTCCTGGAATTCCATGCCGTTATATTTTCCGGAGCAGACCAGCGGCCCGTATCTCGTGATCGGCGAATCGACTTGCAACTGTCTGGCGAATTCTTGCACGGCCTCGATCAGGGCTTCCGAAGGCGCTTCCAGCTCCATCAGCACATTGCCCAGATAGGCGAACATGCCCATCAGGTCGAGGTCGTCCTGGTTCAGCTCGAACCCGTCGGCTTCAAACTGCGCTTCCAGTTTTTTCCATTTATCCGACAATTCCGGGCTGGCGATGACGTGCTTGACGGGCAATTCATACTTTGTCGCGAATTCAAAATCGCGTTCGTCGTGCGCCGGAACCGCCATCACCGCGCCCTCGCCGTAACCCATCAGCACGTAGTTGGCGATCCACACCGGCAGTTTTTCTCCGTTGAACGGATGGATGACGAACAAGCCGGTATCCATGCCCTTTTTTTCCATGGTCGCCAGATCGGCTTCGGCTGTGCCGACGCGATTGCACGAGGCGATAAAGTTGGAAAGTTCGGTTTTTTCGGACAGCTCCGCCGCGCGTTTGGCCAGCGGATGCTCCGCCGCTACCGCCACATAAGTCGCGCCCATCAGCGTGTCTGGGCGCGTGGTATAGACCTTGAGCGTACCGGCTGCGCCCACACTCTCCATGTCGTAGGGAAAATAAATTTCGCAACCGTAGCTCTTGCCGATCCAGTTGGCCTGCATGGTCTTGACCTGTTCCGGCCAGCCGGGCAGCGTGTCCAGCCCCTGCAGCAACTCGTCGGCATATTCGGTGATGCGGAAAAAATACATCGGGATGTCGCGCTTTTCCACCGGTGCGCCGGAACGCCAGCCGCATCCGTCGATGACCTGCTCGTTGGCCAGTACGGTCTGATCCACCGGATCCCAGTTCACCGAGGAGGTCTTCTTGTAGATGATGCCTTTTTTATACAAACGGGTGAACAGCCATTGCTCCCAGCGGTAATACTCGGGCGAGCAGGTGGTCACTTCGCGCGACCAGTCGATGCCCAGCCCCAGCGACTTCAGCTGCTTGCGCATGTAGTCGATATTGGAATAGGTCCACGCGGCGGGCGGCACGTTGTTGGCCAGTGCGGCATTTTCGGCGGGCAGGCCGAACGCATCCCAGCCCATCGGCTGCATCACGTTGCAGCCCTTCATGCGGTGATAGCGGCTCAATACGTCGCCGATGGTGTAGTTGCGCACATGCCCCATGTGCAGTTTGCCGGACGGATAAGGGAACATCGACAGACAGTAATACTTGGGTTTGTCGGACTGCGGCTTGTCGGACGGTTCGGCGGCGCGGAATGCCTGACGGCCTTCCCAGTGTTGCTGCGCTTGTTGTTCGATGGAGGCCGGCTGGTAGTTTGGTTGCATGATTTTACGGGTAAAGGTCTGGATTTTTGAATGCGGCATTATAGCGATATCGCCTTTGACGTGCTCAAAGGCGATGTGTTTGGGGTGTCTTTACTCATAAGTCAGAAATACAGGCGACACTTGATGCTCTTCTCGTTCCCACGGTCTGATGAAACAACCAGCCATTCGACTCAGTGAGCAAAGAACGCTCACCAAGCCGCTGGTTATCCGTGGGAATGCATCAGGGGACGCTCCGCGTCCCGTACCGCAGAGCGGCACGACCGGCGTTCCCACGCGGAGCATGGGAACGATGCAATGCCGCCAAAATTACTGACTGCTGTGTAAAAGTGTCGGCCAATCGCCAATCTGTGCCGGGTTAGCGCGTAGCGTGCGCTACCGATAGACTTGCCAGTACATTTTAGATGTATCCCTGCGTTTGCGCCCGGTGCAGCGAGCTTTGTTATAAAATCGCGGACAGTCGAGAATTTTTATTTACATTGTCCCAGGAGAAATCACCATGTCGCGCAAGCATCCCGTTATTGCTGTCACCGGTTCTTCCGGCGCGGGTACCACCACCGTAAAGCAAGCCTTTGAAAACATCTTTCGCCGTGAAAAAATCAAAGCGGCGGTCGTCGAAGGAGACAGCCTGCACAGCCTGGACCGCATGGCGTTCCGCGCCGCCGCCGCCGAGGCCGCCAAAGTGGGCAATAATTCTTTCAGCCACTTCGGCCCGGAATCCAACCACTTCGACAAGATCGAGGAAACCTTCAAGCAATACGGTGAATCCGGTATGTGCCGGCGCCGCTATTACGTGCATAGCGAAGATGAGGCCGCGCTTCACAATAAACATTTCAATCTGACCGACCTGAAGCCGGGGATATTCACCCCGTGGGAAGACATCGAGGCGAATACCGACCTGTTGTTCTATGAAGGCCTGCACGGCATGGCGATCGACGGCGACATCGATGTGGGCAAATATGTGGATCTGGGTATCGGCGTGGTGCCGGTGGTCAATCTGGAATGGATCCAGAAGATCCATCGCGACAAGGCCGAGCGCGGCTATTCGGCGGAAGCGACGGTGGATACCATCCTGCGCCGCATGCCCGACTATGTGAAATACGTCACCCCGCAATTCTCGCGCACCCACATCAATTTTCAGCGCGTCGCGACGGTGGACACCTCCAACCCGTTCATCGCGCGCGACATCCCCACGCTGGATGAAAGTTTCGTGGTGATCCGTTTCAGCAAACCCAAGGGCGTGAACTTCCCCTATCTGCTCACCATGATCCACGACTCCTTCATGTCGCGCGCCAATACCCTGGTGGTGCCCGGCGGCAAGATGAGCTACGCGATGGAAATCATCCTGACCCCGATCCTGCACGAGATGGTCGAGAACAAGAGCAACTAAGGTTCTGATTAACTGTAACGGCGGGGAACCGGGTCAATACCGGTTCCCCGTTTTGTTGGCTGATACCTTGCGACGGCGCAAGCCGCCCCAAACTGACGGGCGGGATTAATTGCGATGAGATCATCGGCGCGCCCGGCGGTTATCCTGTGGGATAATTGCACCATGAATTCCTCCCTGCTTTCCGGCCTCAATCCCGAACAACGCCAAGCCGTCACCCTGCCGCACCAGTCCGCGCTGATTCTCGCCGGAGCGGGCAGCGGCAAGACGCGCGTGCTGACCACGCGCATCGCGTATCTCATCAGCACCGGCGCGGTCAGCCCGCACGGTATTTTGGCGGTGACGTTCACCAACAAGGCGTCGAAGGAAATGGTCACGCGGCTGTCGGCGATGCTGCCGATCAACACGCGCGGGCTATGGATCGGCACGTTCCACGGGCTGTGCAACCGCATGTTGCGCGCGCATCACCGCGAGGCGAATTTGCCGCAGGCGTTCCAGATACTCGACAGCGGCGATCAGTTGTCCGCGATCAAGCGCCTGATGAAGGCGATGAATGTCGATGATGAAAAATTTCCGCCGCGCGAGATGCAGAGCTTCATCAGTGGCAGCAAGGAGCAGGGGCTGCGAGCGAGCGAGGTGGAGGCCTACGATCCGTATACGCGGCGCAAGGTGGAGGTGTTCGCCGAATACGACGCGCAATGCCAGCGCGAAGGGGTGGTGGATTTTTCCGAGCTGTTGTTGCGTTGCTACGAGTTGTTGTCGCGCAACGCCGCGTTGCGCGAGCATTACCAGGAACGTTTCAAGCACATATTGGTGGATGAGTTTCAGGACACCAACACGCTGCAATACCAATGGCTGAAGTTGCTGGCGGGCGTTCCCTCACCTCAATCCTCTCCCGCAAGCGGGCGAGGAGGCGATCGAGAAAAGCACTCTTCGACCTCTGCGCTGTTTGCGGTGGGTGACGACGACCAGTCGATCTATGCGTTTCGCGGCGCGAATGTCGGCAACATGCAGGCGCTGACGCGCGATTTTCATGTCGAGAATGTGATCAAGCTGGAGCAGAACTACCGCTCGCACGGCAATATCCTCGAAGCGGCCAACGTGCTGATCAGCAACAACCGCAACCGCCTCGGCAAGAACTTGTGGACATCGGAGAACGGCGGCGAGTTGCTGCGTGTATACGAGGCGGCGACCGATGTGGACGAGGCGGGCTTCATCGTCGACGAAATCAAACAGTTGAAATCCGAGGGGATCAATCTCAAGGAAATCGCGCTGTTGTACCGTTCCAACGCGCAGTCGCGCGTGCTGGAGCATGCGCTGGTGTCGGCGGGATTGTCGTACCGCGTGTACGGCGGGTTGCGCTTCTTCGAGCGGCAGGAGATCAAGCACGCGCTGGCCTATCTGCGCCTGATGGAAAACACCGACGACGACAACGCGCTGCTGCGCATCATCAATTTTCCGACGCGCGGCATCGGCGCGCGCAGCATCGAGCAGTTGCAGGAAGCGGCGAGGATGAATTCGACTACGCTGTGGGATGCGGCGGCGCGGGCGGGCGGCAAGGTCTCGGCGTTTGTCGCGCTGATCGAATCGCTGCGCGACGCGACGCGCGAACTGCCGCTCCACCCGCAAGGAGTAGGCCGGGGGGTGCCCGGAGCCTCCGGCTCCACCCTCCCGCTCCCCGAGATCATCGACCATGTGCTTGAGCACAGCGGGTTGATCGCGCATTACCAGAACGAAATCGGCGTAAAGAAACGCGAGGCCGAGGAGCGGCTGGAAAACTTGAATGAGCTGGTCAACGCGGCGACGCTGTTCGTGCATGAGAATGAAGACGACAGCCTGATTTCTTTCCTCACCCACGCCTCGCTGGAAGCGGGCGAGCATCAGGCGGGCGACCAGGACGATGCGCTGCACCTGATGACGGTGCATTCCGCCAAGGGGCTGGAGTTTCACACCGTGTTCATCACCGGCCTGGAAGACGGTCTGTTTCCGCACCAGAACAGCCAGCGCGAAGACGGCGGGCTGGATGAAGAGCGGCGCCTGATGTATGTGGCGATCACCCGCGCGCGGCGCAGGCTGTACCTGAGCTTCGCGCAGAGCCGCATGCTGCACGGCCAGGTGAGCTACGGCAGGGCATCGAGTTTTTTGCACGAGTTGCCGGAGGGATTGCTGCATTGGATTACGCCGAGGGTGACACAACGCAATTCGTTTGCTGCCAGCTATCTAACCCCTAACCTCTCCCAGCCTCCCCTTGTCAGGGGAGGAGAACCGGCGTCTCCGCTGGCAAAGGGGGGGCAGGGAGGGTTATGGCGCATCGGCCAGCGCGTGTTCCATCAGAAGTTTGGCGAGGGGGTCATTACCGGCGTCGAGAGCAGCGGCGCGGATGCGCGCGTGCAGGTGAACTTCAAGCGTGCGGGCAGTAAATGGCTGGCATTGGAATACGCGAAGCTGACGGCGGTGTAGGGGCTAATTTATTCGCCCGCGAACGGATGAATCGCCAGCCAGGCCGCTGCTTATTCGCGGAGTGTTTAGTCCGCGTTTCCCTAATGGGCAATCCGGGTTATCTCGCCGGATTCCCGCCTGCCCCGCTTTCGCGAGGGTGACAGGGAATGACGAAACGAATGGATTCTGTGGGATTAAAGCGTGTTTTTGATGATAAAAATCTTGCTGAAATTGGCGATTTCCATCACCTGCGACGCCTCGCTTATCATCAGCGCCGCCAGAAGTGTGGCGTGAACAGGATCAGCACGGTGAAAATTTCCAGCCGCCCGACCAGCATGCCGAAGGTGCATACCCAGGTCTGGAAATCGGTCAGGCCCGCATAATTGCTCGCCGGTCCGACCTGTCCCAGGCCCGGACCGATGTTGTTGACCGAAGCCAGCGCCGCCGTGAATCCGGAGATGAAATCCATGCCGCTGATCAGCAGCATGAAGGTCAGCGTGGCGATGGTCATGAAATACAGCGCGATGAAGCCGAGCACGGCGAATACGATATTGTTGGGCACCACATGGCCGCCGATCTTCATCGGGTTTACCACTGCCGGGTGCAGCAGCTTGAGGAACTCGCGCCCGGCCTGCTTGAACAGCACCAGGGTGCGGATCATCTTGATGCCCCCACCGGTGGAGCCGGAACTGGCGCAGATGCAGGCGAGGAAGAACATCCACATCGGCGCGAAGATCGGCCATTGCGCGAAGTCCACGCTGGCATAGCCGCTGTCGGTGGCGATGGAAACCAGGTTGAAGCTGGCGTGGCGCAGCGCCGTCAGGAAATCCGGGTAGACACCGTTCCACCAGAGAAAGAAGGCGATGCCGAGGCAACTTGCCAAAATCAGCCCGACTGCCGCGACCGCCTCGGCGTCGCGCGAATAGGTGCGCAGGCTTTTGCCCCGCCAGGCGAGGAAGTGGGTGGCAAAGTTGATTACCGCGAACAGCATGAACGCGATCATCACAAACTCGATCAGCGGCGAATCGAAATAACCGACGCTGGCGTCGTGCGTGGAGAAGCCGCCCAGCCCCATGGTCGAGAAGGCATGGCACACCGCGTCCAGCCAGTCCATCCCGGCCCATTTCAACGCGCCGATACAAACCAGCGTGATCGCCACATAGACGATCCACAGGTTGCGCGCGGTGTCGGCGATGCGCGGGGTCAACGCGGACTCTTTCATCGGCCCCGGCATCTCGGCCCTGAACAGTTGCCGTCCGCCGATGCCCAGCAGCGGCAGCACCGCCACCGCCAGCACGATGACGCCCAGGCCGCCCAGCCATTGCAGTTCGTGACGCCATACGTTGATCGCCGGCGGCAGGCCGTCCAGCCCGGTCAGCACGGTCGCGCCGGTGGTGGTCATCGCGGACATGGTCTCGAAATAGGCATCGGTAAAGGATAAATCGGGAATTGCCAGCAGCAGCGGCAGCGTGGCAAATATCGGCATCGCCGTCCACATCGCTACCACCAGCAGATAACCGTGGCGGATCGACAACTCGCCCTTGGCGCGGCGCGTCAGCAGCCACATCAGGAATCCGATAGCCAGCGTCCAAACCATCGCCACCAGGAAATCCAGCAGCATGGCGCCGTCTTCATAAATCAGCGCGGTGGCGATGGGGATAGCGTAGGCCGCGCTGAATACCACCAGCATCAAGCCCAAGGCGTGAATAACGGTCAGCGTGCGCTCCATCAAAAGAACCCGATGTTGACCTGGAACAGTTTTTCGACCTTCTTCACGGTGCGCTTGTCGATGACGAACACGATGACATGGTCTCCCGCCTCGATCAGCGTGTCGTGATGCCCCATGATGACCTCGTCGCCGCGCACGATCGCGCCGATGGTCGCGCCCTTGGGCAGGTCGATCTCGGCGATGCGCCGCCCGATCACGCGCGAGGACTTGCGGTCGCCGTGCGCCACCAGCTCCAGCGCTTCCGCCGCACCGCGCCGCAGCGAATGCACCGCCACCACATCGCCCTGGCGCACGTAGGCGAGCAGCGAACCGATGGTGACATGCGCCGGCGACAGCGCGATGTCGATCTTGCCGCCCTGCAACAGGTCCACGTAAGCGCTGCGGTTGATCAGCGCGATCACCTTGCGCGCACCGCCCTGTTTGGCGAGCAGCGAGGACATGATGTTGTTCTCGTCGTCGTTGGTCAGCGCGCAAAACACATCGACCTCATCGACATGTTCCTGCTGCATCAGTTTTTCGTCCGTGCCGTCGCCGTTGAGCACCAGCGTGTTTTTCAGTTCCCCGGCCAGTTTTTCGCAGGATTTCTTGTTATGTTCGATCAGCTTGACCTGGTAGTCGTTTTCCAGCGTCTTGGCCAGGCGCCGCCCGATGTTGCCGCCGCCGACGATCATCACGCGCTGGGTGGGCTTGTCCATGCGGCGCATTTCGTTGAGTACGCTGCGGATGTTGCCGGTCGCGGCGATGAAGAAAATTTCGTCGCCCTCCTCGACCACGGTGTTGCCTTCCGGGATCAGCGGGCCGTCCTTGCGGAAAATTGCCGCGACGCGGGTTTCGACCTGCGGCATGTGGGTGCGCAGGAAACTCAGCGGCTTGCCCACCAGCGGCCCGCCCTCGAAAGCGCGCACCGCGACCAGCGACGCCTTGCCTTGCGAAAAGCGTTGCACCTGCAATGCCTCGGGAAACTCGATCAGCTTGACGATATATTCGGTGAGGATCTGCTCCGGGCAGATCGAAAAATCCACGCAGAAATTATCCGCGCTGAACACTTCCGGGCGCTCCAGATAATCGGTGGCGCGGATCCGGGCGATGCGTGTCGGCGTGTTGTAGAGTGTAGCCGCCAGTTTGCAGGCCACCAGATTGACTTCGTCGCTTTGCGTGACCGCCAGCAGTATATCGGCGTCGGCGATGCCGGCCTGCTCCAGCACCGAAGGGTGCGCCGCGTTGCCGACCAGGGTGCGCAAGTCCAGCCGGTCCTGCAATTGGCGCAGCTTGTCGCCGTCGGAATCCACGACAGTGATGTCGTTCGCCTCGCCCACCAGGCTTTCCGCCACCGTGGAGCCGACCTGACCTGCACCGAGTATCAATATTTTCACGGCATTCCCCTTATTGTGCGGGCACGGCGCGAGGCAGTTCGCGTCACGCTGCGTTCTTCCATTTAATCGAACAGCCCATGCTGGCGATCTGCTCGCGCGGCCCCTGTCCGGTTTGGGCAATTTGCAGCATCGCATCGAACAAATCGCGCGGCGCACCGGCGACCGCCTCCTTGCGCGACGCGTCCAGCCGGCCACGGTATTGCAGTTCCAGATTGGCGTTGAAACCGAAGAAATCCGGCGTGCATACCGCGCCGTAATCCCTCGCGACCTGCTGGGTCTCGTCCCACACGTAAGGGAAAGGATAGCCGTATTGCCGCGCTGCCAACTGCATATTGGCGAACGAGTCCTCCGCGTATTCGGCGGGGTCGTTGGACAGGATGGCGATGCTGTTGATGCCGTGAAGTTGCAGCTCGCGCGTGTCGCGCACGATGCGGTCGCGGATGGATTTCACGTATGGGCAATGATTGCAGATGAACATCACCAGCAGACCGTTGCTGCCGCGCGCCTTGGCGAGGTTGTAGCGTTTGCCGTCCACGCCTTGAAGGTCAAAATCGCGGGCCTTCCAGCCAAAATCGCACAACGGGGGTTGCAGGCTGACCATTTCCTATCCCTGACAAGATTTTTCGAGGCGTTATATTATCATGCCCTCATTCTTATTCATTTGCCCCTTGAACATGCCGCGTTTTTACTGCCCCCCCCGCTGCCGCACGGCGGCTCGTTCGATTTGCCGCCGGATGCGGCGCACCATGCCGCTCGCGTATTGCGCTTGCGCGAGGGAAACCGCGTGGAAATGTTCGATGGTTTGGGCAATGCATGCCACGGGGTCATCGCCGAACTCGGCGGCAAGCGCGTGGTTGTCGGCGAGATTGCCGCCGGCAACGCCGACCGCGAATCGCCGTTGCCGGTCATGCTGGCGCAAGCCCTGTCGAGCAGCGAAAAAATGGATTGGATAATCCAGAAAGCCACCGAGCTGGGCGTCGCGCAAATTCAGCCGCTCGACACCGAACGCAGCGTGGCGAAGCTGTCCGCCGAACGCGCCACCAAGCGCCTCGAACATTGGCGGCAGGTCGCCATCTCCGCGTGCGAGCAATGCGGGCGCAACCTGCTGCCGGAGATCCACGCGCCGCTGGACATCATGGCGTGGCTGCAACAAACGCGCGCCACTTCGGACAGCAAGTTCATCCTGCTGCCAGAAGGTGCTGCCTCGCTGCATGCACAAGCCAAACCGCAAGGCAAAGTCGTGTTGCTGATCGGCGCGGAGGGCGGTTTCACCGGGGCGGAAAGCGACAGCGCATTGCATTGCGGCTTCACGCCAATCCGCCTCGGCGCGCGCGTGCTGCGCACCGAGACGGCGGCAGTCGCCGGGCTGGCGGCGTTGCAAACGCTGTGGGGGGATTTTGGTGAGTGGTGAGTGGGGAGTGGGGAGTGGGGAGTGGGGAGTGGGGTTTCCCACTTTCCACTGAGGCGCGCAGCGCTGCTCCACTCACCACTGAGGCACGAAGTGCCGATCCATAGACAGTTGCTAGATAAGCCGTAGCGCGGCATGATGCGCGAAATTAAACAGGAGTTTCACATGCCCATTACCACCACCCCCGCCGATTTCGTTACCTGGTTCCGCTCCGTCGCGCCCTACATCAACGCGTTTCGCGGCAAGACCTTCGTCATCGCGTTCGGCGGCGAGGTGGTCGCCGACGGCAAGTTCGTCGAGCTGACGCACGACTTCAACCTGCTCGCCGCGCTCGGCATCCGGCTGGTGCTGGTGCATGGCGCGCGCCCGCAGATCGAACGGCATCTGGCGAAAAACAATCTCGGCGACACGTATCATCAAGGTGTTCGCATGACCGATGCGGATAGCATGCAATGCGTGAAGGAAGCGGTCGGCCGGGTGCGCGTCGAGATCGAGGCGCTGCTGTCGATGGGGCTGGCGAATTCGCCGATGGCCAACGCCGACATCCGCGTGGCGGGCGGCAACTTCATCACCGCGCAACCCATCGGGATCATCAACGGCGTGGACCTGATGCACACCGGCAGCGTGCGCAAGGTGGACATTGCGGCGCTGAACGACCGCATGGATTTCGGCGAAGTGGTGCTGCTCTCGCCGCTCGGCTATTCGCCCACCGGCGAGGTGTTCAACGTCACGCTGGAAGACATCGCCACCGCCACCGCGATCGCGCTGGATGCCGACAAACTGGTGTTCCTGATGGATACCGACGGCGTGCAGGACAAGAAGGGCAAGCTGCTCAAGGAGCTCACGATTGCCGGGGCGCAGGCGGTGTTTGCCCAGGAATCAAAAGGGGGCAAACGCAAGCTGCCGGACGACGTGGGCCTGTATCTGCCCTGCGCGATACGCGCCTGCGAAGCCGGCGTGGCGCGCACCCACCTGATCAGCCGCCACACCGACGGCGCGGTGTTGCAGGAATTATTCAGCGACGAAGGCATCGGCACGATGGTGGTGGAAAGCACGCTCAACACCCTGCGCGCCGCCACGATCGAAGATGTCGGCGGCATCCTGCATCTGCTGCGCCCGCTGGAAGCAGAAGGCATCCTGGTGCGGCGCAACCGCGAATTGCTTGAGCAGGAGATCGACCGTTTCGTGGTGCTGGAACACGATCACCGCATCGTCGGCTGTGCCGCGCTGTACCCGTTCCCCGACGAGGCCGCCGCCGAACTGGCCTGCCTCGCCGTGGAAGCACAGAGCCGCGATCGCGGCTACGGCGAAGTCATTCTCAAATACATGATCGGCATCGCGCAAATGCAGGAACTGAAAAAATTATTTGTGCTCACCACCCGCACCGCGCACTGGTTCATCGAGCGCGGCTTCAACGAGGCCGATGTCTCGGCGCTGCCCGCGCAGAAGAAGTCGCTGTATAACTGGCAGCGGAAGTCGAAGGTGTTCGTCAGAAAAATTTGATGCGCAGTTGTAGGTTGGGTGGAGCGTAGCGATACCCAACTTTTACGACGATGGGTATCGCTACGCTCAACCCATCCTACGCTTGCTGCGGAACTCGCGCTACGCGCTCAGACAGTCCTCGCCGAAACCCCCTGACCAGCCTGCGCTACTCGGCGGCGCACAGGGGATGAAAAACCGAAAAGCATAACCCCATATGGAGGGCAATAAATTGCCCTCCATGCCGAAGCGAGCGTAGCCCGGATGAAGCGAAGCGCAATCCGGGGTTAGGCAGACGTGGCCACAGTTTCCCCGGATTCCATTACATTTCATCCGGGCTACGTTCCTACTCCCGGCAACTGTGCGCACCGCTATCCCGGCTGACCCCACAGCCCCAATTCCTGCATCTGCTTGGTGGCCTGTTCCGCCCAGCCGCGATTGGCGGCGGGGGAGGCCGGGCTGGGATGCAGGATGCGGCCGAAGCGGATGCCCGGAACATCCGCCAGCGCGTGACGCGCCCTTGCTTCCGCGAAAGCGCCGATGCCGATCACCCATTCCGCGCCGCTGGCGCGCACCACTTCGGCCAGATGGGCGTTGCAGGCCGCAAATAGCGGAGCCGCCTCTTCTGCAGAAAGCTTGTCCGGCGTGACGTTGCGCGCGCCGGCGAAGAACGCCAGCGGGCAATAGTTGGCGACGAAGTGTTCGGCGAAGAAGTGGTCGGCCTCGCCGAAGCGTTGCGCAAACAGCCCCCACAACCGCCGCCCGCTCACTTCGCTGCGCGGGCATGCCCAGCCTTCGATGGGCCGCGCCGGATTTTCGCGTATCGTGTTTCCTTGGCCTGGCTTGGCGATGGGCGCATCGAGGTGCAGCCAGTCGCGCGCCGCCGCGATTTCGCCGAACGGCACGCCGATCTGCGTCATGCCGAACGGGCCGGGATTCATGCCGACGAACACGATGCGTTTCTTCCCGTCGCCGTAGCACCGCAGGTATTGCTCGTGGCACGCCCAGGCATAATCGAGCGGGTTGTAGACATGCGTGACCGGCGCGGAAAAAGGCAGGCCGGATACGGCCCGCGATAATTTTTGCGCGGCGGCAATCAACTCTTCGGCGCTCATGGCTTGTGCATGCTTCATATCTCCAGTGTCAGGCATTTGCACGCGCCGCCGGCCTTGAGGAATTCGGAAACATCCGCCTCGATGACTTCGAAGCCGCGCTGCTTCAGCGCGGACTTCAGTTCCGCCGACGCACGGTGCATGATGACGTTCCGGCCAATGGCGATCGCGTTGCAGGCGAAATTATTTGCGTCCGTTTCCGAGACCCAGATGATGTCTTCACCGAAGGCAGCGTCAAGGGCTGCCACGCTTTTTCCGGCAAACGCCTTTGCGTAGGCGATGGCTTGGCCTTGCGGCAGCGGGCAGAATGCGGTGTCGAGGTGGTACCAGTGGGGGTCGGTGAGTTCCAGCCCGCCGGCTTCGACATCGAATGCAGCGACGATCTCATCCAGCGCATCGGATACGCTGCGGATTCCCGAGCCGAACCAGAGCCGGCCCTGTGCATCGAACAGGGCATCCCCCGCGCCTTCGAATATCGTTTCTTCCTTCAGGTGCCGCACCCGGTAGCCCAGCGAGGAAAAAAACTTCTCGAAGTGCTTTGCTTCGGGCTGCCGTTCGGCATGGCGGAACGACGCGACGATGACTTCCTTTTTATGTATCAATCCGGCATTGGCGGTGAACACCATGTCCGGCAGCCCCGCAACGGGTTCGATCAGGCTGATCGAGGCCAGTTCTGACACGATGCCATACAGGTTTTCCCACTGTCGCATCGCCAGTTCTTTGTTCACTTTCCCCAGGTTGCCTTCCATCCAGGGATTGATCACGTAGCACACTTCAAAAAACCTCGGCTCGCACATCAGGAAATGCTTCATCTTAATAATCTCAGTCTAATGCTTCTATTTCAGTTGAAACCCACGTGATGATTAACTTTATCGTTATTGATGCGATTCACTTTTTTGGTGAGTCCAGAAATGGATAACGGGAGCGCGGACATCCTGTCCGCCTGCGGGCTGGAAGCCCGCGTTCCAATCAAACTGTGGCTTGGACTGAGTTTTTCAGGTTCATCGATATTTTTTTATTTTAACGAGTGGCGAATTTTTATTGGCCGTTTGGTCGAGTTTCATTCCACGGTGCGACCTTGAACAGCAGCAGCATGCCCGGTATCGCCAGTACCGCGCACAGCAAAAAGAATCCCGTCCAGCCCATTGCCTCGACCAGCCAGCCGGTCGCGGCGTTGGCGAAGGTGCGCGGCACCGCCATCAGGCTGGTGAACAGCGCGAACTGCGTGGCGGTGTACGCCGGATGGGTGGTGCGCGCGATGAAGGCGACGAACGCGACAGTGCCCAGACCGACGCCCAGCGCTTCGAGGCCGATCACGATGGCGAGCTGGGTCAGTTCCACGGCGGTGATGGCGGCATGGTGCCCCACCGATGCCAGCCAGGCGAAGCCGAAGATGGAAACCACCTGCACCACGCCGAACAGCCACAGCGCGCGGTTGATGCCGATCTTCACCATCCACAGATCATGCCGCCGATCACGGCGGGCCACAGCCCGGCATTCTTCGCGATCAGGCCGATCTGGGTCTTGGAAAAACCCATGTCCATATAGAACGGAGTGGCCAGCGCGGTGCACATGCTGTCGCCGAGTTTGTAGAAGAACAGGAACGCGAGGATCAGCAGCGCGCTGCGCCAGCCCTGCCGCGTGATGAATTCGTGGAACGGCTCGACCACCGCTTCGCGCAGCGTCTTGGGCGGCGCGGCGCGGTGCGGCTCTTTCACCAGCAGCGTCATCATTACGCCGGGCAGCATGAACAGCGCGGTGACGATGAACACCGTGCTCCACGGCA
>Ga0209212_1003514_pt1 | contig 20544 bp, 14 predicted proteins | sample RifGroC2_FD_183996 | JGI IMG/M metagenome (GOLD analysis project Ga0209212, IMG submission 183996) | Groundwater microbial communities from Rifle, Colorado, USA - Groundwater C2 (SPAdes) (version 2) | ecosystem: Environmental > Aquatic > Deep subsurface > Groundwater | place: Rifle, Colorado... | reverse complement strand
CACGTCGTGCCGGCCGCTTTACCGGTCACGGCCCATTCGTAAGCCGCAGCTTCGCCGTGGTTTCCGAATAGGCCTCATCTTAAGGCCATCCACTGGACCCACCAAGTAGGACCAAAGCAGCTGGCACGTTGTGCCCGCCGCTTTAACGGTCCCGGCCCATCCGAACCCGCCGCTTCGCAGCGGCTTCGAATCGGCCTTGTCTCTTCATGACAAAAAACCTCTTACCTCAAAGGTGACAACCCCGTGCTTAGTCGATGAATTACTGGACATGCAGTATCACCGCAGGGACGGTCGGGCTGTGGTCAAGGCGATTTACGATGATGGTGAGTTAGTCGCCCGAAGCAACTTGTAAGGATCTCTTACAAGTTCTAGGTGAAGGAATCGCGAGGTAAAAAGCAAGGGCGGAGGGTGATCTAGCTGAGTACCAACCGCCATACACAAACCGCACTTGTGTATGGCGCATGCATGTTTAACATACACAAAACGTTTTATGCATAAACGGCCGGAAACAACAGGGGAAGGAGGACGGAGTTTGTCGCAAACCGGGAGCTGGAGTCCCTGGCCGTCCTGGTCAACCGGGGGGCCTTACGCTGTGCACCTTTGACGCGGCGGCATCGGGACCCTACCTTTTCTCGACATCTCCGACCGGTCGGTCTCGGCCGAGCGGCTGCTGCAGAGCTCCGGGCTCAAGCTCTCCCCGGGGCACAAGCTCGATCCCCGTCTGACGGAGGAGTACTTCAGAAACAACCTGGAGCACGGGCGGCTGGAATTTATCCAGACGGTCCGATAGCCGGAAGTGCCAAGCCTGACAGGCCTTCTGGTGGGGGAAGCCTCCCCCTCGCTGCAACCGCCGGGTCGTTTCGCCCCGGCGGTTTACGCTACCCCAACTGCGGGGGTGGCCCCCCGCAACGCCCCCTGAAAGAACCCCTCACCCACAGAGTAGGACCAAAACAGCCGGCATAAGGCGCCGGCAGTTTTACCGGTCCGGCCCATTCGGAAGCCGCAGCTGGCTGCGGTTTTCGAATAGGCCTATTCCAAGCCATCAAGTGAACCCTGTAGTGCGAGCAGAGCAGTCGGCGAAGAGCGCCGCCAGCTCTAAGCGGTCGTCGGCCCTTTCGAAAACCGCCGCTTGCGCTCTTGTTTTCGAACATGCCTCACTGGAAACAAGATTTGAACCCTGCAGTAGGACCAAAGCAGCCAGCACAAGTCGCAGGCGTCTAAACGGTCCCCCGGCCCGTCCGAAAGCCGCAGGCCACGGCTTGCGAGCAGGCATCTTTTCTCATTTGCCCTTTGACTTGGGTGTATTAGACGTAATTTAGTGCGGGCTTATTGGGAAAAGTTTACAACGAGGCGTCTTCGCTTCAAGCTGTTCCGGAAAGGTGGCGTGGGTGCGGAAGCTGGATATCCTTCCCAAATGTGATGTTATATAGGAAGAGGCATATCATCCCGGTCGAAGGATATACCGGAAGGGGTGTATCCGCCCGAATGTACATTGCAATTGGTGTTTTCTTGGGTTGAACTGTACCAAAACTGGCTCAGGAGGCAACGACTTATGCAATGGTCAACCTGTTCTGGCCCTCCCCCCCTCGGTACATCGAGGTGCAAACGACAAGAGGACCAGGTTGCCCTGATCTTCTTTCGCTTACGTGTGCATGTGGGCTATCCACTGCACTAGCTTGACTGCTGCCAGGCAGCAATACAAGTCAACTTCCACCACTTCCATGGTGCGCCTCCTGCGGGAATGGCTCAAGTACAAAGCGAATCAAAAGGGGAGGACTGGACGCGATTGCCCTTGCCAGTCTGGGGAGGAATTGGACAATTATTTTTTCAAGTATGATGGTCTCGCAAAAGCCAACCTGTTGCGTAACGTACTGAATTAAATTGATAATTACTGTATTTACTGTTTGTGTCGTGTCGATGTTTATGGTATATTCCCTTGCAAATCCAGCAACTTGCAAGGTACAGCATGATTCACATCAAAAACCACAAACAGTATGACATGTTCAACCCATTTGAGTATCTCGGCCCAAAACGCCTGGCCCTTCTTCAATCCTCCTGGGCGCACCTATTTCGGGAAGAGATACTACACAAGCTTCCCGCAGAGAAGCTCTTTCATCTTTATGATGAGTTCAAAGGACGCCGGACAAAAGAACTGTTCACTATGCTCGGCGTCGTTCTCCTGCAACAGATGGAGGACCTCACCGACGAACAGGCAGTTCGTCAGTTCGCCTTCAGTATTGAATGGCATTACGCGCTGAATGTCACCGATCCATCCGACTTCAGTTCCTATGTTTCCGCTCGTACACTTTGGACCATGCGGGACACAGTCGGCCGGCTTGGCCTTGAGCAATCTCTCTTCGAGAACGTCACCGACGCACTGAAGAAGCTCTTTGAGCTTGATCCCTCAAAACAACGGCTGGATTCGGTCCATATCTTCTCCAACATGGCGCACCTCGGGCGGATTCGGATCTTTGTGAAGACCGTCCGGAAGTTTCTGGTCAACCTCAAGCGCCATCACGCTGACTTGTACAAGGCCCTTGGCGAGGTAGCGACCCGGTACGAAGAGAAAAACGATGGGCAGTTTACCGTCAAACCGAGCGAGTCATCCCGGACCCTTCAAGAGGTGGGTAATGACTGCTTTCTTCTCATAAAGCACTTCAAGGATCAGGAAGCCGTCGTTGCCATGTCCAGCTACCAGCTTCTGGTGCGGTTGTTCAACGAACAGTGCGTGCTGGAGAAGACGGATACGGCAACTTCCGTGGTGATCAAGCCGAACAAGGATGTGCCATCCGACTCTCTCCAGAACCCTTCCGATCCCGATGCCGGCTACTCAGGGCACAAGGGGAAGGGGTACCAGATGCAGGTGATGGAGACCTATTCGCCGGACAAGAGCCAACCGGATCTGATCACCCACGTTAAGGTCGAAGCTGCCCACGAGAGCGACGCTCACGCGGTGCTCCCGGCGATCGAAGAAGCGTCGAAGCGCCAGCTTGCCCCTTCAGAGCTGCTGGCGGATTCCCTTTATGGCGGCGATGACAACGTGGAGAGTGCCGCGGAACTGGGTGTCACAATGGTGTCCCCGACCATGGGGAGCCAGTCACACAAGATCGGCCTTGCCGATTTCACCTTCACCGACAGCGACGAGATGACCGCCTGCCCCGCAGGCCAGGCACCGAAACGGATCAAGACTGGGAAGCAAGGGGGCAAGATCGTCTGCTTTGACAAGGCGACCTGCGACAGGTGCCCCAGACAATCGGACTGTCCGGTGAAGCGCGACAAGCGCAACACGACCATAAGCTATGACGCCAAGGCGCTGCGCCTCTCTAGGCGACGCGCCAAGGAAAAGACGGAAGCGTTTCGCGAAACATACCGCTTCCGGGCCGGGATCGAAGGGACCATGTCCGACCTCGACCGCGTCACCGGGATAAAGCATCTGCGTGTCAGGAGGATGCCGCAAGTTAGGGTGGCAGCGGTGTTAAAGGCGACCGGGCTGAACATACTGCGGGCGAGCGCATTCAGAACTGGAAAGAGACAGCATCTAAGGCGTAAGAGCGGCGGCCGTTCATCTCATGCCGAGGTTATGGGTACTTTCAAAGAGCAAATCAAACGACTTTGGGCTCAGGTACGACAATGCATCGGAGCTTTCAGCCCCGCAAACTACTGGGCTGGTCACTTTACGCAGCAACCGACGTAGAGCATTTTTGCGGGACCATCAAGTATAGGTCTCCGACAAAAATGTACATGAGAAATACTTCGAAAATGGAGTATATTATGATAGTTCTTTAGAAGCTCCCATATTGCTGTTGGGATTCGTGAGTGAAGGCAACACTGAGTTTATTGGCAGAAAAGGAGTCATCTGATCGCTCCCACTCAACTCCCCACATTAGCCAGACAGCTTCTTGCGAGTCAGGGATGGTGCACATTTCGCGATGCTTGTCTGTCCGAAAATATTCTCATGGCGGCCTCCCTCTTAGGTGAACCAGTTTGCGCTCCTGGCCTTCCTATGGTCGGGATTTTAAAGCCGAAAGAAAAAGAGACTGCGCGGCCGAACACAACCAGCGCGTTGTATGGTTGCGATGCATTTCCCTTGCATACAGATATGGCACACTGGCCTCTCCCGCCAAGATACTTGGTGATGCGGTCAAGCACGGTTATACCCGGTTTTCCCACCGTCATGATAGACAGTCAGAAGCTAAAACTTGATGCCGTTATGCGCGAACGATGGCACCGAGCCTCATGGAGTGTGTCAAAGGTTCATGCGCCATTTTTATGTTCAATATTCTTTGACTACAAAGGAAGGTGCGGCTTTCGTTGGGACGTTTGTACCATGTTGCCTTACGGAAATTTGGCAACTAATATCGCACCGGAGGTATTGGCTGTCTTAGGTGATTTGTTAAACGAAGCTCCAATTCCCATGGATTGGCAGTCAACGGAAGATATTCTTATAATCGATAATTGGCGAATGGTGCACATGAGGCCATCAATCCCCGATTTTGCTAAGGCCAGAACTCTCGAAAGAGTATTAGTCAAGGAGTCGGATTATGAATAACCCAAACTCACAATCACTTTGGACTTACAACCTCCTTTGGAGTAAGTCACAGCTATATATGGAACGAGCGCTAGATGTTCCTCGCGATAGTGATCTTTTCCCTTTTTGGTCCTCACTTGCGCTCGAATTTCTGGCGCGTGCGAGCTTATCTTATGTCTCGCCACTACTTCTCGCGGATGCTTCTGATCCAGAAGGTAGAAATCTAGTGTATGCTCTTGGATTGGTGCCAAAAGTAAAGAACTTCGTACCAAAATCATTAGAAACATCAGGAGTGCTCACGCGTTGCGAACAAATTGTCCCGGATTTTACTAAGGAGTTAGAAACATTTTGCAAGGGACTAACTAACAAAAGAAATGAAGAGCTTCATAGTGGTGGGCTTCCGTTTAAGCAGCTAGAAAATCACACATGGCTTCCGCGGTTTTATGAAGCGGCAAGCATACTACTAGCATTTCAGAAAAAAAACCTTGAAGATTTTGTGGGTGCGGATGAGGGGAAAGCAGCAAGCGTTATGTTGAAAGCGGTAGCAGATGAAACCGCAAAAAGCGTTCAAAAAACAATTAATGCCCATACGGAGGTCTGGAAAAGTAAGGAAGATAAAGAGAAGATTGCACTGGGTGTCATTGCTGAAAAAGCAGCGAGCCCTCATATTGGTCACGTTGTGGACTGTCCTGCGTGTGGATCAAAAGCTTTGCTTTTTGGGGAAGACATTCGCCAGCAACCGCCAGTCCTTGAGGATGAGGAACTCGTCGTGCGCAGTGTAATGTTACCAGTGGCGTTGTCATGTAAAGCCTGCGGCCTTTCAATTAAAGGTCACAGTCTGCTGTACGCAGCTGGGTATGGGAGCCAATTCACAAATACTATCCGATATGATCCTGTTGATTATTACGCTGAGGAGACGGCCCCCGAGGAAGTCTGGGAGGGGTTCAACAATGATTAAGCCGCATAAAAAGAGCGTCCAAGAAAAAATCCGCTTAACCTTGATGAGATGAGACCTCGTATTTTGTGTGGCCGTTTCTCCAGGGGAGGGGATGCGGGCCCTCCTCGTAGCTGATAGCAACGGAGGCGGACAGTTTAGCGCATCGGCCTTCGTCAGCAAGATGGGCTGCGGTTGACGGTTGCTTTTTGCGAGACTGAGAAGTTTTAGCGAATGACACTAAAGTGAAATTTATAATCTCTTCCGCTCTATGTGCCGGCTCCTAATGGCCTTATAGGATGTCTTTTCATTGCGTCTGAAGTATTGAAGAATGTCGCCCTTGGGAACGTGGCACAACCCAGATTGACACCCAGGCAAGAAATCGTACTTTATGTTTGGATCATCAGATTTGTATTCGATGTACTGGTATGGAACGAAATCTGAACATTCACATTTACAGTGAGGCGTACCTTCATAGAAGGCTATAAATAGATTAACATCAGAAGGCAGAATTTTAACATCAACTCCAACAAGGGTTTGATTTATGAGTTCCACGATTGAAAATCTCATTGCATTTGCATCTAACTCTTCACCAAATTCTGTGATTACTGCGAGCTTTGGTTTGAGCAAGTGTAGAAAATGAATAACGCCGTTGATACCTAAGTGCTTGTTTTCACCATATTCAATTTCACTTGCATTTACTGAAATGTTACTCCATTTTTCTTCAAGGCTCCCTAGATGTATTGCTGCTACGTCTGGGCTGCCATAAAAAGTAAGAAGTTTTTTACAGTTTTCAGCATCTTTAGGGAATGACGTATCTCCTGGAACGACAAACGTAAGCTCACGCATATCCTGATCTTTAAAGGTGAATTTTAGTCCTAATGCTTTTGATCGACCACGAACAGAGCCATTAATTTTTTTCTTCTTTTTTTTATCCAAATAATCGTATATTTCGTGGTGGAACATTCCTACAGTATCGACAATAACGTCTCCAATCTTAATTCGAGAATCAGGAAACAGCGGTATAGCCTGACCACCTTTTAGTAACTCTCCGTAATATAATGTAAATCCACTCAAAATATAGTAAGAGCTTGGATTGCAATAAAATTCAAGCTCACCACACTGTTTCGAGTAATTATAACGAAGACCTAAAATATTCTGCGCTTCTGCTAGATGATCTGGGTGATCGTGCGTAATAATGATGGCATCAAGATCCATAACGGTGAGCCCATGCTTAAACAACATATCTAGGTATCCGTATCCAGGGTCAATCGCTATGTTGGTTTTGCCGTCCGAAAAAAAATATCCTCCCCCAGTCTTATAATTGAGGACGCGTGATTCTTCTTTGACAGGTTGATTCGGTGTCCACGAATTCCAACGGCGCGAAGCGATCAAAATAGGAGGAGAGGCGCCTCTCTGTGGCCCCGTAGATTTGTACCTCGCTTTAATCGTCATCTTCTGTTTAGAAATCGTCCCTGCTGCTTTTGCAAGCCAGTTTCTGACGGGTGATCCTGGCAAAGCAACAGAATCAATCATTGCATTCGTCAACGCCACCTGTACAGCTGGTAGATGGGAGGCAATGCCCAAGTCTTTGACTGCGTTTCCTACGTGTAGGTTATGGTATAGGAAGAAAGATAGCCTTTGCCTTTCTAGGGAGCTTATTGCCAGGAGTCTCACGATTGTAACAAGGCGATTTTCCTGAAGAAGCTCTATTTGGCACGCCTCACATAGCCCAATCATACTCGATAATAGACCAGAGGTGAATAGGCAGTTTTCATCCTTGCAGGCATGATCGCCAAGAGAGAAAATTTCAACAGCTTTTACAGCTGTCTTGATGAGGTCGAATTTTTTTTCATGGCCTTTTATGGAGTATACAAACGTGAGTCCATCATCACTCTTGCCAAACCTTGCAAAATTTATGAGGTTGCCGTCAACTAGAACTATCCTTCGCTCACCATCAGCAAGCATGGTCCCGATTTTGCGCGGATTAAGCCCCGACGTACCTTCAACGGCCTCACTTAACTTCTCGATGCCGTAATACTCCCATCCCTTATAACGCCCGACCCAGTTGAGGTCCAACATAGTTTCAAAGATTGTATTGACAGCTGGCTTAGCAAATAGAAGTACTTTCATTACAACCCTGCCTTCCGTCTGAATTTCCTAGAGGCTTCCCACAGTGAGTATATAAGCGCTGTTGTGGCGTTATCGGGGAGGGGAGTTTTGTCGTTAGTCTTAAATTTCCCTCGCAGGATCTCCCTAATCAACAAAAATGGGTTGTTAATAGGTTCAGTAACTGGGGTACCTGCAAGTATTTGTGTAATATCTTTGGACATCGTGGCATACGTTTTACCCACCCGTGAAATAATGCCTTCGTTCACGTAATTATCTTCGAATTTACGAATGAAATCGTGATAATTGAGCACAATACTTGCGATCTCTTCCTTATCCTCGTCTGTTGGCATGACGGTAGTAAACTCGTCGGGAAATTTGTTTTTGATAAAAGATTCCACTTCCTCAAGTTCATGCGTTATAATATGAAAAATAACAAGGTAGGCATCATCTGGATCAAGTTCCAAAAAAGCTTTCTGAATCTGAGGCTTTATATCATCCCACTTGTTGCATACGCGTATAAATACAGTTCTTATCCAGTAATTGTTCTTAAATTGATGGATCCGTGGCAGCTTAACCCATGTCCGCCAGATTGACCAAGTGTAAAAGTCAAGATCTCTGTTAAAAAAATGAACATAATCAAACCAATGGGCAAAAAACTCAGAACATAATTCACCAATGTTGTCTTCATACAGTGAATAGTTCTTTTGTGTCGCTAGAGCATTTACGATATCCGAAAGCCATTCATTTTCTAAGAGTTCGAAATTTAGACGATAATAGTATGCATGAGAAATCTCATGACTCAAAGTTATCCAATTCAGTACTTGGAAAATGTCCTTATAGGGAGTATAAAAAATTTCACCCTGATCAACGACCTTGTAACCTTCTGCAAGGTTCAAAAACAAAAATCCTTGCCAATCCATTCCGAATTCAGCTAAAGACTGTCGTAAATCAGGTGCAGCGCTAGGCTTCGCCCCTTCTTTGGCTAAGGTTTGAGGAGGCGTTGATTTTGCTATGATTTGAAAGAGTTGTTCTGGAAGTACAGAAATAGCCGTTACAATTCGAGACAGGGAACCTGCATAGGGGATTGCATTTGTAGAGAATTCGCTATAATCCTTGATGGGAAAATGTTGAGCTATTGCTGCGTAAATACAATTCGTATAATCAAGAAGATAATCTTCCAGCGAAGCTGCTCTGGAAAAATCATTTGCCTTAGTAACTATTTGATATTCCGCAAGAAGACTATTTAAGTAGGCGATCGAATGGATGATGTCGGAATATGTAGAGAGTTGCGCACGGTTGCCAACGTTCGCGTTAATCATTCCAATGATGTTGATCAGTTCGCTAATTACGAATGGATTGGCATTTGTAGCTTTACCCAAATCCCGCAGTTTCTCTATAATTGGCGGCAGCGGACCTTCAAAAGCTGGCAAGCCAGCCATGCTCTGTCCGGCGAGTTCATAGGGTTCATGCCCAATTAACCTCGTGGAGGTGTCAATGACCGCAAAATTCTTGATCCAGTTTTTACGGAATTCCACGAGTTGCGGAACAAATTCAGCTAATGGCACCGGTTCATTCCAAGCAAAGACTAAATCCTCAGTCCCTAGAAGTTGTCTCCATCCTACGGGCCACTTTTCAATAATCAGATCTTCCTGTCCTGGAGCTGTTTTGATCTTTACTATCGGAGTCACTTTACCCGTCAGTCTATCCCACGCAGCCTTGTCAATGACGTTTTTGTAGGAGACGATTGGTATTGTTGTAGTATCGGCGAACAACCCCTTTTTGCCATCTTTCTCACTGAATGACGGGAAGACATCATTTATACGTAACTTTCTTATGCTGCTTGTGAATTTAAATATCTCATCAAAGTTAATATCTGGCAGCCACAATAACAGTTCATAGTATCCCATTCCTATGAGAGCATAACCTTTTGATGAACCAAAAGTTGACAAGTAAGTGGCGACTTTTTGTAAACCTTTTAGCCCTTCTTTTTTAAAAACAGGATCCTGCAACTTTAACAATGCAACAACAGGTGATACGGAAGAATCTAACTTGCTCCAAAATTCATCTTCTTCATTATTCCAGCAAAAACAAGGAAAGGCATTAATGCTAAGGATTCTTCCGTCACTGTTTCCCCTAATCGCCTCGTTTAGGTCTGTAAATCTTGATATCTCCAAGACATCGTATTTTCCAAAAACCTTGTAGTATTTGGAAGCCGGTACCTCAGCCTCTAATGTCTTGATTAGTTCGTCTTCTTGTCCAACAAGTGACCTCATAAATTTGATCAGAAATGCATTTTGCATCGGTTCATCCTTGATTGCAGGGTCTGATATTTCTAGAAAAAGCCGTATAACACTTCGAATTTATGACAAAAAAAACGCCATGGGTTAACATGGCGTTATATAGTAAAAAAAGTTATTAATCAACTATTTTGCGTAAACTTTCCTCAATCTCGTAAGATTCTTTGCTTTCTGTAAATCTTCAGACTTTAGAATCTTTGCCAGTACGTCAGTGCACGACTTTGTTGAGGGCCGCCCATCAAAACGCCTGCTTTTCGGCCCAATGACGCGAGAAGGAGTTCTCCGATCAGTCATTTCAGCCTTAAACCAGCTAAATTTCATTGGGTTGTCTCCTGAACGTAGTTCTTCCTAAAGGAGTTGAATATACCGCAGGGGCATATCCTTGTCAAGGGGGGAGTGGTAAAATCTTAAGTCCTGAGTAATTACGGTAACTTATAGTGCGGAGTGACTCAGCAGAGCCTCGCACATTAGCAAAGTTAGTCAACCTTATAAAAGCTTAACTCCTCCATGTCAAGAAGTTTTTATGTGTAAACGATTTTTACGGCTACAGTAACGCACCGTTCCATTTAATCAAATGTCCCAAGAAATGACGGCACCGACCTCATGTGCTCTCGAAGGTGATTATGAAGCCATACCGCCATCCGGTGGCGAGACGGCTTTAAGACCTGCACTAGATCCTGCAGGTTTTACTTCCCTGACTCAACAACGCCCGCTTTGCCGATGGAGCCGCGCCTGGTCTGAACATTCGCAGTTCATTCTTTGAGCAGCCCGCCGCTGGCTATCTGTTTGAATATTAATAAAAACAAATAGATGGCTTTGGCATGTACTGAGCAAAGTTCATCTCCAGACACCCGTAAACCATGCCGGGCCAGGAGAGCAACACCTTGGCCCTCATCGGATCAAACGAACAAGGGGAGAGAGCCATGGACGCTAAGAGCAGAGTGATCAGACGCAGACAGGTATTGCAGATCATCGGGCTAAGTTACGCGACACAGTGGCGGATGGAAAAAGCGGGACTCTTTCCCGCGCGGGTCAGGCTAGGCAAAGGATCGGTCGGCTGGCTTCTGAACGAGGTCGAGGATTGGATCCAAAACCGTGAAAGGGTTGTGAGATAAATCCTGGGAGGCACTTTTACGACGTTCCGGGAGACTTTGTCTGTTTCTGTGAGACGGTGAAATGTTAAAAGGAGTGGATCAAAACTGTTGACCTCGTGCGAGAACCGGGGTATGAAACAGTCAACACACCCGCCACGCCTCTCGAACCCCAGCACGGGGAGTCGATGCGTACCTATGGCGGGTTTTTTTTGCCCGCGTACGGGATCAGGAGACCACGGTGCCAGTTGGAGTCACTAAAAGGCCAAGCGCCTGTCCGATCCCGCCGTATGAGGTGGCGCGTGCAGAGCTAAGGTGAAACCCGCTCTGCTGCTGCTCGGATAGCCAGGACCTTGCCCGCCGGTTTGCCGGTGGTGATGCTGATCAGTTTCCTCTCCCAGGCTTCCAGAGCCGCCTGCTTCTCCCTGTCGTAACGATACTGGTTGTAAACCCGGATCACACCTTGTTTGGCGTGATTGAGGACCGCGTCGATGACCTCGTCCATCTCACGCATCTCCGCCAAGAAGGTGGCTGCCGTGCGCCGGAGGTCATGAGGGGTGAAATGCTCGATACCGAACCGGTTCTCGGTTACCGGCAGCCCGTCCTTGTCGAGGAGGGGTTTTCCGTTCCTGTCCCCGACCGGCCATGCCAGGTTGCGGCGCACGGCGTGGGCCAGCGAACTTACCGTGATCGGCTGGTATTTCTTCGTGTGTGGGCAGGGGAAGAGGTAACCCTTTGGCCTGGACTCGCCGCTCTCCTCGTCCGTCACGTTCAGCTCACCGATCAGCTCCAGCGCGGTGGCGGTCAGGAAAACGCGGTGCGTTTTGCCGTTTTTTGCCCTTTCCGAGGGAATCGTCCACCAGCTGCCGTCGATCTCGCCGCTGTGCATTCCGGTGACCTCTCCCGGGCGCTGCGCAGTAACCAGGACGAGCTTCAGGGCCCGTTGGGTCTCCTCGCTCATGGAGGCCGTGTCGAGGCTCTCCCATAAGGTTCTCACCTCCTGTTCGCTGAGTGCACGCTCCCGGAGGTTGAGGGGGCCGGGCATCTTGACGCCGACGCAGGGGGAGAATTTCAGGATGTCGCGCTCGACCGCGAAGTTGAACAGCTTGCGGATGCACTTGAAGTTGCCGTTGGCAGATCCGGGCGAGCCGCGCTCCAGAATCTTTTCCAAAAGAAGGACCACGTCCCGCTTGGTGATGTCTTCGGCCTTGCGTTTGCCCCAGGTCGGCAGCGCATCCTTCGACAGTATGCGCCAGTCTTCCTCCCAGCCCCGCTTCTTGACCTTGGCGTGTTTTTCGATGTACTCATGCGCCAGGTCGGCGAAGGTGTACGCCTTGTGGCGCTCATCCTTCGCCAGGCCGGCAAGCGCCATGGGGTCTTTTCCCGCTTCCACCAGTTTCAAGGCGTCGCGGTACTTGGCCCGGGCCTCGGCCAGGCTCACGGCCGGATAATGGCCAAGATTCATGAAGCGGCGCTTGCCGTCGCTGCGGTAGATGAAGAACCAGGTCTTGACCCCGCCGGGGGTCACCCTAATACCAAATCCTCCCCCTTCACGAATGTCGCTGATCCTCTCCTGGGCTTTAAGGTTATCTATGTACTTGTCGCTGAACTTCATGCCGAACCTCCCGGTGTGGTCCGTGTGGTCTCCGTGTGGTCTCCCGTGTGGTCTCTGATACCCTTGCTAGGGAGACATGTGGTGAATTGGCATGCTTTAATAATTACAGCTAACTGCCTGTTTGTCAAAGTATTATTGTGAAATTGCCGGACTGGCTGAGACGGTGCGAAATGGCCTAAAAAGGGTATTTCCCCGAACTACGAATCTGGGGGTCGGGCGTTCGAATCGCTCCGGGCGCGCCATAAAATAAAGGGGTCAGGCAACTTTGCCTGGCCCCTTCTTTTTTTCACAATCTCCCGCCCGTACCCCGCCCGGTCCCTCCGGAGCCCGCCACCGCATAAAACCTGATATGCTTGTCCAGGCATTCTCTCTGAGAAACGGAGACGTTATGAAGAAGATCATATCTGCCCTGATAGTTTCCCTGGCCTTATCCGTTGCGCCCGCGGGTCTCCTTGCGGCAGACGCCCCGGTTCTCCTGACTCATGAGCTCAGCTCGGCCCTGGAGCAAGAGACCAGCCTGACACTGTACTTGAACCTGCGCTTGCAAAACCAGAAGGCGGAGCCGCTCACGGACTTGGAGCTCTCTTTCGTCCCCTTGCCTCCCTTCCAGGCTCGAAGCATCGTCCTGAAGCTCCCTGCACTGGGACCGCACGAGGCTACCGAGCTTACCCTGGCTCTGACCACCGCTCCTTTGCAGAACGCCGCCGCCCTGGCCCAGGGGGCGCTGTACTTCAACGGCAAGGGGACCGACCAGCAGGGGCGCACGTTCGAGTTTCCGCTCATCAGCCAGCCCGGTTTAAGGGGAGGGGGCAGATGAAGACGACAAACTGGCCAATGGTACTTACTCATCTTCAGGCGCGTCTCTTCTGACTGTTGTTACATCGGGGAAAGTGACGATGCGCAGCGAGTTACCCAGGACGGTGAGGCTGGAGGCGACCATGGCAAGCGCCGCCAGGAGAGGATGGAGCAGTCCCGCGCCTGCCGCGGCGAGGGCTACGGCGTTGTAGCTGAAGCTCCAGGCGAAATTGCCACGGATGATGGCGGCGGTCTTCTTGCTCAGGCTGATCAACCAGGGGATCTGCCGCAGGTCGCCTGAGAGGAGCACCACGTTGCCGGCCTGTTTGGCCAGCTCCATGCCAGCCCCCAGGGCGATGCCGGTCTGGGCCGCAGCTAGCGCGGGGGCGTCGTTTATGCCGTCACCCACCATGGCGACGGCACGCCCGTCCTGAACGGCGGCCGTTATGGCAGCCAGCTTTTGCTCCGGGGTGCGAGGGGCGCGCACCTCCTCTATGCCGACTTTCCAGGCTGCCGACACGGCAGCGGAATGCCTGTCCCCTGACAGGAGCACAGAGGTTATGCCGTCCTCCTTCAACTCCTCCACACAGCGCCTGGCATCGGGGCGGACGGAGTCGGTGAGCAGCAAACGGCCGCGCAACTTGCCGTCCCAACCTACATCTATTGCGGTGCAGCTTTTCTCGATGGCAGGGAGCGCGGCACCTTCCCGCGACACGAAGGTTTCGGTTCCCGCCGTCACCTCTTTCTTCACTCCCCGCCAAGACACCGTGCCGCTTATTCCCCTTCCGGGAGCAATCCGGATTTCGGAAAAAGAGCCCGGCTCAATTCCCAGTTCCTTAGCCTTGGCGAGGACTGCCCTGCCCAAAGCATGCTCGCTGGCCGATTCCAGTGCCGCGAGCCGCCCCAGCAACTCGTCCTGATCCAGCAGCGGGTCGATCAGTTGCACCTCCCGCACCACAGGAGATCCGGTGGTGATGGTACCGGTCTTGTCAAAGAAGATGGTGTCGGTCCTGGCGATACCCTCCATAACGCTGCCGCCGCGCACTACGACCCCCGCCTTGGCAGCCCGGGCGATGGCGAGCGAAGTGGCGAGGGGGGTGGCGATCCCCATGGTGCAGGGGCAGGCGACAACGAGAACGGAAAGGACGCATAGCAGGCCACGCTCCGGTTCCCCCACCGTGCACCAGAAAGCGAAGGAAAAGGCGGCAACTACGAGTACAACCGGGATGAAAAGCAGCGCCGCGCGTTGGGCGATCCGCTCGGCGCGGGAGGGATTGCGCCACGCCTCCTGGATCAGGTCGATGATGCCGTGCAACAGCAGCTCCTTTCCCGTCCTCTCCGCTTGCACCAGCAAGGCCCCGGTTCCGTTGACCGTGCCGGCGATGACCCGGTCTCCGGGATGGCAGTGCCGTGGCAGGAATTCCCCGCTGAACGCCGCCTCGTTTATGCTGCTTTCCCCTTCCAGAATGTTTCCGTCCACGGCGACCCGTTCCCCGGGCCGGACCTGAACCAGGTCCCCGGGCTGCAGCAACTCGATCCCCACCTCCTCCCCCCCCGACGGTGTCATCCGCAACGCCCGTTCAGGCAGCAGCGCCTCTAGACTGTGCAGCAGGTCGGCGGCGCGGCTTTTCGCCGAGGCCTCGATAATCTTGCCCACCGTGACCAGGACCGGGAGCATGGTCGCGGTGTCGAAGTAGATCTCGCCCGAGCCGCGCACGACATTGACGGCACTGAGGCCGAAGGCCGACAGCGAGCCGCAGGCGATGAGGGCGTCGAGGCTCAGCTTCCTGGCGGCCAGCTCGCGGGCGGCCCCGGTCAGGAAAGGAGGAATCAATATGGCGAGTGCAGGGACGGCCAGGCCGAGGAGGATCAGACGAAACAGGGGGACGGTGTGTGCTTCTACGCTGCCGAAGTAAAGCAGTAACGACATCATCATGATGTTCATGGCCAGCAGCGAGCCGAGGCCAAGCCGCAGCAGGTTCCAGCTCTGCTCGCCGTTTTCCTGCCGTCCGATGATGGCGGCGACCAGCCGGCAGGCGTGGCAGCAGAAGATCACCTCTGATTCGGAACTGCCATCAGCTGATGGCAAGGGGAACTCTGCCGCCGATACGGGCAATCCGCAGTGTGCGCAACAGAGACTCGAAGCTCTGAATGCCGCTGATTCCATGTCTCTTCGCCTCCCCCTCTCTAACCTCCACCATGGAGGGACCTGAAGAGGGCAAATGAAAAGTGCGAAGCGTCGCTTGGGTTGTCGGTAGGGCGGGACCTACCGGGCTTGCGACAGGGTCCGCACGAAAAGCACCAGGTACCAGCGGTGCTCGGGCGGGACTACGCGCTCCAGCACGGGCTCGTGCCCGACTCCTGTCAGCATGGAGCGGAGCAGTTGGCCGTCGGGGTATCGGGCCAGCTTTTCCAACCTGAGATCGGTGGGTACCGGGGTGTAGCTTTGACCTACGGGGCCGTTGCCTGCGCCGGTGTCGCCGTGGCAAAAAACGCAGTAATAGCGGTAATAGACCTGGCCGCGTGCGACATTGCCGGCGTTTGCCTGCAGCGGATTGGTCAGGGTGACCGACTCTGCAGCGCTGGGGTCGGGACGGCGCACGACGACGGTGCCGGCAGGGTGAGGGGGGAGGTTCATCTGGAACTCGCGCAGATGCTGCTGCACCGACATGCGCGGCCCCTTGTAGAGCACGTAGCCGAAAAGGGCCGCCAGAAGCAGGGGCGGGGTCACGATCAGTAGGATGATGATTTTCTTGCTGCGCGCCTCCATAAGCTCCGCCCCCCGCTACTTCCGCTCTGCCTGAACCGGCTTCAGTGGCTGTGCCTCGGGAAGCCCCATGATCTGGCGCTGCGGCTTCCTGTCCAGATCCGGCTGCTCGGTGGAATAGATCGATTCTGCCGGGGTGTCGGGAAGCTGCCCGAAATCCCAGCGCCTGGGCGCATCCGGAACCAGCGTGTACACCAGCCAGCCGAAGCCGGCGATGGAGAGGCTGAACAGAATGAGGATCACCCACTCCCAGGGCGAGGGAAGTTCCTGATGCTCGTCATACAGATGCTTGTCTTCCATGGTGGCCTCACCAGTTGGGCGCTATCTCGGCATTCTCTATGATTTTCAGGACCGTGAAGCTGACGCTGGCCAGAATCAGCAGGACTATCACCCAGGGCATGAACTGGGTGATCCAGATGAAAAAGGTTTTCACGCCCTTCACCTTGACGGTCTCGCTTCTTTCCTCGGTGCCGCGCGGCAGCCAGAGCGCCTGGTAGGTAAGGCAGAAAACCAGCACCAGCGCGAGGCCGATCAGAAGCGTGATCACTATCCATTGGTGCTGCAGCACGTAAAGGTGAAACGTCATCATGATCGGTCTCCCGACAGACCCGGGATCTCGTGGTTGTCAGCCGCTCGGGGAGCGCCCTCGCCCGTGCCTCGGGGAGCCTCTCCCGCCTGTGCGCTTAGCTGTTCAGCAGACAGCCCCGGCGGGACAGGGTCGGTCTGGAGCAGTTCCCCATACTCCGGACCGGATTCCACCTCCACGGGGATGCCGCTTTGCAGGGGCAGGTAGCGCGCCCGGTCCTGTTGGGAAAATTGCTGGGATCGAACCGCCCACATAAAAAACAGCGCGGTGCCGACGGACATGAGCATCAGGAAGCCAAGCCACATGAAGACGAAGATCGGGTCCTCCAGCATGGTGATCATTTCAGAGCCCTCCTAAGCTGTACTGATCCCGTGGTCCAGGCCCCTCTCTACCAGGGGAAGAGGGGAAGGGGGTGCTTGAATCGCGCCAGACAGGCTATCTCTGATTCTCTTTCGCTTCTGACCCTGGTGCGGGATATGGATTGCGCCACTCCCCTTCGAAGGAGGCGTCTATGCCGCGCGGGTCGGTGTTGGCGTCGGTGTATCCAATGAAGAAGACCCCCAGGTAGTTGGAGAGATCCCAGATCTTCTCGCTTTCCAGGTGCTTCTTGAAATAGGGCATGCCGGTGCCGGTCACGCCGTTCATGATCTGGTAGTAGAAGATGCCGCCGATGTATTTGTTCTCCACCAGGTGCCGGCGCAGCGTGGTGAAGTCCAGGGGTGGCGGGCTCAAGTGGGGCTTGGCCGGCCCGTTGCCGTCACCGATTGGTCCATGACAGTTGATGCAGAACTGCTGGTAGATCCGCTTCCCTCTTTGCAGCGCCGCCTCGTTGGCCGGGTAGGGGTTGGGCATGCGCCTCCAGACCTCGGGGACCTGGCTGTGCAGCCACTCGATGTTGCGGTCCGCTCCGCCGCTGAACGCCGCCACCGCCTGGGCCTTGAAATGCTTCTGCCGCTTCTGGCGCAGATCGGCGTTCTTTCCTCCCAGCGCCTGGACGTAGGCGGTCAACTGGGCGATCTGGCGCTCGCCTAAGAACTCCCAGGAAGGCATGAGCGAGATCGGGCTGGTGAATCTCGGGTTGATGAAGTGGGCGACGTTCCAGTCGTCCGGGTGCTCCCCGCCGTCCTGCGAGAGATCCGGCCCGGTCCGCTCCGTACCCAGGATGACCGGCTCCAGCCCCACGTAGTCGCCGCTCTGGGCGATCCGTTCGGCGCCGATGTCCCAGTCGTTGGTCCGGATGAAGAGCGAGTGGCAGTAGCTGCAGCCGTTTCTGACGTAGAGCCGGTGCCCGGCTGCCTCCTCCGGCGTGAGCGGGCGCCAGATCTCGGATGGGCTCTCCTTCATGGTCATGGACGGTATGCCGACGATGATGAAGGATGAGGCCCAGAACACCATCAGGGCGCCGATTATGAGCACCGCTGGCGTCATCTTCATACCGCTTCCTCCGCATGCAGCTGCTGGGTGCGCTGCAGTTCCCGCACCTCGACCTCTTCTCCCCGGACAAGCGTCAGCAGCAGGTTGGCTAGGCCGACCAGGGCGGCAGTGAGGATGAAGATGCCCAGCGCCGCGCGCGAGATCATGAACGGGACCAGTTGCGGCAACACCCGGTACACGGTTTCGCCGTTATGCCAGGCGGTCCCCTGCACCAGGCCGGCCGCGGTCAGCACCAGGAAAAAGCCGGTAAGGCCGAAGGTGAGCAGGCCGAACTGCAGGCTCACCAGTTTCTGGGAATAGACCTGACGCCCGGTGACCAGCGGCAGGATGTGCCACATGGCGCCTAGCGCGATGTAGCCGCCGAAGCCGAGCATGGCGATGTGGGCGTGGGCTACGGTCCAGTTGTTGAAATGGGTGATGCGCTGCAGGAAGGGGAGCGACTGCAGCGGCCCCTGGATGCAGGTGATGATGTACCAGACGATCCCTCCCATGACCAGCCGTGCCGCGGGGTCGCCCCAGACCCGGGCGCCGTAGCCGCGCGCCGTCATCCAGAGGTTCAGGACCACGATGGAGACCGGTATCACCATGGAGACCGAGTCGACTACGGAGACCGTCTTGAGCCAGTTGGGGATCGGGGATTGCAGCACGTGGTGCCCGCCGATGTGCGTGTACAGGGCCACCAGGAACCAGAAGCCGAGCAGCGACAGGGTGTGGGAGTTGAGCGGCGTCCGGGTGGTGCGGGGGATCACGTAATAGGCGGCGCCGGTGGCAAGCGGCGTGATCAAGAGGCCCGGCAGGTTGTGTCCCCAGAACCAGAGGAAGATGGAGTCGATCAGGCCGGGCATGGCGCCGGTCGCCGGGTGCCACATGACGTTGCCGATGGGGTAGTTGCAGGCGCTCCAGAGGAAGGTCGCCATGAAGTACCAGACCGAAACGTAGAGCAGCGGCTCCTGGCGGTTGGCGATGGTCATCACGGTGTTGACGATCAGGCCGAGCGCGGCCAGCATCAGGGAGACGTCGGCCAGCCAGACGTACTCGCTGTACTCGCGACCCTGGGTGTAGCCGAAGGAGAAGCAGAGCGGGCCGCTGGCGATGGTGATGTTCCACAGGAGGAAGCTGGCCCAGGCCAGCGGCTCGGACCAGAGCCTGGTCTTCAAAAGCGCCGGCACGTAATAGAGCCCGCCGCCGATCAGCATGGTGCCGACGAAGCCGTAGAGCATGGTGTTGACGTGGATGGGACGCTCGCGGCTGAAGACCAGCCACGGGATGTTGGAAAAGAACTCGGGCGAGACCAGATGGATGGCGGAGACCATGCCGTAGCTGGCCCCGACCACAAACCAGACGGCGCCCGCCACCATGAAGGCGAGCGCGGCGCTTTGCGGTTTATTTATGAAGTTGATCATGACGCCCTCGTGAGGAAGTTAGGAATTGCTCCCCCTCCCTTTATGGGAGGGGGCGGGGGGGAGGGCGAGCCAGCTTGACACCCTCTCCCCATCCCTCCCCCATCAAGGGGGAGGGAGCTCTTCTGTGGGCTAGCTTAGCTTGAAGCTTAAGCTGTGCTCCCCACCGCCTGAGCCGTGTTCCCCCTCCCCTTGCGGGAGGGGGGGGGGGGGGGGGGGTAGGTGCCACAGGCCGTGGTCTTGGCGGCTTCACCCACCCCCCTGCCCCCTCCCGTCAAGGGAGGGGGGCAACTGCAGAGCCTTAACTAACGGCAGTGTGCCCTGCGTCTCCGTCTGGCAATCTACCTATGGCAGGTGAAGCAGTCCGTGGTCGCCTTGTTCTCCCGGTGGCACCGGATGCAGAACCCCATCTGGAACTCGCGCGCCTTGACCACCCGGTCCATCATGGAGACCTCTCCATGACAGGCGCCGCAGTCGAAGCCCCTGTGGATGTGTACCGAGTGGTCGAAATAGACGAACTCGGGCGCCCAGTTCACCCGCTCCCAGATCACCGGCTGGTTCCGGGCCACATGCTGCCGCAACTTGGCGATATAGGGATGGCTCCTGATGACGCGGGCGTGACACAAAAGACAGGTCTCCAGCGCCGGAATCCCCGCCCGCGAGGACTGAAGCGCTTCGCTGTGGCACATGAAGCAGCTCAGCTTCTTGCTGTGCACGTGCACCCGGTGGCTGAACGGGATCAGCTGGCGCGGCCCGAGCGCCGCCGGGTACAGGGTGTCGAGATAGACCAGCCCCGCCAGCACCGAGAGGATGAGCACCGCGATGGTGGCCGCTTCCGGCCAGCGGCGCAGCCAACTCCCCTTCCCCCTCCCCAACCCTCCCCCTCCGGGGGAGGGGGACCGATCTGGCGGCTCGTCCCGCACGGCTTCACTGTGCTCCGGGCTCCGCTCCTCTTTTTCTCTGGCGTCGCTCATGGCTCGTTCCA
>Ga0209212_1003512_pt1 | contig 20547 bp, 11 predicted proteins | sample RifGroC2_FD_183996 | JGI IMG/M metagenome (GOLD analysis project Ga0209212, IMG submission 183996) | Groundwater microbial communities from Rifle, Colorado, USA - Groundwater C2 (SPAdes) (version 2) | ecosystem: Environmental > Aquatic > Deep subsurface > Groundwater | place: Rifle, Colorado... | reverse complement strand
GAATTAAAAGGCTCAGACGCTTATTTCAACGGCTGCGACATAAGCGGCATGGTGGTAATCGGGGCAGGCACACAAACTTCGATAGATTTCGATAACAATTCGGGCGTTAAATTCAATAACGGTCAGATAAGCATCTGGTATCCCGGCGATATCGCGACGGAAAACATGAGCACCGTCTGCTTCCGCAAAAGCGATTTCAATTTCACCTACACCGGCGGCCAGGGCGATCCGGAGCAGGCATTCTATACCTGCTGTCTTCAATCGACGACGATCTTCGATTCGAACAATTTTTACGACGGCTATCTTTCGGCGAGCGCCCGCACCAACAGATTCAACGGCCCTAAAATCCTGTTGAACTCGGTAGCTTATTTCGACGGCAATTTTTTCCTCAACTCCGACCAGCCGGTGCCGCCCGAGGGCGGGTGCTCCTGCGAAATAAGCGTTATCAATGTTAACCTGGAAGGCGGCTTCACCGTATGCGCATGGCCTTTCATAACCAACAATTTTTTTCTGAACAGCCGTCTGCCGTTTTATCTCGAAGGGTTCACCAACCCGGATATCTTGAAGAACAAGATCAGGAACAATTACTTCATAAACGCGGGCGCCATAGCGGCTTCAAACAATAGCACGGCCATAGCCTCGACGCTTACGAAGGCGGTCGAACCTCAAAAAGCCGCGGTGGACAGCGAAGGGTTTTTGTATATAATTGACAAAAAGGCGGGGGCTTATTATAAATTCAACCGCAGCGGCGGTATCGTCATGCGCGTGAGCATGTCTGGCCGGGGTAACGGCGAGCTGTATTCTCCCGCGGCGCTTGCAGTGAATATGACGGGCGAAGTTTACGTTGCCGACAACGGCAATAAAAGGATACAGAAGTTCGACAGGTACGGCAACTTTCTTTTGAAATTCGGGCAGTTCGGAAGCGGCGAGGGAATGCTTATGGACCCTTCCGCTATGGCGGTCGCTACGGTCAATAATACGGAAGTACTGCTGATAGCCGACAAAGGCCGCAACAGGCTGCTGAAATTTTCCAATGAAGGCGTTTTTATCGAGGAGATCGAAGGCGGGCTCAACGGCCCCGTGGACATCACGGCCTCGACGGACCAGAAATTCGCCTACGTCGTCGATTCGCTCAATAACAGAGTGATAAAGGTACAGCTGAATATAGGCGAATATAAAACCGAAAAATTTTCAATAACCGTGAAGGCTTATTCGGCGAACTCTTCCGAAACAAGCGGCTTTTCCGTCGCGAATTCGGCCGCGGAAGGCGAATATTTCGAGGTAAATGTTACCGCGAAGAATTCCGACGGCTCGGTCAATATCGATTATAAGCCCAGCTATGGCGGTAAGATCACCGCCGAGTCCGCGGGCGGCGAAATAATATGGGAAGGCGCGGGGATCTCTGACAATTCAAGATCCGCTTCCGATAATGGCAGGGCTTTCGAAGAAAGCGCCTTCAACAAGGGGAGCGCGAAATTTTACGCCAGATGCTCCGCAGCCGGCGGCCCCGTCAGAATAACCGCGGCCGATAACGCAAACGCAAATCTCACCGCCTCCGCCGTGATCGAATGGACTCCGGAAATCGTTCCCTGGGGACTCATTTCGGCCGGAACCAACGTCCAAGGCTTCAGGCGCTACAGCGCCCGCAACGACCCCGAGGTCAAATTCATTAAAATACCCGGCTCAAACTTCGAGCGCGGAGATGAAAAACATACGGGAGGCTTTTCCGAAATTAAAATGAGCTCTTATTATATAACCGAAGCCCCGGTCACCAATGCGCAATTTAACAGATGGCGTTCGTTCTCTCAGGACCCGCCCCCGCTTGGCGGATCGTGGAAATGGTCATCGTCGGACGCGCCCGAAGCGGCGCAGGGTAAAAACTTTCCGGCCCATCCCGCCGTCGGCGTCAGTTACGATGACGCCAAAAATTATTGCTTCTGGCTGCTGCGCGGCTCCAACTCCGCGCAGACCGACGCCTATCTTCCGAGCGAGGCGCAGTACGAAAAAGCCATGCGCGGCGGCGGCCTTAACGGCCTGCGTAATTCGCTTCAGGATAGACTCTATCCGTGGGGCAACAGTTTCCTTCCGGATCTGGTTAACAGCCGTCAGACGGTCTCTTCGGACGAAAGGCCGCTCGACGGGTCCGCGGGGACGACCCCGGTGCTCAAATACGCGCCGCAGGGGTTCTACGGCCTGTACGATATTTCCGGAAACGCCTATTCGTGGTGCCGCGACTGGTTCGCCGGACAGTATCAAGGAACCAGGATCAACCCGGTAAACCTGATAAGATCCGAGCATAAAGTGATAAGGGGCGGGGCGTGGAAAGACAGTGACAGTTTCGCTTTCAGGTGCTCGGCTCGCAAGTACGCCATGCCTGCCTTTAATTTCGACGACGTCGGATTCAGACCTTGTTTCAGCTCGAATAAATAAAAGATTTATACATGTGATGTGAATTATGATAATGACAAGCGGATTAAATAAAATTAAAAAAATAAAGGAGGCCTTCCGCCTCTTCACGGCGCTGGCGGCCGCGTGCGCAATTATTCTCGCCGCGAGCGGCGTTTCAAACGCCATGGAGCTCGTCGCTCCGGAGTCGAAGTCGGGCAAGCGGGGAGGTCATCAGTTCCTGAAACATTCGCTGCCGGTAAAATTCAACGTGCGGGTCGGCGCTTACTATTACTGGCGGGTTCTTTTTTCCGATTTGGCCACCGACGAATTTTATACCCGCGACACCGTTTACCACCAGTTCTCGCTTAAATCGAACGCGCCGGGAGGGACCGGCTATAAGGCCGTGCTGCAGAGAAAATTATACGCGTGGGAAAGCTGGAAGAACTACTACGAAGATCCGGCTCAGTACGCCATAGACGCTTACGAACCGATAATAAACACCATGGAGCCGGCGAGCGGGATCGTCACGCGCGACCCCGCTCCGGCCTTCAGCTGGCGCGCTTACGACGGGGACACCGGCCTGCACGAAACGCCATATATGTTCATGCTGGTGACCGGGTCGCATCAGCCGGTTTACAATTCCGGCTGGATCTCCGAAGTTTCCTATAAGCCCTCTGAGCCTCTTAAACCAGGCACTTACATGTGGGGACTTCAAGTACGCGACAACGACGATAACATCGCCATGTCGCCGCTCCACTCTTTTTCCGTCAACAGTTCAGAGCCGCCGAACATTTTAAGGTTCGAGGCCGGCGGGCAGAATTCCCGTACCGACTACACCTCGACGGACGATATCCTGGTAACGATAGAGGCCTCCGACAACATCGGAGTCACACACTATTATATTTCCGAACATTCCGCTCCGATTGAAACCGCTTCTCCCGAATGGGTTTCCATAGGGAGGCCTTCGACGCTTTATTCGGCCACGGTGCCTTTCAAAATAAAAATAAGGCAGAGCAGCCTTACGATAGAAAACGGCTACAGTTACTCTCATAAGATCTTTTTATGGTTCAAAGATTATGAGAACAACGTGTCAGAAGTTAAAACCATAGGTCTTTTCGTCGACATTATGAAGCCCTATAACGCTTCGATCAGGATAAATAACGGCGCGCTTTATACGCTTAAAAGAGAGGTTAAATTAAAACTTTGGGCCGTCGACAACATCGGAGTGGTCGGATATCTTATAAGAGAAAGCTCCGGGGTTCCCGCTGTCCCGACGCTCAGCGATCCGGCGTGGATCATGAACAGGTCTTTCGAAATGTTAAAGTCTTACGATTTCGACTACACCTTAAGTGATGAGATAGGAACGAAAACGCTTTTCGTCTGGTACCGCGATGACGCGGGCAATATATCCGAAGCCGCGAGCGCGGAAATACGCTACGACACATCTCCGCCCCTGAGCCCGATAATCGGCAGCCTCGGCCTTAAGGGCGAAACGGGCGGATCTTACATCAACTCCCGCGACGTAACGCTCATACTCAAAGCCAGCGGCAGTTATAACAACCAGATAACCGCTTATTATCTCAAAGAGACCCGCTCCCCGCAGGCGCCGTTCGCCGAAGACAGCGGCTGGAATCAGTTCAATCCCGCGGACGTCAGCGTTTCAGGCGAGGTCTCTATAAGGCTGAGCGCCGGCGAGGGCACCAAGGAAGTTTACGCGTGGTACAGGGACAATTTCGCCAATATTTCGCCCGCATATAAATGCGAGATGCTCTACGACGTCCAGTCGCCGTCGGGCACTTTGAAGATTATCGACGGAGGGGCTGAATGGAAGAACCGGAAAAATATCGAAGTTGAGATAAACGCCATCGACGGCGTCGGCGTCGCCGCTTATCTCGCCTCTATTTACTGCTACAGCGAAGACGACCTGAAAACGCGGAAAAATTTATGGAATTACATAACGCCGCAAAAAAATATAACTTTTAAATCTAATATAGACCTTTCCAGCGTCAACGGCGAAAGGCAGATCTTTTTATGGTTCAAGGACGAAGCGGGAAACGTTTCGCCCCCGGTAAAGACGGCCGTAAAATTTGACTGCCTCCCGCCCGTTATAGGAGAAAAGCATTTCAGCGTATCCAAGGTGGCCGGAGGCGCTCCGGGGTTCGCGGACGGCCCCGCCGACAGCGCTCAGTTCAGCTTTATCAACGGAGTTTACGCTAATACGAAAGGCGAAATTTTTGTCGCCGACATGAATAACTACAGGTTCAGAAAAATAAAAGACGGAATAGTCACAACCATCGCGGGAAACGGCCGTACGGACAGGGTCGGCCCGAACCGCGAATACTGCACTGCCGTTCCTTTATCGGCCGCCGAAGACGACTATGGAAACCTGTACCTCGGCGATGCCCATTTCATGAAAATAATGACGCCCGAGGGCGTTATCACCAAATACGCCGGCGAAGACTTCAGAAATCAGAACAGTCCTTTCTTTCACGGCGGAGACTACGCTATAGTCACCCCGTGGCCTCTGCTGCGAGCCGAGTTCCATAATATCAGGGGAATAACGCTGGACGGTTACGGCAACAAATTTATCGCAGACGATATTTACATCCGCAAAATTAAGAACGGAATAGTTTACGTTTACTCGGGCGATCCGAACGGCTCTACGGCTGACGGCCCGGCTGAAAACGCGAAATTGACCAAAGTCGGCGACGTGTGCGTCGACGACGCGGGAACCGTATATTTCGCTGACGGATCGCACGTCATCCGCAAGATCACCACCGATGGACGGCTGATGACGCTCGCGGGCTCCTACGGCATCTCCGGCGACGCCGACGGCCCCCGGGATCAAAACCTTCTGAATACTCCGGTATCCACAACCTCAGATAAATTTGGCAACGTTTATGTGACTGATTTCAGAAATAAAAAAATCAGGATCCTCACACCCGACGGCTATCTTTCTACGGTCACGCCGCCTGCGGACGGTCTCCAGATCATAGAACCGCATGGTATTTCACTTATGCCCGATGGAAGCATTATCTTCGGCGAACAGCGGGCCGCGCAGATAAAAAAGATAACGACCGAATATTCGAAAGGGCTGAAGTTGCTTCCCGGCGACGGCGGCAGCGACGGAACTTTTCGAATACAGATCACCGCCTCGGACAACTATTCAGGAATCGATTCCTATTACATTTCCAGTTCTTCCGCTCCTCCCGCCACCGCATCTCCCGGCTGGGCCGGTCTCGCCTATGATCACGGCGAAAAAACTTTCGAAGTTTCTTACGCGCCCGCCGACCCCAAGGCGACCCAGACGCTCTACTTATGGCTGAAAGACAAGGCGGGAAACGTATCGAACCACAAAAGCGTTAAACTGAACGAAAAAAGCATGATCGTAATAGATGAAATAGGCAATTCAAACGCACTTTCAGCTCCGACGGCGGTCGCGTGCGACAGGTATGACAATATTTACGTGGCGGATTCGTCCGCCGGCCCTATCAAGAAATTCACGCCGGATAAATTAAATTCAGCACACGGCGAGTCAGGGTTCGCCGCGGACCGGCTTGGCCCGATAAAGTCTCTGGTCGCATTCGGCGACGGATATTTAGGCGCCGTCGAAACGGCCAGGGCGAGGTTCGCCTTTATAGACCATAATTTCAGGGTCACGGGCCACATATCGCACGATATGGACCTGAGCCTCAATCTTAACGATTCGCAGACGGAGTCGTCCGGCGCGCTCAGTTCTAAGATAAGCGATAAATTTTCCAGCGAAGAAAGATACGAAGATTTTGGAATATCGTACGGATATGGATATAACTTCACTCACGAACCGGATTTTTACTTTACGCCCTATAAACTGGAAGTTTATACCGACGCCGGTTACACGCAGAAATTGAACGGCGCGGTTTCCGCTTACAGACATCCGGTCCTGTATATAAAAGTTTCCGGCGCGGGAAGCGCTCATAAGAAGATCAACTCGATCATGGCGAGCGTGAGATCGACGGACGACGTTAAAGGCTCGTCTTTCCAGCTCATCGAAACCGGCGAGGAATCAAACGTTTTTACGGGCAGTTTTAATATCGGCGACTATCCATCTTTTCAGGAACCGAAGATAGGCGCGCACCTCGACAACAAAATTTATATCACTTTTTTTTCGAGGGCCGGCGAAAAAACCTTCACGCTCGAGGTGACCGGCCAGTGGCTGTCAGTCGGCGAAAATGAGCCGTCGCTCTCCCCGGCCACATACATTTCCATGAAGATCCATAACGGCGTGATCTACGTCGCATACAGCGACGAACTCGAAGACGACAAGGTCAGCGTGATCAAATGTGAAAATAACCGCTGGTCTTACGTGGGCCAACCGGGTATTTCCGCGGGCGCGGCGCGCGAGATAAATGTCGGCATTTACATGTCTAAACCTTGCGTGCTGTATTCAGACGTGTCATCCGAATTCAGGGCCACCATGCTTTATTTCGACGGCACCAAATGGGGCGCTCTCGGCGCGCGTGATTTCAGCGCCCCTAAGGCGTCTTATTTAACCATGAGCGTCGCGGGCGATTCGATATTCGCCGCCTACACCAATATGTTTTCCGAAGGCCGGGCGGCCATAATGAAATACGATCCCGATAGCGGCTGGAATAATTTCACTACGAACGGTTTGCGCGACGTCGGCGTCGACTATAACAATATGACCTGTGACGGAAGCAGTATTTATTTTCTGACCCGTTATACGAATATGGCCGGATTTCTGCTATATAAATTCGACGGCGCCCGTTGGGTCGAGCTGACCGATACCCCGATGAAAATCAAATGCGAAATGCTCGGCCTGAAGGTAAATAACGGCGTTCCTTATATTTTATACAGCGAGTCTGACGGAGGGCTTTTATATTTGATTCAATATAGAAACGGCGAATGGCTGCCTGTGGGCAGGGGTTCTATTTCCGACGGAAGAAACCTTTTCAGCAATCTGGCGTTTTCGGGCGATACGCCCTACGTAGCATTCACGGACACTGCCCAGGGAAACCGCGTCATCGTTATGAAATTCTCCGACGGCGAATGGAAGAGCGTCGGCGATAAAGGCGTTTCAACATCCATGGCGGGCTACACCTGCATAGACTGCTATGACGGCGAGCCCTACGTCGTTTTCCGCGACACTACGGCCGGCGAAAGAATGAAGGTGCTCAAATACGAATATTAAGGCCGTAAAGTTTCATGCCCGGTTAAATCTTAAAAAAGGGGCTCTACTTGAAAAAAGCGGTATATTCATTTTTATTTATATATTTTTCGGCGCGTCTGGCGCTTTTCTTTTCGGGTTTTTACATGAGCCCGGACGACGGCTTTTACGGGGGCGCCTCCGCCGATATATCTGCGACGTCGGCGGCGCGCGCGCTTGAATATTACAGATGGGGTTACGAGTTCAGGATACTTTCATTCATAAACGCCGCGGTTTTTCTTTTCCTCTGCGCGAAGGCGTTTTTCACGATACCAGCGGTGGAGCCCGTCCTGCGGAACGGATACGCGGAGCTGGCCTCGGGGGCCGCCCGTTTTTATACCGGATTCGCGCTCGCCGTCCTTCCATACAAGTTCGTCCTCGGCTACGTCAGGGAAAAGCGTTTCGGTTTCTTCAATCAGGGCCCGGGCGGGTGGTCCGTGCTTTATTTCAAACAATTCGTCCTTAGTCTGCTCGTGCTGATAGCCGTTTTAGCCGCCGCGAAATTCATCGTGTCATTTTTTCGCGACAAGTGGCACTACGCCGCGGCGCTGTGCGTACCCGCCGCCGGGCTCGCTTTCACTCTCCTTCTTCAGTTCGCGGTCCTGCCCGCTTTTTACAACACAATTCCGCTCGCGGACGCCGCGCTTAAAGAAAGGCTTTTAAGCCTGGCAAACGCTAACTTCGTTCACGCGCGGGAAATATCGGTCATAGACGAAAGCAGTTATTCCAGCCATACCAACGCTTTTTTCACGGGTTTCGGCCCTTTCAGACGCATATATCTCTGCGACACGCTGCTTTCGGTCCACGATCACGACGAGATAGAGGCGATCTACGCGCACGAACTCGGCCACTACATTTACGATCACGAACTATACGGGATCCTGCTCGCTTCGCTTGCCTCCGCTGCCGCGTTTTTTCTGGCCGCTTCGATCTTCTGGCGGCTCGGAATTACGCATGAAGCCATAGCGGCCAACTTCAACCGCTATTCAATTTTTGCGCTTATTTTGTCCCAGGCGGCTTATTTTTTCATAATGCCAGTCGAAAACTACATCAGCAGGCACTTCGAGCGGGCGGCGGACGATTTCGCGATGGATTCCGTCGTCAGGCAGGGCCTCGCGAACAGTTTAAAACCGCGCGACGAGATCGTGAAAAAAGCCGTGGCAGCGCATAAAGGCCTGTTCATAAATCTCGCCGAAAAAAACCGTTCTCTGGCATCACCGGACAGGTTCAACTATTTCTTCTTCGCGACGCACCCGTCAATCACGGAGCGCCTCCGGAGAGCCGGGAGGTCCGCGGACGCGAAATAAACCCTCGACCGGACGCGTCGAAAACTCACGCGCGGCTTCACGGCAAAAACTTATTGACATAATCGGGAATATAATATAATATTTTAAGGATATTAATTGTTGAGGAGAGTCGAATTGCATGAATGATATAATGAAAATTATTCGCGTCATTGTCGCGGCGTGTTTTCTTGCCTTGCTTTTTTGCGCGGACGCGGCGGCCGAAGAGGAAAAAATACCCGTCGAAAAAATCGCGGAAGCTCTTAATCCGTCCGAAGAAACAGCTCAGCCTGCCTTATCCACGCTGGAAGCCGAGTTCGACGGCCTGGCCGGCCGCTTCGCGAGCGACGTCTGCTTCGAAATTGAAAGCGTATCCTACGACACCGCCGAAACCGTATCGCGGCGGGCTAAAATATTCGTCAAGGACACTGCCACCGTCAGGATCGAAACGAGCCTTCCGGGCGGTATCGAGCTTATCGTGACCCAGGCAGGAAACGAAGGCTGGATATATTTTCCGAAAACCAATATGATAATGGAGCTTAAAGGCGCCGAATCGAAACTGGTCGAAAAAGCCGGAGGCGACTTTCTGGGGGGCTTCGCTGCCGACCGCGCCGGGCATGTGATCAATAAAACGGAGGGCGCCGGCGGCTCGCGACGCTTTGAAATAGCCGATAAAAGCGGACGGAAAGTCGTTTCCTACGATTTTTCAAAAGACGAGATGCCTCAAAAGATCACTATAATTGAAAAAAATAAAGCGAGCGAGGAAATAATGATCAAAAAAACCTCATTCGGGCCGATCGACGACTCGCTTTTCGCCCGTCCTAAAAACGCCTTCAAAATGCCGATCAACGAATTTCCCGACTTCGACTATTGACGACCATTTTTCGGTCGCCGTCCGCATTTTTTTCTTTGCCGCGGCTTCCATGCTCTTGACAAACCTTATCTGTTATGGTATAATAAATATTAGTAATAAATATAATACTAATTGATGTTATACTATTAAGCGTCCCGGCGGCGCTATAACGGAGGTGAAACACATGGCCATGCACGATTTCGAATGTCTGAAATGCGGCGAAAAATTCGAAGAACTCGTCCCCTCCCGCGCGTGCGACAAAAAAATCATTGAATGCCCTAAATGCAAAAGCCCCGAAGTAAAAAAACTGGTCAGCAAAATACAGATGATAAAAGACTTTTTCTGCACCACCGGCGGCTGAGGCGCGTAGTTTAAGGCAGGTCCTGCCTCGAAAGAAGTTGAGAGTTGAGAACGGAGAGTGGAGAGTTAATGTTTGGGCGATCAATTATTTAAATATGCCTCAAAACTCCGCGACATTTTTAAAACATCAAATTAACTTAGTTCTAAACTTTCCACTCTTAACTCTCCACTTTATATAAACCAGGTTTTCACATCAAAAAAGAAAGAACTTATATTTGTTTCACTGTTCACTTGCAATACGCAATATTGCAATATAAAACATGCAATATAAAGAAGGCCCGGAATTAAATCCAGGCCTTCTTTATTTTATTTATCGCGTTTTTTTAACCGTATGAAGTGTTACTTCTTATCGTCCATCGATTCGAACTCGGCATCGACGACGTTGTCGTCTTTTTTGCCGCCGGCTGCTCCCTGGGTTCCGGAATGGAACTCATGGCCTTCGGTTCCGCCGCCGGGGTTCTCGCCGCCCGCCTGCTGCTGCTGCTGCTGTTGCTGCTGGGTGTTAGCATACATCGTTTCGGCGAGTTTGTGCGAAGCGGTCATCAGAGCTTCGGTCGACTTTTTAATGGCTTCAGCGTCTTCGCTCTCCATTTCTTTGCGAAGTTCCCCGATAGCCTTGTTTATGTTATCTTTAGTCGGCTGGTCGACCTTGTCGCCGAACTCGCGCAGCGATTTCTCGGTCTGGTAGATAAGCGCATCAGCATGGTTTTTAGCCTCGATAACTTCCTTGAGTTTCTTGTCTTCGTCGGCGTGTTTTTCAGCGTCGTCGCGCATGTTTTTGATTTCTTCTTCAGAAAGTCCGGACGAAGCCTGGATCCTGATGCTCTGCTCCTTGCCGGTGGCCTTGTCCTTGGCCGAAACGTGAACTATGCCGTTCGCGTCGATATCGAAGGTCACTTCGACCTGAGGAATGCCGCGCGGAGCGGGAGGAAGGCCTACCAGATCGAATTTGCCGAGCGTTTTGTTGAATTTGGCCATTTCACGCTCGCCCTGAAGAACGTGTATGGAAACCGCCGTCTGGTTATCGGCCGCCGTGGAGAACACTTCGGAACGCTTGGTTGGAATGGTGGTGTTTCTCGGTATAAGTTTGGTGAAAACGCTGCCCAGGGTTTCAATGCCGAGCGAAAGCGGGGTCACGTCGAGAAGAAGCACGTCTTTAACTTCGCCCTTCAGCACGCCGCCCTGGATGGCCGCTCCGATGGCGACGCATTCGTCCGGGTTGATGTTCTTGCAGGGATCCTTGCCGAAAAATCCTTTTACAAGGTCTACGACCTGAGGCATTCTGGTGGAGCCGCCGACGAGAAGCACCTGGTCGATGTCGCTTATCTTGAGTTTCGCGTCTTCGAGTGCGCGTTCCATGGGCTTTCTGGTTTTTTCAAGCAGGTCGCGGGTCAGGTCTTCAAACCTTGCGCGGGTGAGGGTCGTGTCTAAATGCTTCGGGCCGGCCTGGTCGGCGGTGATATAAGGAATGTTTATGCTCGTCTGCATAACGCCCGATAATTCGATCTTCGCTTTTTCGGCTTCATCGCGAAGTCTCTGCATTGCTTTCGGATCGTTCTTCAGATCGATGCCGTTCTCTCTTTTGAATTCTTCTACGAGATAATCGATTACTTTCTGGTCCCAGTCGTCGCCGCCGAGGAGCATGTCGCCGCAGGTGGATTTAACCTGGAACACGCCGTCGCCGAGTTCGAGGACCGAAACGTCGAAAGTGCCGCCGCCGAGGTCATAAACAAGTATGGTCATGTTCTTCTGCTGTTTGTCGAGGCCGTAGGCAAGAGCCGAGGCCGTAGGCTCGTTTATTATCCTTAAAACTTCGAGACCGGCGATGCTGCCTGCGTCTTTAGTGGCCTGTCTCTGCGAATCGTCGAAATAAGCGGGCGTTGTGATGACGGCCTGGGTTATTTTTTCGCCGAGGTAAGCTTCCGCGTCGGCCTTCATCTTCTGAAGTATCATAGCCGATATTTCGGGCGGGGTATAATCTTTTTCGTCAATTTTTACCTTATAGTTCTGTCCCATCTTTCTTTTTATCGAACGCACGGTGCGGTCGGTGTTGATGACGGCCTGTCTTTTAGCGGAAATGCCCACGAGCCTCTGTTTGTCCTTCGTGAAGCCCACTATTGACGGCGTGGTGCGTCCGCCTTCGGAATTGGGTATAACTACCGGTTCTCCGCCTTCGATAACGCACATGCATGAATTAGTCGTACCGAGATCGATTCCTAATACTTTTGCCATAATAATACCTCCAAAATTTATTAACTTCTCAACTATGTTAAAATTTAAATTTCGACTTTTTAAAATTTTTACAAATTTCACTTAAATTAAAGCAAAGAATGTGCCAACTCGAAAATCATCATATTTATTGAACTTTTTTCTATTCCGACATTCCAATACTCTCAACTGCATTAATTTCAGCATTTTATACACACTACTGCGGCAAAATTACTCAAGCATTTTTGTGTATTTATTACATATATGTCCACGCATGAAAGCAGAAAGCCGTCGAAAATTTTATTTTTCAGACGGCTTTTTGTTATTTTTTAATTTTTATTTTTATAAACTATTTCTTTTCGTTCTACTTGGCAACTTCGCCGCTTTCGATATGCAGCACGGCTTCCTGAGCTTCGAACTTGGTCCTGATCTCCTCGAAGTTCTTTGCGTATTTCTTCTCGAAGACCCTCAGGAACGCTTCGACCATTATCGGGTCGAACTGAGCTCCTGAGCATCGTTTGAGCTCTTCGAGGGCGACCTCGGCGGGAAGGCCTTTTCTATAGGAACGGTTCGAGGTCATGGCGTCGAAAGTGTCGGCCACGCATATTATACGGGCACCGAAAGGTATCTCGTCCTTCGCGAGTTTCGAAGGATACCCTCTGCCGTCGTATCTTTCGTGGTGGTGCTTGACTATGGGGATTTTATCCACCAGGAACTCGATCGGCTCGAGAATCTGCGCGCTCATGACCGGGTGCATCTGGATTATCTTGAATTCTTCGTCGGTCAGCTTTCCAGGCTTGCACAATATATTGTCGCGTATGCCTATTTTACCTATGTCGTGCAGTAACGCGGCGAATTCGAGATCGTCCTTCTCCTTTGAAGAAAGCCCGAGCTCGCCCGCGATGGCAAGAGAATATTCGGCGACGCGCTGCGAGTGGCCGTGCGTGTATGAGTCTTTGGCGTCGAGGGCGTTCGCGAGCACTTTGAGGGTGCTTTTATAAAGGTTTCTGATGTTCTGGTATAATTTGGCGTTTACGATCGGGCTCGCGCACTGCGCGGCTATAAGTTCGAGCAGTTCCATATCGTGAGTGTTGAACGGGATGTCGCCCATCCTGTTGATAACTTCGAGTACGCCTATTATTTTATCGTTATGCTTCAGTGGAACGCATATGAGCGATTTGGTTACGAACTTGGTCTTCTCGTCGCCTTCCTTGTAAAAGCGGGCGTCCTTCGAAGTGTCGGGCACGACGCAGTTCTCGCCCGTCTGAGCTACCCAGCCGGCGATGCCCTGGCCTACCTTCAGCCTTATCAGGCGCTTGACCTCGGCGCCTTTTTCGCCCTGGGCGATCTGGAAGGTGAGTTCGTTCGTGGCTTCGTCTAAAAGCAGTACCGACGAAGTTTCCGAGTTCATGACCTTCGTCGCCATGGCCATGATGTTGTCTAATAACTGGTCCAATTCGATCGAACCGGCGATGATCTTCGAAACTTCGTACAGCGTTTTTAATTCGTTGACCTGCTGCTTTTCGATGAGGCGCCTGTCAAAATTCTTCATGACGCCGAAAGCGTCTTCGACGAAATCGCCCAGAAGCCTTATTTCGCGTTCGTCCAGGTCGAGCCTTAAAATATGATGGTTGAGTTTTATGATAATAGCGCCTAATAACTGGTGTTCGTCCGCCAAAGGCATTATCTGAACGAAAACGCCTTCGCTGAGCTGCTCAACGGCGGCACGTGATTTTTTTAAATTCGCTATGTCGACTCTATTCAGATGTTCGAGCACGATGGCGCCGAAATTATCTACCATAATGGCATCGGATGCGTTCCTGCACTCCCAGCTGCAGCCGGCCCCGGCGTCGCCTCTGTATAAATAAAGCGAAGAATAAAGGCCGTCAGTGAAGAAACTTACGCCTTCGACGACCGTCGAATATAACTTTGAAATGGATTCGGCCGCGTATAATTTCTTATAATATGATATATATTTTTCGTATTTCGCCTCGCGCGAAACGGATTTGTCGTACTTGCCGCTCAATTCCTCGAACGGTATATTGTACTGTTTTCTGTATCGCGAACGTCTTAAAATCCTGACGATATTGACTGGTTTATAGCCGTTGTCTTCATCGAAATAGACGACTATGCCGGATATTCCGCGTTCCTCAGTGGCGCCGGTGAATTGAACGGTCCGCTGCGTACAGAATTGCTCTATGGCCAGTTCTTTTTTGATGCCGACTACAGAGTCGAACGATCCAGTCATGCCCAGATCGGTTATATAGGCGGTGCCTTTCGGCAGGATGCACTCGTCGGCGGACTGAATGTGCATGTGAGTGCCGAAAATAGCATTAACGCGGCCGTCGAGGTAATAGGCGAAAGATTTTTTCTCTATTACCGACTCCGCGTGAAAGTCGATTACAATTATATCGGCATCGTTTTTGATCCTGGCGACCTCGGCGTCGCAGGTCCTGAAGGGGCAGTCAAGTATCGCTTTATTTTCGCGGCCTATTATGGGCATTATGCTTTCACGGCCGAGAGCGTTCATCACGGCCACTTTAAGGCCGTTTCTGGCGGTGATGATACGGCAGCCCGAGCCCGGAGTTCCCTCCGGATAATTAATGGGCCTTATAAGCCGGTCGTTATCAATAATTTTAAGGATATCTTTTTTAGACCATGTATGGTTTCCAAGCGTCACGGCGTCAGTGCCTAAATTTAAAATCTGCTCGAAGGTCTGCGGGGTGATCCCGAGCCCTTTGGCAGCATTCTCTCCGTTGGTTATTATAAAATCGGGCCTGTATTCAGATATTAATTCAGGCATCAACTCCGAGTAAGCAAGCAAACCCGGATCGTCGTTGATATCGCCTATCGCCATAATTTTCATAGCAATCCGCCTTTTAGCATCTTACAGGAGATTTTATCATAAAGACTTTAAAAAGTCAATCAACGCCGTTTAAAAGTCGATAGAAATATTCCTGTTTCCGTAAGCCTTTTCTGACCCCAAAAAATAATAACGCGCTTTCACGGTAAATTTATATTTTTCCTATGTATAATTATAACACCGCTGTCTGAAAAAAGTAAGGCCATAAAGCGCTTTTATTTATGAACTGGTTAATAATGCTATAAAACCAGGGACTGTCAGGCGGCTGTAATTTAAAAACACGGGCGATAAATCAGCGGAATAAACCACCGGAAATAAATTGAATTTAAACGGTGAATATGCTAAAATTACCGTTATGAGAATTTTTATGAAAAAGTATCTGCCTTTATTAATGTCGGCGGCCCTTGTTTTTTTCGCCGCGCCGCAAATTTCGCCCGGCCCGGTGTTAGCGGACGATAAAAACGGACGATACAGCGCCGACGAGCGCGAAAAAAAGATATTCAGGGAGTCTTCGGTTAAAAACTTCAGCTGCTACGAATACGAAGTGGGCCTCGGCTCGAGCTCTCAAACCGCGCGGCTGCTTCTGACGAATCATTATGACGAAGGCGCCAAAATCAAACTCGCCCGCCGTTACGACAAAAACGGCAATCTCGCTCTCGAAGACCACTACATATACGACCGGTCAGGCAATAAAATAGCGAAGGTCATTAAAACGCCTGCCGGTCCGGCCGTTTCCAAATGGCTCTACAGATACGACGGTGCGCGAAATATGGTTCGCATGACGCTTTTCAGCGCGGCCAACGAAATTCGCGGCGATTGGTCTTTAAAATACGACGGCGGCAGGCGCATGGTGGAAATAATAGAATCGGACGGCGACGGCGATATATTCAACAGGTCCTCGTCGGTTTACTCGGGCAATAAAATAATCGAAACCAATTATAACGCCGACAACGAGATCGACAATAAGAGAATTTACACGCTCGATCAGCGCGGGAAAAAAACCGGGACGGTTCTTTACGACCGTTCCGGCGTCGAAAAAACCAAAACCTCCTACATTTACGACACCGCCGAAAATCTTATCGAAAACGCCGCATACCGTCAAAACGGCGGCTTATCGTTCAAACTCATCCACAAATACGATTACGAGAACAAACTGATCGAAAAAACCAGTTTCGGTCCCGACGGCCTGCCCGATAAGATCTACCGTTTCGTATACGAAAAACATTAATACCATAAATATCATGAAAACGCCAAAACAAAAAAACGGCGGAATGTCTTTTAGGATCATCCGCCGTTTTTGTTATGACGCTTCATTTATCCGGCGTTTTTGCCGGCCTTAACTCATCTTATTTTTTTATGTTTTTCTCGAGCAGATCGATGGTCTTTTTGAGCATTTCAGCGGCTTTGACCTTGTCGCCTCTCTTCTTATAGGCGTTTCCCATCATCGAATAAAGGTGCGCCTGTTCTTCGGTCCCAAGTTCTCCGCCTTTAACCAGAGATTCGGCCTCAGCGAGGGCCTCGGCGTCTTTGCCGGCCTTAAGGTATACCTGCACGATCTTCATCGCTACCATTTTTTTCTTGTCTTTGAGATGGTCCGCAGGAATATACGAAGGCAGTTTCATAGCGGCGAGTTTTTTTAAAACCGCTATTGCTTCGTCTACTTTTCCCTCTTCGACATAAACGTCGGCCAGGTCGTTATAGGATTTTCCGAGCATCATGAAATTTTTAGCTTCATCGCGCTGTTCGGGGGTGAGATTCTTCATGAAATCAGGGCGGCCTCCTTTGCCGGGCATCATGCCTTCACGGCCGGGACGCGGAGGCTGCGGACCATCGGGTCCGTCAAAACCTTCAGGCGGAGCGGGAGGCTCTTCGACATTCCTGCCGGCGGCCGCTTCGGGCATTCCGGCGCTGTAAGCCGCCTGAGGGAAAGAAGAGATCAATAACCCAGTGAGAATAACGACCGCGAGCATCATTAAGGGATTCGCTGATTTTTTTAACATAATACCACTTCCTTTTTCATGTTGATTATTTTTATAAACCGGCTTATGATTTATTTTTTTATCGGATTTCAGACAAATGCTTACGGGCATGCACGTTATTGCATGGATTCATTGTAATCGCTCAGGTAACGTATACTTTCCATATAATAATCGCTGAGATCGCTTCCGGTGTTCTGCGCCAGTATGCCCGATTCGTAATCTTCGAAGAAGACCCCGCCGCCGAAGACATCCGCCTCGGAATCCTGCACGCCCGAGACGAAAACCTGTTCTCCGCTAAATATAAAGTTTTGAGAATATTCAGTCTCGTCGCCGCTTTCATAGATCCGTTCATAATATTCGTTGAGACCTTTCAGATATGCGCTGTATGAAATATAAGACCTTTTCTGGATCTCTTCGCTGCGTTCAAGATCGACGTAATCGGAATTTTTAGTGTTGTAAAGCGTGCTCGAGGCCATCCACATGAAGCCGGCAAGCAAAACCAGCACCATAGCGTATGCCGACGCGTGCGCGAAAAAGAACGACCTTTTTTTCCTGTTATAGGAATCGGCATGCCTGTCAGCGAAACTTCCCGACAGCTGAACGCGGTTGAGCTTCAGGAGCTTTTCGTGCGCGCATCCGGAAACCGCGTCTTCGATGCGCTGAAAAAACGCCGAGCATTCGCGGCAGCTCTGAAGATGATCGATCTCAGGGGCGCCGAGCTCCTGAGCGGCTTCGAGTTTAGCGCGGACGCCGGGGCACGGCGACGAGGATATATTATCGTTGTTTAATTCATTTTTTTCATTCATTTTCGTTCACCTTCCCGCCTCCGGCGTTACCGCCGCCATATTCTTTAAGTATACCGGCCATTTTAGCGCTGCCGTTGAAAAACCTGGACTTGACCGTGCCTTCGCTTATATCGAGCACCTTCGCTATCTGTTCGCAACTCATTTCGGATATGTACTTGAGCATTAAAACTTCACGGTAGGTTTCGGGCAATCTGGCTATAGCCATGTCGAAATCGGTCTTAAGTTCCACTTCGTCGTATTTTTCCATTACGACGCCGCCGGCTTGAAAGAATAAATAAACGCTGTCGACCATTTTTCTGAAATAACTCTTACGATTGTGGTTCTGGATCAGGTTTCGCGCGATCTGGTAGATGTATGACGCCGCGGACCTTTCGTCTTCGAAAGCCAGGCCCCCCTCCTTTTCCGCTCCGCCGTTGAGCTTTTTAAAAAAGATCATGAACGCTTCCTGCGCGATGTTTTCGGCGTCTTCGTATGATCCGGCGATCGAGTTTTTAATGAAATAGGAGAGGCGAAGATAGTATTTCGAATAAACCGCATCGAAATCGTTGAACCCTTCGTTTATTATTGATTTGTATTCGCTCATTCCGATCGCTTCCATGCCTTATAATTTTACCCGGCCTGAAAAAAGTTCATAAATTTTTAATTTTATTTTATGAACGGTTTTCCGCCGTTATGCGGCGCGCAATATATGATGCAGAATTTTACCGCGGTTATCTGATATCGTCGGGATCGGCATCCAGATTGTTGCGCAGCTTATGTTCCAGAAATTCCTCGTAGGTGCCCGGATAGTCGCGCAGTTTTCCTTCGTAGATCTCGAGCACCCTGGTAGCCACGTTCGATACGAAATCGCGGTCGTGCGAAACGAACAGCACCGTGCCGTCGTATTTAACGAGCGCTTCCTTCAGCACGTCCTTGGCCAGCACGTCGAGGTGGTTGGTGGGCTCGTCGAGTATCAGGAAGTTCGACTGCCTTAAAAGCATTTTAGCCAGCGAAAGCCTGGCGCGCTCGCCGCCGCTCAATATCGACACCGATTTATTGACGTCGTCGCCGCTGAATAAAAACGTGCCAAGCAGCGTCCTCAACTTCGGTGCCATATCCATCGGACAGTTCTGCGAAACCTCGCCAAGCACTGAATTGGTGGGATTGAGCTCCTGCGCCTGGTCCTGCGCGAAATAATCTATTTTGACGTTGTGGCCGAGCCGCGCTTCGCCCGCGGTGGGATCGACATTCTGCGTTATGACCTTGATGAGCGTGGTCTTTCCGGCGCCGTTGACGCCGAGCAAAACTATCTTTTCGCCGCGGCTGATCGTGAAGGACATGGGCTCGAAAATCTTTGCCGCGCCGTAGGATTTTGTCACGTCGTACGCCTCGACGACCACGTCGCCGGACGGCAGCGCCTTCGGAAAGAAGAATTTGATCTTTTTGCGCCGGGGCGGAAGCTTTATCTTCTCCATCTTCTCGAGCGTCTTGATGCGGCTCTGCACGAGCTGGGCCTTGTCGATCTTCGCCCTGAAGCGGTCTATGAACTCCTGCATCTTCTCGATCTCGTCCTGCTGCTTGTCGTAGGCGATATAAAGTTTGTCGATGCGGTCCTCGCGGTCGAGAAGATACTTCGAGAACAAACCGTGATAGACCTCGAGTTTAGAAGCGTATATCTCGAATATCTTTTTGACGACGGAGTCCATGAAATGCCTGTCGTGCGAAACGATAATGACCGATTTAGGATAGTTCTTCAAAAAGTTCTCCAGCCAGTTGCGCGCGTCGATGTCCAGGTGGTTGGTAGGTTCGTCCAGAAGCAAAACGTCGGGCTTCTGCAGCAGGAGTTTCGCCATGTATATCTTCATCTGCCAGCCGCCCGAGAACTCGGATACTTTTTTGTTCCACTGGCGGTGAAGGAACCCCAGACCGCGCAGCACGTCGTGGATGTCGGCGTCTATGGTGTGCGCGTCGGTCATCATTATCTTTTCCTGCAGATCGCCGTAGCGGTCGAGCAGTTTCTGATACTGATTTTCGTCGTAATGGCCGCTGGAGAACAATTCCTCGATCTCGCCCGCTTCTTTTTTGAGTTTGATGACCTCTTCGAACACTTCGGAAACTTCGTCGTATAAAGTCTTTTCCGACTGCATGATTATGTCCTGCGGGAGGTAGCCGAAGGTAGTGCCCTTCGGGCAGTTGAACTCTCCACTGTCGCTCGAATCGATGCCTGCGAGTATCTTGAGTATCGTCGATTTGCCGGAGCCGTTTTCACCGCAGAGCCCGACGACCTCGTTGTCGTTAACGTGAAATGTGACTTCCTTGAACAGGCATCTGTCCCCGTGGTTTTTGGAAAGGTTTTTTACCGCGATCATAAATTCCCCGTTTCTTTTTGCGTTATAAAATAGTGATAATTTTCTGAAAATATTTGCGTTTTTAATTTTATAGTAAAAGACATAAATTAATTTTGCTGTCCGGCAATAATCTTTTCTCCGCTCGCTTGTTCTCGTCGCCTACGGCGCCTGCGGAGGCTTCGCTCCGAAAAATTATTGCCGGCCTTCCTGGTGTAAACTAACTAATTTCGCTTACTATATTATTCTAAAATCCGTAGAAAAGCCGTAAAGACAG
>Ga0209212_1003511_pt1 | contig 20556 bp, 14 predicted proteins | sample RifGroC2_FD_183996 | JGI IMG/M metagenome (GOLD analysis project Ga0209212, IMG submission 183996) | Groundwater microbial communities from Rifle, Colorado, USA - Groundwater C2 (SPAdes) (version 2) | ecosystem: Environmental > Aquatic > Deep subsurface > Groundwater | place: Rifle, Colorado... | reverse complement strand
TAATATCGCTTGCAACGCCGCGTGTGCTGTGCTAATTTGCCTCGGTACGCCATTTGGCGTAGAGGGTGACGTCGATGGTCCTTGGTTTCAACCACAACATCAGGTACAGGGGAGAGCTCTTCCACGTCCAGACCGAGGACAGCGGCCGCGCCAACCCGCATATCATCACCCTGCTCTACCGCGGCGGCACCATCCTTGCCTCCGCCAAGACCAGCTATGCCGACATCATCAAGGTGGACCAGCTGGAAGTCGTGGTCGAATCGATCATGAAAGAGCAGCACAAGGAGATGATGCGGCGCCTGAAGAGTGGCGAGTTCGACGCCAGGATCTTCCCCGGTCAAGCGCCGTCGCCGGCCGCCGAAACCCAGCCCGCTGCGCCAACTCCCCCTCTCCCTCCGGGAGAGGGCCGGGGTGAGGGAGCAGCACCGGCCGCTCCGGTCGCCCCGGTCACTCCGGCCGCCACGGCAGCTCCGGCAGCCCAAGCAGCCGCACCCCGGCCGGTAACGGCCAGCACGGTGCCGTTAGCGGCCCCGTCAGCAGCACCTCCAGCAGCACCCCGGGAGGCATCTGCCCCCCCTAAGCCTACAGAACCCCCGGCAACCCCCGCCAAAAGGAGCCTGGATGAGGTGATTCTCGATTACCTGATCACGGGCGAGGAAAAATAAAAGCCATCCTGAAAGGAACCTTCGTGAACGAAAAGATTGCAGAGCTGGAAGAAAAGGCGAGGCGCCTGCGCGTCGCCATCGTGAAAACCCTGCACAAGTCGCAGTCGGGGCATACCGGGGGCTCGCTCTCGGCCATCGACATGGTCTGCGCCCTGTACTTCCACAAGATGCGCCACAACCCCGAGGAGCCCGGCTGGGACGGCAGGGACCGCTTCGTGCTCTCCAAGGGTCACGCGGCCCCGGCGCTCTACGTCACCCTGGCCGAGTGCGGCTACTTCCCGGCCGAGGACCTGATGATGCTGCGCCGCCTGGGGAGCCACCTGCAGGGGCACCCGGATTCCAAGGGGACCCCGGGGGTCGACGTCTGCACCGGCTCGCTGGGACAGGGGCTTTCCATGGCCAACGGCATGGCGCTCGGTTTCAAGCTGGACGGCAAGGAGAACCGGGTCTACGCGGTTCTGGGTGACGGCGAGCTGCAGGAAGGGCAGATCTGGGAGGCGGCCATGGCCGCGGCCCATTTCAAGAGCGACAACCTGTGCGCCCTGATCGACGCCAACGGCCTGCAGATCGACGGTGAGGTCTCCAAGGTGATGAACGTCGACTCCATCGCGGACAAGTTCCGCTCCTTCGGCTGGCACGTGATCGAGATCGACGGCCACGACCTGGCTCAGATCGTGCGGGCCCTGGACGAGGCCGAGACCCTGAAAGGTGCCCCGACCGCCATCGTCGCCAGCACCGTCAAGGGGAAGGGTGTGCACCTGTTCGAGAACAAGGCATCCTACCACGGCGTGACCCCGAGCGACGCAGAGCTTCCCGAGGCGCTGCGCTGCCTGGGTTGCTACGACTAGAGATCCCATTAAAAGGGGACAGGCTACTTTTCCTTTTCATTAACTGCAAAAGCAGCCTGTCCCCTTTTCTACCTGAGAAAGGAACAATTATGATAGCAACTAGGGACGCTTACGGGGAGGCGCTGGCCGAGCTGGGCGCCGAGAACGATAACATTGTGGCGCTGGACGCCGACCTCTCCGGCTCCACCAAGACCGGGGTCTTCGCCAAGAAATTTCCCAACCGCTTCTTCAACATGGGGATCGCCGAGGCCAACATGGTGGGGACCGCCGCGGGCCTGGCCGCCGTGGGGAAGATCCCCTTCCTCTCCACCTTCGCCATCTTCGCGGCGGGGCGGGCCTGGGAGCAGATCCGCCAGTCGGTCGCCTACCCCAAGGCCAACGTCAAGATCGTCGCCACCCACGGCGGCGTAACCGTGGGCGAGGACGGCGGCAGCCACCAGTCGGTAGAGGACATCGCCATCATGCGCGCCATCCCCAACATGACCGTGATCGTGCCGGCCGACGGCGCCGAGACCAAGGGCGCCATCCGCGCGGCGGCGGCCCACAAGGGCCCGGTCTACGTGAGGCTCGGGCGCAACAAGGTGGCCAACGTTTTCCCCGAGGGGCACGAGTTCAAGATCGGCAAGGGATGCCAGGTGGCAGACGGCACCGACCTGACCTTCGTGACCACCGGCCTCATGACCGCGGTGGCCCAGAGCGCGGCCGAGAGGCTCAAGGCTGAAGGGATTTCCGCCCGGGTGGTGCACATCGGGACCATCAAGCCGCTGGACAAGGAGATCCTTATCAAGGCCGCCCGCGAGACCGGCGCCATCGTCACCGCCGAGGAGCACTCCGTGGTGGGTGGCCTGGGGGGCGCGGTCGCCGAGCTGCTCGGCGAGGAGTGCCCGACCCTGATGAAGAGGGTGGGGATCTACGACCGCTTCGGCACCTCGGGAAAATCCGACGAGCTGCTCAAGTACTTCGGCCTGAACGCCGATACCCTGGTGGACGAGGCCAAGGAGATCGTTTCGAGGAAGAAATGAAGCCAGCCCGGCTGCTCAACTCCAATGGCGGCTACACCTACGTAGCCGCCATCGTCACGGTCGTGATCCTGGGGATCATGTCGGCCCAGGCGGCGCAGGTGTGGAAGACCACCATGCAGAGGGAGAAGGAGACCGAGCTCATCTTCCGCGGCACCCAGATCAGGAACGCCATGCGGGCCTGGTACGGCATGAAGGACAAGAGCACCGCCATCGATCCCAAGTCGGGGCATACCAACCTGAACCGGTTGGAGGACCTGGTCCAGGACCCGAGCAGCGCCGGCAAGAAGCGCTACCTGAGGAAGCTCTACAAGGACCCCATGACCGGCGAGGACTTCGTTCTGGTCAAGAACTCGACCCAGCAGGTGATCGGGGTGGCCAGCGCCAGTGAACTCGCCCCCATCAAGCAGGGGAACTTCCCGCTCGATCTTGAGCCGGGCGACTTCGAGGGGAAGAAGAAGTACAGCGAATGGCAGTTCCGCTGCGACCGCTTGCCCAAACCGGCCGTGGGCGGCGGAGCGAAACTGCCGCCCGGTAGCCAGCCTATTCCCGAGCCCCCGCCCCCGCCTCCGCCCGGTTCCACCGAGTAAGGGGGAGTACCAGGGGACGGTGAAAGGGCATGAGGGTGCCGCCCAGCAAAGCTAAGAGCTACCCGAAAAAGAGCACAATACCCGGCAATCTTGCACCCGGCACGTCCGGCGCCCCCCTGCGCGCCCCTAGCCGGTCGACCTTTCTTAACGCGATGCCCGCGCGGAGGCACCCTGATCTTCAAGAGTCTGACAACCCGGGTCATCGTGATTTCCATCTGCCTGCTGGTCTTCGGCATAGGAACCTTCGCCTTTCTGACCCTGCGCCGCGAGCAGCAGCAGCTCATCAATTCCGCGCGCGAATCGAGCGAACTCCTCCTCAATACCATTGAGCGCAGCGTCTACAATTCCATGCGCATCGGGAACACCGAGGACGTCCAGGTGATCCTGGAGATGGTGGGACAAAACGAGAAGCTGGTCGGGGTCCGGATCTTCCACCCGCACGGCGTGATCCTCAAGTCCTCCCAGCCCAGCGAGGTGGGGCGCGTGGTGGACGAGCGCGACTTCAAGCTCTTTCTGAACAACAAGAGCGAGGGGGTGTTCACCCTGGACCAGCACGGCGAGGTGCTCGGCATGGTGAAGCCGATCTACAACGACCGGCAGTGCAACCTGTGCCACGGCACCAAGAGCCGGATCATCGGCCTTTTGAACGTGAACTACTCGCTGGTCGAGACCAGGAAGCGCATCGTGGAGCTGACCAAGCTCTTCGTGCTTTCCACGGTCGCCATCATCGGTTTCCTGTCGCTCGCCATCGCGCTGGTCATGCTGAAATTCGTCAAGAAGCCGCTGAACCAGGTGGCGGCGGGTATGGCCCGGGTCGAGGCCGGCGACCTCTCGGTGCGCATGACGGCTCAGGGCAAGGACGAGATCGCGCGCCTGATCGTGAGCTTCGACTCCATGGTCGGGCGCCTGGACAAGGCCAAGAAGGAGCTGGAATCCTTCCACTTCCAGCAGATGGAGCGCGCCGACCGGCTGGCCTCCGTGGGTGAGATGGCGGCCGGCATAGCCCACGAGATCAAGAACCCGCTCACCGGGATCGCGGCCGCCATCACGGTCCTGAAGGACGATTTCTCCCCCGACGATGGACGCTACCAGATCATCAACGAGGTGCTGGAGCAGATCTCGCGCCTGGACAAGACGGTGAACGACCTGCTCTTCTTCGGCAAGCCGACGGCCCCCGAGCCGACCTGCACCGACATCAACAGCGCGCTCAGGAAGATCCTGGTCTTCGCCTCGCAGCACCGCGGCGGCAAGAACATCGAGAAGAGGCTGGAGCTCGGGGAGGATCTCCCCCCGGTCTACGTCGATCCCAAGCAGATCCAGCAGGTGTTCCTGAACCTGTTCCTGAACGCGGTGCAGGCGATGCAGCAGGGGGGGACCCTGACGGTGCAGAGCGGTCTGGCCCAGTGCGGCGGGGTCGAGATGGTCCGGGTGAACGTCATCGACACCGGACCGGGGATCCCGCAGAACATCCTGGACAAGATCTTCACCCCGTTCTTCACCACCAAGGCCCAGGGCACCGGGCTCGGCCTGGCCATCAGCCACCGGCTGATCGAGCAGCAGGGGGGACGGCTCTCCGTGGTGAGCGAGGACGGCAAGGGAACCACCTTCACCGTCGAGCTCCCCTCCTGCAAGCTGGAGGATCCTTGTCCGCTGCCGGCGCCGGCGGCACAAGGGGCATAATGATTTTCTTCCTCTCCCTTTATGGGAGAGGGTAGGGGAGAGGGTATCCAGCTTTTGCAAGCTCGCCCTCCCCCCCACCCCCTCCCATAAAGGGAGGGGGTGCACAGGCAACCGAACGGCAGCACCTACCCCCCAACCGGGGACTTCCCATACCCTGAAGGAGCAGTCTCATGCGCAAGACAAAGATAATGGTTGTTGACGACGAACACCTGATTCGCTGGTCTTTGGAGCAGAACCTGAAAAAGCAGGGATACGAGGTCTGCACCGCGGGGACCGGCGAGGACGCCCTCAGGCTGGCCCGCGAGGAGCAGCCCGAGCTGGTGCTTCTGGACTACCACCTCCCCGGCATCAACGGCCTGGAGGTGCTGCAGCGCCTGAAGGAGCTGGACGAGGATATCCTGGTGATCATGGTGACCGCGCAGGGGGGACTGGAGACCGCGGTCAACACCATGCGCCACGGCGCCTACGACTACATCAACAAGCCCTTCAACCTGGACGAGATGGCCATCGTGATCAGGAAGGCGCTTGAGACCTCGGACCTGCGCCGCGAAGTGGTGCAGCTGAGAAGCGAGCACAAGAAGCAGGGGCCTCCCAAGATCCTGGGCAACTCCAAGCACATGAAAAACGTGCTGGAGATGATGGCCAAGGTCGCCAGGAGCGATGCCTCCACCGTGCTGGTGCAGGGGGAATCGGGGACCGGCAAGGAGTTGGTGGCGAAATGGATTCATTATGAGTCTGCCCGTGCCGATAAGCCCTTTGTGGCCATCAACTGTGCCGCCGTCCCCTCCACCTTGCTGGAGAGCGAGCTCTTCGGCCACGAGAAGGGGGCCTTCACCGACGCCAAGACCTCCAAGAAAGGTCTCTTCGAGCTGGCCGACGGCGGCACCGTCTTCCTGGACGAGATCGGGGACATGGAAGTCGGCATGCAGGCCAAGCTCCTGCGCTTCCTGGAGGACCGTACCTTCAGGAGGATCGGCGGCGCCAAGGTGATCCCGGTCGACGTGCGGATCATCTCCGCCACCAACAAGGATCTCCTGAAGGCCATCGAGGACAAGAGCTTCAGAAACGACCTGTACTACCGGCTCCAGGTGATTCCCATCTTCCTGCCCTCCCTGCGCGAGCGCAAGGAGGACATCCTGGTCCTGGCGAACTACTTCATCGAGCTGTTCACCAAGGAGTTCAACAAGCCGACCAAGGGGATCTCCAGCATGGCGGAGAAGCTCCTGGTGGAGTACAACTGGCCCGGCAACATCCGCGAGCTCAAGAACGTGATCGAGCGCGCCATCATCCTGGGCAACGACGAGAACCTGCTTTTGGAGAACCTGCCGCTGGAGATCGTCGCCAAGGGGTCCCAGGTCACCGTCCCCATGGCCACCTTCAAGCTCCCCCCCGAGGGGATCGACATCGAGGAAGTGGAGCGCGAGCTGATCAAGCAGTCGCTGGAGATCACCGAGTGGAACCAGTCCAAGGCCGCCAAGAAGCTGAACCTCGGCATCGACGCCTTCCGCTACCGCATGAAGAAGTTCGGCTTTTTAAAGTAGCATGCCTGCCGTCAGCTCTCATTGAACCAGCCGGCCGGGTGCAGCTACGCCCCGGCCGGTTTCCGTATCGGCTCCCTTGCCCAGGCACCCTCCGCAGCACCACGTGGCACCTTGGATGACGACATGTTTCCGGACCGTTACGCCATAATCGCCGCTGTCACCCTGATGCTGACCCAGGCGCCCCCCGCCGGGGCCAGCCATCCCGCTCCCCCCTTGCCCGCGACCGTCGCGAGCGCCGCGGCCCAAGCGCCGCCCCTGCGGGAAGCGGCTGCCGCGGGAGATGCCGACGCCGGCGTCCGCCTGCTCTCGGGATCTGCCGCCGTGCCGGCCGAGCCCTGGAAGAAGGAATTCACCTTCACCCCCAGCAGCGATCCGGTGCAGTATGCGCCCGCCCATCTGGTGCAGCGTGGGGAGTTCCGTGTCAAGGGGATGAGCCTCCTTGCCGAGATGGGGGACATCCGGATCAGCGAAACGTCCAACACCATCCACGATCATTCCCGCAGGGGAGGGCGGCTGGCGCTGGAGACCGGCAACTCCGGCAACGCCTTGCGGCTTGGGACCTTCGCCTCTTCGGGGGCTGGTCCTGCCGAGGGGATGCTGTTGGGCGCGACTGCGGAGATGTCGCTCCTTGCCGAGAGCGCCCGCTTCAAGACCATCTACCTGAGTGAAAGGCAGGCGCTGCAGCCCGGGGTGAAACCTGCGGAGTTCGGGGAAAGAAGAGGGGATGTGCTCGGCTTTGTCGCCGTGCTGGAGCCGTTCCAGGGGAAGCTGGGCGCCGAGGCGGAGCTGGATCTGGCCGTCTACGACCCTGACAGCGCCGATGAGGCCGCAGCCTACCGTGACACCACCTGCCGGCTCAAGGTGGCAGGGGAGTGGGGGAGGTACCGCTACCAGGCGCTCTACGAGCGCACCGGCCCCGACTACCGCCTGATGGGAGGCAAGGGGCCCAGGAGGGACTCGGAAGGTGTCTCGCTGGGGCTGGAAACCTCCTTCCGGGTCCATGCCCTCGACCTCAAGCTGTCGCGCTATCACAACAATACCGAGCAGAGTCCGCTCTACCCCAGGGTGAACCGGTACGAAGGATCGCTGGACTACAGTCTGAAGGCGTTCGAGGCGCTCCCGTTGGGGGTGCGTTACCGTAAGACCTTCATCGACAGCGAGCGTGAGCCCCTGGGCTACCTTCCCCGTGAAGCGGAAGAGGACGCCGTCTCCGGGCGGGTCAACTATCTGGCGGGGAGGTGGGACCTTGGCCTGCTGGCGAGCTACTGGCAGCGTACCGACAGGATTCGGGAGGCGCGGGAGGCGAGTGCCGCAACCCTCGCCTTCCTGCCCAAGTTCGCCGCCGGTCCTTGGACCGTGGCGCCGGATTTCTCCTTGAAGCGCTCCATGGACTTCGCCACCAGCCTGCGCACCGACCAGTACGCCGTCGGGCTCGGCGTCAACGGCAGCGCGCTGGAGAAGAGGGTGGACTACGAGCTCAGGGGGGGATTTCAAAGGGAGTCGAGCGGGGTGGCGGCGAGCTGGAAACAGACGCTCGGTGCCAACCTGAGAGCCTTCTATCCCTTGGTGAACCTGTTCAAGAGCAGCTGGCAGCCCACCATTGGGCTCAGGGGCGAGTACAGCGCCGCCAGCGACACCTCGGCCGGTGCCCTCTCGCTGGTCCTCTCGGTAGAGGGGCGCAGCCTTTTGTGATGAAGCCAACGGTCGTTCTACGTTCTACGTTCGAAGTTAAAAGCCTTGGACTTTAACGTAGAACTTAGAACGTAGAACGTAGAACGCTCAGATTTTCACCAGCACGTACTCCCTGGTCCCCACCCCGATCTTCTCCGCATGCTCCAACTGCACCTCCCAGTCGATCTCCGGATGCACGCCGCGGAACTTGTCTCCCCCCGGCTCGTGCCCGCTTTTGAGCGCCGTGTCCTGGTTGCCGCGCGCGTTATTCACCAGATCGGCGCAGGCCTGGTCCAGCGCCACCGGGTCGGTGGAGGCGCAGATGCCGATGTCGTTCACGATCGGGGCGTCGGCGTGGCTGTAGCAGTCGCAGGCGGGCGAGACCTGGGTGATGAAATTCAAAAACAGCGTCTTCCCCTCCTTGCCGGCCAGCGCCCCCTTGGAGTACTCAGCCATCTTGCGCATCACCAGCGCGGCGCTCTCGTTCCACTGCACGTGGATCGCCTTCCTGAGGCAGGCGGTGATGCAGCGGCTGCAGCCGACGCAGGCGGCCGGATCGATCTGGGCCGTCCCCTCGATGATGGCCACCGCCGCATGGGCGCACGACTTCAGGCAGATGCCGCAGCCGTTGCAATACTTCTCCGCCACCTTGGGGGCCACCGTGGAGTGCTGCTGCATCTTGCCGGTGCGGCTGGAGCACCCCATCCCCAGGTTCTTCAGTGCCCCGCCGAAGCCGGTAAGCTCGTGACATTTGAAGTGCGACACCGCCACCAGGGCGTCCGCCTCCACGATCTCGGCCCCGATGCTCACCGTCTTGAGGATCTCCCCGTCCACCTGGACGTCGACCGCGGTGTGCCCCCTGAGCCCGTCGCACATGATGAGCGGCGCCCCCACCACCGAGAAGGCGAAGCCGTTCTCTATGGCGCAGGCGAGCGCGGAGGCGGCCTCCTTGCGCTCGCCCGGATACAGGGTCGAGGAGTCGGTGAGAAAAGGCTTGGCCCCCACCCCCTTGATCTCGTCCACCACGCGGCGCACGAAGATGGGGCGCACGAAGGTGTGGTTCCCCTTCTCGCCGAAATGCACCTTGACCGCCACCAGGTCCCCCTGGGACAGGCAGGAGGCCAGTCCCGCCTGCTGCATGAGCCGTCCGATCTTGCCGAACAGGTTCTCCCTGGCCCCCGCCCGCATATCCGCGAAATAGACCTTGCTGGCCATAATTCCTACCTCCTTGATACGTTTGTCCCGGCTGCTGTTCGTACCATATCTCGCGCGCCATTTCAACAGCGCTTAACTTTTTCTTGCTCTGGCCGTGAAATATGTTATTTATTAAAAAAATGACGACAGGGAGCACCGATGATCGAATGTGATGACAGAGAGCTCTGGGTTATGGGGCTTGGAGAGCGGGTCGAGAGAGGGGCCATCGTCTGTAGCTACTTGGCCGAGGGTGGCTTTCGCGCCAGGACGGCCAAACCGGCCGAGCTTGACTTCTGCACCCCGCGGGCCATACTTCTGGACCTCTCCCCCTGGTCCGAGGACGGCTGGGGCATACTGCTCTCCCTGAAGGAGAACCCGGCCACCCGGGACATCGCCATCCTGCCGCTTTATCTTTCCGAGGCGGGGCAAGTGGGCGAGGTCTTCCCCATCGCCGGCTTTTTCACCCTCCCCATAGACGGCGACTATCTCGCCGGCAAGCTGCGCACCCTGGGGCTGGCGGACGAATCCGAGGATTACGACCTGCAGGCCATGCTGGTCAGCCGCAAAGGAGAGGAGCAGGTGATGCACGTCCTCACCTCGCTGGGGTTCGAGGTGGTGAACGCCTACACCGGCAAGGAGGCCGTGGCGCTGGGCACCATCATCCATCCCTACATGATCTTCTGCTCGCTGATGCTGGCCGACATGGCCGCCTTCGAGCTCATGGAGCGCTTCAGGCTTTATCCCCAGACCCGCAACATCCCGTTCTTCGTGCTCTTGAGGGACGCCATGAAGGAGGGGGAGCGCTTGGCCATGAGCCGCAGCATCGAGCATCTGGTGCGCAAGACCTGGCTCACCCGCCAGGAATTCCTGAGCTACTTCAAGAAATCCGCCAGCGTCTGAAGCGAAACCTCAGCAAGTCAACGGAAAACAGGAGGACGGCCAGATTGCCGTACCTCCTGTTTTTTTGCCGCGTCGAGAATGTTTTTGAGCGTCAACCGGCTGCCAGTTCCCGACCGTTTACTTTCCAGATCCCGTGCGGTCTGCTGCCCGCCGATGCGGTGGGCCGTGCCCACCGCAACGGGCTTGTCCTCATCTGGAAGGACGGTGGGCAAGGCCCACCCTACGGTCTGCCCCGCAGGGGCCCTCCCCGCTCCTCATGCCTACCTCAGCAGTACGCGGTCCACACGCACCGTCCCGTCACGAATGGTGAGCTTCCCCATGATCCCGGTCTGCCCGGAGCGCGCCGTGAAACCGGCGTCGTAGCCCCCTTTTAAAGAAACGCTGACCGGTCGGCTGAAGGTCAGGGCGCCGTCATCGAAGAGCAACTGCCGCGCCTGGATCACTGCGCCGTCTGCTGCCGCCGCGTAAGCCTCGGAAAAAAGGTTATAGCCGGCTCCCCCCAGGATCTTCAAGCGCGGTGCGGCGCTGAAGCTGGCTGACACGCTCTTGTCCCCAGTCATGGTGACCGTGCACCCCGTGCCGCTCCCGGTGCAGGCGCCGCTCCACCCTCCGAACAGGGAGTTGGCGTCCGGGCTTGCCAAAAGGGTCACGGTCGCGCCGGTGGCGAACTGGGCCGGCGCACAGCTGGTCCCCTTGGTGCAGGACACGCTTCCGTTCACCGAGCCTCCGCCGGTTCCGGCAAAGGAGAGGGTCAGGGTGTGACTGGAGACGGTCTCAAACCCTACCTGGACCCCATCCGAATTGCCGCCGTTGCTGACCAGCAGCTGGACCTCCGTGGTCTGAGGAGAGTTGAACGAGGGGACCGTGATGCTCATGGTCTGCTGGTCCAGGGCATAGCTGGTTATGGCGCCGCTGCTCTCCTTCCTGAAGGCGACCACGTCGGTGCCGTTGGCCACGCTGCTCAGGACGATCTTCAGGTTGGCCGGTGCGCTGGCCGAGGGGAGGAACCTGTAATAGGCAAAGGTGTAGTGCGGCAGCGCCACCACAGAAGCTGCTGCAGTCGCCGCGCTCAAAGGGTAGCTGGAGAAGGTCGCCACCGGGGCGACGGAGGGAATCCTGTCCAGGTCGCCGGTATGGGAGGTCCAGCCGTCCTGGTAGAGGTTTCGCGCCATGGAGAGGAAGGCGCTGCGCAGGGAGCTCCCCCGGGCGGCCAAGGCGGCGTCAATGACCGGAGCCATCGGGATGTCGCTGCCGTCGGTCGGCGCCGGCATGGCCCCCACCGTGGCCCAGATATCCCTGACCACAGCCGGGGTATGGCTCTCGGCAAGCTGCCGGTTGAAGATCCAGCGGCCGTACTCGGAGGCGCCGTTGATGGGCGCGTTCAGCGAGATGCTGCTGGATCCGGACAGGTAGCTTGGCAGGTAGGCGTAGAGCTGGTTCGCCGCGTCAAATACCTCGTCCTCGATCCAGGTGGCGGTCGCCTCGGCATACCAGATGTCGAAATAATAGTTGTAGCCGAACTGGATGGCGTGATGATATTCGTGCGCCGCCGTGGCCTGGAGGCTCTCGTAGGGCGGATAGGCGCCAAATATCTGATCGGTGAAGGCCTTGTCGATCTCGATATAGCTGGCGACCGAGGTCCCAGGGCCGCTCAGTTCGGCATTGGTCAATCCGTAGGCTTGCTCCTGCACCAGGTCCGTCAGGTAGACGTCGTACCTTCCCCCCGGCGGCGGCAGGTACCCCATCTCCACGACCTCCCTCTGGTACACCTGTTCGAAAACCTCTGCGACCTTCTCCACCCACTCTGGAATCTGATCCTGGTCCGGGTCGCTCAGGTCGGGGGCATCGCTTCCCGAGGTGGCGTAGTGGATGGTGAAATGTCCCGCGGGGGAGGGAAAGGAGGCCATGCCCGCCAGGATCGGACGAGACACCGCCTTGGCCAGGGTTTTCTGTGTGGTCAGCTCCAGTTTGTTCCAGTCGCGCTTCAGGCTGCGCAAAAGCGGAGTCAGGCAATGCTCGGCCTGCCCGGCGGCTGCGCCGGCGTGCTCGGCGCTGGTCAGCAGCTGGACCGATTTCGTCTTGGGGGCCAGGCGGGAGAGATAGTAGTCGTCAAGGGCTGCAGCGCGGGCCAGCGCGGGGAAAAGGAGCACAAAGAGGCAAAGCCCTAGGGTTGAAGGTTTGGTCACTGAATCACCGTCCATATTTTGTCTTTCAAAGGGAAACAGCCAGAGGGATCGATACTTCCTGAATCGGCTGAAACGGCATTATCCTTAGCGGAAATTACGTAGTACCGTAGTCGAGTTTGGGGGCGGTGCGCAAGGGATATTTCCCTGAAGTACTACCTCCCGCTGATCTTCTCCCCCTCCCATCTCCCCCCTCCGTGGCAAAAGGGCTAACGTTTGGTTTCCGTAGGGTGGGCCGTGCCCACCGGTCCACCGCTGTCGGTGGGCACGGCCCACCCTACGAGGCACTACCTCACGGAACAAGCAGATTTTGTTTTGTTAGCGCCTCTCCCCCTCCGGGGGGAGGAGAGCTGTCGGAAGCTGAAAGAGGCCAGTGCTTTGCTTTGGGATAAAACGCCGCCGCTGGCGGGGACGGGTGTTCATCGACAAAAGAAGAAGCCCTCGCTGTTCGAGGGCTTCTTTGCAACTGTACCATGGCATTTCCGGGCAACTGCCGGGAGCCCGAGCTGTTGCGGCTCCCGGCGGGGTTGCCGGTCCTTTCGGTAGGAAGTTATGGATTGGAGGCGAACAGCGCCGTAAGCGCCGCGATTTCCGGGGCGGTGAGCACTATGCCGAAGTGCCCTCCCACCCCCGGGTTGGGATATCGCAGTGCCATCTGTTCGGTTCCGGCCAGGTCCGGACCGGTGCCGACCGTATCCAGGGTTCCCAGCCTGTGGCAGGAGGCGCAGGTTTGCAGCGGGGCTCCGGGGACCGCCTTGGTCTGGTAGAGCAGGAAGGCGTTCAGCGCTTCGGCCTCCGTGGTGCTGGTGAAGCTTCCTGACACGCCGCCGATGGTAAGGGTGGTCGTGGTCGCCGTGCTGTTGGTGGCGGAGGAGGTGTGGCGCACGGTCACGGTCTGGTTGTTGGTCACCGTCCCGGCCGTGGAGACGAAGGCGCCGCCGTTTATGGCGTAGGTCCCTCCGGTGACGCTGATGGGCGCGGCGGTGTTTATCTCGGTCACCGTGATCGGGGCGGAGGTGACGACGGTGCTGAGCGCCACGCTGGTCATGTTGGTGAAGGTGAAGGCGGCAGGAGTGGTGTCGGGCACGACCGGGCTCGGCGTCTCGGTGGTGGATCTAAACGGTGCCGTGATGCCGCCGATGTTCAGGGTGCTTGTGGTCGCGGTATTGCCGGTGGCGGCCGAGGTGTGTCGCACGGCAACGGTCTGTCCGCTGTTCACCGTGCCGGCCGTGGAGGTGAAGGCGCCGCCGTTGATGGCGTAGGTGCCGCCGGATATGCTGATCGGCGAGGGACCGGTGGTCCCGGCCACCGTGATCGGGGCGGAGGTCACCGGCGTGTTCAGCGCCACGCTGGTCAGGTTGGTGAAGGTGAAGGCGGCGGGAGTGGTGTCGACGCCGCCCACCGTTTGCGTGGTGGTGGTAAAGCTACGCGACACGCCGCCGATGGTCACGGTGGTCGTGGTGCCGGTGTTGTTCCCCGCCGAAGAAGTCTGGCGCAGCACCACCGTCTGCCCGCTGCTCACCACTCCGGCGTTGGAGGTGAAGGCTGCGCCGTTGATGGAGTAAGTCCCGCCGGTGATGGTGATCGGGACCGGGGTGTCGATCCCGGTGACGGTTATGGCGTCCGAGGTCAATGCCGTGTTCAGAGCCGCGCCGCTGAAATTTGTGAAGCTGGGGACCACAGGAGTGATGTCAGCCCCGGCAGGTGGCTGGGTGATGGAGATGAAGGGGGCAGAGACGCCGCCTATGGTGAGGGTGCTGCTGGTGACGGTGCTGTTGGTGGCTGCGGAGGTGTGGCGCACCGCAACGGTCTGACCGTTGGTCACCGTGCCGGTGTTCGAGGTGAAGGTGCCGCCGTTGATCGAGTAGGTGGCGCCAGTGCCGGTGACGCTGATCGGAGCAGCGGCGTTGATGCCGGCTACCGTGATCGGTGCGGAGGTGACGACCGTGCTCAAAGGCACCGAGGTCTGGGGGGTGATGGTGAACGCGGTTGGGGTTGTGTCGGTAGCGGGTGCCCCGTTGTCATCGTCATCGTCGCCGCACCCGGCCGAAAGCATCAGCATCATCGTTAAACCTAAGGCAAACATAGTCCTGAGTCCCAGCTTCCACAGTTTGTCCATTTCCTGCCTCCTTAGCTAGCGTTTATTGGAAAAAACTCACTAAGGGATTTAAACATTGGCGGACTGCATGTCAAGAAGGACAGGACATTAGTGGCTGGACGGATCTTTCCTAATTAAGTTGAGGCACCCTCCTCTCCCCTTGAAACTGCAACACTTTCTCTCATGGCGCGCTCCCTTTACAGCTCCCCTTTGCAGCTGAACTGTTTGATGCTTCGTAAGCTTCGCGGCAACCCCGCTTCGGGGTGGCACTCACTGCGGGTCTGGGTCCGGGACCGGGACCTCGGTGCTCGCGCTGGACACTTCTATGGCCTGCTGAGCCAATAGAGACTGATGAATCAGGTTGGAGCCCGCTGCTGTCAGATGGGTGCCCGATCGGTCCAGCAGCCCCGAAGCGATCAGGCTGGCATCGGCAACGGATCCGGCAGCCTGCCTGAACCGGTCCCAGATATCCACCAGCATCACCCCCGAATCGGAGGCCACCCTCCTGACAATGGAGTTGTACTGTTCTATCCAGGCTTTGGCCCCGCCCACCGACTGGTAGTACTCGGCGGGATGCCTGCTGTAATAGTAACCGTCGCTCCCGGTCCCCTCGATCGCCGGGATCACGGTGAGCAGAACAGGTACCGCCCCGACATCCCTTATCGCTGCGATCATGGTCCTGATGTTGGCCTCAAACTGCGCCAGCGGGACTGAGACTACGTCGTAGTCGTATCTTATGGAATCGTTGGTGCCGTACATCACCAGGACCAGGTCGGGACGATGCTCCCAGAGTTTCGCGTCCATGGCGCCCAGGGCGCCTTTGGTGGTTTGGCCGCCTTTCGCCACATTGATCAGGGTCTTGGTCGGGTAGCTTTGAGACAGCAGGGTCGACCAGCGCTCGTAGCTCTCAAGGCCCAGTTGTTCGGTGTTGCTGTCGCCAAAGAGAAGCACCCGGTTGACCGGTGGCATGGGGGCGATACTCAGCCTGTTGGCCACCAGCTTGCCGTCCGTTATGTTGATCCGCCCCCGCAGCACGGTGCTGCCATTGACGGTCGTGAAAGCGCTGTCATACCCCCCTTTGACGGTGAGTTTCACCCCGCGGTCCACCTGCAGGCGTTCCACCAGGGCGATGGAGCGGCTCTGCACCTGGACGCTGGCGCCGTAGCCTGCTGATGAGACGGCCTCCGACAACAGTCGGTAATAACTGGAGGGTACTGCGGCGTTTTTGATGGGAGGCGACGACTCGAAAGTCGCGACCACGGTGGTATCGGAGTTGGCGCTGATGCTGCAGGCTCCTGTGCCGGAGCAGCCTGCGCCGCTCCAGCCGGTAAAGGTCGAATGGGCGTCCGGCGAGGCCAGTAGCACCACGGCCGCTCCAGTTGCCACGGTGCCGGCACAGGGGGCGGTGCAGGCGAGGCTGGTATTCGAGCTGACGCTGCCTGCGCCGGATCCGGCAAAACCGATGCTGAGGGTAACTGCGTGCGCAGTAAGTGCGCTGAGGCAGAAAAATAGTACGGCGCTAACGGTACACCACTTCATTTAAGAAACTCCTGCCGCCACATCAGTTTTTGACACCGGCGATGGCGTCACGGTGCCAGTACGATGCTGTCCCAATACACCTGCGAAACGTTGCCCAAGCTGTCCCTGAAACGCACGTAAACGAAGTTTTCCCCGGCCCCGTTCACGAGCTGCGCACTCCTGGTGCCGGCGAACGGCTCCCAGCCGTACCAGTTGGTGCCGTCCTTGCTGAACTGCATCGAGGTGACCTGGCCGGTGCTGCTGGCAGCGGACAGCCTCAGGGCGACCGTCGGGGAAGCGGTACTTTCGGCGCCATCGTTCACCGCGATGGAGCCGGTAGGTGCCGCGGCATTGACCGTTACCGAGTCGGAGTAGACCTGGGAGATGTTTCCTGCCCCGTCGCGGTAACGGACATAGACCACATGAAGACCGTTACCACCGGCAAGGGTGAGTGCCCTGGTTGCCGAGAAGGGCTCCCACCCCCCCCAGCTGCCGGCGTCCACCTTGAACTGCATGGCGTCAACCGGGGCGCCGGTCGCCAGGGCGGAGAGGGAAACGGTGACCGCAGGGCCGGCCGATACCTCGGCGCCGCCGTTGATCGTTATCGAGCCGGCGATGGGGTCGCTCCCCGAAGCGCCCCGGTCCAGGGCCAGCTTGTTCAGCCTGGAATGCCCGGATGCCCGTGCGGCGTTCAGCGTGACGAACATGATCTCCCCTCGGCTGACCTCACGGTCCGGCTGGAAAGACCTGGCGCCTGCGCCGGGAGCGTCCATGATCCCGAGCTGGTGCAGCAACTGCACTTGGCGGAAGGCTGGGTGGCTCGGCAGGAGGTCGTCGTAGGCAGGGGTGGTACTTGCCTGGGACAGGTCAAGCCGCAGCGCCGAGGCGAGGAGCAGGGCGAAGTCGGCGCGTGTCGCGCTGGTCGCGCCGGCGTCGGTGCTGGGCGGCTCAAGCGCCACCTCGAAGGTCCTGGAGAGCAGGCTGGCCAGCTTGGACTGGGTCATGCTGCCGTCCGGCTCGAAGTTGCCCCCCGTGTACTCCGCGAGTTCGTACAGGATGGCAAGCTGGATCTCTTTCCAGTAGGGGTGCGAGAACGGCACGTCGGCGGGGTTTTGCAGCGCCAGTGCGCATCCCGCTTCCAGCAGCCGCCACTGGACTTCGATAGGCTTTACCTGCCGGGGCTGGACCCCGCGCTGCACCGCAACCGCGGCCAGCGCGCCGGCCGCCTGCCCGGTCATCATGGTGCTCGGCTGCATCCTGATGGCGCTGGTCACCAGCCGCGAGGCGGAGAGGTTCTTCTCCGCCAGGACCAGCCCGTCCACGGTCTCGGGCAGGAAGATCTCGAAGGGGGCCTGGAAGGTTCCCCCGGCCTGGCTCCAGACCTTGACGATGTCCGCTGTTTTGTCGCCGCAGTCGAGTTCCTCGTCCCTGACCCCGCCGTGGATGTCGTAGGGGTAGTCGGCCACCGCGAGCGAGGAAGGGAAGTTCTTCAGTGCCACCTTGCCGTCGCGCTTGGTGTCCTGAGCGGTGAGGGTCATGACGCCGATGGCCCGGCGCCCCTCCCTGACGTAGGGGATCACCGGGAAGTGGCGCTCCACGGCGGCCAGTTCCGGCGGCAATCCCGGGCAGGCGCTCTCCTCGCGGCTGTAGGGGGTGTCGAAGCCTTCGTTCGCCGCCACCGACCAGTTTTCCTGCCCCAGCTCGCTTTGCATGTAGTAGATGGCCCGCAGCGTCTTCAGCTTGGCCGCGCAGTTCTGCTCCTTGCGGTAGGCGGGATCCTCCAGATACCTGGCGCTCACCGGGTAATCGTTGTAACCGCTGTTGATGCCGGACTTGGTGATCTCAAGGTAGTGGCTGCCGCTGGCGTCGTAGTCGGCGGGGTTGGCGGAGTCGGGCATGCCGCGCCAGGCATTGTGGAACGCGAAGCCGAAGGGCTGTTTGTAGTCCAGCGCGCCGCCCCGGTACCAAAGGTCGCCGCGCGCGCCGTCCAGGGTGAGCCAGAGCCGGAGCTTGGCCAGGGCATCCTGGTAGCCGGGCGGGGCGTTCGGGACCAGCAGCTGCCGGTCCATCACCCCCTGGTACTTCCGGATCACGGCGGTCCAAGTGATAGGGTTCAGTTTGGCCAGCGGGTCGATGGCGTCGCTGGTCGAGTTGCCGGCCCGGTACCTGGCGCCGGCCAGCGGCAACAGGTCGCCGTATTCGGTGGCGTCGATGGTCACCTTGCTCTCGATCCTGCTGCCGTCGGCGAGCACCACGCCGCTCACGGCGCTTCCGGCCGCCAGCGTCCCGGTCACCTTGGCGCGCAGGTAGAGATCGAGCGCCGGGCCGGAGGCCTGGCCGCTGGCCGGGAGCATGCGGTACAGGACCTTTTGACCCACCGAGGGCTCGAAGGAGGTCGAGTCAGGTGTGAAGTAGGCGGTTCCCGTGGATTTTCCCAGCGCAGCGTAGTGAGCTTTGATCCGTTCCACAAACTCCCGGTAAATGCCGGAGCGGTTGCCCCCCTTCAGGAAGTTCCCCTCGTCCAGGGAGGTCACCGCGCCCGCCGTCATCTGCCCGCCGATCCAGTCGGTCTCCTCCATGAGCGCCACCCGCAGTCCCATGCGCGCCGCCTGGATGGCCGCCGAGATGCCGCCGGTCCCGGCCCCGACCACCACCAGGTCGTAGCGGGCGGCTGCCTCGAGCCGGGAAAGGGAAAGCGAGCCTGAAGCCGAGCTGCTATTGGTGAAGGCGAGGGTCGCGGCGCAGGATTGGTAGCCCGGCCTGGCGACCGAGACGGAGCTCCCGGAGCGCACGCCGCTGAAGCTGCAGGAGCCGTCGGCGCCGGTCACGGCCGCGAAGTCGCCGACCCGCACCGTTGCGCCGGAAACCGGTGCTCCGCTGCCGCTTTCGGAAACGGCGATTCTGGCCCGTCCCACGGTTTCCACCAGTGGGGTGGCGCTGCCAGCCGTAGCGGAATTGCCGCTGCTGCTGCAGCCGGCGGCGGCCAGGGCAGCCAGCGAGAACAAGGCGGCGATGACTGTCTTGATGATGGTACCCGAAAGCAATGTATGTCCTGTTCAGCAATGGGATTGAGGCCGGTTTCAGGAAGGTGCCAGCGTGGAGCGGCAGGGTAACTAGACCCGACTGTACTGGCAAGCAAGTTCCGCCGCTTCGACTTGAACGGTGGCCGAAGTCTCAGTGGAGGAATTCTTGACAGTTAGCCTTTTCCTTTCGAACCGTGCTCGAAAGTGGCGTAAGTGTACACGAAATCGTTGTTTTCCGCCAGTGGCAAAGTTGTGTCAAGCTCAAACAGTACTTTGAAATTCCTAATGACATCAGCCGCTGGTCTAGATGCGTTTATCGTGCCCCTCTTACGAAATCTTTAACTGCTCGCCGGCTGAAGTAGTAGAAAATGCTGGAGTGAATGCAAAGCGGGATGAGAAAGTAGGAGGTGGTTGTCGGAGACAAGACCAGTCTCTGCGACTGAAGTAGCGAACCTGTGTTGTAAAGCAACTCGACCAATGAAATGGAAGCAAGAGCTATCAGGGCCTTCCGAGCCCAATCCACATGCCTTCTTACTTGAATGCCACTATATACCTGCAGCGAGTCGGCAGTGATTTGGAGTGCGGACAACCAGGCGGGAGCGAGAAGTGATACCTCAGAGGCGGAGCCGTGGGCGATGCTCAGAACCAGCAGTACCGTGTTGCCGAGAATCCCGATCGCCCCGAGAACGATGGAGAGCCAGACGAAAAAGCCGAATCCCCTGGGTGCTGCCTCGATTTCCTGTAGCATCTCAAGCCCCTCCCGCCACTTTTCTGCAGCACTGCGCAATGCACAGGAGGTTATATGTCAATATGCACAAGATGTAAATCAAATGTCTGATAAAATCAGCGTCTGAGAGATCAAGTGCAGGAGTATACACAAGAAGCAAAATGACGGAATCTGAATTGTTATAGCTGTCCAATCTTTTGCTTCAGTGAAGCAGGAGCCCAATGCCTTGGGTCTTATCTGTGAACCAGTAGCTCCCGTTCCGCCACACTCCCCTGATTCACCTTAGCCTTTTCTTCAGACATCGGCGGCATTCCATTTGCCGCTCTTTATCCAGTTTTTCCACATTTCTTCCGCATTTCCCGTGTACCATAAACTCATGGACCACAGGAATTACCCTGTGGCACCCGTATCCGGATCCCAAGGAGAAGCCGATTGCCGACTGTCCGTGAATCCTCCCTCGCTGGGGGAGGCGGGGGAGTTGGAGAAAAGCTGGCTGACCCCTAGCTCTCCCCCCGCTTTGAGGGAGGGGGAGGACGGAAGATTGGCGACAGAGAGGAGAATGGAGATGAGAAGACGCATGAGGTTACTGGTCTTGGCTATTCTGGTGCCGACCTTGCTGTCGGGCTGCCTGGTGCCGTATTGGTGGCACGACGGCCACGGCCATGGTGGCGGGCACCATGGCGGACGTGGGCATGGCGGAGGACATGGCGGAGGCGGACGGCACTAGCGCCGCACTGAGGGGGGCGCCCGGCGTGGCGCTGTTACGGACGTCCCCTCGTCCTTCTGGTCCTTCTGTGACGGCTCATTTCTTTCCCACCTTGGAGAGTGCCCGGTCCAGGTCGGCGATGATGTCATCCGGGTGTTCCCCTCCCACGCAGAGCCGGACCATGTGCGGCGGA
>Ga0209212_1003510_pt1 | contig 20557 bp, 11 predicted proteins | sample RifGroC2_FD_183996 | JGI IMG/M metagenome (GOLD analysis project Ga0209212, IMG submission 183996) | Groundwater microbial communities from Rifle, Colorado, USA - Groundwater C2 (SPAdes) (version 2) | ecosystem: Environmental > Aquatic > Deep subsurface > Groundwater | place: Rifle, Colorado... | reverse complement strand
GACCGGACTCCCGCGAGCGATTTTAGGGCGCAGGGCCAAGGTCCGCAGCGGACAGCCTATCATTAAGGCTGCGGCCGAGATTGTTTGAGCGAGGCACTGTGTGCCGAGCGAGTTCGAGGCCGGCGGAGGACCGCAGGCCCTCTTCGGCCGCGCCCGCTTATGAGCTCGCGGGAGTCCGGTCGCGCCGGTGCCGTGTACGATTTGACCGAGATTTGATTATTCTTTGGCGTTTACTGTAATGCCCTCTGATAAAGTATTGGTGCGGAAAGGAGGGGTTATGAGAAGCGTCCCGGCCATAAAAATAACCGTTGCAGCCGCCCTCCTTATGTCGCTGTGCGTCCCCGGAGTTTTAGCCTCCGAGGACGTCTACAAGCGGATGGCCAACGACATCGCCAAGTATTCCAATACCAAAAAAGTTAAGAATCTCGCCGTGCTGGGGTTTTCCCGCAGGGCGCGCACTTCGCGCGAGGAGAGCGAATATATTTCGGAGAAGCTGCTGTCCTGCCTGGTGGCGGGCGGCAAGGTGAACCTGGTGGAGCGCTCGCAGCTGGCGCAGGTGCTGGAGGAGCGCCGGCTGACCGCGTCCGGGGTGACGGAGGAACAGGAGGACGCGCAGGCCCGGATAAACCCGAGCGACGTTATAATAGTGGGCACCATCTTCGGCACCAAGGAACACCTTAAGATAATAGCCAAGATGATAGACCCCCTTACCGGGGCCGTGCTGCACACCATTGAAGCGCAGACCGAGCGGCAGTGGGAGATCATGCCGGACCGGCAGGGTTTCGAGTTCGAGGTGCCGGACCTGCGCGAGATCGCCTCCATGTTCAGCGAGGAGGGGTTCGATAACCCCGCCTTCGTGGATTTCCGGGACGCCCCCGCCAGCCTGAACACCGAGACCTGCAACGCCCGGCGCGTCCGGCTGGCCGCCATACAGGCGGAGTCGCTGGAAGCCAAGGCCAAATACTGGGCCCTGCAGATGCGCGACCCCGCCTTCAGCAGCGCTAAGATACGGCGCAACCCGGGCGGCGAGCTGAAGGACGCCGCCGCCAAAAAAAAGTTTTACGCCCTGCTGGACGGCTACTACAGGTCGGCGGTGGCGCCCGCGCTGAGCGTCGCCGAAATGAATTCGGTGATGGCCGTAATGGGGGAGGAGCAGAAGATCTCTGACGAGTGCGGCTTGCATTAACCTGGAGGTCTTATGGCCTGCAAAGGTGACGTGCTTATAATAGATGACGACCCGGACCTGCTGGATCTCATCTCCTTCGCGTTCTCCCATTCCGGGTACCGCGTGGCTACGGCCGCCAACGGCGCGGAAGGCGTAGCCATGATCCGCGCCGGCAACTACGACTTGGCCATACTGGACATGATGATGCCGGAGATGGACGGGCTGTCCGCGCTGCGCGAGATAAAGAAAAGCGGGGTCGGGACGGAGATAGTGATGCTTACCGCCCATATCTCCGTGGATACGGCGGTGGAGAGCATGCGGCTGGGCGCTTTCGACTATCTAAAAAAACCCTTCCAGCTGGACCAGCTGGAGGCCGTGGCGGAGAAGGCCGTGGAGAAAAGGCGGCTGGCCGTGCTGGCCAGGGCCGCGCTGTCCGCTGGCGCGCCCAACGGCCTTATGGAGGCGGTAACCACCTCCGCGCTGACGCTGCTGGGCGCGGACGAGGCGCTGGTGCTGCTAGACAGCGGCGGGGCCGGGCTGCACCTGGCGGCCTCGGCCGGGATAGAGGGAGAGGAGCGGATAAAATACCGGTTCGAACTGTGCGCGCGGGGAAGAGGGCTGCTTGCGGAAGCGGGCGCCGAACTGCTGACCGTGGCCCCGGCCGGCGAGGCCCGGCTTAAGGACCTGCCCGGGGCCGCCGAAGTGGCGTCCGCTATTTTCATCCCGCTCGCGGAGGGGGGCCTGCTGTGCGCCTGCCGGCTGGGCGCCGGCGCGCCTTTCGGGGAGAAAGAGATGCGCCGGGCCAAGACCCTGGGGCCGCTTATCTCGCTGGCGCTGAAAAATTCTCAGCTCAGCTCTCAGCTGCGGTCGGTGCGCATACAGCTGGCGCAGACCCAGAAGATGGAATCCCTGGGCCTGCTCACCGGGCAGATCTCCCACGATTTCAACAACCTGCTCGCCGTGATAACGGGGTCGGTGCAGCTGATGATGGAGAACATGAAGCCCGGTGTCGGGATGAAACTTTCGGAGGACATCCTGCACATGGCCAAGGAGGCGGAGTCCCTGATAAAACAGCTGCTGCTGTTCGCGCGCAGGGACGAGGCGCCGGCCGTGCCGTCGGACCTGAACGCCGTGCTGGGCGACGTGAAGCTGATAATAGAGAAGATAGCCGGGAAAGAAATGCCGGTGGAATACGCCCTGGCCCCGGCGCTGCCCAAGGTCCGCGTAAAGCCCGACCACTTCAAGCAGGTGGTGATCAACCTGGCGTCCAACGCCAGGAAGTCCACCGCCGGCAAAGGGCGGCTGTTCATCTCCACGCGCCAGACCGCGGCCGCCGAGCCTCTCCCCGCCGGGCTGAGGGCCGGGGCCTATGTCGTCATGGAGGTGGCCGACGAGGGGGCGGGGATAAGCCAGGAGAGCATGAAGCGGCTCTTCGAACCCTTCTTCACCACCCGGGCGGCCGGGCAGGGGACCGGGCTGGGGCTGCATATAGTCAGGAATATACTGCGCGAATACGGCGGGGAGATACAGGCGGGCAACCGGGAAGGCGGCGGCGCGGTGTTCAGGGTGTTCCTGCCCGCCTGCGCGGCTTAGGCCCCGGTCACTTTGTCCAGCAGGTCGCGGATCTCGTCGATGCCGAAGGGCTTTATCAGGAAACCCTGCACTTCCACGCCGGGCACTATGGGCGTGGCGATGTTGGACACCGAGCCCGTTATCACGATGACCGGCAGATAGGGCCTGGCGGTCTTGAAAGCCTTGATCACCTCTTCGCCGCGCATATCGGGCATCTTCAGGTCGCAGATGACGGCGCTGAGGTCGTCCCGGCCGGTAAGGGCCAGCGCCTCCGCGCCGTTGCGCGCCTCGGTGATGTCCCAGCCGCGGCTGGCGAGCGCGCGGCGCACGTAGTTGCGCACCAGGTCCTCGTCGTCCACTATTAAAACTTTCTTCGTCATAGGGCGGGCAGGCGCACCGTGAACGCCGAGCCTTTTTCGGGGGCGCTGTGCGCCGAGATGGAACCGTTGTGCTTGTTGATGATGCCCAGGCAGACGGAGAGGCCGAGGCCGGTGCCCTGGCCCGCCGGCTTGGTGGTGAAGAACGGGTCGAAGATACGGCCGAGGATGTCCTCGGGGATGCCCGCGCCGCTGTCCGCTATGCAGACCTCCACCCGGCCGCCGGCTTTGCGGGTGGAGATATTTATGGCGCCGCCTTCGGGCATGGCGTCCCTGGCGTTGGTCAGCAGGTTCAGGAAGACCTGCATCAATTGCTGGAAGTCGCCGCTGACCTGCGGCAGCCCTTCCGCGAAATTCCGCTCTATCCGCACGCGCTTAAGTTCCATCTGCCGCGCGCACAGCGTCAGGGTCTCCTCTATTACCTCGTTTACGCTGACGGATTCCATGTGCGTCCGCTCCTGCCGTGCGAAGGACAGCAGCGAGGTGATGATCTTCTTGCAGCGGAAAACGGCTTTTTCTATATCCTTGAGGTCCTGGTGGTTCTGCGTGTCGGGCGGGGTCTTTTCCAGCACCAGCTGGGTGAGGCCGAGTATGCCCGACAGCGGGTTGTTTATCTCGTGGGCCAGGCCGCCGGCCAGCTGGCCCAGGGCGGACATCTTTTCCGCCTGCACCAGCTGCCCTTGCGTTTCCTGCAGCTGGCGGTAGAGGTTGGCGTTCCTGAGGGCCAGGTTGACCAGGGAGCCGAAGATCCTGGCCCGGTGCAGGTCGTTCTCGCCGAATTTCTCCTCGCTGTCCCGGCGGTTTATGCCGATGATGCCAGCCAGGCGGTTCTCTTCCATGATGGGCAGCAGCAGTACCGATTTGATGTCGGCGATGCCGGCTATGCCGCTCAGCCGGAGATCGCCGGCGGGGTTCTCCACCAGCGCCACGCCCCTGGCGCCGTCGCCCTCGAACTGCGCGCTCATGCGGGCGCAGATCTCCAGGCGGGAGGCGCGCTCCGGCACGCTGTCGAGGCCGTCGGAAACCGCCACCGCCAGGCGGCCGTCCTTGCCGGCCAGGGCCAGCAGGGCCTCGTCGGCCTTGAGGATGCGCATGGCAGAGTCTATGATGAGATGCGGCAGCTCGTCGGGCTTGATGGTGGAGAAGATGGCGCGGGCGATGTCGTTGAACTTGCGCTTCTCCAGCGCCCGTTCCACTACGGCCAGCAGTTCTTTTATTTCAAAAGGTTTGTGCAGGTAGTCGAAGGCGCCTTTGCGCAGGCTCTGTATGGCGGTGCTCATGGTGCCGTGGCCGGTGGCGATGATGACCTCTATCTCGGGGTCGAGCTTCTTCATCTCGCCCAGGGCGGTGATGCCGTCCATGTCCGGCATCTGGATGTCCATGATCACCAGGTCGAACTTGCCGGCCCTGACATTGTCCACGCCGGGCTGCCCGCCGTAAGCGGCCACGGGGGCGTAGCCGTTGGCCTCGAGCGAGGCGGCGATCATGTCCGCTATCTGCGGCTCGTCGTCCACCACTAAAATTCTGGCTTTATTGGTCACGTGGCTTATTGTATAAAAAAGTCAGGGGACGCTGATGACTATATGACTGTTTATCGGCTCGCAATAAAAAAAGCCCCTTTCGGGGCTTTTTAAATTGCTACGGTGTGGACTTTACATTTCGCGCCACTACGGACACTGCGCCAATTTTTTCCGCAGGAAAAAATCTGGCGGAGATTTCAGGACAAAGTTCGACACTACTTTGCCACACATCCCGCGGAAACTTTATAAGTACCACTCCCCGGTCGTCTTTTCGAAGCGGTAGGCCGATCTTATCCGCGAGATGCCGCACGGTCGGCCACGCGGCGCGGCCTCCCCTGCTTGCCGCGAGAAGGGCGTTCGCAGGGCGGCGGCACTACGCGCCTTGCACCTGCTCCCAAGGAGGTCTGCATCTTACAATTACCTCCTTTGCGCGGCCGGCCCCCAACAGGGCCTTTCCCGGCCGCACTGCGGTGTCGCTGTGCCCCACCCTCGTACGCCTTCGGCGTCCGTACAGCAAAGAAAATTATTCCCCGCGCGCACTGCAAAGAACTGAGTTTATTATATACAGAATTCGCCCGCGCTCGCCAGCGGATTCTGCTGAATCCGCTCGCGGCGCGAACCTGTTCCTGATAATATTCTTAGAGCTAGCCGGTGGCCGCCGTAATTATAAAACACCAGCCCGGCGTCCGCTGCTGCGGCCGCCGGGCTGGTCTTTTCTGCTGTTGATTTACCGCCACCGGCGGGAACAGGATCTGCCAAAGCCCTGGCCCTGATTGTTCCCCGGAGGCGTGTATGGAACTTCATCGCTGCCCTGCTGACTTCGTGATTTCTTCGGGATATTTTGATACACTCCGATGTATAATTTAGTTATAATACGTGTGGTAGGGGAACGTCATGCATACTCATTCACAATCTGGTTTCCGGTTTTGCCGTTTTTTTACGCCGTCCGGCGTGGGGAACCTTAATATTTCAGCCGCGTGTGATAACACCACCGGCTGGCTGTGCGACGCACAGCCAGCCAGCCAGCCAGCCAGCCAGCCAGCCAGCCAGCCAGCCAGCCAGCCAGCCAGCCAGCCAGCCAGCCCAATAATTCTTTAGGAACATTTTTTTACCGCTTTGTCAAACGTGCGGTTGTGCCGCAACGTATACCCGGCCGTGCGGCGGTTTTCTTTGTCTCCCTCCAGGCTGCCGGTTATAAACCCTTCCGTTCGCTGTCACGCGGTTTACTTGGCGTTTCAATCATCCCACTACTTTGCCTGGCCGGCGGGGTGTCGTCGTGCGCCGCCCAGGCCGGGGCCCCGGTGGGCGCGCCCGGCGGGGCCATTGCAGAGATTTCAACAGCCACCGTTAGTAACAGCCCTTCTGCCGGCGCTTCCCCGGAGTCCGTGGCCGTCTCCACCGCGTCCCACCGGGGCGGGGTCTCTGTTCCAGCGGCCGGTGCGCTGGCCGTCAGCCCGGCGGGCGGCCGCGAAGAGGATGACTCCGGCAAGGCCCCTGCCCCGGAGCTCCCGGGTAGGGACGGCCTCTTTCAGGCCTCGGCCGGGAATGTGGGTATCGGCACCAAAAAACCGCGCGCCAAACTGGAAGTGCGCGGGGACGTTATCATTACCGGGGAGCTCCGCGTTGAAGGCCGCGGCCGCAAGGACCGGGAGTGCCTGAAAGTCGCTTTCGACACAACGGGCGCGGCTGTTTGCGGGGACGGTTTTTCCGCCGCGGGCATATGGAAGGCCGGCAAGGCGGAGCGGGAAACGGGGGGTGTGGTATGCTGCAGATGACCGCGCCTTCCGCGCAGAGAATCCCCATCCGCTCCGGGCCGGTGCTGGCGGCGCTGCTGGCCGTTCTGTCGGCGTGTATCTGGCCGGTGGCGGCGCGTTGTGATAACGGCACCGAATTCGGCGTGGAGGATACCTTTAAGGTAATGGGGACGGCCGGCACGGTGCCGGACCCCAATCTGGCCGTCAAGGGCTTTTCCGTCTTCGGCTCCACTAATGTGCAGACCTTTATTTCCACCGCTCCCGGTAACACCGTCTTCAACGGCGCGGTGCAGGTCTCCAGCGATGTTTACGTAACGGGCAGGTCCACTTTTACCGCGCCGCTGCAAATCTGGAACCCGGCCGGTTTTTCCGGCGATCTTCTCTCTATCTCCACCGGAACGTCGAATGTTATCCGCATGACCGGCGCGGGCGAGATTTACGCCAACAAGTTCTACGGCGATATCTCCGGCGCTACGGGCCAGTCCTCATGGAACCACATCGCCACGCAGAATATCCAGTTGAACGGCTACTGGCTTTCAAACGACGGCGGCAGCGAGGGTATAAGGATAGATAATACCGGCCAGGCGGGCGTGGGCGTTGCCGTGCCGCAGTCAACGCTGGATGTGGGCGGCAGCGCGCAGTTCGGGGCCGGGGCGGCCAAGAGCACCTTCACGGCCGCCGGCTTGTTACAGCTTGCCAGCGCCCTTGCTGTCGGTTACGGCGGTACCGGGCTTGACTCCATAAACGCCGGCCAGCTTATTTACGGTTCCGGCTCGAACGTTTTTTCCGCGCTGGCCGGCCCGGCGTCGGCGGGCCAGGCCATGCGGGCCACTGGTCCCGATAGTTTCGCCTGGGCTTTTCCGCTGGCGGCCGACATAGACGAATCCGTAAACCGCTGGGTTGACGTTTCGGGCGACACTATGTCCGGCCAGCTTACGGCTTCTTCCGTGACCGCCACCGGCATAGGCGTAAGCGCGCCCCAATTGCGGCTGGCGGCCGGCGTGATGATATCCTCGGAAACCAGCGCGGCGTTAGGCGCGGGCGTGCGTATATCGACCAACGTCTATATAGTGGGCTTCAGCTCCGCCGCGAAGTACTACGGCGACGGGAGCAGCCTCAACAATATTCCTACGGACAACACCAAAGTGGCCAAAGCCGGCGACACCATGACCGGCCAGCTTACGCTTGCGGGGTCCTCTCTTACCGTCACCAGCGCGCTGGGGATCTCAGCCAATATCCTTAACGTCGGCAGCATTTCGGCCACGGGGAACATTACCGCCGCGCGTTACCAGATAAACGGCAGCACCATGGTGGCGATCCTGCCGGGGGTCGGCAGCATCGCTTATGGCGTGTACGCCGGGACGAGTAATATAACCGGCGGGAATTTCAACGTTTTCATCGGCAATTATGCGGGCACTTCCAACACGACCGGCGATAATAACACCGCGACCGGCATGTATGCCCTCCGCTCCAACACGACTGGCGGTAATAACACCGCGAACGGCGTTAATGCCCTCTACTTCAACACGACCGGCATTAATAACACCGCGAACGGCTATGATGCCCTCTTCTACAACACGACCGGCGGTTATAACACCGCGAACGGCTATCAGGCCCTCTACACCAACACAACCGGCGGTTATAACACCGCGAACGGCTATGACGCCCTCTTCCTCAACACGACTGGCGGTAATAACACCGCGAACGGCTATGACGCCCTCCGCTTCAACACGACTGGCGGTAATAACACCGCGAACGGCGTTAATGCCCTCGAACACAATCAGACAGGTTCGGCCAATAGTGTCACCGGCGTTAATGCCGGAGGCTCAGGCTCGAGCGGGGCTAACTCTTTTTCAAGCGCGACGATCATGGGGTATCAGGCGGGTTATAAACTGACCACGGGGAACGATAACATCTTCCTCGGCTGGCAGGCGGGGTACAATGTCACCACCGGCACGGGGAATATCGTCATCGGCTACAACAAGGACACTTCAGGGCTCACCGCTAATAACGAGTTGAACATCGGCGGCGTGCTGTACGGCAATCTCTCGGCTAAAACTATCGGCATCTCCACCCGCGCGCCGCAGGCCGCCCTGGATATAGTGTCCACCGGCACGGCGGCGAACATCTACGCCCAGATCTGGCGCAATGGGTCCGGCGCGATAGTCTCCTCCATGACCTCCACCGGCGTGCTGTACCCGGCCGTTACCGGAGCAGACAACACCAAAGTGGCCAAAGCCGGCGACACCATGACGGGCGCGCTTACGCTTGCCGCCGACCCCGCTTCCGCTTTGCAGGCGGCCACCAAGCAGTACGTGGATTCCTGGACCCGGCCCTGCGTCAACCCCGCCGACGCCAGCGACATTATGGTGCCCGTAGGCGACATGTGCGTGGATAAGTACGAGGCTTCGGTCTGGTCCGGGCCCACGGGCGGTACGCAGTACGGCGGCGCGGCCCAGGATTATCCCTGCGGCAACGGCGTAACCGGCACCGGGCAGGGCTGTACGCCGGCCGGTACGCCTATCTACGCGCGCAGCGTGTCGGGCGTCACTCCGTCGCGGTGGATAACCTGGTTCCAGGCCAATATCGCCTGCGTCAACGCCGGCAAGCGGCTCCTGAGCGGAGCCGAGTGGCTGGCCGCGGCGGCCGGCACCGCCGACCCGGGCGCCACCGGCACGCCTCCCGCCTGCAATGTGAGCGGTTCCGGCCCCACCACCACCGGCGCGGGCACCGGCTGCCAGTCCGGTTACGGCGCGCAGGACATGGTGGGTTCGCTTTGGGAGTGGACGGCGGACTGGTTCGCCGGGGGGACCTATTACAGCGGCGCGGTTACAACCAACTGGGCCGATGGGACGTATACGGACAGCCATTGGCCCGACGCCGCTTACGGCGCCGACGGTAGCTGGAACGTGGCGGGGAGGAGTTACTACGGCAGCGTGTGGGTGACAGGTATGCCGGCGGCGGTGATCCGGGGCGGCCGCTGGGACCTTGGCGCCAACGCCGGGGTGTTCGCCTTCGCCGCGTACTACGCCCCGTCCTACTGGGCCTCCAGCACCGGGTTCCGCTGCAGTAGGCGCAGATAATCTGAAATCATGAATCTAAAAATCTGGAATCCTATCCTATGAATTGTGCTTCGCACCCTCCGTCTATTTACATGCCCGCCGCAGGCGGGCCGGAAAAACAGCCGCATGGGTTCCGCAGGCGGATGGTGCGGCCAGGGTAAGGTGAACTTATGAAAACTGAAATATCGCGCCGGTTCCCGGCGGTTTTGTGCGCGGGGCTTCTGGCGGCGCCCTGCTGGCTGGCCGCGCCGTTCCCCGCCGCTGCGGCCAGTTTTGATTTCGCCGACCAGGTCAAGATCCAGGGCGGTTCCCCGGCCGCCGGCAAGGTGCTCACCTCGGACGCGGCGGGCCTGGCCACCTGGCAAACGGCGTCGGGCGACAACCTGGGCAACCATATCGCCACCACCACGCTGCAGATGGGCGCTTACGGCATTAATACTTCCAGCGATATCACCGCCGCGCGTTACCAGATAAACGGCAGCACCATGGTAGCGATCCTGCCGGGGACCGGCAGCATCGCTTATGGCGTGTACGCCGGGACGAGTAATATAACCGGCGGGGATTACAACGTTTTCATCGGCAATTATGCGGGCACTTCCAACACGACCGGCGATTATAACACCGCGAACGGCTATCAGGCCCTCTACTCCAACACGACCGGCGGTGGTAACACCGCGAACGGCCATCACGCCCTCTACTCCAACACGACCGGCGGTAATAACACCGCGAACGGCATTAATGCCCTCTACTCCAACACGACCGGCGGTAATAACACCGCGAACGGCTCTCAGGCCCTCTTCCTCAACACGACCGGCAGTAGTAACACCGCGAACGGCGTTAAGGCCCTCCGCACCAACACGACCGGCGGTAATAACACCGCGAACGGCTATTTTGCCCTCTACTATAATCAGACAGGTTCGGCCAATAGTGTCACCGGCTTTAATGCCGGAGGCTTTGGGGCGGGCACGGCTAACTCTTTTTCCAGCGCGACGATCATGGGTTATCAGGCTGGCTACGCATTAACCACCGGCTCGGACAATCTCCTCCTCGGCTTCCAGACCGGCGATTCTTTAACTACCGGCTCGCGGAATATCATCATCGGCTACGACCAGCACGCCAGTGCTCCAACGGCATCGAACGAGTTGAACATCGGCGGCGTGCTGTACGGCAATCTCTCGGCTAAAACTATCGGCATCTCCACCCGCGCGCCGCAGGCCGCCCTGGATATAGTGTCCACCGGCACGGCGGCGAACATCTACGCCCAGATCTGGCGCAATGGGTCCGGCGCGATAGTCTCCTCCATGACCTCCACCGGCGTGCTGTACCCGCAGAGCACTCCCGCCGGCGACAACCTGGGCAACCATACGGCTACAACGCACCTTAATATGTCAAGCAAGGCCATATTCAACGCCTCATCCATGACCATAACCGGCTCCGGTATAACCGGGGTTAGCCCTGTTTTCACGGTGGCCGGCTCAACCCTCAATATTCTGGCCAACGGCAACGTCGGTATCGGGACGGCGAGCCCGGAAGAAAAATTAACGGTTAACGGTGCCGCAGGAGGTGGTGAAGTTTTTTCGGTTACGAACGCTGGAAGCAGGCGTGTCTCGGCGGCAATCGCTAGCGATGGTCGCGGGTATTTCTATGTGAGAGATAATACGCCAACCACACAGATTTTTCTGGATGCTATGGGAGTGTCATATTTAAACGGAGGTAATGTCGGCATCGGGACTACGGGGCCGGGGGCAAGGCTGGATGTCAGAGGGACCGATAACCAAACCTACAGCATGGCGGTCGGAACAAGCACTACGTACAGCCTGGTCGTTTCAACAAGCGGCAACGTCGGTATCGGGACGCCGACCCCTGATGCGAAACTTGAGACTTTAGACACTTCTTCTATTACCTCGGGCGCAAAGATAGCCGGCAAGGCAGGTCTATATGCCGCCCCCGGAAGCGCTTCTTCGGCCTGGTATACCGCTTTGCAAGGGTATGTCACCTCAAGTTACACCGGTGATATCACGGGGGCATTAACAGGTGTACAATTCTTGTCGGAGTACTCCGCGGTTTCCCCTGGCGTTCTTGCTCACGGTTATGGCTCCTTTGGCGAAGTAAAGAACTCTAATACAGGAACGTTGCAGAATGCGTATGGATATTTCGGCAAAGTAACAAATAGCAGCACCGGCGACTTGAACAATGGTTATGCGTTTCGCAGCCAAATAGGGAGCAGCGGGGGAACTTTTAGCAATGCATATGGATTGTACGTTGAGAATCCCACTAAGAGCGCCGGAAACATGTGGAACAATTACGGCATCTACATTGAAGATCAAAATGCCGCAAGCACCAACTACTCGATCTATTCCGCGGGCGGCACCAACTACTTCGCCGGCAACGTCGGCATCGGGACTGCCTCCCCTGGCGCCAAACTGGATGTGACCGGCAACATCAGGGCCAGCCAGTGGATACAGGGCGGCTGCGTCAACCCCGCGGACGCCAACGACATTATGGTGGCTGTGGGGCCCTGGTGTGTGGATAAATACGAGGCGTCGGTCTGGTCCACCGCCACCGGCGGCACGCAGTACGGCTCCGCGTCGGACACCCACCCCTGCAACGACAACGGCCAGGACTGTGCCGTTGGCGCGGCCAATCCTATTTACGCGCGCAGCGTGGTGAGCGTAACCCCCTCGCGCTATATGACCTGGTTCCAGGCGAATATGGCCTGTTTCAACGCGGGCAAGGAGCTGCTGCCCAACCATGTCTGGCAGGCGGCGGCCGCGGGCACCGTTGACCCCGGCGATACCGGCACGGCGCCGAATTGCAATATTTCCGGCTCCGGCCCCACCACCACCGGCGGCGGCACCAGTTGTTTGTCCACGGCCGGCGCCGAGAATATGATAGGCAGCCTGTGGGAATGGGTGGCGGAGTGGGGCATGGCCGGCGCCGGGACTTCCGCCGGGTATGGAATAAAGAAGGAGGTTGACGGAGATGGTACAGGTTACAACAACGACGGCCAATGGAACGTGGGCGGCTACTCGTCTACCAATTATGCCGCGCCCGCCGGGTGGATACAGGGCCAGGTCCCGGGGGTGCTCCGGGGCGGCAGCTGGGCCGATGGCGCCGCCGCCGGGTTGTTCGCCTTCAGCGCGCACGACGGCCCGTCCTACTGGGGCGTCAGCAGCGGGTTCCGCTGCGGTAGGCGCAGATAATCTGAAATCATGAATCTGAAAATCTAAAATCTTCCCCGCAGGTGCAGTAGCAGTTATAGAGCCCGGCGAAGCCGGGCGGCCGCCCTGATGGCATAGCCTTGATGGCGGCACTAGCATAGCTTCGAAAATAAAAAATATGCCGAAAAACAGTCTGAATTTAACCGGCGCCGTGCGGCTTCCCCCAGTCTACCCGACCCAGGGGCGGCCCGCGGCGCCGGCCGATCTGGCGGCGGTTATTTTGTTTCCAGGGAGGTAAGGCGGGTTTCGTGGTCGGTAAGTTTGGTTTCGTGCTCCATTATCTTGCCGCCGCGCAGCGTGTCGCGGTTGCGGTAGGAGATAGCCTCCGCGGTATAGGTGTCTATGGCGCTCATGATGCGGTTTATGTCGTCCTTAGTAGCCATGCGTTCTTTTATGCCGTTGATATCGCTTTGCGCCCTGACCATATCAAGCGCTATATTTTTTGTGACATCTTCAAGCCGGGCAACTCTGTTATCAAGGGAATCTATTTTTTGGCTTAACTCTGTTCTTAGGCCCGTTAAACCGTTTGTCAGGTCGGCTTTTGTGGCCGGTTCGGATTTGTTGGTATCGTTCATTTCGTCTCCCGGGAATGCAATGAAAATCTGATGAATACATTTTACACCATTCCGTATCCTGCCGTAAGAGCCAAAGGACCTATATCCCCCCCGGTCAGCCGGTCAGCCCATAGGCACCCTCACTTCGCAGTTGTTCTCCAACGTCTACCTGGGCGAGCTGGACTATTTTGTGAAGCAGCAATCGCGGTGGCGGCCTGCTGGAGCGGGAAGTGTTCTAAAGCCCGTCCGGGAAAGGCCGCTTGAAGAGCATAGCTCCTGATGCGGCACGCCCATTAGGTCAGCGATGGTGGTAATTATGGCGCAGATATTGAAATATATACTGCCGGTGCTGTGCTTATTTTTTGCCGCCTGCCGGACGGCGGGCCCGGCGCGACCCGGGGTTGAAGAGGCCGCGGTGAGAGGCAATTCTTTAAGCCCGCTTCTTAAAGCCGGGGATAGCGTGAGAATACATTACGGCTTTTATGACACGCATGAAGTGCAAAGAGGGGATATCGTGGTGTGCCGGTTCTCTTTCCGCCGTGACCCGCTCATAAAGATAGCGCGCGCCGTGCCGGGCGACAGGTTCGCCCTGGAAGAGCGCGCGGACGGCGTAAGCCTGCTGCTGGTGAACGGCGCCGTACTTACGAATTCCGCCGGACGGCCTTACGACTTCACGGGCAGAAGGAAGCGGATGCTCGCCCTTTACGCGCGCGATTACAAGGGCGTGATCCCCCCGGACAGCTACCTGCTGCTCGGGGACGCCGCCGAAGGTTCGCTCGACAGCGGCCGGTTCGGCCTGGCGGCAAGGGAAGTTATAGTGGGGAAAGCGGTGCGGTAACGGGGGGGGGCGCGGCCGGTTAATGGATAATATTCAGGTTTTAATGATAAGCCGCGGCATAGAGCCCTGCCGGAGCTGGGCCGCCTTCCTTGCCAGGCGCGGCTGGAACGTAAGGATATGCCATAGCGGCGGGGAACTGCGGCAGGCGGCGGGCTGCGGCCCGCTTAATCTGGTGATTGTGGATGAGACGCTGGCCGGGGAACTGCCGGCCGGGGCGGCGGGGAAACGCGGCCCGACGGCGGCTGTAATCCTGTTCTCCGGTACGGGAACCCTGCCCAATAAAAAGATAGCGGAATACCTGCAAGGCGGATTTGACGATTTTGTGGGGTCGGACATAGACCCGAGAATATTGGAGGCCAAACTGCTGGTAAACCTGCGCTGGGCGCTGCCCTCGGCGGCGCGGACCCTGGAAGAGGTCCGGTCCCGCTCCGGCAGGATACGGGTGAATAAGTCGCGGCGCATCGTCTTCCTTAAGAAAAACGGCGGGTGCCTGGAAGTGCCCGGCCTGACCAGGATACAGCTTGAGATACTGGCGCTGCTTGTGGGCAGGGAGGGCGCGGTAGTAGAGAGGCGGTTTATAGTGGAAACCGTCTGGCGCGACAAAGAGGTCAATTTCCAGAACGTGGATAAACATGTGGAACTGCTGCGCGCAAGGCTGGGCTGTTACGGCGGGAACATAGAGACCGTTTACGGCGCAGGTTACCGTTACAGGGAGACGAAATGAAAATACTGGTAGCCGAGGACGATGATATTTTCAGGTCATTAATAGCCGCTATTCTTTCCGAGGCCGGTTATGAAGTGGAGGCGGAGCCCGACGGCCTGCGCGCCTGGGAGCGGCTTGACGGGGAGGGCGCGGACTTGTGCGTTTTCGACGTGGACATGCCCGGCATGACGGGGATAGAGCTGCTTAAGCGTCTGCGTTCCGACGCCAGGTTTTGCGGCCTGCCCGTCATAATGCTTACGGTAAAGGCGCTTGTGGAGGACCAGCTTAAGGGCTATAACGCCGGTGCGGATGAATATCTCCCTAAACCGATAGAGGCACAGGTATTCCTGGCGCGCGTCGCGGCGCTGGCCAGAAAGACGGGAAAGAGGCTTTTGTAAATTTCAGATCAGTAAATAAATTGCGGGCCGGGCTGCTCTCCACCCCCAACCCAAACCCCAGGCACCCAGCGTGCCGAAGCAGCCCGGCCCCCTTTTTTTGCGCGGGCGGCCGCATGATCTGTTAGAATGAAAGTGGGGAATGCCGCACGCATTAACGGTACGAGATAAAAGTAGTTAATGTCCGGGCGGTGGGGTGCGCTTTATAACGAAAAAGAGATGATGCGCGCGGGGAATAATTTTCTTTGCTGTACGGACGCCGAAGGCGTACGAGGGTGGGGCACAGCGACACCGCAGTGCGGCCGGGAAAGGCCCTGTTGGGGGCCGGCCGCGCAAAGGAGGTAATTGTAAGATGCAGACCTCCTTGGGAGCAGGTGCAAGGCGCGTAGTGCCGCCGCCCTGCGAACGCCCTTCTCGCGGCAAGCAGGGGAGGCCGCGCCGCGTGGCCGACCGTGCGGCATCTCGCGGATAAGATCGGCCTACCGCTTCGAAAAGACGACCGGGGAGTGGTACTTATAAAGTTTCCGCGGGATGTGTGGCAAAGTAGTGTCGAACTTTGTCCTGAAATCTCCGCCAGATTTTTTCCTGCGGAAAAAATTGGCGCAGTGTCCGTAGTGGCGCGAAATGTAAAGTCCACACCGTAGCAATTTAAAAAGCCCCGAAAGGGGCTTTTTTTATTGCGAGCCGATAAACAGTCATATAGTCATCAGCGTCCCCTGACTTTTTTATACAATAAGCCACGTGACCAATAAAGCCAGAATTTTAGTGGTGGACGACGAGCCGCAGATAGCGGACATGATCGCCGCCTCGCTCGAGGCCAACGGCTACGCCCCCGTGGCCGCTTACGGCGGGCAGCCCGGCGTGGACAATGTCAGGGCCGGCAAGTTCGACCTGGTGATCATGGACATCCAGATGCCGGACATGGACGGCATCACCGCCCTGGGCGAGATGAAGAAGCTCGACCCCGAGATAGAGGTCATCATCGCCACCGGCCACGGCACCATGAGCACCGCCATACAGAGCCTGCGCAAAGGCGCCTTCGACTACCTGCACAAACCTTTTGAAATAAAAGAACTGCTGGCCGTAGTGGAACGGGCGCTGGAGAAGCGCAAGTTCAACGACATCGCCCGCGCCATCTTCTCCACCATCAAGCCCGACGAGCTGCCGCATCTCATCATAGACTCTGCCATGCGCATCCTCAAGGCCGACGAGGCCCTGCTGGCCCTGGCCGGCAAGGACGGCCGCCTGGCGGTGGCGGTTTCCGACGGCCTCGACAGCGTGCCGGAGCGCGCCTCCCGCCTGGAGATCTGCGCCCGCATGAGCGCGCAGTTCGAGGGCGACGGCGCCAGGGGCGTGGCGCTGGTGGAGAACCCCGCCGGCGATCTCCGGCTGAGCGGCATAGCCGGCATCGCCGACATCAAATCGGTACTGCTGCTGCCCATCATGGAAGAGAACCGCCTGGCTGGCATCATCGGCATAAACCGCCGGGACAGCGAGGAGAAATTCGGCGAGAACGACCTGCACCGGGCCAGGATCTTCGGCTCCCTGGTCAACCTGGCCCTCAGGAACGCCAACCTCTACCGCCAGCTGCAGGAAACGCAAGGGCAGCTGGTGCAGGCGGAAAAGATGTCCGCCCTGGGCCAGCTGGCCGGCGGCCTGGCCCACGAGATAAACAACCCGCTGTCGGGCATACTCGGCCTCACCCAGCTGGTGCTGGAAAAGACCCCGCCCGACACGCAGAACCACCAGGACCTCAAGGATATAGAAAAAGCCGTTTTCCGCTGCAAGAAGATCATCACCTCGCTGCTGTCCTTCGCACGGCAGGAGCGGACGCACATGGAATCCGTCAGCGTAAACGAGGTAATAGAGGAGACCCTGACGCTGTGCGCGCGGCAGATGGAACTTAAGCGCGTGCGGATAGAGCGGAATTTCGCGGAAGGGCTGCCGCAGGTCAGCGGCGACTTCCAGCAATTGATGCAGGTCTTCCTGAACCTGCTGACCAACGCCAGGGACGCCATGCCCGAAGGCGGCGCCATAAATATCTCCACCCGCAAAGCCGGCGGCCGGGTGGAGGTCTGCATAGCGGACAGCGGCGCGGGCATCCCCGAGGACATCCTCGGCCGTATCTTCGACCCGTTCTTCACCACCAAGCCGGCGGGCCAGGGCACCGGCCTCGGCCTCTCCGTCTGCCTGGGCATCATCAACAAGCACAACGGTTCCATCTCGGCGCACAGCGCCCCCGAAAAAGGCTCGGCGTTCACGGTGCGCCTGCCCGCCCTATGACGAAGAAAGTTTTAATAGTGGACGACGAGGACCTGGTGCGCAACTACGTGCGCCGCGCGCTCGCCAGCCGCGGCTGGGACATCACCGAGGCGCGCAACGGCGCGGAGGCGCTGGCCCTTACCGGCCGGGACGACCTCAGCGCCGTCATCTGCGACCTGAAGATGCCGGACATGCGCGGCGAAGAGGTGATCAAGGCTTTCAAGACCGCCAGGCCCTATCTGCCGGTCATCGTGATAACGGGCTCGGTGTCCAACATCGCCACGCCCATAGTGCCCGGCGTGGAAGTGCAGGGTTTCCTGATAAAGCCCTTCGGCATCGACGAGATCCGCGACCTGCTGGACAAAGTGACCGGGGCCTAAGCCGCGCAGGCGGGCAGGAACACCCTGAACACCGCGCCGCCGCCTTCCCGGTTGCCCGCCTGTATCTCCCCGCCGTATTCGCGCAGTATATTCCTGACTATATGCAGCCCCAGCCCGGTCCCCTGCCCGGCCGCCCGGGTGGTGAAGAAGGGTTCGAAGAGCCGCTTCATGCTCTCCTGGCTTATCCCCGCCCCCTCGTCGGCCACCTCCATGACGACATAGGCCCCGGCCCTCAGCCCGGCGGGGAGAGGCTCGGCGGCCGCGGTCTGGCGCGTGGAGATGAACAGCCGCCCTTTGCCGGCGGTGGACTTCCTGGCGTTGGACGCCAGGTTGATCACCACCTGCTTGAAGTGGTCGGGCTTTACGCGGACCTTGGGCAGCGCCGGGGCCAGGGCGTATTCCACCGGCATTTCTTTCCCGGCTATCTTCTCTATTATCAGCTTCACGTCGCCCAGCACGGCGTTCAGGTCCGACGGCACGGCCGGCGCCTCGTCCCTGCGCGCGAACAGCAGCAGCTGTTTTATCAGGGACTCCGCCTCCTTGGCCATGTGCAGGATGTCCTCCGAAAGTTTCATCCCGACACCGGGCTTCATGTTCTCCATCATCAGCTGCACCGACCCCGTTATCACGGCGAGCAGGTTGTTGAAATCGTGGGAGATCTGCCCGGTGAGCAGGCCCAGGGATTCCATCTTCTGGGTCTGCGCCAGCTGTATGCGCACCGACCGCAGCTGAGAGCTGAGCTGAGAATTTTTCAGCGCCAGCGAGATAAGCGGCCCCAGGGTCTTGGCCCGGCGCATCTCTTTCTCCCCGAAAGGCGCGCCGGCGCCCAGCCGGCAGGCGCACAGCAGGCCCCCCTCCGCGAGCGGGATGAAAATAGCGGACGCCACTTCGGCGGCCCCGGGCAGGTCCTTAAGCCGGGCCTCGCCGGCCGGGGCCACGGTCAGCAGTTCGGCGCCCGCTTCCGCAAGCAGCCCTCTTCCCCGCGCGCACAGTTCGAACCGGTATTTTATCCGCTCCTCTCCCTCTATCCCGGCCGAGGCCGCCAGGTGCAGCCCGGCCCCGCCGCTGTCTAGCAGCACCAGCGCCTCGTCCGCGCCCAGCAGCGTCAGCGCGGAGGTGGTTACCGCCTCCATAAGGCCGTTGGGCGCGCCAGCGGACAGCGCGGCCCTGGCCAGCACGGCCAGCCGCCTTTTCTCCACGGCCTTCTCCGCCACGGCCTCCAGCTGGTCCAGCTGGAAGGGTTTTTTTAGATAGTCGAAAGCGCCCAGCCGCATGCTCTCCACCGCCGTATCCACGGAGATATGGGCGGTAAGCATCACTATCTCCGTCCCGACCCCGCTTTTCTTTATCTCGCGCAGCGCGGACAGCCCGTCCATCTCCGGCATCATCATGTCCAGTATGGCCAAGTCGTAGTTGCCGGCGCGGATCATGGCTACGCCTTCCGCGCCGTTGGCGGCCGTAGCCACGCGGTACCCGGAATGGGAGAACGCGAAGGAGATGAGATCCAGCAGGTCCGGGTCGTCATCTATTATAAGCACGTCACCTTTGCAGGCCATAAGACCTCCAGGTTAATGCAAGCCGCACTCGTCAGAGATCTTCTGCTCCTCCCCCATTACGGCCATCACCGAATTCATTTCGGCGACGCTCAGCGCGGGCGCCACCGCCGACCTGTAGTAGCCGTCCAGCAGGGCGTAAAACTTTTTTTTGGCGGCGGCGTCCTTCAGCTCGCCGCCCGGGTTGCGCCGTATCTTAGCGCTGCTGAAGGCGGGGTCGCGCATCTGCAGGGCCCAGTATTTGGCCTTGGCTTCCAGCGACTCCGCCTGTATGGCGGCCAGCCGGACGCGCCGGGCGTTGCAGGTCTCGGTGTTCAGGCTGGCGGGGGCGTCCCGGAAATCCACGAAGGCGGGGTTATCGAACCCCTCCTCGCTGAACATGGAGGCGATCTCGCGCAGGTCCGGCACCTCGAACTCGAAACCCTGCCGGTCCGGCATGATCTCCCACTGCCGCTCGGTCTGCGCTTCAATGGTGTGCAGCACGGCCCCGGTAAGGGGGTCTATCATCTTGGCTATTATCTTAAGGTGTTCCTTGGTGCCGAAGATGGTGCCCACTATTATAACGTCGCTCGGGTTTATCCGGGCCTGCGCGTCCTCCTGTTCCTCCGTCACCCCGGACGCGGTCAGCCGGCGCTCCTCCAGCACCTGCGCCAGCTGCGAGCGCTCCACCAGGTTCACCTTGCCGCCCGCCACCAGGCAGGACAGCAGCTTCTCCGAAATATATTCGCTCTCCTCGCGCGAAGTGCGCGCCCTGCGGGAAAACCCCAGCACGGCGAGATTCTTAACTTTTTTGGTATTGGAATACTTGGCGATGTCGTTGGCCATCCGCTTGTAGACGTCCTCGGAGGCTAAAACTCCGGGGACGCACAGCGACATAAGGAGGGCGGCTGCAACGGTTATTTTTATGGCCGGGACGCTTCTCATAACCCCTCCTTTCCGCACCAATACTTTATCAGAGGGCATTACAGTAAACGCCAAAGAATAATCAAATCTCGGTCAAATCGTACACGGCACCGGCGCGACCGGACTCCCGCGAGCTCATAAGCGGGCGCGGCCGAAGAGGGCCTGCGGTCCTCCGCCGGCCTCGAACTCGCTCGGCACACAGTGCCTCGCTCAAACAATCTCGGCCGCAGCCTTAATGATAGGCTGTCCGCTGCGGACCTTGGCCCTGCGCCCTAAAATCGCTCGCGGGAGTCCGGTC
>Ga0209212_1003508_pt1 | contig 20573 bp, 14 predicted proteins | sample RifGroC2_FD_183996 | JGI IMG/M metagenome (GOLD analysis project Ga0209212, IMG submission 183996) | Groundwater microbial communities from Rifle, Colorado, USA - Groundwater C2 (SPAdes) (version 2) | ecosystem: Environmental > Aquatic > Deep subsurface > Groundwater | place: Rifle, Colorado... | reverse complement strand
CAATCTTGACACACATTAAACGATTTTGATCCCTGAGAAGCAGCTTGCCATCAGAAAGCGCCAAAGGACCCCAGTTCTGGCCCTCTCCAAGCATCTCAGCAGAAGCCAGAGGCTTGAATCCTGAAGGATCCGGCTGTATAAGATACAGGGTTTTTCGGCCATCAGTTGCCAGTATCAGCCCGTCGGAAAGGATCATACTGCCTTTATCGAACAGAGGGGAACGCATTGTTTTCCACATAACCTTGCCATCCATACTCATACAGCACAGACCATCGCGTTTGCTGTTTGTCGAGAACTGGGCATAGAAATAACCCTTAAACAATATTGGTGATTTGGTATGATCTCCAAAATCGTTATGCTTGAAAAGCTCCTCTACACTATAGCCTTCATCAGTCTTCTTTCCTACTTTTATCATTGCTGTTCCAAGCTCATAGCCCCCAACAACAATTATTCTTCCTTCGCCGGCATCAAGAGCTGAAGCTACCTGAATCATATTATCCCAGTTATTGTATTCCCAGAGAATTTCCCCAGTTTGTGGTTTTAGCCCAATTATCCTGCCCTTGGATGTGTTAGCTTCCTTGTGCATAAAGGTATTCGTGGATGAAAATACCATTACGATATTATCCTCTCGTGCAATCTTTGCGACAGACGGGCTGGCATAAGATTCATTTCCGATGGATTCTGTCTTCCATATGATGTCTCCTGTCAGTTTGTTAAAGGCAACCAATCCGGCGTTAGGATCCTTTGAGTAAGAAACAATAAGCAAGTTGCCGTATATAAGCGGACATTGGGTTATCGCCCATACAGGTATTTTGATTCCACTGAAATCTTTCATGATGTTCTTGTTCCATATCGGTTTATGTGTGTTGATATCAATGCAGTACATGTCTCCGTAAGGACCGCAGGAATAGACCCTGTTGCCATCGATAGCCGGAACACTTCTGGAACCCGGATACGAAACTGATCCTGGTGCATCATAACTGTATCTCCATAATTCCTTACCATTGTTAAAGTCAAAACACCGCATAATGTCACCGGTTTTATCATCCCTATCAAGCAAATATACCTTTCCGTCCTTTATAACAGGTCCGCCGAAGCCGGGACCAACGTTGGTTGTCCATAGTAAATCCGGTCCAGATGCAGGCCATGATCTTAAAATGCCTTTTTGAGGAGACGTACTATTCCTACTTGGACCAAGATATTGTGGCCAGTCCTGTGCGCATACATTCGAAATGCAGGCGAATAAAACACCTGATATTAAAAGGAGATTAATTCTTTTCATAGTAATCGTATTAAAGAGTTTTAATTGGTAAGTTAATGTCAACTTGTCTAATAAACTAACGATTTATCAATTTTGCACTGCTGTAACAACCGCAATGGTTAGCTCCTGTTAAATTTTTCATGGATCAAGGCCGGCAACTTTAATATTATTATACTCTTCATCCGAAACCGGTTCCAACCATATTACACTTCCTTTATCGGTATTGGGACTTATGGCAATATGGGTAAGACTGCATTCGGGAGCGGCACCGTGCCAGTGTTCTGCATCAGGGGGAATTCTTACGATATCTCCTTTTTGCAATAATTGTGCAGGTTTACCCTTTTCCTGATAATAGCCCCGTCCGTCTGTAATAAGGAGTATTTGTCCTGCCGGATGTTTGTGCCAGTTGGTTCTTGCACGGGGTTCAAAGGTTACGTTTCCAATTGAGGTATTGTAAGTACTGTCATTGTTTACAAGCATCTGAAGCCATGCAGTACCTGTAAAGTTATTACTGGTGATTATATCTCCTTTTGGAAAAACATTTTCAGTGTTCTTTTCACCAGCCGTCTCAGGCTGTTTATTATTGCAGGCAACAAATAAAATCGCCAGAAACAATAAGCTGAATTTAATAATACTATTCATCGTTATAATTTTTTGAGTTCAATTACTGCTGGTTATTCAGTACCTCATTTAGAACTGCCTGTGCATCTTCAGCTTCTTTTTCTCCCAAAGTTGATTTTATAATGCCTACAAATTCGTTCAACTGTGCGGGAGTTAAACCCATATTCAGCGAAATTGACAAATGACTTCTGAGCATGGGCTCCACACCTCCGATGGCACTGAGTACCGATATTGTGACCAGTTCACGTTCAGTATAGGTTAAAACATCCCGTTCAAAAATATCGGCAAACAAATGCTCTTTCAGAAAAGTATCAATTACCGGGGCAAAAGCAGCGTAACCGGTCAGGGTGCCCTCTTGAGGCGCTTTTGTGAGTTCGTCCAAAACCTTTTTACCACGTTCATATTTGGGTTGTTCCCATGGAATGGGTGATGCATCAGCGCCCATTTTATCATTGATTCCCCTGGCTTTGCGTACCTCAAGCACTTCCATAAAAGTTTGCAATCCGCGAATACTTCTCGGAAACCCGCAATACGCATAAAGGTGTACAATTACTTCTTTAATTTCATTGATGCTCAGTCCGGCATCCAATCCTTTATTCAGTGCCGGTTTTAAGTAAGACAGGTCCCCTTTGGCAGTATAGGCCGCAATCGAAATAATGCTTTTAAGTCTGGCAGTCAATGCCTGATTAGATTCAACCTTGCTTTGAGAATAAAGGTTTCCGGACAAAAAACTAATAACGATTAATCCCATGAGTATTCTGACTGTCAATCTTTTCATGATATTGCTTTTTGTTGTTTTATCCTTTGTATTCCTGCAATTGTATAAATTTTCCTGAGATTAGCTTTTCTTCATTGCACAACATTGCCGGTTAAATGCCATTTGGTTGTAGTTTATCCCCCATGTTCACTGCCTTTTCAATCACGTCCAGTCTCGCTTTTCTTGGATCAGGTTTACCAACTGGTTTACCATCGGATTGTATCTCGAGTATCCCATTCTTTTTAGGATTGTATACAGGCCATTTCGGCAACCCCTTACCATTCGGATCGCCGGTTTTGGCAAAGTTCACCCAATAGGTGTTCATCATCCTGGCGACCTCTTTATCCTCAGGTGCCACTGTTGCTCCATTTGGAGCCCTGAGATTGTCGAACGCATATGAAACATCGGTTCCATGTCCTGGGCCAAAGCGCATCCGCTCCTTCATCGAAGCGGGTACATAAGAGAAAAGAAAGATGTAGGCCGGATCGCCCTTTGCGGCAAACATACCTGCGGTAAAGCGGGCAGGCTCTGCCCATACCTTGTCGGTGTTAAACATTGTTATTACCTCAGCTAATTCCTTATTACCATCTGGATCATAGGCAGCCTTAGCCTCATCTTTCAGTTTCCCGAATAGTGAAAACAGTTCTTCCTTTGTACTACTGGCATTAACAAATGGTCCGCCTATTTCTGCACTACAATTCCCGATCATTAGCGGAACGCTTGCCTGCCTGCCTGCCTTGTATGCACCCCCGGCAGACTCTACAACAAACTTACCGTCGAGAATCGGACCTGAATATATACGAGGACCTCCTTGTCCGTCATTTTCCTGTCCTCCATCCACAATCTCTTCAACTTTGAGTGCCCGTAGTTTGTCAAGTGCGTCCTCATCTGTGCCCTCGATTCCATGTTTACGGGCAAAATTTATTCCGATCGTCTCAGCTGAAACCGGATAGTATTGACTTACATTTTCTTTGTTGATCGGTCTGCCGGTCAAAACACCATCCCGGCCACCGCCGGAATGACTGATTGCCTTGTGGAAAAGACCTCTTGCTGCTGGTATAGTAAGGAGTGAATGTATCGAAACGCCACCTGCAGAGAAACCGAAAATAGCAACATTTTCAGGATCGCCCCCGAATGCTGCAATGTTTTGCTGTACCCACCTGAGGGCCGCTATTTGGTCCATGAATGCGTAACTGCCTTTGGGTTCTTCCGGATGCTCCTCGCTCAACGCAGGGAATGCAAAATGGCCGAGCCGTCCCAGACGATAGTTGAAGGTCACCAGGATGACACCCTGTTTTGCAAATTGATTTCCTGCATCAGGATCGGAGCCGCTTCCTCCCACGAATGCGCCACCATGTATCCACACCATAACTGGTAGCTTTGCTCCCGGCCTGGCACTGACAGAGCGCCATACATTGAGAAACAGGCAATCTTCCGAGGAACCTTCCGCAATTTTTCCGGAACTGCGTGGCCAACCTGCCTGTGCACAATTTGCGCCAAACCTCGTTGCATCAAGTTCTCCCTGCCAGGCGGCAATGGGTTGAGGAGGTCGCCAGCGATATTCACCAACCGGTGCGGCAGCATAGGGAATCCCCCTGAAGATTGAGACATCCCCTTCCGTCACACCACGCACGACTCCGGAGGAGGTACGAACCGTCGGCGATGTGCCCGGGGCACTATTGACAACTGTTTGTTGAGCATGCAACGAACAACTCATGATGATTATAAATAGTCCGGGAATTGTTGCTTTCATAGTGTTGGTTTTTATTTGATAATCATAAATAATATTTTTGCTTGATCCTTGACCTGCTGCTAAAATCTGCTCAATAGAGTTGCATCTTCTTTACAAAAATTTACCGAAGAATCCGTTGAGTTTGTTCATAGCCTGAGCAACATATTCAGGAACATAATAGGTTTGAATGTGGGTTGCTCCCGGAATCAGGAATAATTCCTTCTCTTTTGTGCCTGTGGCAAGATTGAATGCATTGTCAGTCATGTAATAAGTGTCGGCTTTGCTTCCGGCAATCATCAAAAGCGGCTGATTGATTAAATCCATGTTGGTGGCTGCATCAAATTCCATCAGGTCGAGCAGACTGCTCAAGGTGTATCTGAAAGTGGAATTTGGGTGAGCATGGGTTTTATTGTAATAGTAATAGCCTTCGCGATACAAATCAAACGGCATTTTGTCTGCCCTTTCATCGGTCACTTTCGTATCGGCAGCATAACGTATTTCCCCACCCGCCGCCTCTAAGGCACGTGCTTCAGAAGCCTCTTTTAAACGTTGCTGAATGGTGGTCAGGCCTGTATTCATGAATCCGTTGCGCCTTACCAGGCCGGAATTAAACATGCTCAGGGTGGCCACGACTTTAAAACGTTTATCGGTCTGAGCTGCCTTTAACGAATAGCCGCCTCCTCCGCAGATACCCAATAAGCCAAGGTGGCTGGCATCTACTCCTTCATATTGGGTGATAAAATCTGCCATCCCGCGAATGTCTTCAATACGAAAGGCCGGCTTATCCACATTACGAGGATATCCGCCGCTGGCCCCCTGGTACGACGCATCGGCAGCAATGGTTATATAACCCGATTCGGCCAAACACTGTGCGTATAATCCGGCAACCTGCTCTTTAACACCTCTGTTGGGGTGAGCCACCACCACTGCCGGATATTTCTTTGACGGATCATAGTTGGCAGGAGTGTAAATATTGGCAGAAATATCAATGCCATTCAGTTTATAGGTTACAGTATGGATATTCACTTCACCCGACACACTTTTTGTAATCGCATCCTGATAAACCAGACCAAAAGGATTTACAGGCTTGGTTTGACCTGATACAATAATGTTTGTTGACATAACCACAGCTATTAAAAAATAGTTTTTAGTTTTTCTTTTCATCTATAATTTCCCCTCTGCATGTTTCAATTTTTCACATTATTACTTGTTTCAACTCAGCCTGAATCCGGATCACTTATCCAACCCTTTTTTCTTTAACCATTCCGACATCAGGTCGGCTATTTCCAGATTGTTTAGGTCGGAAAAGGGAAAATGCGTATTGCCTCTGATACCTATTTCGGGCAGATGCACCACTGTTACATCACCACCATGCCTGTTTACTGCATCCCTCCATAACCTTGCCATCTCAAGACGCGCCCGCCATCCATCCTGACCAGGGTTAGGATTTGGTTTATCAGGAATATTATCACCATAATAAACAATGATTGGGATTTTAATAAGCTGCATAAACTCTGACAGCGGGACTGCAACAGCTCCGAGTGTACCGCCTGAACTTGGTATGGGTGCAGGCACTTCTCCTTCCGGGAAAAGGAACCCGCTTCCCGGCTCATAGGAAACTATCGCTTTTACATTTTGATTTTTAATTGCTGTGCGCCAGCCCATTCCACCTGAATGTGAATGTGTGACAAGAATTGCCGGTCCAATTTTCTTGAACAGTTCCGAGATTGCTTCGACATTGAGATTGATATCGATAGGTCCGATGTTGGGTGTCATTGCACGGAAATACTGATTAAGGGTTTCGGGGTCACGGGCGAACTGCACTCCTTCAAAATAGTCTGGCCATATACCGATGCGGAAAGTGCCAAACCATCCTTGTTCGTCCGGGGTTGGTGCAATGGTGCCGGCGACCGTACTGCGGCCGGCTTTGCCTCTTCTCGGTTGATCAATGAGGTAAACAGGAAAACCTCTGCGTAAAAATATATTCTGAAATCCTTCCCTCCCGTCTGGTGTGGTTTCCCATGTTTTTGAAAACTGTCCTATGCCATGCCACATAACCAATGGAAATTTGCGGGCTTTAACCGGGATTTGATAAAATACATAAGCATGGTCGCCATGATAGGTTTGTCCTGCAGGGGTTTGATTATACGGATCGAATGTGCCTGGGCTGGTAATAACTGTTCCACCTACAGGAAAGCTGCCCTGTATTTCAATCAGAATGGGTTTTTGTTTTTCGGATTTTTGAGCAGAAGCCGGTATAACTACAAGTAATAGAGTAACTAAGAATAGAAAATTTCTGTTACCTCGTAATTGCATCCATTTTAATACAGGTGATGACTTTGTACTTTTTTGGTCTATAAACTGAAATACTCCGGAAACCGACCGAGGAAATTCACCACACTGATTTAAGACGACTTTCTCCATAATTGTTAATTTCTATTAGTATTCATTGAGGGGAATAGAATTTACAATGCAAAGTTGAGATAAAAAAGCCAACAGGATTGTATATAGATTACTGTATTACCTACCAGAATTACTGATATTTGATTTTACCTGTAACCAGTTAAGAAATAAGCAGTAAATTTGCTTCAAAATAACAATAATTTTATGGATGAAATATTAAAACTGGAGCATATAAATCAATACAATACCCTCAGAGGGATAGAAACTTGTCACCCGCTGGTAAACGTATTTGAGTTCTCAAAAATGAAGCTTATTCCGGAAGCAAGGGCACATTATGGCTTTTATTGTGTTTTCCTGAAAGAAGCTGTGTGCGGCGATTTAAAATATGGGTGTAATTATTACGATTACCAGGAAGGCACGCTCGTTTTTATCGCTCCGGGCCAGGTTGTTGGAATAGGAAGCAAAACCGGAATCATAATGCCGAAAGGATGGGGACTGCTTTTCCATCCTGATCTGATCAGGGGCACTTCACTTGGCCGGAATATAAAAGAGTATACATATTTCTCATACGAGGCAAATGAAGCCCTGCATTTGTCTGAAAAAGAACGACAAATCATTTTAGACTGCCTGAATAAAATCGATCACGAACTTCATCAATCCATTGACAAACACAGTAAAAAGCTAATTGCAAATAACATCGAGCTACTACTCAACTATTGCATGAGATTCTATGACAGGCAATTTATTACACGGAACCATATTAATAAAGACATTCTGGTAAGGTTCGAAAATTTGCTTGATAATTATATAGATTCTGAAATAACAAAAACCTTAGGCTTGCCAACGGTAAAACATTGTGCCGACCAGTTGCATCTTTCAGCAAACTACTTTGGTGATTTAATTAAAAAGGAAACTGGAAAATCGGCCCAGGAACATATCCAGTTAAAGCTGATAAATATTGCCAAAGAGCGGATATTCGACACAAGTAAATCGGTCAGTGAAATAGCTTATGAATTAGGTTTTAAGCACCCACAGCATTTCAGTCGCATGTTTAAGAACGAAACAGGCTATTCTCCTAATGAATATCGGTCATTAAATTAAGCACAAACCTATCAACGAAGCAGGTGCGGTGGCAAAAAAGCAAGTGATATATAGCAGAACAGAGCTCCTTACCTGGCAGGTCTTACTTTGAAAGTATACTCATATTTCTGAGGCATGACCTGGTATTCAGGAAATACCGACAGAGCAGTACATCCCACACCACTGGTGGCATAATCGAAATTAAAAGTAATTCCGTCAGATGGAGTAAGCTGGTAAGTGTATAGTGCCCTTGTAAGGTTCTCTTTAGAATATGGATGTGCACTGAAGTTGAATAGCTTATCGCTTCTGAACTCCAGTCCGATGCCATCCTGTGAAGTCATTCTTACCCACCTGTTATCACATCTTAATCCGTAATCCTGAGGTATCAGATAAGGTTCATACATCTCTGAAACAGTCGATTTGTAAATATCTGTTTTATAACCGGACTTTCTGTCGGGATAATTCTCCTGAGGGCCGCGTCCATACCATTGTACATTCTCCAGCGATTTGTCGAGTATCCACTCCGTTCCTGCTCTGGGCAGCCATGAAGGCATGTCGCCGTCAGGTATAATTGTATGAGATATTATCATTTCTCCATCGCCTTTAATATTATACCGGTAGAAGTTCCGGAATACTCCGTTCCCTGTTGCCAGCACGTCAATACTGCTTACCTCAACTGTTATGCTTCTATCGTTATTATGTTCGAATGAGAACTTCTCAGTTATACATTTCATCCTGTCAAGTCCTGCTGAATACCATTCTGTTGCTGCAAATCTTCCGTAACCTTCTGTTCTGTGCTTCTTATTTGAACGCCAGTATGCCCATTCATCGGTTTCATTTGCAAGGGGAGCACGCCAGACATTCAATTCGGGACCCTGCTGTATCATCTCCTTATTCTGGTACAGGATTGAGATGAGATTGCCTGAAGTTTTATCAAAACTATAACTGAAATCACTACCTTTGACTATCAGCCTTTTATCTTCATCCTGCACAACAGGAGGCAGCATAGAAGGATCAGGCAATTTAACAAGCGGGGTAAACCAAGGAAGATCCAGTTCATCCCATGCAATTTCAAACCCCTTTTCAGCCCATATTGTCTTTTCCTTCTGTCTGAAACTCAAATAAAGCCTGTACTCCTTTCCTTCTTTTATCAATGGTTTCTTATAAGGGACAGTAATAACATTTTTATTCTGCGGTTTAAGGTCAATTACCAGCTCACCTTTTTCAACAACTTCATTATCAGCCTTAAGCACCCATACTGTCTGAAGATCCCTCAGATTGGTAAAGAGATACCTGTTGGTTACTTCAACTTTTCCTCCCGTTACCGATACCATTTTAGCAGTAACCGGCTGAGCAGATTTCTTAATCTGCCACATCTCGGGTTGCGGACGGCGGTCGGGCCAGATTGATCCGTAAGTCCTGGCACCTATGCCATAACTGAAGAACTCACCTTCAGTTGTAAGAGACTCAAAATCAAGCCATAATGAAGATCTCTTTTTCAGATCAGCTGTTGGATTCTGCAGCTGGTTAAGCGGAACCTCAGTTGTGAATATGGCTGCCTGATCAATAATTGCATCACATATATATACGTCAGTCTCCTGTCCGTGAATCTCAGCATTTCTACCGAAATTTACCTGGAACGGTGTATTCCTGATATTCCCGGTAACAGGAACTGCAACACTCTTGATCCCATCGACTGATACCACAATTTCACTGTTATTGTACCATGCTGCTATATGATGCCATTTATTTTCCCAGTCACCGGGAAGAGCAAGCTGAACTCTATATTTGTTGTCTGTTGTTATATAGAATTCAAGCGAATCGCTTCTGACCTGAATTATACCGAATTGCCAGTTGCCTTTTGTAATGTATGTTCCGGCTGAACTGCTTAGTGAACGGGGGAAAACCTTAAGTGATAAAGTAAGGCTGTTCCCGCTTATTTCAAGCGCTTCATCCCTGTAAACCTCCACCCACTGATCGTGTCCGTTAAGGTCGATTCCTTTGCCATCAGCAGCGGGTACAAGCTTTGCACGTCCCATAACATTTACCTGCACTTTGTTCTCAGAAGAATCTGTAAGTGCAGTGATCTTTTCAGTAATCCCGGTGCTTACAAAATCCCAGATTGCACCGCCCATGCTTCGGGGGTGATTATAAAATATCTCCCAATAGTCATCCAGAGCTCCTGCCCCGTTCCCTGTTACTGCCAGGTATTCATCAAGAAATGATGGCCGGGGATCGATGCCGGCAGGCACCAGCATTACATCTGTTATCAGGTTATGTAGTTTAGGGTAACGCGGACCAATTATATCCTCGCACTTATGGGCAAAGGCATTGCCGCCATACATCCAGTAACGCGTTTTATCGTACTTTTTACCTTCATCAATTACTGCACAGATGTTATCACCTTCCCCGCTTTCATTGCCTGCGCTCCAGAAAAGCACCGAAGGATGATTCCTGTCGCGTAATACCATTTTCCTGGCCCTTTCACGGTACATCTCCTCCCACTCTTTTTTTTCTGATACATATTCTGTTGCGTGCGCTTCATCACCTGTTTCATCAACGATATATAATCCATATTCATCCGCCAGTTCGAGGTAACGGATTACCGGCGGATAATGCGATGTCCTTACGCAATTGATATTGAACTGCTTCAGGAGGGTCATATCTTTTCTGATAGTCTCCTCATTCATTGTATGCCCCAGCAGGGGATGCTGCATATGAGTATTGGTACCGTTAAGCTTAACCGGAACTCCGTTCAGATAAAAAACCTGATTCCTGATTTCTGTCTCCTTGAATCCAATCCTGCCGGATACTACCTCCAAAGAGACTCCCTGAGAGGTTTTAAGTTCAAATGTCAGATAATAAAGGTTAGGAAATTCCGCCGACCATTTGGCCGGATTATTAATATTATCAGATAGTTGCAGTGATGTATTACCTGAAGGTTCGATGGATATCCTGTCTGAGGAGATTGACGTAATTTTATTTTTTTGCTGATCGTACAGAGAAGCAGTTACTGTTAAATCATTAACAGAAGATGATGAATAGTTTTTTACATCAACACTTATATCAAGCCTCGCATCAATGTAGTTTTCATCAAGGTCAGTTGTGGCATGCCAGTCGAAAATGTGTGTTTTGGGTGCCGCAAAAAGCCATACATCATCAAATATGCCTGCAAGACGCCAGTAATCCTGGTCTTCGAGATAATAACCATCAGAATACTTGTATACATTGACAGCAATTATATTCTTTCCTTTCTTCAGATACCTGGTGATATTATATTCAGCAGGCTCCTGACCGCCTTCGTTGTAACCAACTTCCTTCCCGTTTATCCATATAAAGGAAGCCGAGGCTGTCTTCTCCATTCTCAGGAATATCTCCTTTTCCTTCCACGAACCGGGAATATTAAAGCTTCTCCTGTAAGAGCCTGTTGGATTATATTCCCTTGGTACAAAGGGAGGATTAGGCTTGAAGGGTGTACTGACATTACGGAAGAGAGGATCACCATAACCCTGCATCTCCCAGTTTGATGGTACATGGATTGTATCCCAGTTCTTATCATTATAATCATCCCTGAAGAATTCTGAAGGAGTTCCCTCAGGAATATCTGAGTAATAAAATTTCCATCGGCCATTCAGGGAAAGAAAGGATGATGACTTTGTACGGTTATTGATAAGCGCCTCATCCACTGAAATATATGGCACCAGAGGAACATGTCCCTCTTCCTGGTTAAGCTCGAAAACCGTTGTATTTTCAATGTAATGATAAACATCTGAAAGGAATGGCTTATCCTGTGCTGATGCTACCAGAGAGGCAGACAGGAACATAAGAAATGAAATTGTATACTTCATAGCATATATATTATAAAAGAGTGGTGAATTTATGATAATTACCAGAAAAATCCTTCAAAAGTTTAAATTTTACTACTTTTGAAGACTTAATTAATTAACATTCACATAAACCAAATGAATCTTAAACGAAGGGAATTCATCAGGTTAGGTGGTATAACAGTTGCAGGCTCTATGGTAATTCCAACACTATTCAATTCTTGCAAAAGCATTCCGGTTTCGGATAGTGCTGCGGGTTACATGGATCATTTTGAAGTATCACCTGAACAACTACAAAAATTGCTGGCTACGGCTCTTGGAAAAGGGGCAGACTATGCGGACCTTTATTTTGAGCATACTGTAACCAATGCTACCTCTTTGCAGGATAAAAAAGTAAACAGTGCATATTCCGATATCATATTTGGTGTTGGAATAAGAGTACTTAAAGGCGACCAGACTGGTTTCGCCTACTCTGAGAACACATCGATGGATGCTATGCTTAAAGCTGCCCGGACAGCGGCCAGTATTGCAGACAGCAATTCATCATGGCAGCCTGCCGGATTAAATGAGCTTATTCCGGCCTCCTACTATAAAATCTCAACTCCCTGGGAAGAGATACAGATAAAGGATAAGATTCCTTTCATAACCAGCCTTAATGACAAGATATTTGCCGGTGATACAAGAGTTACAAAAGTGAATATTTCTCTTTCTGATTCATCATCGTATATTCTCTTCTGCAATTCAGAGGGAGTACTATCATGGGATTACAGGCCGCTTACCTATTTATCAGCCAGGACGGTTATGGAAGAGAATGGCCGTATTGAAAACGGTAGTGTATCTCAGTCGTTCAGAAGAGGATTCGAATTCCTGACAACTGAAATCGTGGATAAGCTCTCTTCCGATGCTATTCAAAAAACATCCCGGCTGTTCAAAGCTTCCAAACCAAAAGCAGGTGAGATGGAAGTGGTTATGGCTGCCGGCAGTTCAGGCATACTGCTCCATGAAGCTATGGGTCATTCTTTTGAAGCAGATTTCAATCGAAAGAACACTTCTATCTTTTCTGACAAGATGGGCCGGAAGATAGCCGAGAACTTTGTAACAGTAGTTGATGATGGCACACTGCCAAATGACAGAGGAGCTCTTAACATTGATGATGAAGGTGTTACAACTGAAAAAACAATTCTTGTAAACAATGGTGTTCTTACCAGCTATATTCACGACAGAATAAGCGCGAAGCACTATAATGTAAACCCGACAGGCAATGGCAGGCGCCAGGACTTCAGAAATGTTCCCATTCCAAGAATGCGTTCGACATATATGGAAAATGGTCCCCACAAAAGAGAGGAAATCATTGATAGTGTTAAGAAAGGAATATTTGTAGAAGATTTCAGCAATGGACAGGTTAACATCGGACCAGGTGATTTCACCTTCTTTGTAAAATTCGGATATATAGTTGAAAACGGTAAGATCACAAAGCCGATAAAAGACATAAATATTATCGGGAACGGTCCTCAGGCCCTGGCTGATATAACAATGGTGGCTGATGATATGGAGATTGACCATGGTACCTGGACCTGTGGCAAAGACGGACAGGGTGTTCCTGTTTCGATGGGGCTGCCAACAGTTAAAATCAAAAAGCTCACTGTTGGCGGATTGAATGCTTAATCACTAATAATCTGAATTTCACAATGAATATAAGCGAAAAATATGAAATTGCCGGCCTTGTAATAAAGCATGCGCTGAAATGCGGTGCCGACGAGGTAGCTGTTGCAATAAGCGACAGTGCCAGCAGTCACATCGAAATACGTGAACAAAAGATCGACAGACTACAGGAATCAATAAGCAATGGTTTATCTCTCACATTGTATGTTGAAAAGAAATACTCATCCCACTCCACAAATCACCTGAAGAAAACCGAATTGCTGAAGTTTGTTGAAGGAGCTGTGGCTGCAACAAAATTTCTCTCGGAGGATGAATTCAGGTACCTCCCTGATCCTGAACGCTATTACAAGGGAGGCGGAGAAGATCTCAAAACACTGGATTCAAGCATTAATACGCTGGATGCTAAAACCAAGATCGATCTTGCCCGTCAGGCTGAGAATGAGATTTACGGTTCAGATGACAGGATCGTCTCAATCACTGCGAGTTATGACGATAGTATCAGCAGAGATGTATTTGTAACCAGTAACGGTTTTAAAGGTGAAAGCGATGGCAGCTTTGCCGGTATTTCAGCTTCAGTCTCTGTGAAGGGAGAGACAGGCCGGCCTTCGGATTACTGGGGAGAATACAGTTTACATTTTGCTGACCTGATAAAAACAGGCATCGGAAAAACAGCTCTTGAAAGAACCCTTAAAAAGCTTGACCCAAAAAAGATATCATCAGGAAAATACACCATGATTGTTGACAATATGGTCGTAGGAAACCTTCTCGGGCCGTTTATTGCCGCACTTTACGGATCATCTATGTATCAGAAAAACTCATTCCTGATCGGAAAAACCAACACAAAAGTTTCAGCTGAAGTGCTGTCCATCACAGATGATCCTCTTATGGTACGAGGTTTTGGCTCAAGGCACTTCGACCAGGAAGGCATCAGGGCGGAAAAGAGGGAAGTAATTGAAAATGGCATTTTGCGTAACTATTTTATCGGTACATATTATGGCAGGAAGCTTAACCTTCCGCCTACCACTATAAGCCCGTCAAACCTGGTATTCAGGACAGGGGCAAAAGATCAGCAGGCTTTGATAAAATTGGTCAGCAAGGGAGTTCTTGTAACAGGTTTTAATGGAGGCAACTGCAACGGATCAACAGGCGATTTCTCATACGGAATTGAGGGGTTCCTTATTGAAAAGGGAGAGATTGTTCACCCTGTAAATGAAATGAACATCTCAGGTAACATGATTGATTTCTGGAATACACTTGCAGAGATTGGAAATGATCCATATAAGTACGGATCATATCTTACCCCTTCGATGCTATTTGATAATACGGATTTTAGCGGACTTTAAGACAAGGAGTGAGGAGTGAGGAGTGAGCTTGAACTTAGCTTGGCGAAGTCTGTGACTTCGCCATATTTACATTATAATCTGAAACTATTATGATGAAGCGAAGTTACAAACTTCGCTTAGCGGAACCATTGCACTGTTGCGCCGTTGTGCCGTTGCGCCATTGCGCCGTTACTTCCCTGTCATATTCAATACTCCGACGTAATATCCCGGATCGACTTTTATATCAGCATTCGCAGTCTCAAGTTTGACCGTGCTGAACATCTGTTTTGGATTGATATTCAAAGCTTTACCTGATACAAATATTTTCAGGGGCATGTCAAATCCTCTTACGCAGTTATTCCATCTGTATGTCAGCTCTTCACCTTTCACATAATACTCGAATACAGGGATCCTGACATCTCTCAGATACTGGTCAAAGAAACGCTGCAGGTTTATTCCGGTTTTCTCAGACAGAAAATTTTCGATCTGCTCTCCGGTTACCACCTCATGGTAGAACTCACTGTTCAGACCCCGCAATATGCTCCTCCACTTTTCATCATCATCAACAATCTGTCGGAGAGTATGCAGCACATTGCCTCCCTTGTAATACATATCACCTGAGCCTTCGTAGTTAACATTATAAATACCGACAATGGGCCTGTCATTCCTGATATTATGACGGCAACCCACAACATAATCATGCCCGGCCTCCTTTCCGAAGTAATACTCAACATACAGGTTCTCAGAATAATTGGTGAAGCTCTCATGAATCCACATATCTGCCACATCCTTGTAGGTTATGCTGTTGGCAAACCATTCATGACCTGATTCATGTATTATGATAAAATCAAATTTAAGGCCCCACCCGCTGATGCTGAGATCAGTACCTCTGTACCCGTTTTGATACCCGTTGCCATAGGTTACAGAGCTCTGGTGTTCCATTCCAAGGTATGGAGCCTCAACCAGCTTGTACCCATCTTTGTAAAAGGGATACTTTCCAAACCAGTGTTCAAATGCTTCAAGCATCATAGGTACCTGTTTGAACTGAATCCTTGCTTTGTCAAGGTTTTCCTTAAGTACATAATAATCGCATTGGAGAGGCCCTGCTTCACCCTGATATACTTCAGCGAAATGTGCATAGTTGGCAATATTTATATTTACACCATAGTTATTTATGGGACTGCCCACAAACCAGTTATAAGTTCTGGTTTTATTCTTATGTTTTACAACACTTCTAAGCTTTCCATTCGATACATTTATAAGCTTTTCCGGCACATTAACGCTAATCAGCATACTGTCGGGTTCATCATACATATGGTCTTTGCATGGCCACCATAAGCTTGCTCCATCACCCTGATTGGCAGTTGCAATGAATGGCATTCCTTCAGAATCACTGTTCCATGTGATACCGCCTGTCCATGGGGGTCTTTTTGATATTCTCGGTCTCCCTTCATATTCAATTTCAACAGAATATACTTTTTCCTTTTCCTGGTTCTCTGTAAGCTCAATCCAGTAAACATTTCCCTCCCTGGTGAAGGCAAGATCCTTTTCATTCTGAACTATCCTGGTTATTTTCATAGGATTCTGAAGATCTATCTGCATAACATTATGCGGCTCAAGAACCCTGTAAAATACAGTATTGGATCCATTTATTGAACTATCAGCAGGACTTACAACAATATTGAGATGATAAAAAACCAGATCCCACCACTCTCTTTCAGGTGTAATTGAGCCCCGCAGGGAATCCTGCCGGGTGAAAACATGATCCTGAACCTGTGATAATGAGGAATTGGATAGTAACACTGTAAAGAGAAAAATGAAAAATAAGCACAGGACTTTCATCTGCAATAGTATTAAAGATCAACAAAATTAGAAATATTATCCAAACGAAGCAACCTTTTAAAATAGCTATCTGGGGAATTGGAATAATGCTTGGCCTTATAATAATTGACACATACCGACGGAGATCATATTGGAGCTACCGGGCTGTTTAAGAATGCTTTAATCTATATGCACAAGGATGAAGAACAGATGGTCAGTGGAACAACCGGAAAGACAAAATTTTCGAAGACAATATGGAAATATGGTCCTTACAAGCTTCTTGATAGTAATGAGTCATTAATTATTGACGGTCTCAGGATTAAAATAATACACACCCCAGGCCATACTCCCGGTTCATCCTGCTACGCCATTGGAGATGATTACCTGGTAACCTGAGATAATCTTACGGTTGAAGAGGGGAAATATGAGCATTTCGTGGAAAAGTTCAATATGAATACAAGTGAACAGGCAGAGTCCCCGAAGATTCTTCCGGACCCCGGTTCCTACAAGTACATACTTGCAGGGCATAACGGAATAGTAAAGAATTAATCAGTATTACTTTTTTCTACCTTAAACTCTTTAGATTTCCGATTTTTACAGCTACTGTCAGAAAGGCTGAACGTCCGACACCATTAACTCCTGATCCGTGATACCTGTAATCGGTATTCATAAGATTACACAGGCTAAGGTTTATATTATACCAATCAGAATCAACACCGGTATTTATATTAAAAATGTTCCATCCCGGGGTACCCCCTTCAGGGATTCTGTTATCTGAAACATCACCTGCGGCCAGACGATCCTGTTTGCCGGCTCCAAGCCACTCAATATTTACCCACCAGGATTCCATATTAAACTCAGGAGCGACCCGCCAGAATAGCGGAGGTATTCGTCGTACGGACTCATTCTTTGTTATGTTCTGGCCATATGTATATGTAAGTGTACCGTTAATTGTCCAGGAACGACTCAGTTTAAGATCCCAGGCCGTTTCAAAACCCTGGATATATGCCCGTTCCTCATTTTCCTTCTGATATACGGCGTAACCTTCAATGGTATCACCCTCAACCTTATTCCTGACAATGAGGTCATACAACTGGTTCCGATAAAGGTATACTTCACCACTTAATATTGCCCCAATCTGCTTATATCCAAGCTGGTATTGCACAGAATGTTCCGGTTTAAGGTCATAATTTGGTGTTTCATATCGGAAATCGACAATTCCCAGGGTGCCCAGGTCATCTATATTCGGAGCCCTGAAACCTGAGCTGACAGATGCGAATAAATTCGACCGGGAATTCAGATTTCTCATTAAAGCCAGGTTTCCAACAAGCGCCGAAGGTGTAAGTTTTGCATTGCCTACGGATTCATCCTCAACATTTATCACAAAAGGACTGAACCTTGCTCCTGCTGTTATTCCCCAATTTTCGAGATCAAATGAATGAAGAGTGAAGGCCGCGAGGCTGGTCATTGTCGATCCATCAGGGTAAAGACCGCGTTTCTCTGTTGACGTGTTACTTGACAGATCAGTATCTGTACGGGTGCTGTTAACAATATCGTTGTATACCTCCAGGCCGCTGTTTGCCGACCACCTTCTACCTGATGAGGTTAACGCTTCAGCTGAAAATCCCAGCGAACGGACTTTATCATTTTCCACACGAAGCATAGAAGACCCATTTTTCTGCATCTCTCTCTCCTCTTCCCCTTGATGTAATGAGGCAGTGACAACGGCAGCTTTCAGAATCCCTGCATCAAGCTTCTGGTTAAGCCTTATATAACCCAGCTTCCTTTTCTGGGGATCCATTTTGTTGACAGTAAAATTTTCAAGCACGTACTTATGATAAACCGGAACATCTTTCTGGTGAACACTCTGATAAGCCATTGTAAGTGTTGAAGATTTCGCCAGAAGGATCTTTCCTTTAATATCATAGTCCATTTCCTGGTAACCTGTAGGAACCTGCTTACCGGTTGTATCACCACCAACAATATCGCCGAAATTACGTGCAGTGACCGAAGCTCTGAAAGCACTTCTCTTATTACTGTGATTAATCACGGAATGAAGGCTCTGTTCCATTCCCTGTGTTGCAAACCGCGATAGAAGAGCACCTCCCCATGCAGGTTCTTCAGACATTTCAGGCTGGAAACTTAACGCCTGAACCGTACCTCCCAGAGCATCAGATCCATACTGGACAGATCCGCTTCCCCGTAGTACCTCAGTCCTTTCAATTCCAAAGACATCTATAGTGTTGAATGTCTGATTAGGTCCATACCTTGAAGTTGCATTACTGAGCCTTATGCCGTCTATCAGAAGAAGTGTCTGGTTGCCCGTCAGTCCCCTCACAAAGGGAGAGCCACCTCCGTGGTTTGTCTTCTGAACAAATACTCCGGGAGTCAGGCTAAGAGCTTCAGGAGATGTGCGGGCCTGGAATTTCCTCATCGAACCTGCGTCGATCAACCTTATTGCCTCAGGGATTTTCAGCTGGTAAGACGGATAACGGGTTGCAGTAATGACAACCTCCCCGATCTCCTTTGACATGACTGAATCCTGCATCTGAGCTGCTCCCTCTTCCTGTCCATACAAAGCCACTGAAATAAAGAGTAAAAAAATAGTACACTTCAATTTTTGGTTTGTCCTGGTCATCACAACTGTTTCTTCTGTTACAAATATAGAATCATCAGCAAAATATCAAGCAGTCATCGAATCATTTCATGCCTTCTTTAACAATATTTAAGAAAAGAACAAAAACTCCGCTTGCTTGTTCGTTGTTTTATAGTATTTTCATAAGTCAATTAATCCTGAATTATATGAAAGCATATTATTCCACGAGATACGGAGGCCCTGAATATGCCTTTTACGGAGAGCTACCTGATATAATTGCCAAACCGGGGGAATTCCTTGTTGAGATAAAAGCTGCATCGATAAACCCTGTGGATTATAAGATAATGAGTGGTGTTGTCAGATTCATCAGCGGAACAAAATTCCCTAAAATATTCGGGACCGACTTTGCAGGTATTATTAAGGAGATACCGGATGGAGTATCGGGTTTTAAGACAGGCGACAGGGTATACGGATCAGCGACTATTATTACAGGCAGGCCGGGCGCACTTGCAGAACTGCTTTCAGTCAAACCTGAAAGGTTGAGGAAAATACCCCTGGAGATGTCGTTTGAAGAGGCAGCCTCGCTTCCTGTCGCTGCTCTTACAGCTCTCAACGGATTAAGGAGATGCGGAGTTAAAGCCGGCAGCAGGGTACTCATTAATGGAGCTACCGGAGGAGTGGGTCATTTTGCAGTACAGATAGCAAAAGCCAAAGGGGCCCACATAACTGCAACCTGCAGCGGGTCAAATGAAGAGCTGGCAATAAAACTGGGTGCCTATGTGGTGAAAGGATATGGCGAAGACGACCTGTCAGGTGAAAGAAATTGCTTTGATGCCATCCTTGATGCTTACGGAAAAATGGGCCATACTGATATATGTCGGCTACTTAGAAAGAGAGGGGTTTATGCATCAACGCTTTTTTTCAATCCACTTTCATTTATAGCATCCGGTATTATAAAGGTAATTTACGGCAAAAAACTCACCTCAGCCAATATGAGAGCTAAACCTGAAGATTATGAGGAGCTTGAAATATTGTTCAGGGATAAAAAACTTACTCCACTGATTGAAAATATAATTCCTCTCTCAAAGTGCGGTGATGCATTTTACCATGCAGAGTATGGCAAACCGAGGGGAAAGGTAATTGTTACAGTATGAAACGTGAGACGGCGTCCTGACTTGTGACGCTTCACAACATTAGTGCGGTTTTATTTTCTAACATACTGAATATGAATGATAAAAAAATCATAAAGTTGATTTTTACCGCACTAACGCCTATTTTTTGGAGTATGTATTCGATACAGGGAGTCAAAGCCTATCAAGGTATATCGCTATTCAGGCAGTCAGATACGTTGACACAGGTCGATCATATCCAACATGCCTGTGCCGATGACGAGGCTGAATTGACTGTTTTGCGTGTTGTTGACAGAGTCGGGTTCGTTGGGGAGAAGCACCACTTTTCTAATGGATAATGCCACGCAGTGGCATTATTTTAATA
>Ga0209212_1003507_pt1 | contig 20578 bp, 30 predicted proteins | sample RifGroC2_FD_183996 | JGI IMG/M metagenome (GOLD analysis project Ga0209212, IMG submission 183996) | Groundwater microbial communities from Rifle, Colorado, USA - Groundwater C2 (SPAdes) (version 2) | ecosystem: Environmental > Aquatic > Deep subsurface > Groundwater | place: Rifle, Colorado... | reverse complement strand
GCCGGCAGGAAGTCTTGGGAATAAAGTTTGAAAACCCAATCGGTCTTTCTGCCGGCTTTGATAAGGATATAATGCTGACGGAAATTATTTCTGATGTTGGTTTTGGTTTTGAGGAAGTTGGTTCTGTCACTTCTCGTCCATACGCGGGTAATCCTAGACCAAGACTGTGGAGGTTAACAAAGTCTAGAAGTCTTGGTGTTTGGTTTGGGCTAAAGAATCAAGGGGTAGAGGTATTGTCAAAGAAACTTGCGGGCAAGGTTCACAGGTTGCCTATTGGTGTTAATGTGGCTTTTACCAACTGCAAAGAAAATCTGGAGATTTCCTCTGCTATACCTGACTATGTTGCTGGGGCAAAAGTAATGGAGAAATATGCAGACTATCTGACAATAAACCTAAGTTGTCCAAACACATCTGGTGGCATGCCGTTCCTCCTCCCTGACAACTACGAGAAGCTCATGGTTGAGATAGATAAAATTTCTACGAGCAAACCTATTTTTGTAAAAATAAATCCAGATATGACTCATGCTGAGATAGATAAATTCCTTGAGATAAGTTTGCGACACAGAGTGCGTGGAATCATTTGTTCAAATCTTACAAAGAACTACAGTGATGCAGACAAGAGAGACGCCCTCCCACCACACGGGGGATTGTCTGGGAAACTGGTTTATCCAAAAGCTCTCGACCTGCTTTCCTATATGTATAAAAAAGCCCGCCTGCCATCGCCTGCAGGCTCAGCCAATGGCGGGCAGGTTGGAAACAAATTTGTCTTTGTCTTTGTTGGTGGGGTTTTCTCCGCGGATGATGCTTACAGGGCAATTCGCCAAGGGGCGACTCTGATTCAGCTTATTACAGGGATGATTTTTGAAGGCCCACAGGTTATAAGTGAAATCAATCGTGGACTAGTGGAGAGAATGAACCGCGATGGTTTCAAAAATATAAGTGATGTAGTGGGGTTCGACAATAAGAGATGATAATGTAATATGTCAGGAAAAGGCCGGGATAATTCAGTGGTGGAATGCCGTCTTGGTAAGACGGATGTCGAGAGTCCGATTCTCTCTCCCGGCTCCAAAAAGCCATCTTAGCTCAGTTGGTAGAGCAACATATTCGTAATATGTGGGTCCCCAGTTCGATTCTGGGAGATGGCTCCAAAAATATGGATAAGGAAGAATTAAAAAAGGAATTAGAAAAACTGGAGACTGAGATGGTATCGGCCGATTTTTGGTCAAACAAGGACAAGGCGCAAACGACAATCAAACGAATTCAAGAGTTAAAAGCGGAGATAGAGGGGGTTGGTAAATATGATTCAGGGGATGCTGTCATGACCATCTTTTCTGGTGCTGGAGGAGATGATGCGGAGGATTTTTCTAGTATTCTCCTAAATATGTATCTTAAGTACTGTGATAAAAACAATTTTCAGGTTGCTGTTTTACACCAGAACGAAAACGACCACGGCGGGTATAGAAACATCACCATAGAAATATCTGGGAAAGGTGCGTATGGAATACTAAAGAACGAGTCTGGGGTGCATCGCCTAGTTCGAATCTCTCCATTTAACGCCAAGTCGCTTCGCCACACATCTTTTTCAATGGTGGAAGTTATTCCAAAATTTGAAAAGTCTACAAAACTCTCTGACCTAGATATTCCAGATACCGACATAAAGGTTGAGCTCTCGCGTTCTTCTGGTCCAGGGGGTCAAAATGTGAACAAAAGGGAAACAGCAGTACGTGTGGTACATATTCCGACAAATCTCTCGGCTCAGAGTGACAACGAGCGCTCACAGGCCCAGAACAAGGAGAAAGCCATGCAGATTTTGTATGGAAAGATATATAAAGCTCTGGAGGAAGAGAGAATCTCTAAAGAAAAAGGTATGTATATCTCAAAAACCACCCAAATAGAGTGGGGGAATCAGATTCGTTCGTATGTCATGCACCCATACAAGATGGTAAAAGACCACAGAACAGGAGTTGAAACTAGTAATATCGAGCGGGTATTAGATGGGGATATTGGAGAGTTTCTTGTTGCAGAAAAGGAGCTATAAATATTTTGCCCTTGGGGGTCTAATGAGCTATAATGGAGGGATGACCCGGTAGTGAAATTTTAGTTCGATTATGTTCTATACATACGTATTAAAGAATAAAGATGATAAACTGTATATTGGATATACAAAAGATCTAAAACAAAGATTTGCAGAACATAATCAAGGGTTAAATCTTTCGACTAAAGCCAGTCGCCCGTGGAAGATTATTTATTATGAGTGCTGTCTAGATATTAATGATGCAAAGCGAAGAGAGGGGTATTTTAAAACCAGTCAAGGCCGCAGGTTACTACGACGGAGACTGAAGGAGTATTTTTATAAAATAAGGTCGAAAGATTTAACAAACTAAAATTCTACTACCGGGATGATTCATTTTGACAAAGTATCAAAGATATACCTCGATAATTCAATTGCTCTAGAGGATATCTCGTTCTCTATTGAACCAAAGGAGTTCGTCTCTATTGTGGGGCATTCTGGCGCGGGAAAGACGACACTACTAAAGATGTTTCTTGGAGAAGAGCTCCCTACAAAAGGCAAGATTTATTACGAGTCCATAGACATAAGCACACTGAAAAAAAGTCAAATCAACGACTTCCGTCGCAAAATTGGTGTAGTTTTCCAAGACTTTAGACTTATACCCGACAAAAACGTATACGAAAATATAGCCTTCGCCATGGAGGCTTCTGGCAGAACTGACGAGGAAATAGAGGCGGATGTACCGCACGTCTTGGGGCTGGTAGACCTTGAGAGGAAGATGTGGAATTTCCCACATGAACTTTCTGGTGGAGAGAAACAGAGAGTGTCTATCGCCAGAGCTATAGTCAACCAACCGGATGTGGTTATTGCCGATGAACCGACTGGAAACCTAGACCCCCTAAACACCTACGACATTGTTCAGATTCTAAAGAAGATAAATGACCTTGGTACTACAGTTGTCTTAACCACTCACAACAAGGGCGTGATTGATTCCCTGAAAAAAAGAGTTTTGACTATGGAGAACGGAAAAATAATTCGCGATGATAAAGAGGGAAAATACGTCATTTAGTAAATTAACGAGCAAAGCGACTATAATTTACTTAACCCAGTGAAATGATTTTAAATTAAAGACATGAAAAGAAATACAAACAAACCGTTTGCAATAAACCAAAAAGTACATTACAGTGTTTATTATCAGAATTTAAAATCAAGATTTGAATTATCAAATCTTATTTCACAGGGTAGTGATTTTCAAAAACTCACTACCGCTCGTTAAGAAAATCAACTATGCTCTGGATAAAAATAAAAAGAATAGTTCACGCGGGTTTCTATAGTTTCTGGCGAAACGGGTTTGTTTCGCTTTCTTCCATCCTAGTAATGGTTGTTACTCTTTTTGTCATTGGTTCTACGATTTTTTCTGGTGCAATACTTGGTTCAACCCTAAATCAAATCAAAGACAAGGTTGATATAAATGTTTATTTTGTAACTACTGCTCCAGAAGAAGAGATACTTTCAATAAAGACGAGTCTAGAACAGCTTCCAGAGATTGCTCCTCCTGTAGTGTATGTTACAAGGGAAGAGGTGTTGGCAGATTTTAAGAATAGACACCAGAATGACGAGTTCACACTTCAGGCTCTAGACGAGCTCGGAGAGAACCCACTTGGGGCAACGCTTAACATAAAAGCCAAAGACCCTTCACAGTACGAAAGCATAGTCAGCTTCTTTGGCCTGAAGGGTTCAGAGTGTAGTTCCTTGGAGAGTAAGTTTTCTATTATAGATAAGGTTAACTATTGTCAGAACAAAGATGCTATTGATCGCTTGACCAATATAATAAACTCAGCAAACAGACTTGGATTTATTCTTACAATCTTCCTTATCGTCATCTCTATACTGATTACATTCAACACACTTAGACTGGTTATATATATGTCTAGGGATGAAATATCTGTTATGAGACTTGTGGGAGCTTCTACAAACTATATCCGCGGTCCATTCTTTGTGGCTGGAGCAATATATGGCTTCATCTCGGCTATTATTACGCTTATACTCTTTTATCCTATTACTATCTGGCTTGGAAATACGACGGAGAACTTCTTTGTTGGTCTAAACATTTTCCACTACTACACATCGAACTTCGGTGAAATATTCCTTATTATTGTTTGTTCTGGAGTGGCCATTGGTTCGATTTCATCTTTTCTGGCAACTAGAAAATATCTGAAAGTTTAGTTTGACCACTTTCGTTTTTGGGTGTACAAATCTAAAGGGAGAGAAGACATGTACACCAAAAAAACCGTTGTCGTAATCGACATCAAGGCCACCACCCCGGAAACACTCTACTGTTTCAGGGAATTTCTGAGGACTGAAATGATCGCCCCGATTCTTTCTAGTGATGGATTGGACGAAAAACGTGTGGCTTACTTCGCCGGATGCTTCACACCAGAAGCGTCAAGGCGAGTTGAGACGTGGCTACACGAACACGGAATCGATTGTTGCGAGGTGGTGATCGAGACTACGGAGTGACACCAGGAGCGGACGCGAGTCCGCTCTTCGCTTTCTTGTAAAATCACTATTTTTCGGGTATTGTTTTAACATTGCGAGATCACCCGTCTCGACTTGGCAAGCTCGCGAGCCGAGGTGGATCTAATGGTAGGATATATGAGTTGTCACGTTTATGTATTAAAAAGCAATAGACATGATAAATCTTATGTTGGGTCAACAAATGATCTTGAAAGAAGATTATCAGAACACAATAACGGCAAATCAGCTTATACTTCAAAATATAAACCATGGAGTATAATTTATACTGAAGAGTTTAGTGTACTAAAGGAAGCTCGGGAAAGAGAGAGGTATTTAAAGGGTCGTAGCGGGAGAAGGTTTTTGAAAAAGATTTTTGATAATAAAAAATGACTTCTGCACAAAGCTGGGAGATCGTCTAATGGTAGGACGCATCCCTCTGAAGGATGCTATCTTGGTTCGAGTCCAAGTCTCCCAGCTTTGTGCAGAAGTCTGAATAATCGTCTAATGGCCCGTCTCGACTTGGCAAGCTCGCGAGCCGAGGCGGATAGGACACATCCCTCTGGAGGATGTTATCTTGGTTCGAGTCCAAGTCTCGCAGCTAGGAGTTTTTTGTTAAAAAAACGACGCCGCAAGAGACTTGGACTCGAACCAGGGAAGGGGTCGGGAAACGGGAGTTTCCCGTGTAGGAAGGCAGTGAGCGAAGCGAACGTTGGAAAACCGTCGGTTTCCAAGGAGTGAGAGATCCAAGTCTCCCAGCCCTGCTCAGAATTAACCTTCTAAACCCTCGTGAGCTGAAGTTTGGTATAATGTAAACATGTTTAAAAGATATATCTCATATTTAAGAAATAACCCAGAAAAGTATTGGTTTAGGGCCAAGTGGTACGGGTGGGGATGGACCCCAGCTAGGTGGCAGGGCTGGCTTGTGACTCTCATTTATATTATCGGGATACTTTCCTTTGCTTTGACGCTTGATGAAAATACGCAGGACAAGGAGGCAGTCTTCCGCCTTATTTTGCCTGTCGTGTTACTCACTGGTATTTTTTTGTGGATTGCTTACAAGACGGGCGAGAAGCCACACTGGCATTGGGGCCCACCAGATGACAAGGATTTGATATAATAGAAGTATGACTAAAAACCCATATATTAATGCTCTCGTCGCAGGTGCTTATGGCCCAACATTCGTTAGAGATGAGCCAGATACCATCTTCGCTCCAATGGCCATGCTTAGCTTGCTTGTTCTCTCGGTTGCTTTCATGGGCTACACCTTTATCTTCCAGCCAACACTTATGTACATAGATGGACAGAAACGCGAGGCCATAACACTTTTCACCAAAACACTCCTTGTATTCGCTGTTATAACTGCTGTTATTGTCCTTGTTGCCTTTTCAGTTTAAATAGAGAATCTTTTTCAAACCCAGTAACTTGTAGATTTGATATAATTGATACATGGAAGATATTCCAACACAGATTCAGTTTCCACATCTCGCTTCTGAGATTAGTGCAATGAGAGAAGCTGACCAGAATATGAGGAAGAGAAATCTAGATGATGATTCTTGGGAGGAGGGATTGGATGAAAACAATACAAAAAGAATGAAAGAGATTGTTCACGAGATTGGTTGGCCTTCAGTTTCAAAGGTGGGGGCGGATGCTTCTCGTGCCTCGTGGTTACTGGTTCAGCATGCTGACCACGATGTTGCCTTCCAGTCCCACTGTCTGGCTCTTATGCAAGAATTGCCTAGTGGTGAGGTGCAGTCTCGTAATATTGCCTTCCTAACTGATAGGGTTAGGGTAAATAGTGGGCAACCCCAATTGTATGGTACACAGTTTAAACAAGTTGATGGAAAACATGTTCCAAAAGACATTGAAGATCCTGAGCATGTTGATGAAAGACGAAAATCAATGGGTTTAGACACCCTGGCAGATAACATTGCACTAATGGAGTTAAGTTATCCTTTAAAATAGATTTAACTCATCAAAGGCACGATTTTGGTGGTAATATGTAGTGGAGGGGGTTCTGGTAACAAATTTTGGAAATAATTTTATGAAAAATGTCGCAAGAAGAAATTTTTGATCAAGTCTACGAGAAATACAAGAACATATTCCCTGAAATGCTCCATAGTTCGGGTGGATTGCCAGATACAAAGGGAGTAGCGACGAGTGATGTAGATATCTCTTTATTTCATCCGAATCATGCTTCACTTGCAAAGTATTTTCCAAAAGATACAAAAATAGACAACAGTTCAATCGATAGAACCATTTATAAGTTAGAAGGATACGAACGCGAAGTAAACATTTACTGCACAGATGGCGACTGGTGGAGGAATGCTTTTTTACATAGACAGACTGAACTAGCTCTAAATGAGCGATATCCTGATCTATCAAACAAAGCCCGGATTCTTAAAAAAGATCTTGGTGTTTCAACAGAAATGGCGTGGGCGAAGGTTTTAGATCTTGACGACACTTATTTAGAAACACTGTTAGACGTTGAAAAAGTATTAGATATCGCCAATCGTGTAGCAAAGCCCACCTTTTCGCCAAAGGCATGATTTTGGTGGTAATATGTAGTGGTAGGGGGTGGGGAGCCCAGTTTTAGCCCTAATTCTAAATTAACGAACCTGTGAAATAAACACATGGCAAATCAAAATCTTACAAATGCAAAAAAGGCGAAAAATGATGAGTTTTACACTCAATTTCCAGATATTCAAAAAGAAGTCGAGTCTTATCTTGAATATGATCCAAATGCTTTTAAAGGTAAGGTGGTTTACAGCAACTGCGATGACCCGTTTGAAAGCAATTTTTTTCGCTACTTCGTCCTAAATTTTAAACGACTAGGGTTAAAAAGGCTTATTGCAACTAGTTATAAGCCGTCACCAGTCGCGAATACTCAACTAGCATTGTTTGGTGATGATGTTACCCTTAGACCAGTCAAAGGGCGACCCAAAATCGTCGCTAATAAATTTATTATCAACGAAGTTGGTGATGTGGATGGCGACGGCTCTTTTACGCTAGAGGATATTGCGAAGCAGCTTAGAACCAACAAAAACAACGAATGGACTCCACTTGAGGGCGATGGTGATTTTAGAAGTGATGAATGTGTCGAGTTACTCAAACAGTCTGACATCATAGTCACCAATCCTCCATTTAGTTTATTTCGTGAATATATTATGCAACTTTTTGAGTATAGTAAACAATTTCTCATTATTGGTAACATGGGTTCGGTTCTGTATAAAGAAATTTTTCCGTTCGTTCGAGATAATAAAATATGGCTGGGGAATGGTTTCCATGCAGGCAACGCATATTTTGCAACACCGAATACTCGTGATTATGCAACTGGAGTTTATGATCAAAAAACTGGCCTTGTAAAATTTCGCAACTGTATTTGGGTTACTAATATTGACCACGGTAAACGTCACCAGCCGATTGCTCTAATGACTATGGCGGAAAATTTGAAATTTAATAGAAAAATGCAGGGTAAAATTGTCTATGACCACTACGACAACTATGATGCAATTGAGATTCCATTCACTAACGCTATTCCTAGTAACTATGATGGAATAATGGGTGTACCAGTAAGTTTTCTTGATAAGTATTCACCTGAGCAGTTCGAAATTATGGGAATGTGCGAGAATGAGGATTTATATAAGTTAAAAACCAAATTTTATACATCGGCGGAATGTAAGCAGGCATACTTAGATAAGTTTGGAAAAAAAGGGGTTTATGATTTAAACGCCAGCGGTGTACTTATTCGTAACGGTTTAAGAGAGAAGGTTTACCAGAGAATATTAATTAAGCACAAAAAGAAATAACATGAAAACAACCTTAAAAAACGATATCACTATTAAAGAAGTTTGCGACGGCTTCGTTTACAACGAACTCGAAGGAAAAGGTTTGTTTGGTCTCTCTGGAAAACTAACTATTCAGCCAGAGTATCAGCGTAATTACATTTACGCTGACGGCAAACGTGATGTTGCTGTAATTGATTCAATTTTGAAGGGTTACCCAATAGGTTTAATTTATTTCAACCAAGTTGGCACTGATAAATTTGAAGTGCTCGACGGACAGCAACGCATTACTAGTATTGGTCGGTTTGTGGCAGGCAAGTTTGCTGTCAAAGATAAAAACGGTCACGAACAATACTACAGCGGTATGGCTACCAACCAACGAGAGCAGATCATGAACACTAAATTGTTGGTGTATTTGTGTAAAGGTGATGAGCCTGAGATTAAGGATTGGTTTAAGACTATCAACATCGCTGGAGTACCTTTAACCGAACAAGAGATTCTTAACGCAGTATATTCTGGGCCTTTCGTCACTCGTGCTCGCGAAGAGTTTAGTAATAGTCAGAATGCTAATGTCCAGAAATGGAGCTCATACATCGCAGGTGACATCAAACGCCAAGCATATTTGGAACGGGCATTAGATTGGGTTTCTGGCGATGCAATCGACAATTATATGAGCATGCATCGCAATGATAAAAATATTACCGAATTAAAAAAACATTTTAATATGGTAATTGATTGGGTTTCAACTACCTTCACTGACGTTGAAAGCGAAATGAAGGGTCTTGAGTGGAATAGGCTTTACGAAACTTACCATAAGAAAAAATATAAACCCGCTACAGTGTCCGCTTCAGTTCGGAAACTCTATGCCGATGGTTTTGTTAAGAATCGTCGAGGAATATTTGAATATGTTCTAGGTGGAGAAGTTGAAACAAAACTACTTGAAATACGAGTATTTGAGGACTCAGCTAAACGTTCTGTTTACGAAGCTCAAACTGCTAGCGCAAAGAAAAAAGGAGTTTCAAACTGTTCGCACTGTGCAGTGGGTCATGATGCAACCAAAGACAAGGTTTGGAGTATTGCAGATATGGACGCCGACCATGTATCAGCTTGGAGCAAAGGGGGCAAAACAATGCTTAATAATTGCGAGATGTTGTGTAAGACACACAACCGGGCAAAAGGAAATCGGTAATATCTATAAACTATTTTATAACTTTTAGATTAGCCCAAGTTCGTCCACTTGACTCTGTTACCAATATCTCTGCGTTTTTATTTGTAGTAGTAACTGCATTTTTTGACAAAGATAAAATTGTTGCCCTATCAAAATTACCAGAAATATTATATTCCCCATTTGGAAGTTTATATTTGATACCTTGATCTGAAATAATAAACTTTCTAAAGCCAGCGGATTCCATTGCTGCATGAAGAGGTTCGTAATCTCCTAAAACAGAATTTTGCAATTCAATTCTAACGGTATATGATTTCATATTTATTTTAAATAAGAATTTTTTGCTCTTAATAATAAAATTTCACTTTGAATACCATTTATTGTGCCCTGTAAACCATTCATTTTATTGTTTGTATTTTCTTGTATATTGAAAAGTCTTTCAGAAAAATCATTGGCGACAGAATTATCACTTTTACTTGATAGTATGACTTCAACACTAACAGTTACTACGATAAATGCAAGCGCAAAAAGTACCGCATATATTATGTTTTGATTTCTTGATTCTTGTTTTTCTGTCTGACCTTCAATTTTTACAAGGCGCTCAGATAGTTCTTTTAAAGTTTCTGCTTGAGCTTGTACCGTTCCTAGAATTTCAGTTTTTGTAGGATTTTTATCGGCCATACTGTTTATTCTTTATAAAAACCAACTATGTGAAATACAGTGCTGTCAGTATTTTCCTCTGGAACTTCAGAATTTTGGATTGCTATATCTCGATTCTTATAAAGGTGAAAATCTATACCACCAAAAACAACCCCTTTGGAAAAAGTGGTTCCAGAATTAAAGTTTACACCATTTATTTCAATAGGCACCTTGGGAGATAAAGACCCGTCAGGCTTCTCATCAAAAACGTCATTAAATTTTACCCTTCTGTAGTTTTCATCCATATCTATAATTGTGGACTTATTTTACACTAATTTTAAGGTAAGGGCAATTTATATTAAAATACAAGATCCCTTGCTTGATTGAAGTCGGTGTCGGGTACTGTTTAAGGAAAAGGGGGGCAAATGCGTCGATCCTACATGCTATAATACCCACATGGAAAAGGAACCAGTATTATTCTACGGAGGGAAGTATGGCTGTTTCTCAAACCTGTCTTCTTTTGCGGTAGAGATTGATGGGAAGGTGTTGGGGGCGAATTATGGGTGTTGTTAACCCTGTTGACTTTTGGGTTAACAATTGTTAACCTTAATGAAGCCACAGGGTTAACAAAGAAAACTATGGAAAATAAAGGCAAAAAAGCAATATATATATCTGTTCAAGAACTAGCAAAAATGCTAGGTATTAGTCGCATAGCTGTATTTAATAAAATCAAAAAAGGGCAAATTCCAGCAGAGAAAATTGGCCGTTCCTATGCTATTTCAATGGAACATGTTACAGAAATAGTCGGCGGTTTAGATTCTGGTATTTTAACAGAAGAAAAAAAATCGGAAATTAAAAAGGCTGTTGAGAAAGTCGTGCAAGAGTACGGGGATACACTAAAGCTTCTAGGTAAAGAATAAACATGAAATTAAGAAGACTTAACATCACCGATATTGAATACGTCGCGTATCGTCTTGCAGAAGAGACTATGAAATGGGATGAACCGATTCCTGATTTTAGTACAAGATATACAAATTCACTAGAGAGGTGTATAGAACAACCATTTCAAGTGTTTGGTGGTAGACAACTGTATCCTGGATTGATTAAAAAAACATCAATTCTTTTCTATTTGATGATAAAAAATCATCCATTTCAGAATGGCAATAAGAGGATAGCAATGACGACATTGTTTTATTTTTTGCATCAAAATAATAAATGGCTAAAGGTGGATAACCAAGAATTATATAATTTTGCTCGTTGGGTCGCGGAGAGTAATGCTAAATTGAAGGAAGATACAGTTAGAGCGATAGAGACATTTCTGAAGAATTATATAATCGATTTAAATTAATACGAAAGAAAAAAGGGGGTCGGGCGTTTCTGCTTCACATGCTATAATACCCACATGGAAAAATTGACACCTGAAAAGAAAATAGAACTTGTGAACGAGGCAAAACTTGCGTTGAAAAATTGTTATCCAAAGGATTCAAAACGAGTTTATTCAGCAGCAGTATTGGCAGGAGACGGAAATATATATTCGGCATCTAATTATGGTTCCGATACAGCTTCTCTAACTCTACACGCTGAACAGTCAGCCCTGGCACATGCTGGGGCACACGGACAGGGGATAATTCATGCAATAGCTGTGGCGAGTAATGAAGATTTAGAGAAGGGTGAGTTTACTCCACCATGTCATATGTGCAAACAGTTGCTCTGGGAAACCCGTCTTCGTTCTGGCGTTCCACTTCTTATTATTCTCTCAAACAGTTTTAGTCAGACGAAGGAGGTATATATAGATGAGCTAATGCCATTGCCGTGGCCATCAAAAATATGAAAACAGTTTTTATCACTGGTGCTAGTCGTGGAATTGGAAAAGCACTTGCTAATAAATTTATGAGCGAGGGGTATTTTGTTATTGGCACTGCACTGGATGGCAAAGTTGATTTCAATCACAAAAATTTAAAAATAGTTTCATTGGATTTGTACGATGATAAAAGCATAGAAAGATGTGTTGAGGAATTAAAAAAACAAGACAGAAGAATAGATATTTTTATAAATAATGCTGGAGTTCTACTTGATGAGGGGGAAGAAAATATTGTTATAGATAAGTTAAGAAAAACATTGCAGGTTAATTTGATAGGTGGAATTGATTTAACTCAAAGAGCACTTCCGTTAATAAATGACGGAGGACACATCATAAACATTTCCTCTTCTGCAGGTTCTTTGGAAAAACTTTACCACGGTGATTATCCTGCATATAAAATATCTAAGGTTGGGCTAAATATGTTTACATCATGGCTGGCGTATAAGTTAAAGGGTAAGCAAACGGTTTCCTCGATTCATCCTGGTAGTGTAAGGACAGATATGGGTAGTGGTGAAGGAGATATAGATCCTGACGAAGCGGCAAAGTATATTTATGATACAGCTGTAAAAACAAACCTGGAAACCGGGCAATTTTGGTTCAAGGATAAGAAGTTTCCTTGGTAATTATATGAAAGCAGTACTTGCTATAAAATTCAAAGAGGATTACTCAGACAAGGAAAAGATTAAGAAAATCTCGGGTGTGTTGGAAAGTGTCGGTATCTCGAGTGAGATAATGGTTAAGGATTATGAAAAGTGGGGAGCTGTCAGGTTTACTCCACAGGAATTGATGAAAAAGACGTTTGAGATTATTGATGCGTCGGATATGTTGATTACTGAGTTTTCTGAAAAAGGTGTGGGTCTGGGTATTGAAGCGGGTTACGCATTTGCAAAAGGTAAACCCATATATGTCATTGCAAAAGAGGGGTCTGATATTTCTACGACTCTTGCTGGAATAGCAAGAGTAGTTATTTTCTACCAGAATATTGAGGAAGTGGGGGAGAAGATAGAAGCTGTATTGGAAAAATAAGTATCAAAAAAAACAAAAATTTTTGCTTTTTTTGATACTCATTTTAAATTGGTGGTTTTTCTACAGTGCTTTCTTGGATTCTACAGCTTCGGCTTCTTCACCAGCTTTTTCAGTCGCGGTAGCCTCGGCTGTTTGTTTTTCTATTCGCGCTGTTTCTTCTAGGTCAGATAGTCTAGCTAGCTCAGCATCCTTTTCCTTTTGCTGGGTCATTGCTAAGTCTACCACTTCTGCCTGATGGTTTTCTTCTAATTCTGCTCTTTCTTGTGCTTGGTCGTCTTGTAACATATATTTTTTTAGATTAATTATAATGCTTGATAATCTCAATTTACTCATCATTTTTTTATGTAATGTTTTTAAGAGTTCATAAATATTGCCGTTTAGCTAAACGATTTATTACAAATTTGACTTATTGGTATTAGTGTGATAATAATAGATTTAGGAAAACCGCAACTCGAGATTGGAGGCATCTCATGGCAGAATGCATTCGTGTGTTGGTTGGAAGTACGCGAAAGGAATCTCAGTGCGTTAGTCACTTTCGTCTCTATGCGACAAGCAACGCTCGCCGTGAGACGATGATTTTCGACGGGATGGACGGGGTCGTCATCGACAAGTTCCGGGCGACCGCAGTGAAGGGGTGCTGGGCCGACGTTGAGGGACGACCGCTTGCGATTCGGTGGTTGGTTGGCTCCAAGGGGCTCTCATTTCTCAGGATTCTCCTCCCCCGACGGATGAAGATTGTTTCCGTCACCACGCCGGTTGGGAGATGGAACAAGGCGGAGATCCTTTTCACTGAGCTCCGTGTCATCTCGGCGTGGCAGTTCTCAGTTGTCACTTCGCCTGGCGTGGAGGACAAAGCACAGAAAGCCGTGCTCTTCGCCCTCCGGAGGCACCTCGGGATGAACCTGAGGAGAATCGAGTGGGTGCTCGAGTAGAAGGGTACTCACGACGAGGGTCACACGCGACCCCCATGTACCCAGTGTTCAACCAGCCGTCCAGGAAGCCGTCGCGCTCCCGGACGGCTTTCTTTTTGCTATAATATATAGATATGAAATTAATAAAAAAGGTGCCAACTATTGACGTTAAGAGAACATTTGTTATTTCTGACCACATTACCCAGAGAAAAAATTTAGGTAATAATCACAAATTTCTAAAGGACCTTTCTGAAGAAGAATTTACTAAAAAAATACATTCCGCAAAAAAGGCAATTTTGAGATTAAAAGAAAAAAGTTTGGATAAATTAATAAGCCCCAAATGGCCCAAAAGAGTTAAATCATATAATAACAGCCAGTGGTTTTTAGCAGAGGCAAGTCCAAAGGAGCTAGGTGTTTGGAATAGGGCGGGCGGGTTGCCCTTTGACTGGACGAATGATTCCTTATTTCAGACCACAAAGAAGGTAAAAAATGCTTTAGATAAGAAATCAAAAATATTAAAACGCAGGGCAAGACACAGTATCCCAAATATTTTAAAAATTGAATCTCATTTAAAACAAAAGGAAAAATATTTGTATCCAATAGTCTTTAAAACAGATACCGGAACACAAGGAAGAAAACGTCTGAAGAAAAAAATGAAAGGAGATATTGATGATGGTTGCATGAGATCAATTGCTCTGGCAATAAGCGGGAGAAACCCCATAACTGTTTACTTTGGAATTCCTTTGAAAAAATAGTGTGGGTAATCTAGTAGTGAGGATATAAAATATATTCTAAAAAAATGTTAATATAATGTTATTAATTAATATCTTTTCAAAAATATGCAGGAACGTTTTAAAATAATCCCAGAAGTTTTTCTTTTATTCATTAGGGATGGAAAAATCTTGTTGTCTCGACGTTTTAACACGGGCTATGAAGACGGTAACTACGGGCTTCCAGCGGGCCATGGTGAGTTTGGTGAGACAATGCGAGAGGGGTGTGCACGGGAGACGCTTGAGGAAATCGGTGTGACGATTCAGCCTGAAGACCTAGAGTTTGCTCTGACACAGCACAGGTGGTGTCCAAATTCCGACAGTCCACATTCGAGAGTTGGATTTTACTTTGTTCCTAAGAAATACGAGGGTGAACCACATAATATGGAGCTAGATAGGTGTGATGATTTGAGTTTTTTTCCGCTTGATAATTTACCACCAAATGTTGTTGACCACGTATATTCAGCCATCGAAGCGTATAAGGCAGGTAGGAAGTATGATGAGTTTGATTGGGATAAACGCAAATAGAATATAGGAAACAAGGGAAATGGCGGGAGTATTAATCTTCTAGAAATTTGGTGTATAATTAACTTAGCTGGAATTCTTTCTGACAAATTAATAAATTAACTTATTACACTATGGTTTGTGAAAAATGTGGAAATCCAATAAAAGATGAAGACAGGTTTTGCACTTATTGTGGTGAGCCTGTATCTAAGGTAAATCAGGAGACTCAGCAGAGAAACCTAAATCTTGATGAAAAATGGTGGACCAGGTTTTCCAAAGTGCTAAACATTACTCTGTATATTCCACTGCTCATAATAATTTATATTGTTTGGAGTTTGAACAGCACTACTCTCGTCGGTTCACTTTTTGGCGAATACGAGTACAAAAACACATACGGAAAGGCTTTCTGGTACTCGTTTATTGTTGTTTTAATTTACGTGGCGATAATGAGAATAGCTAGAAAACTGCTTAATAATAATTTTTAAACTTTTTGTCGCAATAATTTGTGTGAATAATGTTGTATTGTCTTTCTTTTTGCCCCGAAATGAGGTAGAGTGGTCTCTTGATGCCCAGTAGTAGAAGTTGGCATTGTGCCAAAGGCACACAAAAACAGATGCCAACTTCACTACTGGGCTATCCGGTAGTGAAAATGACATTGATCCAGTAGTGAATTTTGACATCGTGCTACGCACCGTCCGCAAGTGCGGACAATGTCAAAGTCTACTACTGGATTGAATACGTAATAAATAACAAACATGATAAGGTCGAAATTAGAAATAGATAATATTAAAATAACATTCTGCTCATAGACCCAGTAGTGAATTTTGGCATAGGGCTTTGCCCAGCACATTATGTGCAATGCCAAAATCTACTACTGGGAGAGCTATGTCATTTTTCACTACTGGATGGCAAAAGATGAAACAATAATAAATTTTGATAATGTCTTCTTTAGTTTTGGAATAAAGAAACCGATTTTGAATGAAGCAAGCTTTACTGTAAGGCGAGGGGTAAAGGTGACTATCATGGGACAAAACGGTGCTGGCAAGAGCACTCTTTTTGGCCTTATCTCGGGAGACCACAAACCCGAAGAAGGCAAGATACATATTGGACAGGGATTGAGTATCGCTATGTCTCGTCAGGTAATACCGCGCTCTCAGATGGATATGACAATACGAGAGTTTTTTCAGAATTGTTTCCAAAAAAAGGTTTATGATATTGATCCCAGGATAGATACTGTTTTGGAGGCGGTAAACTTTGATGCACCAAAGGATAGAATAATAAAAACTTTTTCTGGTGGACAGCAGGCAAGACTCCTTCTGGCTTCTGCACTTATACAAGACCCGGACATATTGCTTTTGGACGAGCCAACAAACAACTTGGATAAAGAGGGTATAGCGCACTTAACAAAATTTCTTGTTGATTACAAGAAAACGTGTCTCGTCATTTCCCATGATTCCGATTTTCTAAACGCTTTTACACACGGGGTTTTGTATTTGGATATTTTCACAAAGAAGATAGAGCAGTATGTGGGGGACTATTTTGACGTGGTGGCAGAAATCTCTGCTAGGATAGAAAAGGAGAATAGAAAAAATGCTCAACTAGCCAAGGAGATTCAGCTTAATAAAGACAAAGCAAACTTTTTTGCAAACAAGGGTGGTCAGATGCGACTTGTTGCTCGTAGGATGCGAGACAAGGCAGAAGAGCTAGAGGAGGAGAAGGTTGACGTGAGACGGGAGGATAAAACCATAAGGCCCTTCGTCATACCCGTACAGCCAGATATAAATGGAGACATCATAAAGATTACTTCCTTCTCCATGTTCAAAAACCACAAGGCAGTAGCTAGGAAGGCGAATGTGGTGTTGAGGAAGAAAGAGCACTTGCTTTTGACTGGTCCAAACGGTATCGGCAAAAGTACTCTTCTTGAGGCGTTGGCTAGTGGTACTGCCAAGGGGACCGAGATTGCTCCTGGGATTAAGGTTGGATACTACAGACAAGATTTTTCTACACTAAACTTTGAGGACACGGTTCATGATTCTCTCATGAGTGTTATGGAAGAGCAGGTTGAGGAGAGTTTGCGTTCGACAGCATCTGGGTTTTTGCTCAATGGGGATTTGATGAATACTAAGATTGGCAGTCTATCGGAGGGGCAGAAGGGGCTTGTGGCCTTCGCTAGACTGGTGTTGCAGAAGCCGGGGCTTCTTATACTAGATGAACCAACCAACCATATTAACTTCAGACACATTCCTTTTATTGCAAAGGCCTTGGATGGCTATGAGGGAGCAATGATACTTGTTTCCCATGTGCCAGAATTTGTAAAACAAATTCGCATTGACGAAATCTTTCCGCTTGATAAGTAGGTTGGTGTTTTCATAGCTACTCATGAAAAGAATATTCAAGCTTTATTTCAGGAGAGTAAAAAGAAGAAGAACAAGAAAAACTCCAGGTAGAGCGGAGTTTCTTTTGCTCAAGGAAACAGCAAGAAAACTTGTGAAGGAAAGACTTGAGTACTGGAATATGCACTATAAGTTCCGGTATGTGAGGGTTAGTATCAGAAACCAGAGAAGTCGGTGGGGAAGTTGTTCAAAGAGTGGCAACCTAAATTTCAATTTCAGAATAGCAACTCTCCCTCCGAATCTTGTAGACTATATTATTGTTCACGAGTTGTGTCATTTGGGCGAGTTTAACCACTCTGAAAAGTTTTGGAACTTGGTTGCACAAAAAATTCCAGACTATGCTGAACTGAGGGCTGAATTAAAAAAGATTAGAATATCTTAAGTCCCGCCCGAGATATCTTTTATCTCTTTTTGGTGTATACTATGCTTTATATGGCAAAAAGAGCAGCAACAAATACAAAAAACAAAACTTCGCGTTCAAAAAAAACAAAGAAGAGACTAGAAATCAAGCGACTGATGCTTCTTGCAAAACGCAAGAAATAATCTTTGTTGACAAAATATGTTTTATAGTATATTATTGGTGAGTAACTAAATCTCACTAGTTTTTCTTTTGGGACTTGGGGTCCCGATACCAAATTAGTCTTGTATCTGTGACACTACTTGTTACACCTAATCTACCAGGCGATAGCCGTAGGTATTTCTAATTCAAAATAATTTATGTATGCAAGCACACATTCTTTGTCGCGTTCACCTAGGCGTCCAGCTAGTTCTGGTACGAGGACTTTTGCGCGTAAATCCTTTCCTGGCAGTAGACCAGGAGGGTCAGGCAGGTCGCGTTTCGGTGGCTCCTCTCGTGGTACTGGTGGGGGATTTAGTCGTGGTGGGAGACGTGGCAAGAGCGAGAGAATAGATATTTCCCGTTTTGTGAATAAGGTGACCATAACAGAAGATGCTATGCATTTTACACCCGACAACACCTTCCAGACTTTTCTTATTGATGAGAGTATAAAAAACACTATTACAGCCAAAGGATATATTTTGCCGACACCTATACAGGATAAAGCTATACCACAAATTCTTTCTGGCAAAGATGTTGTCGGTATTGCCAATACTGGTACAGGCAAGACAGCGGCTTTTCTCATACCACTTATACACAAGATTATACTGAACCGAAAGGAGCAGGTGATGATAATAGTACCGACACGCGAGTTGGCTATTCAGATAGATACCGAGCTAAGACAGTTTGTACAAGGCATGAGAATGTTTTCTGTCTGTTGCGTTGGTGGTGCCCCTATCAGCAAACAAATAAGAGATTTGCGATATGAGTATAATTTTATTATTGGAACCCCTGGGAGAATAAAGGACTTGCTTGACCGCAAGATGATTCGTCTAAATGAGTTTGGGACGATTGTTCTTGATGAGGCAGACAGGATGCTTGATATGGGTTTTGTAAATGATATGCGGGCTATAATGTCTGGCATGCCAAAGAACAGGCAAACACTTTTCTTCTCTGCTACTCTTTCTCAGGAAATTGAAAAACTTATCGGGGAGTTTCTACATGAGCCAGTAAGAATTTCTGTCAAAACACAAGACACATCAAAAAATGTGGACCAAGATATTGTCCGCGTGCAAAACGGAAAGGAAAAGATAGATATTCTACATGACCTATTAAACCAAAAGGAACTAACAAAGGTCTTGATTTTCGGTCGGACTAAACACGGGGTTGAGAAACTATCTCAAGTGCTAACAAAAAGGGGTTTCAGAGCCGAGTCTATTCACGGAGACAAGAATCAGGGTGGAAGACAGCAAGCTCTCAGACTGTTCAAGGATAACAAAATTCAGATACTTGTGGCTACAGATGTGGCTGCTAGGGGACTTGATATCGCTGATGTAAGCCATGTTATTAACTATGATATTCCTGCTACACATGACGACTATGTGCACCGTATTGGCCGTACTGGTCGTGCGGGCAAGCTCGGCAAGGCACTAACCTTTGTGGATTAAGTGCTAGTTTTCAAAAGTGATATAATTGGTGTTAATGAAGGCCTTTTTCCTTAAAAACTTTTTGAAAAACTGGAAAGAGGTTGGGTCAATTACTCCCAGCTCTCGTTTTTTGACTTCGAAAATGCTGAAGCACATCAATTTTCTAGAAGTCTCAATGATAGTCGAGCTTGGTCCTGGGACCGGGGTATTCACAAGGGAAATGCTAAGTAGAATGAAACCAGAGGCAGAACTAATCGCTCTAGAAACTAACAGTAATTTCTTTGATCTTCTAAGGGAAATCAAAGACTCACGCCTCACACTCTCTGAAGTATCCGCAGGAGACTTGTCTTCTGTCTTGGGTGGTAAAAAAGTAGACGCTATTGTTTCTGGTATACCATTTTCTGCTATAAAAAAAGAGGTTAGAGAAAAAATGCTTTATGAGATAAAAGATAATATAAAGGAAGGGGGGATATTTATACAGTTTCAATACTCCCTAGACTTACACAAACTTCTGAATAAAATATTTGAAAATAATGTAAAACTTGATTTTGTCCCTCTGAATGTTCCTCCGGCGTTTGTCTATACATGTAAAGTAAAATAAAAATATATGAGAAAACCGGCCTCCGCTCGAAGCGAAGACCGGCCTTTTGTTGTGCGAGGGAACGAACTGTCTACTCTACCGGATGGGAAGCCTCGTGCGCTTCACCTTCCTGGCGCAGGTCTGGAGTGACGCGAACACGATGTTCGCATTCTCCTCATCCGACACCTGGGTCAGGATGCAGGTCCAGCCACCGACGGGCAGTCCTGCAGAGACCTCAGCCAGGGGCGACTGGACGCGGATCTTGAGCCCCTTCGCGAGTGTCACGGTCTTCTCGCCCAACCCATACTGGGTCGAGAACCAGTTTTCCGCCGACCCAGACACCATGTGTTGGACCTTGACTGTGCGACCCTCGCTGTACGGCCCCATCCAGATGTTCATGCTGGACCGGAATGCCCCGCCCTCTTCCGGGATGTCA
>Ga0209212_1003506_pt1 | contig 20578 bp, 28 predicted proteins | sample RifGroC2_FD_183996 | JGI IMG/M metagenome (GOLD analysis project Ga0209212, IMG submission 183996) | Groundwater microbial communities from Rifle, Colorado, USA - Groundwater C2 (SPAdes) (version 2) | ecosystem: Environmental > Aquatic > Deep subsurface > Groundwater | place: Rifle, Colorado... | reverse complement strand
CGACTAAGCTGCAAAAGACCGCAGCCAAGTCGCTGGTTAACCCCAACCCTCCCCTTGAAGGGGAGGGAGCCAAGTTCCTCCCCCTTCAAGGGGGAGGTTTGGGGTGGGGATGGGTGAATGGCGCCACGCGTACGGCAAATCATGCGTGACGCGACACTAGCAAACTCAGTTCAAGCCACGGTTTGACTGGAACGCGGGCTTCCAGCCCGCAGGCGGACAGGATGTCCGCGCTCCCGGTATCCATTCTCGAACTCGCCCAAAAGGTGAATCGCATCAATAGCGATAAAGTTAATCATCACCTGGGTTTCAACTGAAATAGAAGCGTTCAACTGAGGTTTTTAGGTTCAAAGATCAAATCAGGACATCTCTATAACTCCGCAGGGGCGCGATGAATCGCGCCCCTACACCACCTGGCTTCATGATTTCTCCACCACGGCGGCGGCCAGCGGAATACCGGCATCGGTGAGTGAATTCCTGAGCCGGGGCAAGGCACGGTTGAACAGCTCGACCGTGGCCGGGTCTGCCGCGCGCAACGCCATCCGCAGCCCGCTTTCGGCAAACACCAGACGGGCATGGACATCGCCCAGCCCGGGCAAGGACAGCTCCATCTCGGTGCTCCACTGGCGCTCATCCTGCTGCTTCTGCTGTTGGCGTTCCGGCTGCCCCCGGATTTCCCACTGCATCTGCTGCCCGGGCCAAACCTGGCCCATCCATACCAGATGATGTTGTTCCAGTGTGTGCAACTGCTGCTGCACCAGGTTCACCAGCTCTTTCGCGATTGGCTGCGCGGCATCACCGGCGGCCTTGGTCTGCGCTGCCAGGTTTGGCTGCGTCTGCGCTTGCACCAGGGAAGCCTTGTCGAAGGCCGCGCGCTGCTCGGCGGACGAGGGCGGCAAAGCCTTCCCGGTCAGCAGATTTTGCGGCTCTTGCAGCAATTGGTTGATGCTGCGTTCCCCGCGCACCCACTGTGCCTGATGCGATTCGTAAAACAGGCCGCTTTTGCCGAGCGTTTCGCGCAGCCCCGCAGCCAGCAACCTGGCGTCCGGCACTTGTTGCCCGGTCGGCCAAACCGCCTTGTTGCCGAGCTGCTGGACAACCGGCCTCTCGATCGGCCGTTCCGCGAGATTGGAAAGCAAGCGCGCCGCCGTGCCGATTTGTTCGGGGGTCGAAAGCGGGTTGGTCGAGGCGACCATGCCGAAAGTGATTTTCGGTTGCAGCGAAATCACCTGCAACTTGATCGTATCGCCGGCCTGAATATTGCCGGGCAGACGCATTTGCAGCATCTGCCCGGCGACCTGCACCTTGAACAAACCCTCGCTTATTTTGGCCTGGACAGAACCCTGCAATTGCTGCCCCGGCTCAAGATTCTGGACAGGCTTGGGCGCGTCCGAAGTCAGCGCGCCCGGAGGCTTCCCGGTATTGGAAAGGACTTGCAGCGCGCTGATTACATTGGCGGGTAGCATCGAAAAATCACTTTGTCGAATAAATTATGTAATTCAATTTCTCTTTCAAACAGAGAGTCATTCGTAGGTCGGGCTATGCCCGACATCTATATATGGCGGGTAGAACCCGCCCATTACTGCTCTATATAATCGGGAAATGGAATAACTCATAAAGTGCCAAACGGATCACGATGTGAGCGATACGTTTTACAGACAAGCCATCCCCAGCATCTTGGCAGCCTTGTTCAGTCGCACGTCAAAACATAACTATTCAGGTGCAAGCGGGTTGAACCAACCCGGAGGAGTTCCGGGCGCCCCTTAAAATGCCCCGGATTCCAATGCATTTCTCCGGGCTTGCTACGCTTGCAGATCCACAAAGGGATTGAATAACGGTACGTTGAAGCATTCAAAATCAGCAACATTTCTGGTGACGACCATCAGATGATGCCCAATTGCACTGGCTGCTATCATGGCATCTTCATACACGGTATCCGATTGCCGGTGCATCAGCTTTGCCCAGACTCGAAAAGTCGCCGCATCCATGGGCAGCACATTATATGTGGCAGCGACCTGATCAGCCCACGCCTCAATCTCGGCAGCTTTGAGGGCGTCCTGTTCGCGCGTCATTTCGATGCCGGCCTGTATCTCACCCAGAGTGACGGCGCTGAGGTGAATATCCTCATCGGCTATTGACTCAAGCCACGCGACCACCGCTCCGTGAGGACGGATCTTGCGCAGTTCCGATACCACATTAGTGTCAAGAAGATACATATTGCGTGTTATGGAACAATTACCGAGCGGCGTTTGGCTGCCCCGCGTGGTGGCAAGTCAAAATCAATCCGCCCGTTATCTGAAAGCAACAGCGACTTCAGAGAAGGACGAGCCGCATCGCTCAAACGTTTCCATTCAGTAATATGCATCAGAACGGCTGTTTCCGCACCGCGCCGAGTGACCAGCTGCGGCCCCTCATTAACACAGGCATCCAGTAACTCACTAAAACGAGATTTTGCATCCTGCACCGGCCAAGCATTCATGATTGCGCCTCCTTCATAACTAGTCAGGTAACTAGTCTATTGCAACCAAAAGGGATAAGCAACAACTTAGTATCTTACCGGTTAAGTCTTTACATTTTCTGGCAAAACTTGTACGTTTTTAAATTAAAAACAATAAGTTAGCGCATTATAAATTTCGAGTGCAAAACCGCCTTTTTTGGTTCCGGCTCGTCCGGCTTAGGTTAAATTGGTATATTTGTAATTTCTTGCTCCCTTACAAACGAAAATGCCCCGGATTCCATTGCATTTCATCCGGGCTACGCTTGCTGTCATTTCGACCCAGAACCTGTCATTTCGACCGGAGGGAGAAATCTTGCTTCTCAATCGACATTAAGATTTCTCCCTCCGGTCGAAATGACACCAGCTCGGTCGAAATGACACAAGTTCTGCCGGAATGACGCAGCCAGCCGTAGCCCGGATGAAGCGAAGCGAAATCCGGGGAGCGGCATGCGCATCCGAAACGCCCCGGATTCCATTGCATTTCATCCGGGCTACGCTTGGCTATTGCCCGTGCGGATGAATTCGCGCCTGCAACGAGCAAACGAAAAACTACCCGCCATATGCCCGGCTCAGGCGCTGCTCCTGGCGATTGCTTTGCATGATGCGCTGTAATTGCCCCATCCAGGCGGTGGTGCGACTGCGGATATCGGCGTCGTGTTCGAGGATTTTTTTGATGATCTGCGCCTTGCGCTGGCGCGACGATTCATCCAGCGTAATCGCCGCATCCGCCTGCTTCATCGCTGCGACGTAGCGACCGCACTGCTGCTCGAGCTCGATCAACTGATCCCACTCACCGCGTTCCGCCGCCTCGCGCATCTGCGCCGTCAGCGTCGAGAGCGATTCGTAATTTTTGATCACTTCACGGCTGCCCATTTTTACATCCTCCCGTACAGCGATTGCACCTTGTTCACCGCCCGTTGTTGCTGCGGTGGCAAGGGCGGCGGCATTGCCGCAGCAGGTGCCGCATTTGCCCCGGACGCGGCGACTGGCGCTACAGTCTGCAGTTGCGCGGCAGGAGCCGAACCCGCCGGGCGTATGCCCTCCCAGGCGCCCTTCAAATCGTTCAACAGGCGCGCCACTTCATCCAGCGCGGCCATATCGTTGCTCAGGTTGGCCTGGGTCAGCCGTATGCACATATAGTCGTACAACGATGACAGGTTCCCCGCCAGATCGCCGCCCACCTTCTTGTCCAGGCTGGCATTCAGGCCGTCGTCGATAATCGCAAAGGCCTTGGAAATCGCCGCCGCCTTGGCGGGAAGATCCTTGCGCAGGATGCCGTTTTTGGCACTGGCGATCGCCAGCAACGCGCCCTGGTACAGCATCGCAATCAGCTTGTGCGGGTCGGCCGCGCTCACGCCGGATTCGATGCCGATTTTTGCGTAGGCTTGGGTGGCTGCGGTTGCATTCATGGTATTGCTCCTATCTCACGTTTAAATTGCTGAGTGCAGCTAATTGCTGCGTCAGATAATTGCTGGTCTGGTTCATGCTGCTCAACATGATGTCCAGGCGGCTAAATTGTTCGCGGTAGCGTTTTTCGATCCCCACCAGGCGCACCTCGATGGCCGCGCGGCGGTTTCCCAAATCCTTGATGGAATTGTTGATGCCGTCGGTACGACCGGCGAGCACGCCATCGGTGGTCAAGATCGAACTGGCCCACTTGTCGAACAAAAATGCGTAGCCATTCGAATAGCTCACGCTGCCGCGGTCGCCCAATGCACCGCCGTTGATGGTTATGCTCAAACCCTGCGCGTCTTGCAGAACCTGTCCAGCCCCGGTTGTGCCCGCGCCGCCGATGGTTCCCGCCACGTCCACCCCGATGGTTGACACGGGATTCGCGCCGAGCAAGTCGCTGGCGCCCGCGCCGCCGATGGTCACGCTGGATGTGGAACCATAGCTGGACGAAGTTACGGTGAGTTTGTTGAGATTTTGTGTGACGGCAACCGAAATGCCCGCGCCGCTCAACGCGCTCGCGCCGTTGATTTTGGCTTGCAGTTCTGCGGCCAGCGTTTGCGCGGTATAGACTCCGGTGTCCAGCGTGATCGACGTGCTGACCCCATTGACGGTGATATCCAGCGCCTTGTTGTCATCGGTGATGGTCGTATTCGCCGCTTGCGCCCCGGCGAGATTGCCCTGCGTGGCAATCCGGGTGACGTTCACCGCATAGCTGCCGGCCTTGGTGCTGCTGGTCGCTGAGGTGTAGCTGACCAGACTGTCGGTCGCCTTGCCGGTGGCGGCAAACAAACTGGCAATATCGTTGACATTGCTGGCCATCACGCTCTGGAGCTTGGCGCTGTCCAGCGCGAGAGAGCCGTCTTTTTGGAAAGACACGCCTACCTGGGACAGCGTGGTCAGATCGCCGGAGGCGCCCACGACTGGCGCTCCAAGCACATTGCGCAACTGGGATTGAATCGAGCGCACCATGCTATCGCCCTGCAAAACTGCCGCCTGTTTGGTTTTCGGATCGTAAGCGGAAATATCTTTCAGCGTCTTGGCGAGATCGTTGTAGCTTTTTACAAAGCTGGTCGCCGCGTTGATTATCGAGGCGGTGTCGTGCGCCACGGTCAGGGTGGTCGGCGTTTCGGTAATTTTTTTCAGATTGAGCGTCACGCCCTGGATCACATCCGAAACCGAGTTGGATGCCTTGCTCACCGCCACGCCGTTCACCTCGAAGACAGCATTTTCTGCGGCAACCGTCTCGGTCAGATTCTGCGTGCCGGTGGGATCGTGCGCCAGCAAATTGCCCACATCGGCATCGCCGCTGGCGGAAATTTTCAGGCTGTTGCTCGCGCCGTTGCTGTCCGAAGACAGCACGAGGCGGTATGGGTTAGCCGCATCGCCATCGTTGATAATGGTGGCGGTCACACCGATCTTGGCGGCGTTGATCGCGTCGCGGATACCTTGCAGCGAATTGTTGCTGCTGTCGATGGTGACCGTCTTGGTGCCGGCGCCATTCGAGACGAAGGTCGTGTCTGGAGCCACGGGATATTTCCCGTCCACCGGAGTGCCGGTAATGGTGCCGAAATCGAAAGTGAGCGTGGTTTCGGTGCCGTCGCCGATGCTGGCGGTGCTGCTGGATTGCCCGGCGGCGACCAGTTTTTGCGCCTGCGCCAGGCTGGTCACCTCCAGAGAATAAGTACCGGCCACGGCAATACTGCTGGCGGTGGCAGATAAAATCGTATCGTCGGAAGGCGTGGCGTCGAGCGAGGTAAACCTGCTTGCGCTGCTCAAGCCCTGCACGGCACTCTGAAACCCGGCCAGCGCGCTCTTGACGCTGCCGTAGGCGGAAAGCTTGGCCTGATAACCCGCCTCCTTGACGGCCAGCTTATTGATCGGCTGCCGCTCGACCGCCATCAACTGGCTGACGATGCTGTTGACATCCAGTCCGGAAGAACCCACACCAGCAGTAGTTGCCATGATCTATTCCTTTAAGCCTTTCCTATTGTCATTTCAAGCGCGGGGAGAAATCTTTAAGCACGCTACACATTCCCCAGCTTCTTGATAATAGACTTTGCCAGATTTTCGCTAAGGGAGACAGAAATTCTAAAAATACCATTAATCATGCCTCCAGCATTTCCCCCATCCCCCTCCCAACCTCCCCCTTGAAGGGGGAGGAGCCATGTTTTCCATCGTTCCCACGCTCCGCGTGGTAACGCGGTTTGTGCCGCTCCTGCGGCATGGGACGCGGAGCGTCCCCCTGAGGCATTACCACGCGGAGCGTGGGAACGATGCATAAATCACCCCTCCCTCTCCATCATTCCTGAACGCATCCGGTGCAATGCGCTACGCTTATTGCACCCTACAGTTCCGCGTGTTGCGCGCTCCCTGATATTAATATCGGCCAAATGCAGAAAATCTTTAGCCCGTCCGGCGGAAGACGCTTCGCTGTTCCGCCCTGCGCGCTGAAACAACCCAAAGCCCAAGTCTTAATTACCACTTCACGTTGACATGATATTGATGGATTGAGCGATCTGGCGTCAATATAGTCAACCCGTGAGTGACAGCCTGGCAAACCAGCATGCGATCAAACGGATCATTGTGCAGCGGTGGCAGCCGCGAAACGGCACTCGCCGTACTCTCATCCAGAGCAAGAGACAGAATGTTGTGACGCAATCGCTCGGCAGGCACATAAATATGCGGGGCGGCGGCGAGAGGCAGTTTGCCAAGCCCGTATTTGACGCTGATCTCCCACGCCGATACGGCACTCAGATAAACCGTGTTCTCCGGATCAATGAAAAGGCTCCTCGCGACCGGTGATAGTTCCGGTGCATCCCTGATTACCCACAAGAACGTGCAGGTATCGAGCAGGATATTCTGCGCCATGCCCTTACTTACCCTCTCCGCCAAACGCCGCTAAAAGGTCGTCAGGCAACTCATCGAAGAAGCTTTCCGGCAGCGGCTCCCCGCGATCCTGCGCCAACCCGACAGGCCTGGGACCGGTGGAGGTTTTGGAGGGCAATAAGCGAATCTCCGCAACAGGGACGTTGCGGCGGCACAGCACGACGGTCTCTCCACCCTCCACAGCATGCAGATACTTGGAAAGGTGTGCTTTAGCCTCGTTGACATTAAGTGAGATCATGACTTGCCCTTGAATGTGGTTTGGTACATGACCATGTTATCATGACGCCCCGCAGCCTATCAACTACAAATAGTGTGGGGAACACATCGCGGGGGGTGCTGATGTGGCGTAGGGGCAATTCACGAATTGCCCGGGCGATTCGTGAATTGCCCCTACCCAATACGCATTCCATTGCCGGTTGGCGCGATTGATGCCACATCAGTTTGAATCGCACCCATCGCGGGGAGTGTGTGCCACGGGTGCCAATGAAAGTGTAGGATAGCAACCGGTTTCAATTTTTTGGAGCAACATAATGACACAGCTTCTTGAACGGGCAATTTCAGAACTCAACAAGTTGCCGGCTGCCGAGCAGGATGCCATCGCAGCGATTCTTTTTGAAGAGCTGGCTTCGGAACAGCGGTGGTCTGATTCATTTGCTAAATCGCAAGATGTCCTGGCTAAACTCGCAGACGAGGCTCTCGCTGAATATGCAGCCGGGAAGACTCAGTCATTTTGAGTATTTTGCGGTCGAAAACAACAGCCCACAAATAGTGTGGTGGACACATCGCGGGGGGGCAATTCAAACTGATGTGGCGTAGGGGCAATTCGCGAATTGCCCCTAACCAGTTCATCGTTCCCGCGCTCCGCGTGGGAATGCCTCAGGGGACGCTCCGCGTCCCGTGCCGCAGGAGCGGCACAAGCTGCGTTACCACGCGGAGCGTGGGAACGATACACGCGGAGCGTGGGAACGATACACGCGGAGCGTGGGAACGATGCAAAGTCCCCCCCACAAAAACCAAAAGGGAGAAATCCCAAAGATTCCTCCCATTAGTCCTGCCGATTAGTCATCCATCGTTCCCACGCTCCGCGTGGGAATGCCTCAGGGGACGCTCCGCGTCCCGTGCCGCAGGAGCGGCACAAGCTGCGTTACCACGCGGAGCGTGGGAACGATACATACCGCGCCACCGCCACCCCCCCGATCACACCAAAATCAAGCCTCTTGTCTCAGCAACAGGCCCTGCTGCACCGTGTCGATCGCGCGCGCGATCGCCAGCATTTCTTCGGTCGGATACTGGCGGATCACATCGCCGGTCTCCACGTCCGTCAGCTTGAACATCTGCTTTTTCGTGCTTTCGTCCACGCTGAATTCCAGATTCTTGTCGGATTGCTTCAGCACCTTGTTGATATTTTCCACCGCGCTCTTGATCTGTTCGGCGGAAACCTGCTGTTCGGCGGCCGGTTTGACGGCGGCCTTGGGCAATTCGAGTTTGGCGCTGGGCGGGGCGGCGACACTCTGAGGTGCAGAAGCCCCGACATCGCTGGCGGGGCTGGCAGGCGGTGATGCCTGCGCCATGTTAGCTGTAGATTGAATGAGCATTTTGCTTCTCCTTCTCTAAAAACCCCAGCCGGTTGCCCGACCGGGGAATTTCATTGTACGGGCAATTGATGTGACTACTAGCCATCTGACTAGGCTGTCCAAAAACGACAGCCAAGTCATTGGTTATCATGAATTGCCCCTACTGTTACCTCAACAGCGTCAACACCGTGTTCGGCAACTGGTTCGCCTGTGCCAGCATCGCCGTACCTGCTTGTTGCAGGATCTGGTTGCGGGTCAGTTGCGCCGTTTCCGCCGCGAAGTCCGCATCCATGATCCGGCTACGCGCGGAAGACAGGTTTTCCGACGAAGTGGTCAGGCTGGAGACCACGCTCAGGAAGCGGTTTTGCAACGCACCCATGCTGCCGCGGATGGTGCTGACCTGGCTCAACGCGCCGTCGATCAGCGAGATCGCGTTGTTGGCGCCGGTGACCGTCGTAATATCCACCCCGCTGATCGCAGTCAGACCGACGCTGGCGCTGCTCAAACCCGCATCGCTGGGCGCGGTTCCGCCGATGGAGAAGGTGTTGGCGGAGTTGAGCGTCAAAGTGCCCCTGGTGGTGTTTGCCGCGTAAACACCGCTCGCACCGGCTGTGACAGCAGCGATTTCTACTGTGCCATCAGTACCGCTAGTGATCGGCTCAGTTGGGGCGGCCACCACGCCGGTTCCGCCGTACAGGCTGTTGGTCATGGTCACAGCACCGGCGGCACGCGAAGTGAATTGCGTGGTGCCATTTCCGGCTGCGTATTGGGCGGCCAAGGCATCGGCGAAGTTGGTGGCCGTAAGGATATCGTCATCGGTCGCGGCGGTGCCGCCGGTGCCCAGTTTGACCTGGATGTTGCCGCTGGTTGCCGCAGCAGTGGCAGTGGGCAGCGTAAATTCATAGGTGAGCCCGCCCACCTTGACCGTATCGCCCACGGCGACACCCACCCCGGTCACGGTCTGCGCAAAGGCACCCGCACCGGCCGCCGAAGCCGAGGCCGACAGAATGCCATCGGTGATAGCAGTAGATATGACATTGGCCTTGGCGGTCAGGGTGATGGTCGCGCCTGCCACCGCACTCACGGTAACGTTTTTCAGGGTGCCCGCAGTCACGGCGGCATCGAGGGCGAGCTTTACCTCAGCTGCCTGGTCGGCGGAAGTACCAGCGGCGGAAACCTTAATTTGACTGGACTGGTCGGTGATCGCAGCAACATAGGTGAAGGTCTTGCCGGCGATGGTAAGGGTCTGATCGACCGCAGCCAGGGAAGTGGAAACATGTGTGCCGACTTGGCGGACGCCATCGATCGTGCCGCCAAAGGTGAGGGTGTTGACCGCCTTGACCTTGGTAGCGTCTGCCATTTCCAGCCCAGTGGCGTTCTCCACACGGGTGGCGCCATCGGCGGTAACGGTCGCACTGGTGGTAATGGCGATGGTTTTGCCGGTGGCGGAAGTCAGCGTCAATGCGCCGGTGCCGCTGTTGGCTACCGCCGTGACCCCGGTCGAGTTGCTCACCGCATTGATCGCGGTGGCCACATTGCCGCCCTGGGTGGCGACGTTGCTGGAACCGGCCACCGCACCGATGCTCACGCCGTTGATCACCAAGTCGCCGGATTGCAGCGCCTGGTTGGCCAGCAACGCGTTGGCGGCGACGGTGGAACTCTTGACCTCGGTCGCCGCCGAAGCGGTCACACCGGTTCGGATGGCTGCGCTGTTGATGGTGGCGGCGATCGCTTCGGCCGAGCCAGACGTCGAACTGCCCACGTCGATGTCGTTGAGCGTCAATGCCCCGGCAACCAGCGCAGCGCCGGACACGGCCGCCCCGCCACTGGTGATCTGGTAAGAACCGATCGCCGAGGTTTGCGAATTGCCGGTGCTGGCGGTGATGGTCTGGTTGGCGTTCGCGCCGACCTGGAACTGGGCAGCGGTGAAGGTGCCATCGAGAATATTCTGGCCATTGAACTGGGAAGTGGTGGAGACGCGCTGGATTTCCGCCAGCAACTGCGTCACTTCCGCGTTCAGCGAAGCGCGATCCGATGCGGTGTTGGTCGAGTTGGCGGACTGGACGGCCAGCTCGCGGATACGCTGCAGGTTATTGGTCACCTCGGCCAAGCCGCCTTCAGCGGTTTGCGCCAGAGAAACGCCGTCGTTGGCATTACGGGCCGCCTGGTTCAGGCCGCGAATCTGCGAAGTCATCCGGTCGGAAATCGCCAGACCCGCCGCGTCGTCCTTGGCGCTGTTGATGCGCAAGCCGGAAGACAAACGTTGCAAGGAGGTCGCCAGGGCGGATTGGGAAGTGGTCAGATTGCGTTGTGCATTCAGCGACGCAATGTTGGTATTGATGATTGCAGGCATTTTAATTCTCCTAAGAGTTTGGTTTGCTTTCCGGCTCGGTTGCCGGTCACATTGGTTAGGCTCGTTTTGCTGTTTTGCCGGGCCCATCAACCGCCGTTAACCCAGTTATCGGACAAGGTTGGGAAAAGTTTAGGGGAATTTTGGAATTTTGTTGTTGTGGAGCGCAATTTACCTCGAAGAGGTTCTTGTGCCCTGTGGGTATTGCGCGATTGGCTTTAATGTCGCCCGATAAATCGGGCTCCTACACAAAATTTTGGTTCCGGCTCGTCCGGTTTAAGGACAATACTGTTCATTTAAGAAAAATTTCGTTCGCCCCAAGCTTGTCGAAGGGCTGTTTAAAACCAAATAATCCATTAGGCCGTAGGTCGGGCTTCAGCCCGACCTACAACCCCTTGATTTACCGATGCCTCAAATGCTGATGGACAATCTGGGTTAAAGCCACTCGTGGTTCGACAAGCTCACCACGAACGGACAGTTTCCCAACACTTTTATTTGCACCCTGTCATTATTCTAAAAACCTTGGCCTGCACATTACCGATGTACAATGTCTACCTTCCGGTTTTTAAATAATTAAATCCTGAAAATGCTATCAGATAAATCCATCCTCGTTACTGGCGGAACCGGCTCATTTGGCAAAGCTTTTGTTAACACAGTGTTGCAGCGTTATCCTGCAATTAAACGCCTGGTCGTTTTTTCACGGGATGAATTAAAGCAATTCGAAATGGCGCAACGATTTCCGGAAAGTCAATACAAGGCGATCCGCTATTTCATCGGCGACATCCGCGATGAATCGCGCTTGCGGCGCGCGCTGGAAGGGATAGACATCGTAATCCATGCCGCGGCGCTCAAGCAGGTTCCAGCAGCCGAATACAATCCTTTCGAGTGCATCAAAACCAACGTGCTGGGCGCGCAAAACCTGATTGAAGCATGCTTGGACACGGGCGTGCAGCGCGTGGTCGCGTTGTCCACGGATAAGGCGGCAGCGCCCATCAATCTTTACGGCGCAACCAAGCTGTGTTCCGACAAGTTGTTCGTTGCGGCTAATAATATTGTCGGCAATCGTGATATCCGTTTTAGCGTGGTGCGTTATGGCAATGTGATGTGCAGTCGTGGCTCGGTGATCCCGTTCTTTCTTGAAAAGAGAAAAAGCGGCGTATTGCCGATTACCGATCCGGCGATGACCCGTTTCAACATCAGCCTGCAAGATGGCGTGGATATGGTGTTGTGGTCCTTGGAAAACGCCTGGGGTGGTGAGGTGCTGGTGCCAAAAATTCCGTCCTATCGCATTACAGATGTGGCTCAGGCAATCGGCCCGGAGTGTGAGCGCCAGGTTATTGGCATCCGTGCAGGCGAGAAGATTCATGAAGAAATGATCACCTCCAGCGATAGCTTGAACACGGTAGATATGGGCAAGTACTATGCAATCCTGCCAGTGGGCGCCCGGTACTCACGCGAGGAATATTGCAGAAAAATGAATGCTACGCCGGTCGAGCAAGGATTTTGCTATGGCAGCGGCAGCAACACGGATTTCCTGACGGTGGAGCAGTTGCGCCAATTAATCCGGACTGAAATCGACCCGACGCATAACGTTTGATCGTATGAGTACGATTCCTTACGGGCGCCAGGACATTTCCGAGTCTGATATCCGGGCAGTGGTTGAGGTGTTGCGCTCGGACTTTCTCACGCAAGGGCCGGTAGTTCCGGCATTTGAAAAAAGTGTTGCAGATTATTGTGGTGCCGAGCACGCGGTCGCCGTGAATAGTGCCACCTCGGCATTGCATATCGCTTGCCTGGCACTTGGGGTCGGGCAAGGGGACATTGTTTGGACAACCCCGATTACTTTTGTGGCCAGCGCCAACTGTGCGCTGTATTGCGGGGCCACGGTCGATTTTGTGGATATTGACCCGCGTACCTACAATCTTGGCGTGGCGGCTCTGGCAGCAAAGCTGGCTCAAGCGGAATTGTCCGGAAAATTACCCAAGGTAGTGATTCCGGTTCATCTATGCGGTCAACCTTGCGACATGGAGGGTATCCACGCATTGAGTCAGCACTACGGCTTCAAGATCATCGAGGATGCGTCACATGCGATTGGCGGCAAGTATCGCGGCGAATCCATCGGCAACTGCCGCTACAGCGACATCACCGTATTCAGTTTCCATCCCGTTAAAATCATCACCACCGGCGAAGGCGGCATGGCGTTGACTAATGACATACAGTTAGCTAAACGTATGAAATTGTTGCGCAGCCACGGCATCACTAGCGATGCTGCGGACATGGTTCCTCGTGCATCCGAAGAGCTTTGGCTCTACCAGCAGATAGCCTTGGGCTTTAATTACCGCATGACCGATATTCATGCCGCGCTGGGTTTGAGCCAGATGCAGCGGCTGGATGAGTTTGTCACCAAGCGCCATGCCATTGCCAAGCGGTATGACAAGCTGCCGGCAGAGCTGCCTGTGACCACACCTTGGCAACACCCGGACAGCTATTCCGGATTTCACTTGTATGCGATACGACTAAAGCTGGCTGAAATCGGCAAGACACATCGCGAAGTGTTTGAAGCATTGCGCGCGGCAGGCATCCTGGTAAATTTGCATTACATTCCCGTGTACCGCCAGCCTTATTATGCAAAGTTGGGCTTCGAGGCAGGGCGCTGCCCGGAAGCAGAGCAATACTATTTGGAGGCCATCAGCTTGCCGATGTATCCAGGGTTGACGGAAGCGCAACAAGATCGAGTGGTAAACGTATTGCGAGAAGCGACAAGCGTATGAAAATTGCAGTCATTCCCGCCCGTGGCGGAAGCAAGCGCACGTGTTAGGCTATTGTTGCTGTTAAAATCAACACGAATATAGGAGAAGCAGACATGGAATATTCCGGCATCGATGTACGCGGATTTGTCTTTTCGGTTGATTTCAAAAAACATGCGCCTCACTGACTATCAAATTCAGGCTATTCGCCAGCTTGCCCGCCAAGTGGCGGGAAACCAATCTCGTGTGCGGGTTTTCGGCTCAAGGCTTGATGACACTGCGCACGGGGGAGACCTTGACCTCATGCTCGAACTAACGGAATCCGTGGACAATCCTGCGCTCATGACCGCACAGCTGTCTGGGCTGGTGTCGCGCGCCATGAATGGCCGCAAAGTGGATGTGCTGCTCAGCGCACCCAACCTTATGCGCTTGCCTATCCACGATATTGCATTCCAGGAAGGGCAATTGCTATGACATTGGAACCCAGGATCGTACTACGCCTGCAATTTTTGGCACGGGTTGTGCGCAAAGAATGCCAACACCTCACCACCACAGACCAGCGTTTGTTTGGGAGCATGTTCACTCTGGAACAAGCAACCCGGCTCGAAGCAGATCCCGATCTGGCAGAACGGGTGGAAGCATTTGTCGGCAGGTTTGGCCGCCTGCAAGACACCGTGGGCGATAAACTATTACCCTTGCTTTTGGATGCCCTGGGTGAAAAAACATCCGCCGCCATCGACAATCTTGACCGGGCGGAACGACTGGAGCTGCTCCAATCTGCTGACGAGTGGATGATTATGCGCAACCTCAGAAACCAGATGGTTCACGAATACGTTGAAGACCCGGTTGTGCTTGCCAGCGCGCTGCAAACCGGCCATGCTTTTGTGCCAGCACTTATTGCCGCAGCCAGCAAAATGATTGCTGAAATCGAGCGGCGGGGCTGGGCGTGATACAAAACTCCAAGATGACAACAATACCCGGCCTGCTTATGGCGTAAGCAAACGCACGTGTTAGCCACTTATTCCATTTCTCTTTCAAAGCAGCAATAATTCTGCAGGGTGCATTCCATGCACCAATGGCAATGGCGCATGGAATGCACCCTACGATATTTCACTATTGATAGAAAATTTGAATTACCGGTTAAATGGTATCAAAACATGACAATAATCTTGTGGTTATTGAGCATTGACAATGGGTTGAACGATCATTGCGTAGGTTGGGCAAAGCGCAGCGTACACAACATTAACAACGGCATCTTCATTCGTTGTGTACGCTGCGCTTTGCCCAACCTACGGGAAGATAGCTTCCCATTTTTGGTTCCGGCTTGTCCGGCTTAGGCTATTGTTGCTGTTAAAATCGTGACGGATACAGGAGACGCACGCATGGGATATTTCGACATCGTTGCGTGCTTTCGACAACCAAGGGGAAAACATGTCACTGCAAAGTTATGAAGTCATAGGTGAACAATGCGAATCTATTTAGATATGTGCTGCTTTAATCGACCCTATGATGACCAGACACAGCCGCGTATTAGGATCGAAACTGAGACAAAGGTCGTCATTCAGCAAAAAATCAAAAATGCGGAATGCGAATTACTTTGGTCTTCGATTCTTGATTTCGAGTGCGCAAAGAACCCCTTCGAAGAGCATCAAATCGCCATATTGAATTGGCGCAACATCGCATCTGCAATGATAATGGCGGACGAGTCTGTGCTTGAACGAGCCACAAGCCTGATGACATGCGGGGTAGGCAAGTACGATGCTTTGCACGTGGCATGTTCTATTGCAGGGGGAGCGGAACTCTTTGTTACGACAGATGATCGCCTGCTAAAACGCTTGCGAGCCGCTGATGGTGTTGTGGCAATGTTGCCGCAGGATGCCCTGGCCTTTTTGGAGAAATGGTATGAAAACTGAAGCTGAAATCCGAGTTACCGGAATGCACGCGCTCATTGGCGCTTTGGGGTTGGTGGAAGCAGAGCGTTTTCTGATGGCAGTATCTCGTGAACGATTTGATTACACAGAATGGCGTCGTCACGGCTTGCCTGATATGCCATTAGATGAATTAGCCAAACTGGCGAATCTTGAAGCAGAAAAGAACATGCGCTTCTTGAGTGGAAAGTAATAATGTTGACCGGTAACTACTCAGGTCGAAGCAATATCTAACGGGCATGGCGAGCAGCCATCCCTGATAATGAAACTCGCCATGCCCGTTCCCCCCATCCCCCGCAAGCGAAGGAAGGGGCAAACGAATCGCTGCGCGAGTTTCACGTTAACGAAAGGATGCGTTATGACTACGACAGAGAAATTATATAAAACGGTGCAAGATATGCCAGAACCCATACTGGCTGAGTTGCTGGATTTTGCCGAGTTTTTGCGCGGAAAAATGTCTGATAGAGATGCGCTCTCAACAAATAAATTATTGGTTGATTTACGTGGTGGCTTGGAAAACTCGGCCACGTTTGCGGGCGATCCTCTTTTAATCCAGAAACGGTTGCGTGATGAGTGGAACTAAATATGTGCTGGATACCAATTTCATACTCGGTATTTTGAAGTCTGATGCCCAGGTGCTGGCGGAGTTGACTTCGCGCCAGATTCTGGCGGGCGAATGTGCATACAGCACAATCACTCGAATGGAATTGCTTGGCTTTCACCTCATTACGCAGGAAGAGGGAACGCTAATCAAACAAAAACTGGAACATTTTTCTTGCTTGCCGTTGACCAAAGACATTGAGGATAGGGTGATTGGCTTGCGCCAGTCGCGTAAGATCAAATTGCCGGACGCGATCATTGCAGCAACCGCACTGTGCTCTGGTATTGAGTTATTGACAATGGATAAACACCTTTTGACGATAGTGCGCTCAGATGCCAGCGCAGGTGGATAACTTGAAAGTTATTTGCCGCTTCGGCCAAACAGCACCTATTTGGAGACCAATCATGCAAATAGCAATCGACTTACCCAATGACTTTGTCGCATTTCAGGCCGTGCCCGACATCCGGCAAGAAATTCGCACCTCTTATGCCCTTTGGCTCTACCAGTGGGAGAGGGTAACGCTTGTCAAAGCTGCGGAACTGGCAGGGGTCAACCTTTATGACTTCATGAGCATCTGCAAGACAAACCGAATACCCGTCATCGACATTACGCGCGATGAGTTGCTTGAAGAACTGGCTGGATTTAACCCAGCATGATTCTGGTCGCAGATGCCTCTGCGCTGATCACCCTCTCGACCTGCGACAGCCTCACCTTGCTTGAAGCAATCTTCGGCAACGTGCTGGTGCCAGAGGCCGTTTTTTCTGAAGTAACTGTAGTTGATAAGCCCCAATCTGCTCGCCTGCGAAGCTATCTGCACGGCAAGGTTCGCGCGGTAGATATGCAACGCTTTGTTTACCTGGATGCTTTTGCCGATGCTGGCGAAACCCAAGCTATGCTGCTCTACAAGGAAGTAGCTGCCGACTACCTGCTCATCGATGACAAGCGAGGTCGTAAGGTTGCGAAAATCAACCAGATCAAAACGGTTGGCTCTCTGGGCGTGTTGCTTCAAGCCAAACGCGTCGGTCTTATCCCCTGCGTTGCCCCCCTGATAGAACAAATAGCCGCCGACCCGGTCTTTATGAGTGAAAGTTTGATGCAGACTGTCCTCGAATTGGCCGATGAGGCTGGGGAGCGAGGCTAAGCACATGAAAATCGCCGTCATTCCCGCCCGTGGTGGCAGCAAACGCATTCCGCGCAAGAACATCAAAGACTTTTGCGGTAAACCGATGATTGCTCATGCCATCAGCGCAGCAAAGCAATCTGGCCTGTTTGAGCATGTCTGCGTTTCCACAGACGATGAGGAAATTGCCCGCATCGCACGCGAATGGGGTGCAGAGACCCATTTCACGCGCCCTGCGGAGCTGGCAGACGACCACACTCCAACGGTGCCGGTGATCGCTCACGCCATCACTGTCTGCCAAGCGCTGGGGTGGCACATTGATTACGCCTGTTGCATCTATCCGGGAGTGCCTTTTATCCAGATTGATGATCTCAAGCAAGCTCTTGAACTGCTCCAAACCAGTCAAGCTGCATACAGTTTCCCGGTGACCGAATTCCCCTCAGCTATTCAGAGAGCACTACGCCGCTTGACCAATGGCAAAATGCAACCGTTTTATCCCGAACATGAACTCACTCGCACACAAGACCTGGAACCGGCCTATTACGATGCAGGCCAGTTTTATTGGGGCAAAACAGATGCGTGGTTAACCAATAATAAAATACATCGCAGTGGTGTTGGATTGCCCGTTCCTAACTGGCGGGTTGTTGATATAGATACGCCAGACGATTGGGCGCGTGCGGAAATCCTGTATATGGCATTCAACAAATAGGGGGCACATGATGACGCAGTACAAAACCGAACAGGAAGCTTTCTGGGCTGGAGATTTTGGAAATGAATATATCGGCCGTAATACAGGCAGTGAACTACTGGCCTCAAATTTGGCGTTCTTCTCGAAGGCACTTGCGCAAGCTCGGGGGCTGAGTAGTTGTATAGAATTCGGCGCTAACATCGGCATGAACCTGCGGGCCTTGGGCTTGCTTTACCCGAAGCAAGATCAATATGCGATTGAGATTAACCCAACGGCGGCCACTGAACTGGGTACAGTTATTCCGTCCAGAAACATTTTTCAGACCTCCATCCTTGACTTCAGCCCAGATCGAACATGGGACTTGGCTTTGATTAAGGGGGTTCTCATACATATCAGCCCAGATTTTCTACCCCAAGTTTACGATGCCCTCTATCGTGCCACTGATCGTTACCTGCTGGTCTGCGAATACTACAATCCAAGCCCGGTAGCGATCAGCTATCGCGGCCATGCGGATCGCTTATTTAAACGCGATTTTTGCGGCGAAATATTGGATCGGCATACTGACTTGAAATTGATTGATTATGGGTTTGTTTACCAACGCGATCCTAATTTTCCCCAGGACGATATAACTTGGTTCTTAATGAAAAAGTGATCGCAAGGCCAAATAAATTGACTGTTTCTGGCAACCCTTGTTTTATGAAGGCCGCATTTCGCGTCGATGCCTCCAGCCAAATCGGCACCGGTCACTTTATGCGATGCCTGACACTGGCGGATGCACTGAAACAGCGCGGAGCGCAGATTCGTTTTATCAGCCGCCAGATGCCTGAGTATTTGCGCGATATGTTGGCTGAAAAAGGGCATGAGTTTATGCAACTTGATGGCAGGCAAAGCAAAGAAGCTGCCAGCCAACTATCTCACGCTCACTGGCTCGGCATCGGTCAGCACGCCGACGCGCAAGACTCCATTCAGGTTTTGTCGGATCAAAATTGGGATTGGCTTATTGTCGACCACTACGCGCTGGACACCAATTGGGAGTCTGCGTTGCGTCAATCAGCCAAAAATATTTTGGTCATCGACGATATTGCCGACCGACAGCATGACTGTGATGTGCTGCTGGATCAGAATTTCTACGCCGATATGGGAACCCGTTACACCGGCAAGATGCCTGCGCATTGCCAGTTACTGCTAGGCCCGCGCTATGCGCTGCTGCGTGATGAGTTCCGGCAATTGCGCGAACAGGTCAAGCCGCGTAGCGGGGCTGTAAAACGGATCCTGGTATTTTTCGGTGGCGTGGATGCTGGCAATTACACGGCTCTTGCGATTGAGGCATTGGCCGATATCGGTATCGATGATTTGCAGGTGGATGTAGTCATTGGCACGCAACACCCGTATCGTAAAGATATTGAATCCACCTGCGCCGAGCATGGCTTTGCCTGCCATGTGCAAACCAATCGGATGGCCGAGTTGATGGCTGCGGCTGATTTGGCAATCGGTGCCGGTGGTTCAGCCAGTTGGGAGCGGTGTTGTTTGGGTTTGCCCTGTATTGTGGGTGCAGTCGCTAAAAATCAAACACAGGCAGCCAAGGATCTTTCTATTTTTGGCGCTGTTAAGTTTGTCGGCGTGATGCAAGATATAACTGTGCAAAAATTGAGTGAAGAGGTTAAGCAAGCCCATCATTCAGATTGGGTTAAAAAAGCTTCGCTATGCGGCCTTGAATTGGTGGATGCTCAGGGTGTAACACGGGTTATTAAAGCGATGGAAAAAATATGACACAGGACAAAATTCTTGAACATTGGAATCAGCGGGCGACACTGGTGGAACGGGCCGGCAGCGATGACCTCATCGCAAAGGAGCTTGAAATAAATGCAATCTCCAAGCACATCAGAAATGGCATGGTGGTGGCTGAGTTCGGTTGTGGGAACGGCACCACTGCGCTTGAATTGCTGCGCAGGCATGACATCGAATTGCATTGTTTCGATTTTTCTTCAGCCATGATTGAATCGGCGCGCAAGCTTGCTATAGACGCAGGCGTGGGGGATCGAATTTATTTTGAAATAGGTGACGTGAGAGACGAGCCATTGCTGTTAAGGAAGTTCGATGTGGTTTACAGTGAGCGCATGATTATAAATTTGCCTGATTGGGAGTCACAATCTAGGGCGATTTGTTACTTGATTGGACTCCTCAATCAGGGTGGCTACTATCTGATGTGTGAGAACAGCATGGCTGGCCTTGATAATCTCAATAAACTACGTATATCCGCCGGTTTGGGAGCCATTTCTCCTCCTTGGCATAATGTGTATCTGGTTGATAATCTGGTAACTTCGCTGGATACGCCTGGAGCCAAACTTGTTGATGTGGATTCTTTTAGTGCGACGTACTACTTCCTGAGCAGGGTAGTGAATGCATGGTTAGCCGCCAAGGAAGGAAAACAGCCCTCTTATGATGCACAGGTAAACCGGCTCGCCTTGGATCTTCCACCCTTCGGGGACTGTGCCCAAGGTAAGCTTTGGGTCTTCGAGAGAACCCTTGATTAAACTTTTGTGAGATACCTGAATCCGTGTGCAAACACCATAAATTATCCACAACCTATTGAATTGATGTTATAATTTGTCATTATTATTCATCACCCAATTCGATCATGCCGCAATTTGAAATGAAGGAATCCCGCCGCCAACTGACCTCCTACGCCGGGTTGTCGTTGATCGGGCAGTGCTTTGAAGTGGCTGGTGTCGCGCCTT
>Ga0209212_1003500_pt1 | contig 20603 bp, 30 predicted proteins | sample RifGroC2_FD_183996 | JGI IMG/M metagenome (GOLD analysis project Ga0209212, IMG submission 183996) | Groundwater microbial communities from Rifle, Colorado, USA - Groundwater C2 (SPAdes) (version 2) | ecosystem: Environmental > Aquatic > Deep subsurface > Groundwater | place: Rifle, Colorado... | reverse complement strand
TACATATTCACCTGGCCCAGCCATAATCATGTCTCCTGGAAAATGTCATTTTCATAAACTTCCAAGAGATTTATCGGCTAAACCACTAAGATTTCCTTAAATATACCGGTATTTATGCTACAGTCTCCAAAAAAGCATGAGTTGAAGGGACGAACAATGATTAACTCATTTAAATTAAGAACAATGTTAATGATTTTGTTTGAACTGGCGGCAGTAGCGGGCTTCTGCGAAATCTGCAATGGTATGCATCCGGAAGGCAATATGCAGGAACTCTGCAAAAGGAACAGCCTGTCGAATGGTTTTTTCGGGCTCAATGATAAAGTTACCGACAGCGGTTTGGAATTCAACCTAAGCTATACCCAGCTGTATCAGCAGAATGTTCACGGTGGTCTTAGTACTCACCGTCGAGCGGGGCGCGTAACCGGCAGCTATGACCTTGAACTTTCGATAGATGCGAAAAAGCTTCTTGGAATAGAAGGCGGCAAATTCTATATACTGTCAGAAGGCGGTTTTTCGGATGGTATAGACGCTCCATCTGTGGGCAGCTATTTTGGTGTTAATGCTGACGCAAGCGGAAACCGTTCAATGGATATTACAGAGCTTTGGTATGAACAGTCGATGTTCGATAACAAACTGAAAATCCGATTCGGCAAACTCGACCTTACCGGCGGATTTGAATGCAGGGGATGTCCTGTTTCATTTGACGGCAGCAGTTATGCCAACGATGAAACGACACAGTTTTTAAACAGCGCTCTTGGTAATAATCCGACGATACCATTTCCAGATAACGGCCTTGGAGCGATTGTCCACTACAATCCAATTGAGTGGTGGTATTTTTCTGCGGGAATAGCCGATGCGCATGCCGATGCCAGAGAGACAGGCTTTGCTACCACATTCCGTGGCGATAGTCATTTTTTCAGTATAATTGAAACAGGAGTAACGCCGCAACTTGATTCAAAGAACGGCCCGCTTCAGGGTGCCTATAGAATAGGTCTATGGTATGACCCGCAGCCGAAAGCAAACACAGACCTTGCCGATGCTGGCGAAAGCTATCGTAATGATACAGGCTTTTATACAAGCTGCGACCAAATGCTGTTCAAGGAAAATGCTGACGCTGAAGATACCCAGGGTCTTGGCACATTCTTTAGATACGGTTATGCACCAAGCAAAACTAACGATATGACACATTTTTGGAGCGGTGGGTTTCAGTATCAGGGTCTGTTTGAAGGCAGGGATAACGATGTGCTTGGCGTTGGTTTCGCTCACGGCACGTTTAGTAACAAGGCTTCTGCGACCTATACCGAAGATTATGAAAGTATTCTGGAAGTTTATTATGATATGGAGATTACGCCATGGTGTCATATTAGTCCAGATTTGCAGTATGTTTCTAATCCAGGCGGTGTTAAAGGCGTAAGTGATGCTATAGTATTGGGCGTTCGCGTTCAGATAAGTCTTTAAAAAATTCGTAAAACAGATTTGAATAACAACAAAGGGCAGTTTCATTTTGGGACTGCCCTTTTTTTAAGCTGTCCGATAAAGAAAATTGGCGAAGATTTGCAGGCCGCATTTATAAAACCGGCGAGATATTAAGCTGATTTGTCGCGTCAAAACCGTGTTTTTATTGATTATAGGGGATAATCCCTACTAAACAGGCTCGCCTATGATGTCGATTTAGAACATAACCGGAAATAGGGACAATGCGAAAAAAAAAGTATCTGTGAGGTCTTACAATGGCAAAATCACTTTTAATCGTCGATGATTCTTCAACAATGAGAAAAATTATAATGAGAACGATAAGAATGTCCGGGCTTGATGTCGGAGCTACCGCTGAAGCCGGCAACGGCCTTGAGGCTATTGAGAAGCTCAAAGCCGAAAGATTTGATTTTATGCTCTGCGATATCAATATGCCCGAAATGGGCGGCGCAGAGCTTGTGCAGAAAGCAAGGCAGATGCCGGAGTGTGGAAATACGCGAATAATAATGGTATCGACAGAAAGTTCGGAGCAGCTTATTGAGGGGTTGCTTGCAAACGGAGCAAACGGCTATATAACCAAGCCGTTCACGCCTGAAAAGTTTCACGAAAAACTGTCGCCGTTATGGAATTAAATAAAAGCAGAAAGGGTAAAAACAATGTTGAGTAAAACGAGCATCGAGGAAAGCCTTCTTGACAGCGTAAAAGAAGTGTTTGAAACAATGATTTTTATGGACATCGAGCTGTCAGATGAAAATGAGCATATACTTGAAGGTCCGTCGTTTATGGGGCTGATTACGTTCAGCGGCGACGTAGAAGGCTGTCTTGGCGTATGCTGTACGAATCCGTGCGCAGCGACAATATCCGCCAATATGCTCGGCTCGGAGCCGGACAATCATGCCGGCGAGCAGGAAATGAAAGACGCCATGGGCGAAGTGGCAAATATGGTTTTAGGCAGTTTTAAGGCGAGAGCCGAGGGCGAGCTTGGCAAAATACAGGTTTCGATTCCAACCGTTGTTTGCGGCAGGGAGCTTAACAATGATATGGTTGCCAGAACTGAAAAAGTTCTGCTGAAAATAAATTTACAGGGCGAATATTTCGCCGAATTAACGCTGCTTTACAGGCAGACCGGAAAGTAATCCAAAAATATCATGATAGCGACACAGACAGACATCAGGACAGAGACTTTACGCCTTGCGACGGACGCGTTTGAAGCGTTTTGTGCCGATATAGAGGCAATGTTCGGCATAGGGATTAAATGCCAGACAAAAGAGCAGCAGTCCGGCAACGCCGACAGTCTGCAAAAACACTTTAAGAAACTTTGTGCCGTCAATACGGTCAAAGCGCAGGGAGCTGTCAACGGCAGTTTTTATCTGCTGCTGGGACAGGAGGCGTTATTTACAATGGCGGGCATTTTTGTAATGCTGCCTGAAAAGAAAATTCTTGAAAGTCGCAAATTCGGGACAGAGTCGCAGGCTCAAGCGATGAGCGATGCCATCAAAGAAGCGGGCAATCTGCTTGTCGGCACATGGGACAGGGTTTTTCGCGAGAATGTGCCATCGCACAAACATTTTTTGCAGACCGGCACATTTATCGGCAACCCGTGGCAAAACACCGAAAAACACATCGGCCTTGCCAAAGATGCCGTGCTGAATGCCTGTTTTTATGAACTCACAGCGGGCGAGTTTCCGCCGTTTGAATGCTGCGTCGTTTTTCCAGAAAGCGTATTTGTTCCCGAGCCGGAAGCGACAACAGAGGAAAAGACTCAAGAGCCGGAATCTGCCGCAGTCAAAGAAGTTGTTCAAAATAACGCTGTGGAAAATTCTCAAAAACAACCCCAGCAGCCTGTCGCTTCGATTAATCCGATTCCGGCAAGCGGAGAAAACGTAAAGGTTTTCCAGATACTTGATTTAAAAGCCCTTGATATTATGAACAGCGATATCAAATGGTGCGATCCGGGCTGCACGGTTGAAAAGGCTATGGAGCAGATGCAGCAGACAAGGGCTGATTATCTGCTTGTCGGCAGCGAGCAAAAGGCGCAGGGCGTTGTCGCGATGTCGGATTTGTCGGCGGCGATGAGCATATATTTGAGGCCGATGTTCGCAAAATGGAAACGCGAACTTGACGAAGCTACACTGCGAATAAGAGTACAGGCAATTATGAGTAAGCCGGTAAGATGTGTTTTGCCCGATACGCCGCTCGATGTTGTGGCCGAGAAAATTGTGCGGCTCGGCGGCTGCTTAGTCGTTATGGATATAAACGGAAAGACACTCGGCATAGTAACAAGCAAAGATTTCCTCACAAGATTTCTAAGGTAAAAATGGCAGAGAAACTTGAACAACTTGTAAATGAAGCGGCTCTTGCGGTCAACACGCTGGACGCGAGCGATAAAAAAGATTTACAAAATCTGCATAAGGTACTGGTGGAAATTGATTCTTCTGCAAAAACCGATGGACAGAAAAACATCGCCGCCGATGCCATTGGAATTATCGAATCCATACTTGAGCAGACCGGCCAGGCCTCATCCGAAATTATGGACAAACTTTCGCAGAGCATTTCATCTATTCAGCAATTACTCAATCAGGCGGAAAATGCAGCAGCCCCGGCGGCAGGGCAGGCGGAAACATCAAAACCCGCAACGCCTGCGGCGTTCAGCGAAGACGATTTGCCTCTCGTATATGATTTTATAACTGAATCGGGCGAACACATTCAAACCGCCGAGGCGGCAATGCTCGAAATTGAAACAAGCAATAATCCCGAAGCGATAAATAAGGTCTTCAGGGCGTTTCATACGGTAAAGGGATTGGCGGGATTTTTGAATTTGAAAGAGATAAATTCGCTCGCTCACTCGGCGGAAAATCTGCTCGTTCTGGCTCGCGACGGGAAAATAAAGCTCGATGCTGAAAGGGCGGATATAGTTTTCGAGTCGATGGACACTCTCAAAAAAATGGTCGCATCCGTAAAGACTGCCGCTGATACGAACTGTCTGCCTGAAAAATTCGCAGGCCTTGACAGCCTGGTTGAAAGACTTGGCGTTATAGCTGCAGGCGGTTCGACAAAAAATAAAGTTGAGCCTGAAAAAAAACTTTCTCCAAAAGAAGATAAACTGATAGAAACCATTTTATCCGTTCAGGACAGCGAAGACAAAAGGACGGTTATAAGAAGAGCCGAAGACCAGGCGAAAATAGCCGAAACCAAAACTGCCGAAGAAGACAGTATAAGAGTGAGCATCGGCAGACTGGACAAGCTTGTAAATCTGGCAAGCGAGCTGGTGATTTCGCAGCTTATGGTTTCAGAACAGGTCAAAACAGAGCTTCCGCCCGAACATCCTCTTGCACGCAAAGCAGCCGAGCAGAGCAAAATAATCAGGGATTTGCAGGACTTGTCGATGTCGATGCGAATGGTGCCTGTTCGTCCTGTTTTCCAGAAATTAGCTCGCCTTATCAGAGATTTGTCGAGAAAGGCTGGCAAGACAATCGACCTCGTTACGACAGGCGAAGATACCGAACTTGACAGAACCCTTGTTGACAAAATATCCGACCCGCTGGTTCATATGGTTAGAAACGCCGTTGACCACGGAATCGAAAACGCCTCGACCCGACAGGCATCCGGCAAAAAACCGACAGGCAAAATAGAATTAAGAGCATATCACAAAGCCGGCAGCATAATCATCGAAATCGTTGACGACGGCAAAGGTCTCGACAGGGACAGAATTCTGCAAAAGGCCGTCTCGCAGGGGCTCATACAGGAAAATAATAAACTGTCAGACGATGAAATTTATAAACTGATATTCCATCCCGGCCTGTCAACCGCTGAAAAAATTACCGATGTATCAGGCAGGGGAGTCGGAATGGATGTCGTCAAAAAAAACATAGACTCCATTTCCGGCAGAGTCGATATAACCACCACAAAAGGCCAGGGAACTGTGTTCACCATCAGCCTGCCTCTGACACTGGCGACCATAGAAGGACAGGTTGTGAAAATCGGCTCCAGCAGGTATATCATATCGGTTAAATCAATAGTTAAATCATTTCGGCCGCTCGATGGCCAGATTTCAACCATTCAAAATAAAGGCGAAATGGTTCTTGTGCATAACGAACTTATAAGAGTTGTAAGACTGCACAGGCTTTTTGGCATAAAAGACGCCAAACAAAATCCGCAGGAGGCGTTGTTTGTTGAAGTTGACCAGAACGGCTGCAAAGGCTGCCTGCTCGTCGATGAACTGCTTAGCCAGCAGCAAGTTGTTATTAAAAATCTTGGACATACGCTCGGCAGCATCAAAGGCATATCCGGCGCCGCGATTATGGGCGACGGCAGGGTGAGCCTTATTATAGATGCAGGCGGAATTCTTGGAATAGCGGACTAAAATGGAAACTATTATTACAAATTCGCCGAGCTTGAAAGAAGAAGATTTCGTCAGGATAAGCGATTTTATATATCAGCACTGCGGCATAAATCTCCACGACGGCAAGAGAGAGCTTGTTCACGCAAGACTGTCCAAAAGGCTTAGAAACAGCGATTTCAACAACTTTTCGGATTATATCGACTATGTACTCAAAAATCCCGACGACAGAGAATTTTCTCTGTTTATCGATTCGCTAAGCACAAATTTAACATCATTTTTTCGAGAAGAGCAGCATTTTGATTTGATGAGCGAAAAATTCCTTCCCGCTCTTCTCAAAATAAAAGAAAAAAATAACGATTTAAGGCTGCGTATCTGGAGCGCGGGCTGCTCATCGGGACAGGAGCCTTATTCCATCGCGATAAAACTTAACGAAGCGGTAAAGAACAATAAATGGGACATTAAGATATTAGCCACCGATATATCAAAAACTATGCTTGAAACGGCTCAAAACGGGCTGTATGACGAGGATAAAATTGCGCAAATACCAGCCGAGCTGCGAAATAAATACTTTTCGAGGCAGACGATAAGAGGCCGGAAATACTTTCAGGCGATGGGCGAACTGAAAGATATGATTATCTTCAAACATCTTAATCTTATGGAAAACTGGCCTGTAAAAGGCCCCATTGATTTTATTTTTTGCAGAAATGTTATGATTTACTTCGACAAACCAACCCAGCAGAAACTTGTTGAAAGATTCTGGAAACTGCTCGCAGGCGGGGGGGTTCTGTTCACCGGCCACTCGGAATCTCTTACGGGAATAAAACATTCCTTCAAATACATAAGTCCGACAGTCTATATGAAAGCGTAATATGCTAAGCGACATCATCGTTCAAATATCAGACGCGAAAGTATCAGCCAACGCCGCTGACAGAATCGTTACATATTCTCTCGGCTCCTGCATCGGACTTTGCCTGTACGACTATTCGCAAAAAGTCGGCGGAATGCTGCATTTTCAGTTGCCCGACTCAAAAATGGACAGCCATACCGCCGCGAGCAACCCTTTTAAATTCGCCGATACCGGAACGGAATTGCTTTTTGATAAACTCGTTTCAATGGGAGCGCATCCCAAAAAAATGAAGGTGGCGATGGCAGGCGGAGCGTCCATGGACGCGGGTCCCAAAGGCTTTGACATCGGCAAAAGAAATATCCTGGCGATTAGAAAAATGCTCTGGAAAAAAGGCCTTTTTATAGATGCCGAAGACCTCGGCTCAAACGGCTTTAGAAATCTTTATCTATCAATCAGCGATGGAACGGTAACTGTAAAAACCGCTGAAAGCACCACAACGCTATTATCGCCGGTGGCTTTTGCCGCCGCCAGACAGGCTGGGTAATCGCTATGGAAAACGTCAGAAAAGTCAGGGTGCTGATAGTCGATGACTCCGCGATGATTCGCAAGATATTGAGCGAGGGACTTGCCGGGCATAAAAATATCGAAGTGGTTGGAACCGCCGGCGACCCGTTTATCGCCCGTGATAAAATCATCAGCCTCAAACCGGACGTGCTTACGCTTGATGTTGAAATGCCAAGAATGGACGGCATAACATTTCTAAAAAAATTAGCGAAATACTATCCGCTGCCTGTAATAATTTTAAGTTCGCTCACCGAAAAGGGCGGCTCACTCGCGATGGAAGCTCTTGCCAGCGGTGCTGTTGACGTTTTCTGCAAACCGCAAATTCAATCCGGCGTTAAACAATTATGCAGCGAACTCGCTGAAAGAATTATAATCGCCTCCGGTGCCAACGTAAAAAACTGCATTAGAGAAGAATTCACAGAGCGAAAACCCGTTGCCGAAAAGCAGTATTTAGAGAAAACAACCTTGAAAGTCATCGCCATCGGCTCATCAACCGGCGGAGTGCAGGCTATACAGGCGGTACTTGAAAAAATGCCCGTCGATTCGCCAGGAATCGTAATCGTTCAGCATATGCCCGCAAATTTCACCGCGTCATTTGCCCAGCGGCTAAATGGTATGTTCGGATTGAACATTAAGGAAGCCACATCCGGCGACAGAGTTTTGTCCGGCAGAGTTCTTATCGCCCCCGGCGGAAAACATATGGTTTTGCAGCGTTCAGGAGCTGATTATTCGGTAGCTCTTAAGGATGGGCCGTTAGTTTGCCACCAAAAGCCGAGTGTCGATGTTCTTTTTGAATCGGTTGCAAAATACGCAGGCCCAAACGCCGTTGGCGCGATATTAACCGGAATGGGAAACGATGGCGCAGCAGGCCTGCTAAAAATGAGACAAAATGGAGCACACACCGTCGCACAGGACGAAAAATCCAGCGTCGTGTTTGGTATGCCCAAAGAAGCTATAAAAGTCGGAGCAGCCGAGCAGATTGCAAGCCTTTCAGACATCTCCGCTGAAATCCTCAAAATGGCGGGATACCAGAGCAGTTTGCAACTACAAACCGTTTAAAGGAATGCAAATTGTAGGGTGGGCTTTCTTGTCCGCCATAGCTGGTTCTTGCGTAGCCTTGTGCGAAGCAGAATAGCGGCGGCGGAAGCCCACGCGGTTATTGTCTAATTTAAAATTTAAAGTTGAAAGTGTAAAACCAAAATTAAAAACTTAAAACTGCATCTCATAATTTCGCCGACACTATAAATAGTTTTGAGTTTTCAGCTATGGCTTTGGGCTTTTAGCTTTAACTTTTAAACTGTTCGGCGCAGCCGATTCCACCTTCTGTCTACTGTATTCTGAATTCTGTATTCTCTTTTCACAACTGATAACCGATAATTGCGTTTCTTTTAATTTTTCACTCCATCTCCAACGTCCCATAATATATGAGACGTAACATTCGACCAGTAAAGGACTTATGAAAAACGTACACAGTAAACAACGTCTTTCGACACACACGCCTTAACACTTAACCCCGATAAAAAAAATGCTCATTTAACGTCGTACCGTCAAATGAGCGGAGCATTCCCAAAGAATAGGTTTGGATATGCCGGTAAAAATTATAACACACGAAAAGACCGTTATACAAACAAATTATTTGTTTGAACGGTCTTTTTTTGCGCACACACCGGAAATCTTCATCAGTCCTCTTGGGTAATCTCCTTAAAACGCCCTATGCCGCAACGTGCGGTGTAGGGTCGAAAACAATCGCCAAACAGGATATGGCAACGCTGGGAAGCGACCAGAGCGGTTTGGCGGGCTTATACAGGGAAGTGGGGCGGTCTTAACAGGCCGCTCCAGCCTTTAGTTTTCAAACTTCCCTGGCCAGCCCCAAAGCGATAAATCCCCTTTGACGCAGTCAAAGGACTTTTCAATAACTTTTTTTTAAGGAGTATTACAAATGGCAGAAAAACAAAAACCAGTTCTCGAAATCCGCTCCGGCAAAATCAAAGCGTCGGTCTGGGAGCGTGAGAAAACCCTGCAAAGCGGGCAAAAGGTCATAGACTACTCGATTAAGGTCGTAAAGTCATACCACGACGACAAAACAAAAGAGTGGAAAGAGACCGATTGCTTTTTCCCTGATGAACTTTTGACACTTGCGGCTATTGCCACAGAAGTCAATCGGCTTATCGGATTGGCAGTAACAAACAATATGTAATGGATTCGCAACCGACAGGGTCTATGTCTTTCTGGATAGGCCTTGTCGGTTTTTTTAAAAAAGTACAATGGAGTGTAAAAAATGGTTGCGATATTAGAGCAAAATTCAGAGGTTGAAAATGTGAACCCCCCCTATGTAAAACGGGGGTTAGATTCACAAAAAACAGTAACAGTTGGTATCCACTGGCTAAGAGCGTCCTTTGATAAGTCCTGCTATAACAGTCTTTTAGAGTTCACCTCTCTTTTTTTTGGTGAGTACGATGAGCAAAAATTTGGTTTATGGCGTTATGACCGCTCAATTAACTGGCCTGTTGGGGTAAGTTTGAACTACCAAAGCAGCGATGAAAGGGACGAAATCACAAAGGGGAAAGTAACATTAGAAGTTCAGGGCAAGGCTCTTGATGGTTTGTCGTTTTCCGATATTGAAATCCTGCTTGATGGACTGCGAATTTTTGAGCCACAGGTAGGGCGTTTGGATTTGTACTTTGATGATGTCCACAGGGTGATAAGTCCGGCAATGCTACACCGTAAAGTAGTTCGGCTTTCAAAAGATGGCAAGAGGGTTTTAAAGGCTGATTTTTCGGGGTTCAGAAAATGCAGCCGAAAAGATGATATGGACGCGACTAAAGGCCGTGAATTTGACACTGTTACTTTCGGCAAAAGAGGCTCTAAAGGCAACGGAAAATTTTTGCGGGTTTATGATAAGGAATTAGAATCTGATGGAGCAAATAACGCTATACGCTGGGAATTGGAATTAAGCGGCGATAAGTCAAACGCCGTGTATAAAGCGTTATGTTGCAATTCCGGCGATGTTGAAAAAATGGCAAAGGTTATAAGTTCTACTATCGGCGGTTGTATTGACTTTGTACATCGTACAGGCGATAAGAATATAGGCCGATTAGAACGATACGAATTTTGGGATTATATTTTATTCCTGCTTGGAGCGGCGAAAATCGAAAATAAACCTGTCAAAAAGTCTATCGAGAAAAGCAAGGAATGGATTGAACGGCAGGTAACGAAATCGCTAACGGCAATCAAAAAGGCTTTCGGAGATAGAGAGTTTTTCGAGTGGTTTTTGTCGCTGATAGAAACCGAACAGCCTTTGTCCGCTGCGCACTTGAACGCAATCGCTGAATACAAACAGACACAGGAAAGCAAAGGCAAGGCGTTTGAAGTTGCTTACATTAAAGACTTTTTCAATGAACGTGGTTTGACGTTTGTTTATTAGGTGATATATGAGCGAAACGATAGAAGCTATTTTGCGGCAATTACAGCATTGTTTGACAGAACATAAGCGATGTAGCACGCACAAACACGCCATAGTAAAAGACCGGCATAATGGTACAGTTCAATTTTATTGCGGCTATATTCCGGCTGGTAAGCTGATTTTTAAAATAACAGATGACCATTTAAAACACGGCTTAACACCGGCACAGTGGAATCAAATATCAGTTTCAATCTTGAAAGCGAAAACCGACAATGAAACAATGCCCGAATTGCAAAAAACTTTTTTCTAAAAATCAGGATAACTTTTTTTTCTGCGATGATTGCGGCTGGTTTATGCTGAATGACAAAAACGAATTTCAGCCTTGCGATGAGCCGAAAGCCGCTCCAATTCCGGAGCCGGAAAAACCGCCTGCTGTTATTGCCGTGCCTGTTGTTACTGAAAAAAGAGAAACTACTATCGTTTCGCCGCAACATAAGCACACAGAAATTACAAGAGAAATTGACTTATTATTTTTTACAGTGAGAATTTAAAATGGTTGATGGTTTTGCTGAAAAAGTGCTTTGGTATTGGTACTGTTTATCCTTACTTGTGGTTAGTATTGCAAGTGTTTCGACAATCGTTTGCTATTTTATGATTAGGCGTTTTGGAAAAAAGAAAAATAAAATTATTAAATTTACTGATGACTCTCAAACTTCTATTGCTTGTTCATATTGCAAATTTTTTATGGGCTGTGATATTCGCAAAATGGCGGTTCGTATGAAGTATGACGATGTAGATGTAATTTACAAGGCAGTGTCTTGTAGTAAAAATATAGAAGTATGGAATTCTTAGAAATGATAAAAATTTTTCCGACAGTCTTAATAATTTTGAGTTTATCGGCGGCGATTGTATGTGCCTGCCATTGTGATATTAGGAAAACAATTTACTGGCTTGCCGCTGCAATTCTCAATGCGGCTGTAACTTATTAGCGTTACTCATTCCCGCCGGCCTGGACTGCATCGCCGGGGATATCAAGTAACGCAAGGAGCGAACAAAATGTATAAAACTATTTGGTATTGTCGATGGGACGGAAAGCAATATAAGCCAATTAAAGAAACGGATAGGGACGGTTTTTGCTGTCCTGCCTGTAAAATGGCACACCATAGGGCGTACAATAAGTACGTTACTACACAGCGACCGCAGAAAAAAGAGCTGAATTTAAGAGTAACGCAGAAAAAAGGGAAAATATGACAATCGAACAACAGCTTATGGCGTTAAAACTGCCGGAGCTTAAAAAAATGGCAGAAGAACTGGGGATTAAAATTGCAATCCGTGATAGAAGCCGTCCGCAGATAATTAAGAAAATCCGCAAGAAACAAATTGAGCTTGCTGTTGACAAAAGCAATCAGGCGGAAACACCGGCACAGCCGACAGAGCTGCAATCAAAACCGGCTTTTGAGCGGCTTTGCATTCAGCCCGATAATAGCGGCGATGATTTAGGCAGTGAGCAAGCAATAGAGCCTCCTGTTGACGGCAGGGGAGGGGTGAGAGAGAACGCAGGCAGGCCGCAGGGCTTGACCGATGATTTTGCAAGAGCCGACAGAGCATTGAATAATGAGACCGCAGATCCTACGATAGTTTTTCTTGTGGACAGTCTTTTTTCAGCCTGGGCGACCGCCGCAAAAACAAAAGAGATTGCATTGAGCGAAACAGAATCGAAAACTTTGGCTCTACCGATAACTAATTATTTAATTCTCAAAAACAAAAAAATGTCGGACGCTTTACCGCCGGAGGCCTTTATCGCAATAGCGGGGATTATGGCAGTTCAAAGCGTTGTGTTACCACGAATCAAAATGCAGTATGACAAATACAAGGTGAAAAAAGATGGACGAAAAAATAATACGAGTAGTGATGGGCAAGCGGGGGAGCGGGAAAACAGTAAAGGTCAACAACCTCTTACAGCCGCATAATCGGGTTTTATTTTGTGATACAACCGGACACGACTACACGGACGGCGTAATTTTTTACAATCTTGCCGATTTAAAAAAGTTTTGGATAACGACTTATCAAAAAAACTTTCGGCTGATTTACAGGCCGCTTAATCCGTCCGCTGAATTTCCAGAATTATGCCGATTAGTTATCGAGTGCAAAAACCTTGCTTTTGTTGTTGAGGAACTTGATATTTTCTGTCAGTTCGGGAGAACGTGTAATGAATTTTTCGAGATAATCCGTAGAGGCCGTCATCACGAGATTGATTTAATCGGCGTTTCACAGCGACCGCACGGCTTTGGCCGCGATTTGACTTCACAGGCAAAAGAATTTTATATCTTCAACACGCAAGAGCCGAAAGATATTCAGTACTTCAAAGAGTATTTCGGGGAATACATTATTACTCAAATTGAAAAGCTCCAGCAATATGAATACGTCAAAGCCATTGAGCCATTCAGCGAAACCGATATTACAATATGCAAAGATAAAATCTGATTTGTTCATAGACACTGCCACGCTTGCCGACAGATGGGATAGTTCACGCCAGACAGCGGCGAAAGTTGCAAGGCTGAATAAAATCAGGTTTTTTAAAACCGGCAAGGCACAAAACGCTGGTTTAAAATTTTTCTTTCCCGATGTTCTCAAATTTGAGGGGATAGCATAGTTTTTTTTTGGCTTTCAGTTATCCATATAGACGAATTTGCAACAAGTAGAAAAACATTCCTTTACAAAATCCATTCACGCTTTAAAACCGATATCCAGAATTGAAAATTTAATAATCTTTTTTGTTTTGGAGTAAAAAAATGGACTTCGGTATTAACAAAAGCACGCTTCGCACAGCGATTATCGTTATCGTGGTTTTGCTCGTAATCAATACGGCATTCACGATGTTTCCTGCCCTTGCCGCATTCAAAAGCAAACTGGGCTTAAGCTAATATGAAACAATCGGCACAGATAATCTTGTCGGTTCTTGCCGCTATTGTGATAGCCGGTGTGGTTCTCAAATATGCGGGCGATGGTCTTTTTGGTTCAGTAGCTAAAACCGTTGCTGATACCGTTACAGAGGGTTTTGGAACTTAATATCTTTTTGGAGTTTAAAAAATGTTCGCATACACTATCAAACAGGCAAACATAACAGGCATAGCAAACGGTGCAAAAGTTACCGGCACAGTACCGGCAAGCGGAGTTCATACAGCTTTGTATCTCCGCTGCTTGCATTCGACCGGCGTCGCTTTGACAGCCGCCGAAATTATCGCTGATATAGGCGATATCGTAATCAGGCTCGGCAATCGTACTATCATTGACGCAGACGCAAGATTTTTGCTTGCTCGTCAACAGTATTACGGCTCGGCTCATTCCGCCGATAATGTCGACGGTATTATCCCGATTGACTACACACGGCCATATCTGGAATCGCCAGCAGAGCGAATCCGCACGGCTTTGGGTATGCAGGGACAGACTTCATACTCTATCGAAATCGACCTTGCCGCTTCACTTACACACCTTGCGATAATTGAGGTTTATAGCGAATCTCTTGATGTGGTTCGTCCGCTGGGCGAATATGTTGAAGTCCGCAAATTGCCGCTCAATTTCGCTTCAATAGCAGGCACACACGAAATAGGCGATATGCCCGGGCGTATGGATAACAACAGGGCATACCTTGCGTTGCACGCTTATATGGCAACGACAGACGCAGCTTTTGATGTGGTAACCGTCAAAGCGAATAGCAGAGATGTATTCGCTGAAGTTCCTGTAAAGCTGAATCAGGTAAATCTCGAAAAGGCCGGTAGGCAGGCACAAACGAATTTTTACCATATCGATTTTGCCGTAAAAAATCACGTCCAAAGCAGACTGCGTATGGGTTCGATACAGGACTTCAGGCAGCAGATAACTTTCAGCGGCACGGCAGCTCCAGGCTCTTATGTTTGCTACACTGAAAGCCTTGTTGATATTGACGATTCCGGTGCAGGTTTCACACAGAAATAAAAAAAGGCTAAAAAATGGCTTTCGGATTAGAGACAATCGGCGATTATTTTCCGGCCAATTCGACCACAGGAAATACGACTGTTAATAGCGGTTGGAACTGGGGTGGAATTACAGACTGGTTCAAAGGAGCGGCGGACGTTGCCGCAAACGTAATCGGGGCTTATGGCACGGTAAGGCAGCAGCTTGACGGTGTTAATAATGAAACTGAAAAGACGGTACAAATGAGCTATGACCCTAACCGCTCTTACAGTGATTATGCTTTTCAGCCAAATTGGTATCTGTTAGGCGGTGGGGCGTTGCTGTTGGTTATCGCTTTAATCATTGCTAAAAGATAATGGCTGAATGGACAGACGACCTTAATACACAATTTGAAAGTAAATTTACCGGCTTATTCGGTGAATTTAGCTCGCAGGAAAATACAGGCTTTCCCGCCGCTGATAGCGGCTATAACAGTTTTGAAAACGGAGATGATATGGCAGCAGCTGGGCCGGGTGCAAGCGGCGGTATAACAAGTACGGCAGTTTCGGACGCTCGAAGTTCAGCGGCTTCAAGTTCTTACAATACGTGGGAGCAAGGCGATTTTAACGTCGGTTTTGGAGCTGGTTCAAACAGTATGGCAATTCTGCTAATCGGCGTTGGCCTTGCCGGTCTTATTTATATTCTCAACAGGTACAAAATAAAATGAATTTGACTTGCAAAATAGTCAAGGAAATTTTACCGCTTCACCGTGATTTACTGTTTAAAATAAATCATATTTGCGGCGTTGACGCTATTGTAGATAACGTCCTGAATGGCGGTCTTATACTTCACGAAGTTTTAAAAGATGATGTTGTTATCGGTATTTTCGGAAACAATGTCGATACTCTTTGGGACGGTAGAAAATTGCTAATACACCAATTCACTGCGACCGCAGATAATACAGAGCCGTTTGGAATGATAGCGGGAATGTTTGAGGAAATTATCGCTTGCAAGGCCGGTATAAATACTATCAGGCTTCACACAAACACAGAGGCCGCGGGGCGGTTTATGGAGCGGCGATTAGGCTACAAAAAAATCGAGACTGTTTATGAAAAGGTTATAGCCGATGTCGGGCAGTCAGAGTAAATCCAGTTCAAAAAGCACGACACAAACGACAAACACGGATAATCGCGTTGTCGCTGAATCTGATTCCATAGTTATCAATGCCGGTTCGTCCTTATCAGTTACCGATGAATTTCCTGTTGAAGTCCGAACGCTTGTCTATGACATTTTAACAATGGTTGGCGATGTCGGCAATGCCGCTCTTGACGTTACAAAGGAAAGCATAAGCAGTGTAAATTCTGCTAATGAAAAATTAGGCGAACGCCTTACAGAGATAGAGCAGGGGGGTACGAAACAGTTTATAGGTATCGCCGCTTTGGCGGTTGTCGCTATTATTGCGATAGCGGTTATTAAGAAAAGGAAAACTTAAAATGCTGAATAAAGAGTTTGTATATTTGCCGGTTGAACATCAGCTTGCCGCTGGCCAGATTGTTGATGTTAATATATTTGCGGCTCATTTATATATAAAAGAGATTAGCTCTACACCGGCATTACAGATTAGCGTTGACGGCTCAAAGTTCGGCAAGGTTTTTGAGGGTACGCATTTTGATTTTTCGGGCAATTCTTTTGGACAGGTAAAGTTTAGGAATTATTCAGCGGCAACAATATCATTTACAGCGTTGTTTTGTTCTCAAAACATTATCGACAGTTCGATAGTTTTAACCGGTTCTCTTGCTGTAAAGGACGTTGCAAATAGCCTCGTAACTACTGATGTTATTAATGTTGGAACTTTGGCCGCGAGAGCAGCAGATACTACACGCCGCGAAATCATAATTCAAAACAACGGCACAGCGGCCGTGTGGATTGGAGATAGTAGCGTTGCAGTCGGACGTGGCTATAAACTTGACGCTGATAAGAGCGTTGTTTTGGCAACAACAGACGAACTATATTTTACAGCTTCGACCGGCACACAAGCTGTCAATATCACAGAGCTAAAGGACGCTTAACAATGTCGCAAGTTGATAATTCAATCACTGATAAAAAGGTCAGACAGATTGTTAATCCGTCTTTGGCCTTGTTAGGTTTTCGCCTTGCCGCTCAAGAGGCTATGGCAAAATTTAATATGGTTGACGGCATTCTTGATGTGTTCACGGACGAAACCGGAATTGATACCGGCGATTCTCTGAATGAATTATATGACGCTACCAATGACCTGTATTCTAATGCCGGTGGAGTTGATTTAATACCGGATATGACGGCTTTAGACGCGCCTTCTGGATTAGTTTCCGCAAGTACAGTTTTTGCGACTTATTACGCCTGGCAGGCTTTTGACAAAGTTAATTCCGGTGAAGATGGCTGGTTGGCCAGTGCTACTTCTGGTTGGTTGCAATATCAATTTGCAACGGCACAAATTATAAAAATGTATTCTTTGTTATCCCGCAATACCGGCAATCCGTGTCCTCCGAAAAGCTGGACACTGAAAGCAAGTAACACCGGCGATTTTACAGGTGAGGAAGTTACGCTCGATACGCAAACGGATATTACGGATTGGGCTACAAGTGCAAACACTAAAAAGACTTTCAATTTTACAAACACAACGGCTTATCTGTATTACAGGATAATAATAACTGAAAGCAACGACGCTCTATATGTCGGCTTTGGTGAAGTTCAAATGATGACAGATAACAATTTGACTTTAATATCAAATGCCGTTACTGCCGACAGCACGCCGAACACAGCCTTTGCAGTGGTTCAAATGGAGGAAATCGACACGGTGGATTTGGCCGCTGATTTATTGTTTTACGTTTCAAGAGATGGCGGCTCGAATTGGGTTAGCAAGGTTATGACAGCCGAAACTTTTTATGACGCTACCACTTATTTACTGATTGCCGATTTTGATTTGTCGTCAATCGCCACAGGCACGAGCGTAATATGGAAAATCGTAACCGCAAATAATGTGCAAATGAAAATCAAGGGAGTTGCGTTGTTATGGCAGTAGAGCGATTGAAAATACAATTATCTTCTGATGAGAAACTCATTCAGGCCGAAATCAGGCAGGTTGCTATTGAGCGATTAAAAACAGCGGGGAAATTAAGGGCTGATTATGGCGTTGCAGAAAATAAATAATACAACAAAGCTGAATGCAGGCGATGTAATTCAGTTCAATATCAAACAGCGTTTTTCATTCGGGAAAACTCTTGATAGCTATTTACTCGCTTACAAGGTCTATGAACTTGAAAAGCGAAACGACTTTGTTGTAAATTCTTATGGTTACACCGACAGCGGGCTTGTTGTGTCCTGTACTATAACCGGCACACCTAATCAGCAAACAGCGGGCATTATTACGCCGGCTGTAATTATATCCGTTGTCTTTGGAATCGCGGCGATTGCATTAAGCATAACGACTTATAAGGTTGTATCAGCAGTTGAAACGGTTGCGGTAACGCCGGCGGGGCAGATAGCCACAGCGACAATACCGCTTGCTATAATCGCGATTGCCGGCGTTTTTGTATATCTATACTTTAAGAAAAAATGACACGGCTTTTTATTATAAAAGATGGTTCTGTAATGCCGGATATTCCTTGCGGGGAAGTATCCGTAAAATCATATCCGACAAATGCCGGTCTTATATGGTTCGGGATTGACAGTACAGCGATTGAAAACAGAGGATATCCGCTCGATGTCGGACTTGAAAAAATTGTTAAAATCTGGAATATGAATCAGTTAAGTTTCTTTTTTGAAAATTCCACTGATACCGTTGCTTTATTATGCGAAATTTTATAATCATTTTGTTTTGTGCCTGCTGTTGTCTTGCCTCGAATCTCGAACAGCGGATAACAGACTTTAGGACGGCCTGTATATCCGCCACGTCTATTGACACTTCAAAAACTTTCACGCCTCAAAAGCCAGTTACTATAAATTCAGGCAAGGCAACGGCGGGGGAGTTGGAAGTTTTGGCGGTGATTGAAGCTAACGAGCCGCAATCAGAATTTGAAGTTTTGGCCGATGAGATGATTAGTATTTTGAATGACCTTGAAAAAGAGGGAATCAGCGATAGAGGACAAACTATAATCGGGCGTTTGCTGATTGAAAACCTTTGTATTTTTGCGGAGCGGATAGATGACGCGAACGCTGTTAATTAGCTTGCTCTTTTGCTCTGTTGTTTGTGCCTCTTGCGATATTGCGGACTTTGCCGCTGTATGGTTAAGCGATAGCAACGAATACGATTACAATGCCGATGATATTGTAAATTTTTATGACTTTGCGATTTTCGCTCAATCTTATGATTGTGTACTTACAATTCCGTTGCCGGATATAACCGCTTTCAATGTCAATGGAGCGGCTACGCTCTATCAGCTTTACGAAATACCGCTTGATGGAAATAATTTTACAGATTGTTTCATTCAGAGTTTGCCGACAAATTCGGAACTATACGACATATACCCGCTCGCAAATTTATATAATCCGGTTCGCATAAGTGCAACGCCTTATCAGCTCAAAAAAGAATCGCAGGCCGTGTACTTTTTGACGGCTGATTTGAATGATGTGAATTTTACTTATACCGTCTATGACAAAATTACTAATCGAAATTCGACAGCGGCAACGGTAAGCATTACAAAAACCGATTATGCAAAAAATTCTTTATGTTTTGCTGGTTCGGGCTATGTCGATGTCAACGATAATAATGCGGTTGATTTCGACAGTTCTTTTGCTTTCGGCTGCTGGTTCAGGCCGCAAAGTGCCTTTGGTGAGATTGTTTCAAAAACCGACAACGTCAACGGCTTTCGGCTTTCAATTCGAGCCGACAGATTAAATGTAGAAGTTTGGCAGGGCGGAAACAAAACACGTCTGATTATCACTGATAGATTGACGCTGAATGTTTGGTATTTTTTTGTCATAACTTTAGGGGGGACTGATAATGAATTAAATATAACCGATGAAACGTTGTCTATCATAAATTATACACAATCGAATTTGCAAAATTATTTACCCGCTGGAAATTACAGCAATTCACAGCCGCTAATAATCGGCAGGCAGTTTGTTGGCCAGATTGACAAGGTATCTTTTTGGAACGCTCTAACGTCTTGGCAGATTACTTGTTTGAGTATAGAGGGCAGGCAGGAATATAACGGCTGGTCAGCTCCCACGGTTGCAAGTTCGCTTGCATACTTCAAATGCGACGCTGGAACTGGAACTACGCTTGCAAACGAGAAAACCAGTCCGACAGGCACGCTCCACGATGTTTTGTGGATACCTGATAACCGGCCTCGCAGAGATAGGAATTTTTACAATCTTTTTGAAAGGTAATATATGAAAAAGAAGTTTAAGAAAAAATCGTCGGCTAAAAGAGCCAGAAAAAAAGGTCAGCCGGTCTATAAAGTCAAAGGCGGCTGGAAAATCGGAAAACGCAGAAAAAAGTAGAAAGGAAAAGTATGAAAAGTTTTGTTTTGATGTTGATGGTCTGTATATCTCTGATGTTTGCAGTCGGTTGCACAGAGCAGCAGCTTACGGACGCTAACAGCGTATTGTCAGCGGCGGGCGATGCCCTGCAAACACCGGCGGCGGAATTGATACCGCAGCCATTTAAACTCGGCTCGGAAGTTGTCGTTGGCCTTGCCGGTGCAATCTTAGCGGGCTGGTTGAATCGCAAAAAGAATCTGTACAAAAAAGCTATTACTGAAACGGTTGATGGAGTTGATACCTTTTTGCACACGGACGACAACGGCAACGCTGAATTGAAAACGGCTCTTAATGCAGCACAGTCGATAGACACTAAACAGCTTGTTAAGGGATTGAAAACCTAATGGCTATACCGGCAATGTTCAAACCGATAATAAACAGCTTGCTCAAAGATGTTAAGCTGAAATTTGACGCTGATGGTAAAAAAATCATCATCACAAAAGGCGGTCAAAATCAGGAGTACACCTTTGAGCAGGTTGAAGCTATGGTCAACGGTGGATTAGATGTCAGCAAAATTT
>Ga0209212_1003498_pt1 | contig 20617 bp, 18 predicted proteins | sample RifGroC2_FD_183996 | JGI IMG/M metagenome (GOLD analysis project Ga0209212, IMG submission 183996) | Groundwater microbial communities from Rifle, Colorado, USA - Groundwater C2 (SPAdes) (version 2) | ecosystem: Environmental > Aquatic > Deep subsurface > Groundwater | place: Rifle, Colorado... | reverse complement strand
AATTACTTCCATCGCTTCGTCCGCACAAATTGAAAGGAGAGTATGGCGGTTGTTGGGAATGTCATATAGAATCGGATTGGCTCCTTATTTGGGAGTTTTATCCTAACCGTATCTTGCTCATCCGAACCGGCAGCCATGCGGATCTTTTTGAATAAAGAATTTACCGCAATTTTATACGCAAAAAGCTGGGAAAAAGCGAGACAAAATAAATAAAATGAAACTGCTGATAATAACTCAAAAAGTGGATATGAATGACGATAATCTCGGTTTTTTTCATAATTGGCTTGAAAAATTGGCCGAGAAAGCCGATATTTTTGTAATAGCCAATTATGTTGGTAAATACGATTTGCCTAGTAATGCAAAAGTTTTTTCTTTGGGAAAAGAAAGGGGAGTTGGCAGGTTGGTAAAAATTTTCAAATATCAATGGCTTTTATTTAAGTTTTTGCCAAAATCAGACGGCGTGTTTTTCCATATGTGTCCGGAATATGTTTTAGGCGCTAATTTATTGCCGAAAATTTTCAGAAAAAAAACATTGCTGTGGTACACGCATAAGTCCGTCAACTGGAAACTTAAGCTGGCCGAAAAATTAACGGACAAAATATTTACCGCTTCAAAAGAAAGCTTCAGGTTGCCGTCTAAAAAATTGGAAATAACGGGCCACGGAATTGATTTGGAAAAATTTAAACCCGCGGAAACAAAAAAATATGGCTCAAAATTTAAAATAATAAGCGTTGGCAGAATTTCGCCCGTGAAGAATTATGAAATTATGATAAATGCGGCGGAGATTTTAAAAAGTAGGAACTTTAATTTTGAGATTAAAATTGCCGGAGCGCCGATTTTGGAAAATGATAAAAAATATCTTGAAAAACTTAAAAATTTAATTAAAGAAAAGAAACTTGATGATATAGTTGAATTTGTCGGTCCCATACCAAATAAATACATCGCGGAATTTTATCAAAGCGGAGATTTGTTTATAAACCTTAGCGATACCGGCAGTTTGGACAAAGCAGTGCTTGAGGCGATGGCCTGCGGACTGCAGATATTAACTTCCAACGAATCTTTTAGGGATATTTTGCCGGAGGAAAATTTTACAAAAAACGAGCCGAAAATAATAACCGAAAAAATAGAAAATTTGACAAAATCGCCCAACTTGATAAAAGACAAGTTTATTAATTATGTGTCGGCTAATCACGGGCTTAATAATTTGGCCAAGAGAATAGTCAGCTTCTTTATGTAGTAGAAATTGGAAATAATCCTGTCTTTTTGTTAAAGTTAATCAATGATTAAAGTTTGGACGGGCGAGCGTCTTAATTATTCTTATATTCCTCTACTTTATCCCAACTGGGGAACGCAGACTAAAGACAGTCATCTTTTCTTCTCAAAAAAGGCTTTTGCTCGTTTTGATGAACCATTTGTTGAAATAACTAATGATCCGTTTTTGGCAGACTTTCTGCTTGTTCCGCATAATTTCCCAACAATAATAAACGAGAAAAATTATTTGAAAAACTTCGTTCGGCTCTCAAAACAATATAATAAAAAAATAATCGTTTTTGTTTACGGCGATTCCAATGAAAAAGTAAAATTGCCCAATGTTATTGTTTTTAGAACCTCGTCTTTTAAGAAAAAAAAGGCGGTCAACGAGATTATGATGCCGGCTTTTGTGGAAGATTTGGCCGAGGAGTTTACCTTTAAGTTGAGAGATAAAATGGGGGTTAAACCAGTAATAGGTTTTTGTGGATGGGTATCTTGCGCCGGAACAAAATATCACATCAAAGCTTTTATCAAAAAAATTTTATGGCTTGCAAAAGGGCGAGGGAATGTCGGCATAGACGGTATAGCGCTTAGAAAAAAAATTATAAAAATCCTTAAACGTTCTAAGATTATTAAAACCAATTTCATTGAGCGTAAAACCTATTCGGGGCATGCAAGCACAATTTCTATTCCGCAAGATAAGGCTAGGCGGGAATACGTTGAGAATATGTCAAACTCTGATTTTGCTCTGATCGTAAGAGGAAACGGTAATTTTTCTTTTAGGTTTTATGAAGCGCTTAGCGCCGGCAGAATACCTCTTTTTATAAATACGGATTGCGTTCTGCCATTGGATGGTTATATCAAGTATAATAACTTTGTTTTGTTTGTTGATTATAACAACATAAAAAACACGGCGGCCATAGTTGCCAATTTTTATAAAAATATAAGCAGGGACGATTTTTTAAGTATGCAAAGAAAAGCGCGCGAGGCATTTGAAAATTTTTTGCGCGCCGACAAATTTTTAGAATTTATGTTTTTAGAAGAAGGTGTTAAAAAATTCGTATGATAAAAAACGCAAAATACAAAATGAAAGACATTTTTCTAAAAATGGCAAATATGCCGTTAAGCGGTTTTTTATACAGAAAGATTTATTCCAAAGCGATAAAAAGAGGCGTAAATAATTTTAAGATATCTGATCTTATTGTAACTGTTGAGCCGTCAAACACTTGTAATTCCAGTTGTGTTATGTGCCCGTACCCTAAAATGACGAGGCCAAAAACCGTTATGCCTATGGATTTGTTTAAGAAAGTGGTTGATGAATGCGTTTCAAACGGCATCAATAAGTTTAATCTTAATTTTTACAACGAACCGTTTTTGGACCCGATGATTTTTGACAGAATAGAATATTTGAGATTAAAGAGCGTTCGCACCCAGCTTTTTTCAAACGGCTCCGTTTTAGACGATGATAAAATAGATAAGATAATAAAGAGCGGATTAAACGACATAAAATTCAGCGTTGACGGGTTTAAAAAAGAAACTTATGAGAAAATAAGAAAAGGCTTGAACCATGAAAAAACTGTTTCAAATATTTTGAAACTTATAGAGAGAAAAAAAGAATTGAAATCTCCGTCTCCGTGCGTTGCGGTGGTTTTTGTAAGAAGCGCTGACAATGAGGGAGAACAGGAAGGCTTTAAAAAGTTTTGGTCCGGCAAAGCCGACAAAATTATAATTTCCTTTGACGATAACAGAAACGATACCTCAACCGATTATTTAAAAAATAAGCCGGCTATAGCTTATCCTTGCCGCAGATTGTGGAAGGAATTGGTTGTGATGAGCAACGGCAAAGCGGCGCTTTGCTGCGTTGATTTTGACGGGAGTGTTATTCTTGGGGATTTTAACAGCCAGAGTTTTATGGAAATATGGAATGACACCAAATTTGAGAAAATTAGGGTAAAGCATTTGATGTATAAAGCCGATGAAATACCGCTTTGCAAAAAATGCGCGCATCCGTATAGGATGAATATCACAAGCTGGTGGAGGAAGAAATAAAACAATATGAACGATTACGAAAAATTTTATTACAAAAAATCTGAAGAAAAAAGCGATTTCACAAGCGGTCCAAGAAAACACATTTTGGATATTATTGAAAACAGCCGGAAAGACAAAATTTCCGTCCTTGAGCTTGGTTGCGGAGAAGGCGAGTTCTCAAATGTTTTTTCCCAAAAAGTTAATTATTTTGGCGTTGATGTTTCTGAATTCGCCATAGAATCAGCCCAAAAGAAAAATGTTTTCGGCTCCGGCAAGTTTTTCTTAGTTGACACTGATTCCGGGGAGTTGCCTTTTGAGGATAATAAATTTGATTTTGTTTTTGGTGTTTATTCGCTTGAACATTTTAAATTTCCGAAAGAAATGTTAAATGAAGCTGTTAGAGTTTTGACGCCTGGCGGACATTTAATATTGCTTGCGCCAAACTTGGAATTTCCGTTGTCTTATATAAACGCCATAAGACATAAAGGATTTTTTTATAAAATCCAGCTTTATGCCTTAAGAATATTGGATTATTTCGGAAGGATTTTCGGGAAAAGCAGATTTAGGACGCTTAAAGAAAATTTTACATCCGCAACTGGAAAGTATGAACGCCTGGATGACGACCTTGTTTATATAGTATCTTCTTGCGAGGTGATAAGTTATCTTAAAAATAAACACCATATGCAAGAAATTTTTTCAGACAAAGTGAGTAAAGAAGTAACATCAAAAGGACTTAAAGGGAAGATTAAAAAAGCAATTGCTTTGCTGCCGGCAATGGAATATTATGGCAGGGTGCTTTTCACCATTATGCAAAAGCGTTTGGATTAAATATACGGCGGAAAAAGATTATAAAACAAGTGAAAAAAATAATATCAAAAATCAAGAGGTTGGCATATGTTTTTAAAAGACATATTTTAACTGATGTGTTAAGCGGCAATTTTAAAAAGCCGGCGCATTTTATTTACTGCGCCGTTAAAACCAAAATTTTTGACTGGCCGTATTTGGCTATGATAGAAACTTGCAATTTTTGCAATTTAAAATGTCCTACCTGCACCACACCGCATCACAAAATGGGCAGACCAAAAATGATGATGCCGATGGAAGATTACAAAAAAATCATAGATAATATCAAAAGCTCCGTATCGGTAGTGTTGCCGTGGTTTTCAAACGAACCGCTTTTGGCGCCGCATATCGGAGAGATGATAAAATACGCAAGCCAAAACGGCATTTATACCGTCATAAGCACCAATGCCGTTTTGCTCACCAAAGAAAAATCTAGAGAGCTTATTATGTCCGGCTTGGACGAGATTATTTTATGCCTTGACGGAATGAGCAAAGAAAGCTACGAGCCGTTTAGAGAGGGGGCGGAATTTGACAAGGTGCTTGAAAATATAAAAAACTTCTGCCGGATTAAAAAGGAAAGAGGCGGGCGAAAGCCTTTTGTTGAGTTGCAATTTATCCTCACAAAGCTTAATCAAAACGAGATTCCGGAAGTCAAAAAACTTGCCAAAGAGCTTAAGGTGGACCGATTAAGAATCAAATCCTTCGCTTTAAGCGAGTATGCCTACAATGAGGAAGAAAGAAAAAAACTTTCAGAAATGTTTTTGCCTAATGCGTCAAGCCAGTCCGGCAAAATAAGATACGAAAAAAATGGAGGCGAGTTAAGGATAAAAAACAGGAAGAAAAAATGCGATTTGGCATCGTCAAACATCGTAATTTTGGCGGATGGCAAGGTGTCTATGTGCTGTTATGATTACAAGGGTCAGTATGTCTATGGGAATGTTTTGGAAAACAAATTGAAAGATTTTTGGCAATTGCCGGATGTCCGCAAAAAAAGAGATTTAGCAAAGACGAGAAAATATCCTTTGTGCAAAGTTTGCGCCAATTATTAGATATCCAAATGATCTATGGATAAAGAAAAAAATTTTTATGTCAACAATAATTATATCACCAAAGACAGGTGGAATAATTATTGGTATCAGATAAAGGGCGTAAAAATGTTTGGCGAGGCGTTAAACGTCTTGGAAATAGGACCAGGCGGAAAAATTGTAAGCGGGTTGCTATCCAAACTCGGTTTTTCCGTGAAAACTTTGGATATAAACAAAAATATTGAACCGGATTATGTCGCTTCCGCGGATGATTTGCCGATGGCGGACAAAAGTTTTGATGTCGTGTTGGCGGCGGAGATTCTAGAACATTTGCCGTTTGATAAATTTGGAAAGGCTCTTTCCGAAATAAAAAGGGTTTCAAAAATAGGGGCGGTTGTTTCCTTTCCGCATTCGGGTTATGTTTTTTCTTTTTCTTTTAAAATTCCGTTGATGAAAGGGAAGCCGATAATCTTTAAAATTCCTCATTTTTGGAAGACGAAAACTTCAACGGAAGATCATCATTGGGAAATCGGATTGAAAAATTATCCGACAAAAAGAATTGTTCAAGAAATCAAAAAAGTTGGATTTGAAATAATTAAAAAGAGTATTGCGCACGATGATCCCGCGCACACATTTTTTGTTTTAAAAGATATAAATTGACTAACAAGAGTTATGAAAATTTTAGAAAAAATCAAGAAAATAAAAAGAACAGCCATAATTCCTTGGGAGCCGTTTTTTTTAGAAAAAATCACAAAAATTTTAAATGACAAAAAAAATGTTTTGGATATCGGGGGAAGTTTGAGAATATCGTCTGACAGAGGGAATAGATTAAACTCGGATATGAAATGGGTAGCGGATATGATAAACAAAAACGGTGTTGATTATAAAATAATGGACGTGGTTCCCGACTACAATCCGGACATTGTCGGAGATATCCACAAGATGCCTTTTCCCGATAATTCTCTTGACGCGATTGTTTGCATAGCGGTGTTGGAACATATTGAGGACCCGATAAAAGCGTGCAAAGAGCTGTACAGAACGCTTAAGCCGGGCGGCTATTGTTTTGTCCAAGCTCCGTTTCTGTATTATTATCATCCAGAAAAAGGATATTATGCCGATTATTGGCGTTTTACTCCCGATACATTCAATATGCTTTTTAAAGAATTTTCTTCAATGGAAATACACAATATCCGCGGAGCGATTTCAGCGTGGCTGTATTTAACCCCGCTCGGGAAGAGAAGTTTTTTTATGGCGATTGGCAATATGTTAGACAAATTTCTTAAAAAAACAGAAAGCAATCAAACAAGCGGTTTCACCGCTTTCCTTGTCAAATAATTTTTTTAAAATTAAACATGAAATTATCATACATTGCCGACATTCGTCTTCCCACTGAAAAAGCCCATGGCGCGCAGATAATGAAGACATGCGAGGCTTTTTCTTTAAACGGCATTGATACGGAATTGATTGTTCCTTGGAGGTTTAATCATATTAAAGAAAATCCTTTTAATTATTACAACATTCGCGGGAAATTTAAAATCACAAAAATCCCTTCGCTTGATCTGGTGCGGCTTGGCAGGATTGGTTTTTGGGCGCACTCGCTGTCTTTTTCCTTGTCTGTTTTCTTTTATTTATTTTTAAAAAAAACTCATATAATTTATTCAAGGGACGAATTTCCCATTTTTTGTTTATGTTTTTTCAAGAAACGCATATTTTGGGAAGCGCATATAAACAGATATAATCATATTATTAAACGGTTGTTTGTAAAATGTAGCGGCGTCGTAACAATAACGGAAGGGTTGAAAAATTTTTATGTAAATAAAGGAGTCGAGCCGAATAAAATCGTTGTCGCGCCCGATGGAATAGACATGGCTGATTTTTTTAATAAATTTGACAAAAAATCCGTACGGAAGGAGCTTGGATTGCCGCTTGATAAAAAAATTGCTCTTTACGTCGGGCGATTGGACGGATGGAAAGGAGCCGAGACACTTCTTGCCGCTTCCAGATTATTGCCTCAACACATCCAGGTTGTGCTTATTGGAGGCGAACCGAGAGAAGTGTCTCGCCTTAAAAAAGAATATCAACAAGCCATTTTCTTGGGTTTTTTGCCGTATCGGGAACTTGCTAAAAATCAAACTGCGGCGGATGTTTTAATTCTGCCCAATTCAGGCAAGAATGAAGTTTCCGCCAATTTTACTTCACCGCTCAAGCTTTTTTCTTATATGGCCTCCGGCTTGCCCATAGTTGCTTCCAACCTTCTTTCAATAAAAGAAATCTTAAATGACGGCAATGCCTTCTTTTTTGAAAGTGATAACCCGAAGAGCTTGGCGAAAGCTATAAATATGGTTTTGCGGGACAATGAGTTATCTGATAAAATATCAAAACAAGCCTCTTTGGACGTAGAAAAATATACATGGGTAAAACGAACCGAAAAGATAACAGACTTTATAAAATCAATTGAATGAAAATCAAAAAACTTTCCATTATTGTTCCGGCGTATAACGAAAAAAATACCATAGAAACAATATTGAGGCGCCTTGAAGGCGTTGAGATTGGCGCGGAAAAAGAAATTATTGTCATTGACGACGGATCAAAAGACGGGACAAGGGAAATGCTTTTAAAATACGAAACAAAACATAAGATTTTTTATCATGAAAAAAATCAAGGCAAGGGAGCGGCGGTAAGAACCGGCCTAAAAAGCGCGTCCGGGGATTATATTGTCATTCAGGACGCCGACTTGGAATACAGTCCAAGTGATTTTAAAAGGATGCTGGAATACGCCGAATTAAACAACGCCGATGTTGTATATGGTTCAAGAAGATTGGGGAAAGGCAAAAGTCCGACTGCCGGGTGGCAGTATTATCTTGGGGGGGTCTTTCTTACTTTTTTGACCAATCTTCTTTACGGCGCGAATATTACAGACGAGGCGACTTGTTATAAGATGATCAGTCGCAATGTTTTGAGCAGGATCAATCTTTGTTCCGTCGGTTTTGAGTTTTGTCCCGAACTGACGGCAAAGATCGCCAGGCAAGGCATTAAAATATACGAGATTCCCATATCATATAGTCCGCGTTCAAAAAAAGAAGGAAAAAAGATAAAATTTAAAGATGCTATAATTGCGGTAAAGACATTGCTTAAATATAAAATAATATCATAAAAATATGAAAATTGTCTTGGTTCAGCCGCCTTTAACTTTGGAAGAAAGATACGGCATAAAACATCAAAGCGGGGGAGAAACTATACCTTTGGGGCTTTTATATCTAGCGTCTTCCATCAGAGCCAGCGGTTATCAAACTATGATAATAGACGCGGAAATATTGGGGTTGAACATCAAAATCGCGGCGGAAAAAATACTTTCTGAAAATCCCGGCATTGTCGGGTTTACGGCCGTAACGATTTCCATTGATAACGCCGCGGCAGTGGCGGAAGAAATAAAAAAATCAAGACCGGATATCGTTACTGTTGTCGGCGGGCATCATCTTACCACTATTCCGGAAGAAACTCTCAATCGTTTCCGTCAATTTGATATTGGTGTTATCGGCGAAGGGGAAAAAACACTCTCGGACTTGGCGCTGGTTATAAAAGAATCCGGTTTTGACAAAGATAAATTAAGAAACATAAACGGATTGATTTTTAAAGACGAGAAAGATGAAAAATTTATCATCACTCCGCCTCGCGGAAGGATAAGAGATTTGGATACTTTACCCAAACCGGCTTTTGACCTTCTGCCCAACTTGGCTGATTATTCTCCGCCGGTCCATACCGTAAAAAAATTCCCCGCCTGCAATTTGGTAACATCTCGCGGATGCCCGGGCCAATGCGTATTTTGCACCAGAAGCGTATACGGAAATTCTCTATCGGCGCATTCGGCTGAATATATGATGGATCTGATAATGGAACTTTACCAAAAATACGGTATCAGGGAAATACAATTCAGGGATGATAATTTTACAGTTTTCAAACCGAGGCTTTTCAAGTTTTGCGCGCTTATGAAAGAAAAAAAGCTTAATTTGGTGTGGACGGCGTTGGCTCGCGTGGATATGGTGGATCCGGATATGCTGAAAGCGATGAAAGAGGCCGGTTGTTGGCAGGTATGGTACGGCATAGAATCCGGCAACGACGAGATACTGAAGATTATCAAGAAAAATACTACCAAAGAACAGATTAGAAATGCCGTAAATTGGACTAAGCGGGCCGGAATGGGCGTTGGAGCGTTTTTTATTATGGGACACCCGGGGGAGACAAAAGAAACGTTGGAAGAAACCATTGATTTCGCTCTTTCTTTAAAAATAGACGAATTTCATTGCACCTTGATGACCCCTATGCCAGGCTCGGAAATTTACCGAAACTGGCAAAAATACGGCACTTTTGACAATGACTGGAAGAAGCTAAGCAATTGGAAGCCGGTTTTCGTGCCGTTTGGTCTTACAAAAGAAGAATTGGAAAAATACAATCAAAAATTTTTCAGAAAATTTTATTTCAGGCCGCGCATTATTTTCGGATACATAAAAAAAATCAGAAGCCCAAGGCATCTTGTTGTTTATTTTTCCGGTTTCTTAGCTTTATTGGAATGGGTTTTTAAAAAACGAAAAGCATGAGTTCATTTATACTTAATAAAAAATGGATATGGATAATTATTGCCTTTGTTTTGGTACGGATTATTGTTTTTTCGTCTTTTTGGGAAGCCAGCGCCGATAAGGGAGGATGGAATAATTTTTACGCATGGTCTCAGCCGGCTCAAGCGGCGCTTATGCAAAAATTTCACGAGCCATGCGATTGGCGTCCGCCCCTTTATTATACTTTCACTTCAACCGCCCTGTTTTTATTTAAAAGCCAGCTGTCCATTTACTTGTTTCAGCTACTTCTTTCTTTCGCATCTTTAATTATAGGCTACAAAATAATCCGTTTATTTTTTTCCGAAAAAATCGCTTTTTGGGCGACTTTAATTTGGGCCATAGAGCCATTTTGGGCCTGGCAAAATTTTCAGTTGGCGAGCGAGAATTTGTATATGCCGATTTTTTTGGCGGCTATGTTTTTTTTGTTCAATTTTTTTAAGCAAGGGACAATAAGACATATTGCGTTGGCTTCTTTCTTTTTCGGCTTAGCCGCACTGACAAGGCCAACGGCCCTTTTGATGCCCGCTTTTATTTCCATTGTTTTAATCGCCCTATTTATCTTAAGAAACAAAATAAAAACAGATGACGCTTTTTTTAAAAAAAGCGTCAAAGAAGTTGTTATTTTGTTGTTAATTTTTAATGCCTTGTTTCTTGCCGTTCTTGCTCCTTGGGTTATAAGAAATAAAATTATTTATGATCGTTTTTCTTTTGTTAATCTAAGCGCCATTAATGTTTATTATTATAATTTGCCTCCTCTTATAGCGTTTCAAAAAAATATTTCTTACCAGGAAGCGTCTGATATAATCGTTGCCAAAGCCGAAAAAGATTTGGGCCCATCGCACATAGCGGCCAAGAACTGGGATTGCAGTTTGTTTACTAATGAAGAATTCAACAAGCATCTTGACTATTACAGCTCGGAGTCAAATAAATATATTTTGCGCAACCTTAAAGACTATCTGCCGTTGCATCTGGTTAAAATGGCGCCATTTTTTGCTGATTCCGGTTATTTTGATATGTATTCCGCTTATACCGGAGAATATTCCAAACCGGACGTAACCGCCGCTTTTCTAAAAAGAGACTTTAAAGAAATAAAAAAAATTTTTACCGACTTGGATTTTAAAAAAATGATTTATATTTTCGGCATCTTTTTCTGGTTTATTGTTTTTGCTTCGCTGGTGGCGGCTGTTTTTTACTCTTTCTTTAAAGACAAATCAAAGTTTTTGTTTTTTGCGTTTTCTTTGCTTCTGGCTTTTTACACTTCTTTTTTAACCTCGCCGTTTAATTTCGCCAGATATCGCCTGCCTTTATATCTATTCTTCTTTGCCGCTTTTATATACGTAATTGAAAAACTCATCTCTATGCGGAAGGATGATCGGGATATCGTTTTATGATATTGCCCTTTATTTTCTGAAAATCAATTTTGAGGCGGGAAACACTTCCTTGTTGTTTCCCTGTTCGCACCATGGGAATTTCTTTAACAAATTCCACTTTGATATTAGTATCTTTTCCTAAAAATTCCCGATGGATATTGATCAATTTATTGAATTCGTCATCATTAAAACCGACAGCCTTAACTATTTGAAGCGTAACACTCTCGTCCTCTTCCTGAATAACTTTGTATTGCCGAATAATGTGCCCATAATCCTTATAAAGATGGGCGAAAAATGTTCCCGGAACAAAATTACCGTTTTTACCCACAATAATCGCTTGCACGCGCCCTTCAATCGTCCCAATTCTTGGCAACCCTCTTCCGCAGGGAGACACTTTTGTGTCATCCGTGGCGACCGCCAAATCGCCTACGCGATAACGGATAAAAGGCATGCAATAATTATTAAGATCAGTGATGACAACTTCTCCGACTTCTCCCGGAAGAGCCTGACGGCCGTCTTTAATAATTTCAACGATATAATTTTCCGCAACCACCAAGTGCCCATCGTGTCCGTTTGATTCGTACGCAATACCTGAAAATTCTCTGCTTCCGTATTTATCGAAAACAGAACATTTGAATACCTTTTCAATTATCGCGCGGCTTTGATCAGGAAGCGATTGCGCCGAAGAAATTATTCCCTTTGGCGAGTGGAGTCCGTTCATATCCTGGCTGTTTAAATAACTGGCAAGAAAATTAAACGACTCGGCATATCCGTCAATAAGCGCCGGCCTGTATCGATTAAGCGCTTTAACAAATTTATTGATATTATTTCCGGTCATTTGATATGCAGAAATAAATTTTCTGCGCGATAACATCGCGTCAAGATATTCGCGGGCAATTTGGGTCCATGTCATGCCAAGCGTCTGGTGCCAAAGGCGCATTTGCCTGTCACCGAATTGATACCCCGTCCATTCCATGCTCCGAAGCGTGGCAGCCCAGCGCATATCAAGCTGGTGTTGATCGGCATAGCATACAAATGGTATTCCCGTGGATCCGCTTGTGGAAATTTTTAAAATTTTATTCTTATCATAATTATCCGAAAGCAGTCCAAAGTATAAATTTTCGCGGATAGTGTCCTTGTCAAGAAGAGGCAATTTTTGGAGGTCGGTCAAATCGCGGATATCTTGAGGCTTTATCCCGCGGGAGTCAAAAAGTTTCCGATAATATCGGGAATGTTGGTACGCATGACGCATTAATTGCCGCAACTTCAACAGCTGAAATTCTCGAATTTCCCCGGGTGAAAGCCATTGGCTTTTTTTAAGTTCAAAATAATATTGTTTTGTGTTGCGGCTAAGCATCCACACGTGCAAAGGCAGAGTCAAAAAATAAAAATTAAAAAGCGATTTTCGCCACCACGATAGCGGATGATCCTGGCGTTGCGGCTTATGATCTCTTAGAAAGTCCGCGAGAATATTTTCTTTCTTAAAGAAAACCTTAAATTCAAAAAAGGCTATGGTTAAGTCCGCAAAACTTAATAAAGTCGGCTTTACGGGATTTTTGGTAATAGAAGATTCTCCGTAAAGGCGGCTTTGGAATATGGTTTCAATTTCCCGTATAGTGTAGCCTTTTGCTCGCGCGGAAACGGCGATAAAGCTTTGAGGGTAATAGTATGAATATCTAAATCTTAACACGTCTTCAAGGACTTCTTTTGAGGCGATAATAAATCCGGATTTATTATCTTTCGCATGCATTCCAAAAAATAAATTGAGCAGTAAATTGAGGCCGCGGCTCAAATAATAACGGGAATCTTTAACGCGGCCTATACTGCTCCGATATCCCTGCACCATATCGGCATGGGTGAATTGAATCTCTTCATAAAGTCTGGCAATATCTTCCGGCAAGTTTTGCAAATCGGCATCTATAAAACAGGCATACTCGCCACGAGAATATTTAATGCCCGTTTTCCATGCCTCAAATAATCCCTTGTTCTGATTATGTTTTTTAACGATTATCGCCGATCCGTATTCGTCCGCAATTCGTCGCATTACGTCATGCGTCCCATCCTCACTCGCATCATCAACGAAGACAATTTCACCTTCAATATTTTGCATTGAGAAGGTTTTTATAATGCGATCGGCCAGTTCCAGAAGATTTTTTTCTTCGTTATAGCAAGGTATGATGACGGAAAGAATTGTTTTTTTGTGCATGTTTATTTTCTTTAATCCACTCAAATGTTTTTTTAAGCCCGTCTTCAAGGGTAATTGTTGGCCGCCACTGAAGAACTTTTTTAATTTTTTTGATGTCAGATACGCGGACCGTGCCTTGAGTTTTATCGGCGGGGCCATAATCAATATCGGCTGTCGATCCCGCGATTTTTTTCATAAGAGCCGTAAGGCTTGAAACTGATGTCGCTTTTCCGGAACCAACATTAAAAATCTCGCGATTTATCTGGCTCTCCGCAACCTTTATTAATGCGTTAATAACATCATCCACATAGACATAATCAAGCGATTGATTGCCGTCGCCAAAAATTATGGGCCGTTTTCCTTGAGCCAGCCGTTCAAAATTTTTTACAATAACGGATTTATAGCCCATTCCGGGGAATTGCCTCGGGCCGTATACAAAAAAAAATCTTAATGCGGCGTAGTCGTATTTGTACTTATTCGCGTAATAAGCGAGAATATGTTCTCCCGCAACTTTTGATATTCCATAGATCGTATTAGGGTTAACGCAATCATTCTCTTTCATCGGAGGCATGCTTGTTCGCCCGTAAGAATACAGTGATGAAGAAAATATGATTTTTTTAATTCCGCATTTGCCGGCAAGCTCAAAAAGATCCGCCGCGCCTACTATGTTTGTTTGATACACCGCGTGAAGGTTGGAAAGCGATTGGTTGTGTTTTTGAGCGGCAAGATGAAAAAAAAACGCGCACTTCTTTATCGGCTTCTCCAACGCGGCTATCGGATCCACTCCGATATTATGCTTAATCAGCGAAACTCTACTGTCTTTCGGCAAGTTTTCTTCAATTCCATATTCCAGACTGTCAATCACGATAACTTTTTTTACGCCCAAATCCAAAAGTTTCCTCACAAGATGCGAGCCTATAAAACCGGCGCCCCCCGTTACCAATACGCTATGTTTTTTCCATGACCTCATAGAAATGATTTTAGCAAAACAAGACGAAATTGCACTACTTGACAATATATTCAAAGATGTATTACAAAGACGGTTGCTTAGCAGTTTTGTTTTGGTAGAATAAGCAATATGCAAAATACTCATTATGAAATGTTGTATAGAGAAGAATCTGGACACTGGTGGTATAAAGTAAGGAGGAAAATCATACACAATCTTATAAAACAGTATCGTTTAAATTTCGGCAAAGAGATAAAAATTCTTGACGTTGGGTGTGGCGCGGGCTTGCTTCTTAAGGAACTTGAAGCGCTTGGAGTTTGTTACGGCATAGATATTTCTCAAAAGGCGCTAGATTTCTGCGGAAAGAGGGGAATTGACAATGTTCAAGTCGCGGACGCTGTCAATATCCCTTATTCCGACAATATGTTTGAAATAGTCATTGCTTTAGATGTAATTGAACACATTAAAGATGACGAAATGGCACTCAAGGAAATTTACAGGGTGTTAAAACCGCAAGGAATGGCGATTATTACAGCGCCCGCTTTTATGTTTTTGTGGGGAATCACGGACATAATAAGCCATCACCATAGGCGATATGTTTTATCGGAACTGCGAAGAAAGGCGGAGAACAGCCATTTCTTGGTTGTTCATTCCTCATATTTTAACACGCTTCTCTTTCCTTTCATCGCGCTTGTGCGACTTGCGGCGCGGTGGCTGCGCATCCCGATGAAATCAGAAAACAGCGGAAGCAAAGGAGTTATAAATTCTGTTCTGTTTTTTATTTTTTATGTAGAATCAATATTGTTTAGATACGTTAACTTCCCTTTCGGGGTTTCCGCGATTGTAATATGCAAAAAATAAATGAACATATTTGATAAAATAAAAAGAAACTGGCTGGTTCTTTTCATCGCTTTGGCGATTGGCATTTCCGTCGGTTTTCCGGAAGCGCTTTTTGTGTTTGATCTTGGAGAAAAATACAAAGGTATTCCTCTTATGGGCACGGACGCGGAGGAGCATTATCTGGCGTTGATGCGAGAATCTTACGACGGAAGATATATTTTAAGCAACACCTATTCAATTCCTAAAAACATTCCGCTTCTTTATCCCTCCGGGGGGGAAGCGATAGCCGGTTTTGCCAGCAGGATTAGCGGCCTTGGCGTAGTCCTTTTCAATATCCTGATGAAGTTTTTATCTCCTTTTTTATTATTTCTGTTGTTGTACAAATTGGTTCTTTCAATTGACGGTAGAAAGTCCGTGGCGTTGCTTTCGGCCTCTTTTATTATTTTAGGCAGTAATTTGGCCGCGCGGCCAAACGAAATCCTGAATTTTTTCACTCCAGGAAGCGGGTATCATCCCGGTTTTAACAATTATTTTCGCCCCATTAACCCGGAAATATCCTCAATGATTTTTTTCGGTTATTTGGTTTTATTTTACAAATTTATAAAAAACCCAAAAATTTTATTTGCCGTTTTTATGGGGGTTATTTTGGGCGCTTCTTTTTATTTTTATCTTTTTACTTGGACTTTTTTGCTGGTTTTAACCGGTTTGTTTCTTGTTTTTTCCGTGGTTGTCAAGAAATATGAACTGGCTAAAAAAATATCATTGGCTTTGACGACGGCTTTGTTCCTGTCGTTGCCTTATTGGTTGGAAGTCAAGAGGGCGGTTTCTTCTCCCGATTACCAAGATGCGGCTTTGCGGTTTGGCATGGAGTCGGGAAGAAATTTTTTCTTTTCCGGTTCGCTCGCTTTGCTTTCGGCAATAATGATTTTCTTGTTTATAAACTACTTTCGGGGAATAAAAAAAGAAGCATCAATTTTTGGAGCGCTTTTCGGGCTGTCTATTCTTGTTGTTTACAATCAGCAAATTATAACCGGACAGTCTATACAGTCGCCCCACTATCATTTTATGTCTACCGTCTCAATGATGATAGTATTTGCGGTAATTATTGCCTGGACTTGCTTTCAAAAAATCAGTATTTTCAAAAATAATTTTTTGCGGGCGTTAGCCGTTTTTTTTGTTATCGCAATGCTTTTTGTAAATAATTTTAACTGGCAGATGCTTTCTTATAGGCACACCAAAGAAACGGCAATCAAAAGGCAGGATTACAAACCGGTTATAAATTGGCTTAAACAAAATACGGCCAAAGACGACACTATCTTTTCAAGCGCTCCGCTTTCCACGCTAATTCCTGTTTTTACTCCGCTTAATATTTATCCTTCAGGGTTTGCGCAGTATTATTTATTGCCAAAAAATGTTTTCAAGCGGGAAACTTTTCTTGAAATTAGATTTGCCGGGGCAACTTCGGAGAAAGTCAATGAAAGGTTTTTGGGCGACTTAAGAAACAAGCTTTCTTACGGAATATATGGAATAAGATACAGAAAAAATATGCCTGATTTTGAAGCGGAAAAATTAGCGGAAGAATATGCGGTATTTTATGGAAAAAGCCTGAAAGAAATATTGCATAATGATTATTACAAACCGGATTATTTTATATTTGACCAAAAGTTTAACGAGTTGGCTTTGCCCAAAAAAGAGATTGAAGGAATAATGGAAGAAAAAGCCGTCATTGACGACAGGTTTTTGGTGTATAAGATGAAATAATCATATGTCCGCCAAAAACATAGTAAAAAAAATACCGGTCTTAAGATTGTTCGCTAAACTTTTTTATGATTGGAAGCAAGAGTCTTCTTTGGACAAAAGGATAAAAAAGTTTATAAACCGGAAACATTTGCCTTTTACGGGAAAAGCACCGGACAAATACGCCGTTGGTTATGAGCCGACCATAAGATGCAACTTAAAATGCAAAATGTGTTATCAGGGTCAGACAAGGGCATTGAGAAGGAGCGAGCTTGATAAAGACCAAGTTTTAAGCATTTTTGAAAAACTGAAGGCTAAAACAAAAGAGATTAAGATTGTGGGAGGAGAACCGCTTGTTAGAGACGATATTTTTGACCTGGTTCGTTTTTGGGACAAAGAAGGCAGGAGGATAATCTTGCAGACCAATCTCACCCTGCTTGACGAGAAAAAATCAAGTAGCCTTAGAGAGCTTAAGAAAATTTCCGATATTTTAACTTCTCTTGACGGTCCGAAAGAAATGCACGATATGGTTCGCGGCGCGCCGGGAACATTTAACCGGCTCAAAAAATCAATAGAGATTATCAAAAAAGAAAGGCCGGATATCCCCATAACCGTTTTCGCCACATTGCTTATTGACGATAATTTGGACAGTTTTTTCAGGCTTATAGACACTTGCAAGGAATTGGGCATAGGAACGATCAATATTCTTTTTGAACAAGTTTACGCCAAAGAAGAAATCGGCGCGGCCAGAAATATATTTAAGGAATTTTTTGGCTGGAAAGAAGATGAATACAGGTTGAACACTCAAGAAAGAAATCCTGTTTTTAAAAACCCGATCAGCCCCGAAGAACTCAAAAGCAAGTTGAGAAAAATAAGGTTTTACGGATTGAAGAAAAATTGTTTCGTTAATTTTGTCCCGTTCAATTATTACAACAATCTTGATAAATACTTAGGCATAAAAAAAACAAGGGCGTTCTGCCATAAACTGCTCGCGCCGGAACTTAGAATAAATCAAACAGGAGACGTAATATGGTGCGATGTGATAGAAAAATCTTTCGGCAATTTGCTGGATAAAACACCGGATGAAATATGGCTGTCTCCGGAATACCAGAAATTCAGGCAATATATTTTTGAAAAAGGCCTGCCGATATGTTATCGGTGCTGCAAAGCGCATTACGTAAAATAAAAATAGACAGCCAAAATGGCCGAAAATAGCTTTCTAAAAGAGCAAATATCTGATAAAATTTTAAAATAATGAATATTATTGATGCAAGGTATAAATTGGCTTATTATCGCAATTATATCAGCTCGGTTTTAAGAGATGCGAGATCTTTTTTGGGGAAAACGCCGAGAGCGGAAGACTATAAAAATATTTTTATAAGAAAAATGTTTTTTGACGTGGTGAACAAGTGCAATGCGAAATGCGTTTTCTGCGTTTACAGAAAAATAGAAAGTAGCCCGGATTATAAACAAGGGGTTATGAGCATTGATGTTTTTAAAAAAGCCGTTGATCAATTTATAGACATGGACGGCAGTGACATAGGCTTAACTCCCATCGTAGGCGACCCTTTGCTTGATCCGGGCTTGATGGAAAAAATAGAATATGCGGCGGGAACGGGGAAGATAAAAAAGATTTACTTTTATTCCAACGGGATATTGCTGTATAAAGATGATATTTATAAAAAACTGATAGACTCCGGAATAAACGACATAGAAATAAGCACTCAAGGCTGCGACAGGGAATTTTTTGAAAAAGTTTATGGCGTTCCGTTATATGATCAATTTATATCGGGATTAAATTCTTTGCTTGATTACAATAGGCAAAAAGGAGAGCCGGTATCAATTTTAATAAATTTCAGGCCGGCTCAAAATCCAAGCGCCGTATTAAATTCTCCGGATTTCATCAGCAAGATAAAACCTTTTCTTTCAAAAAAAGTCGGCTATAGCTTTATGGTTGATTATGATAATTGGGGAGACAGCGTAAGCAGAAAAGATTTAATCGGAGTTATGAAGCCCAAGAGAAAACCTCTGGTGAAAAAAGTCCCATGCTCAAGAATTTTTGACGCTATAGTTTTATTTGACGGAAGCGTTAGATTATGCGCCGCCAGAATAAACAAAACCCAATTTGACGATATGGTGATTGGAAATATAAACGAAAATAATCTTAAAGATATTTTTTTCTCTGAAAAAACAGACGAAATAAGAAGAAAATTTATTGAAGGCAGTCATTCAAACGCTTGTTTGGGGTGCAGTCTTTATGTTCCGGCTGTAAGAAAAAGGCTGGTGAATGCGAATGAGCGGGGAAGAAATTAAATTTTTAAATAAAATGCCTCTTAAAATAAAATACCTCTTGATTTTTTTTATTTGCGTCGCCAGGTTTATTATTTTCGGCAAAGCGAATAAAAAAATAAAAAGTCCTAAAAAAATTGCCATAATGCAAACCGCTAAACTTGGCGATATGGTCTGCACCACGCCGATGTTCAGAGCCGTAAAAGAAAAATATCCGGAAGTTAAAGTTTTTGCGATTGGAAACGAAATAAACCGGGAAATTTTGGAGCACAATCCGGATGTTGACGGTTATCTTGTTTATAAAAATAATTTTTGGGAATTATTAAAAAATATAAAAAAAGAAAAAATAGACTTTGCCTGCGACACCAATCCGAGTTTTTTGGGTTTGGCGACGCTCTATTTGGCCGGAGTGCCTTTGATAGCGTCTCCCGTCATAAAAAACGGTTTTAGTCCGGTTGAGACCAGATTATATAAAATGCTTAGAAAATTTGTGGTTGCCGTTTCTCATCATATGGGCAATTACGCGCCTGGGGAATACTTGAGATTGCTTGAACCGGTTGGGATATTTTCTGATAATACCAAAAAATATTTATACTTTACAAAACAAGCGGACGAAGCGATTAAAAAATTTTTCATTTCAAACGAGATTGATATTTCAAAAGATTTCGTGGTAGGCATTTCACCGTCAGTGGGTAATAAGATAAGAAAATGGGGAGGAAAAAATTTCGCCGAAGTAGCAGATTACATATACAATAAATATAAAGTTAAAATAATTATTATTGGAGCAAAGAGCGACAAGGATGAAGTTGAAGAAATGGTTAATAATATTGACAAGAATACAAAAATAATAAATACTTATAATCTTTTCTGTGTTGACGAACTAAAGGCCGTAATATCCAAGCTCAATCTTTTTATAAGCGTTGAATCAGGGCCTGTTTTTATTGCTGAAGTTTTTAATGTGCCGATTGTTAATTTGGTGGGGCCAGTTGATGATAATAATCAATCTCCTAAAGGTAAAAAATTCTTGATTGTAAAGATAAACAGAAGCGCTCCAGCAATACATGTTATGAATGCCATAGTTTATGATTATAAAGAAGCAAGAAGGCAGATTGAGGAAATAACGGTTGAGATGGTTGTTGAAAAAATTGACGAGATAATGTCTTTAATCTACAATAATGCCATATAAAATGAAGTATTTAATAACAGGTATAACTGGTTTTGCCGGGCCTCATTTGGCAAATCTTTTAATAGATGAAGGCCAAGAAGTTTTTGGTCTTATTCGTGGAAGTAATGGAAGAGAAAATGATACGAGAGATATTATAGATGATAAACATTTTAATCAGATAAAATGGCTTTATGCCGATTTAAAAGATTTCCATTCTGTTAATAAAATTTTCAAAGAAAATAAGTTTGATGGCGTTTTTCATTTAGCCGCTCAAAGTCATCCTCCAACAAGTTTTCATAATCCTATAAATACTTTTTCTGACAAT